>Ga0209777_10000085_pt1 | contig 156600 bp, 180 predicted proteins | sample FrelakmetHBP12HB_FD_187147 | JGI IMG/M metagenome (GOLD analysis project Ga0209777, IMG submission 187147) | Freshwater lake sediment microbial communities from the University of Notre Dame, USA, for methane emissions studies -HBP12 HB (SPAdes)... | ecosystem: Environmental > Aquatic >... | reverse complement strand
AGAAACATGGAGTGCGAAACATGTTAGCCACTTCAGCCCTAGAGAGTGGGGTTGCAAGCTGGAACGACAGAGGACTAAACTTAAGGATCCCAAAAACAGAACTTCACGCATACCTAAAACCAGTAGTTGAAACTTAGTTGGGAATTGGCTATGGACTTGTTCTGGACGATTGTTGTCATTCTCGTGATACTGTGGGCACTGGGTTTCTTTGCTGGCATAGGTCCACTAATAAATATACTGATTGTGATTGCCGTAATCATAGTAGTATATCGACTGCTGACTGGAAGACATATCTTGAGTGGACAAAAAAGATAGCGTTCACAGACTGTAATTTATGCCAAAACCCATACCAAAACCCAAAAAGACTACGCTTTCCCTCTCCTAATTTCTTTTTCTGTTCTACACTTTCGACATATTCTTTTTTTGGTTTAGTTTAGTATGGAGTGAAAAGGTGGTGATAGAATGAAGAACGGAAAGAAATTAGTTATAGTAGCCTTAGTATTATTCTTATGCAGTTTTATCAGCGAAATTCTTGCTGTATATCCTGTTCTCTGCAATACTCTTTTCAATGCTAATCTCCCTACTCTTCTTGACTCCACTTACGCTATGCTTCTCTCTGAAATAGGAATAGTATTAGTTTTTGTGGCTCTAATTCTTGCCATAGTAGGAGTAGGTTTAAGCTAGAAGTAAAGTTAGTATCTCTCTTTTTTTAGTCTCTTAGTCTCTTAGTTCTTTAGCTGGTTCTCGATCCTTAGTCTTTAGGTTTTAGTACTCTTATGCCAAATACACTTTTCAATGGAGATTTTAGTGCTAGGATTCTTTAGTACTGCTTAAAGTTAGTAATGCATTACTAGATTTTAGGACCAGTGGACCAGATCCCAGACGGTGTAAACTTGACAGATATTCAGTACTGAAGGATCCAATAGGAACGAGAAGAGCCTACCACAGTTCAATCAATACGATATTCAGATCCAGCGCGCGCGAAGTTTTGTCCAACCACCCCCAACCAACCCCCTGCTTACGGTCACCAACCTAACTCTGTGACCAACCATACTCCGCGCGCGTTCGAAGTCTATGTCTAATGTTGAGAAGGAAATCAGTCTTTCTTCTTTTCTTCTCCCTTAATCCCTTCCTTTATTCCCTTTCCAACACCCTTCACAACTCCAAAGCCTTTCTTAAGGCCTTTACCGACTGCTTCTCCGGTTTTCTCTGCAGCCTCTTCAGCTTTGCCCTTCTTTTCCTTTTTTTCAGGCATTCTTTCACCTCCAATCTAAAGATGCGTCTCAACTAGCTCATTTGATTCTTCTGCCACGGTGGATCCTCAGAAAAAACACTGTTCCGAGGCGCGCGCGGCGGGTAACTTCACGCAAACAGAAATCCCAGCGCGAGGCCGATCAGGAATGCAACGGAAGAATAAGGTAAGACGTTGAGCCATCCGCTTCCGGCATCGTAGAGCTTGGGCAAAAACTTCATGGCCTGATCGAAAAGGCTGGTGAAGGTCAAGCTCAGGATCCCGGTGGCGACGAGGACTATGATGAGTGCGACAACGGCTATCAGAAGTTTGAAACCTTTCTTAACTATAACACCTACCAGCAAACCTATGATGAAGGGCAGGACGACCGGAATTAGCCAGGCGATCTCAGGTGGAATTGACATAGTTCTCCCCGAAATTTTGGCTCTTTTTATCTACAAGCAACTTCGGAAACTCCTATATAAAATTTTTGCCGCAGCCCGCACTGACCAGTTCTACATTCAAAACGATTACCTTAAGAACCTCTATTTTAGGGATACAACGCCTCTGATGGAAACAATGGACGTGCGGGCTGTATTTCTCCCGAAGCCCTTATTATTAATCGGACTTTTCGAGATTTCCGATAGCGCGCGCAGTACAGCAAACAGCGGAAAATGATGGGAAAGAGGAACAATTTTGTTGTAACAAAAGGCAACAATCCAGGTTTTTCCCTACTTCCAAAAAGACAATGGACGCAACATCGATTTTTCATGCTTTGACCTTTTCGAGTCAAGCGCGCGCTCTGCAGATGTGCACGCCTAATGCTTGGGCTTCTACGTCTCGTCCTTCAAACTTATAGATAGACGCAACATTGCACCCTAGCGCGCGCTCTATCGATAGTCGGTAGTCATTTACTAATCAGAAAAACAGTTGGGAATCTCCAAGTAGGCTTGGTGATTGCTATTTTTTCTGCGCATAGATGGACTCTGTCTTGCAACCTATTCTTCTTCCTTCATGGATTAAATACGCGTATATGGTGTAGTACCCTGTTTCCTTTGGTGTAAACTCAGCGGAGTAGCGGGCTTCCTCTCCAACGGAAAGTTCCTTTATATTCAGTTTGGCCTGCTCTTCAAGCTTTCCTGAGGGGGTTTCCACCCAGAATTCCAGTTTGAGTTCTGTACTTTTTTCCAAGCCCTTAATGGTTGCCTCGGCTTCGATGGCCTTTCCAATTGCCGCATACGGGTTTGAAAGCACTAGTAAACGCTCGATTTCTGCTTTTTCCTCGCTTACATGGATATGCGTCCAACCGGATTCCCACCAGAAGGAGTCTCCACCAAATTTACGTCCAGTGATAGTGGCATACACATCAGCTGATCCGTATGCGTTAACCCGGAAAACCAATTCTTTTTCTTCATTTGGCTTAAGCTCTATGAGGTAGTGTCCTTGATACATGTAGGGAAGAGAAAGATAGAAAGTGTCTAGAGAGTGCAATTGCACGTCAAGTTTCTTAAGAGTTTCCTTTCCTGTGTTTTTCAGTTTCAATGTTAACCATTGTATTCCTTTGTCTATCTCTGTAGGATCGAATTCATACTCAATAGGGTGCCTATATCTCAACACTTTTTTCACCTCCTTTCATCTTGCGAATTTACTCCACTCGCTTTCGCTGGACCATCTATTCAAACGTCTCACTACTAGTTAAATTTACCCCAAACCAAAAAAAGGGCTTTAGGGTGGGCCATCACAGTTTGCGCACCATAACATGATTCCTCGCGCGTGTCGTGTTAGCATGGTTCTGCAAAGTTCCATATATGATGGATGGCGATTTATCTCAGAGAGTTAGGTATGGATACGTTTTGGACGATTGTTTTTATTCTCGTGATACTGTGGCAGTGGGATTCTTTGCTCTGCCTGGCGTAGGTGAATTGATACATATACTGCTTGTGATTGCCGTAATTATAGCAGTCTATCGGCTTTTGACTGGAAGACATATCTTGAGTGGAGAAAAAAGATAGTGTTCACAGACAGGATCGCACCCTCGAATAACTCGTTTGGCAAGTTTGAAGTTCACGTCAAAATGGAAATGGCGCATGAGGATAATCTCTGCTAACAATCTGCTTGCGCATAATACAATGGGTGCGGGCGCCAAATACGCTCGTCAAACGGATCTATAGACCAACATAGTGAGGGCAGACTCCAAACCATTTTTGGCCGGTTTAGGAACAGCCAAGCGTGCTGAAGGTCGCAAAAACTATTAGCATACTCGCAAAGTCCTGAATAAGCAGTAATGCAAATGGGTCAACTCAAAATAGGGATACTTGGACAACGATTTCCATAAATAACTCTACAGCGAATGCTTGGTATAGTCTACCCGAGGTGAGAACATGGAATTTGCGATAGTTATCGTGGGACTTGGCATATGGTTAGTCATTGATGGACTCTACAGCATATTCGAATACCGCAAGCAGACACTTCAAGAACATCTAATAAGAGTCATACGAGCGGGGGTTGGAGTTACCCTAATCGCCTTATACTTCCTTTAAGAAGAGGGTGAGAAACATGAACGACTGTCGAGTTACCATATTCTTCGTGAAAATGGGGAGACAAAACGACTTGGTAACCAAGGTGTTTAGAAGGCTTAGAAGGTGAGATAGTGGGGTCTAGTGTAGATGACGAAATAGATGAAATAGCTCAAAGAATTTTGTTAGAGCTTGAAAGCGCAAGTTCCAAGGATTTATCTGACGCCATTATGCAAAGATGATGTTGCGGTTATCCGACGTTCATTACGCAAAAAAAGTGCTGCAACAGATAGGAAGTGTTAGATCTGGAGCTGAACATGATATCGAGAGAAGAGCAGTGATCAAGGTTCTGTTGTTTTCTACGTGGGTGCAGAGACTTTATTTCATCATGAGATTCTTCATCATGGGGGAGATAGGTGGGGCCGTTACATTCCTTTTCATATGGTACGTTGGCTCAATAGACGTTATTAGGGGATTTGAATTCGGCATATTTGTGTTTGTATTTTCGCTGGTCATAACAAGACTATTTGATGCGCAAATAACCAAAGCTACAAAAAAGATCGCCGAACTCATGGCTAATCATAGAATCGTTAGAGATTTTATCATGAATCACTTCTAGGCGAAGAGTGTGTAAGTTGATCGAGTTGTCCGTTTACACGCGCGCTGCAAAATTGTCACCCAAGACCATTGCTTTTCGATGTTTCTCGTGAAGCGTGCTAAGTTAAAGTGATAGAATGAATCAAAGGCGAAAAAGCAGAAAAAGAAGGGGAAGAGCTGATGTTAACGCGCGCCAGTTCTGCAAGAAAGACCTGTCTGAAAAACACGTGATATCGATCGAATAACACAAGCGCGCGTTTCCTCCCATCACGTCAAAGGAATCGAAGTCTGCAGAGATAAACTCATCCTCTACGGTTGCGGTGATATTCTAAACAATTACGAAGGCATAAGCACTCATGAACCTTTCAGGCAGGACTGATGTACTTTGCCACAGTGGAACCTACAAAAGGAAAGGCGCTTTCACTTTAAATGATTGCGACTAAAATCAAACGCTTCAGACAAAATCAAGCATCGAGCCAAGACACTCTGTGGTTGAAGAGAACACTTGACAGAGAAAGCAATGAGTTAGGAACCCAAACAGAACTGGGTAACGACAACAGGTTGAGGCTTGTCTAGCAAGTGCTTGCATCTGCATTTCTATCATACACAGACTGATTTGGTTTGACTGATTTTTTATCATATCTTTAAGGTAGAATGCCAAATCATTCTAACATCTTCAAATGCACATGCGCGCGCTAGAAAACGAAGCTCGCACTGTCATTTGGTTTCGCTTTCCGTCATCGACAGGTCCGAAGAAGTAACCTCGGGAGTGGGAGTGCTGCTGAGCAGTTTTCTCGCCCCGATCCACTGAATGATGACGAAGCCAACTAGGATCTGAAACCAAAAAATCATGATTCTGATCAGCGCGGTTGCTGCTCCACCGATTGCGGTTGGAATGCCGGATGACGCATAGAGGGTTGTCATAATGATCTCTACAATGCCAACAGAGAATGCCGCCGAGAGCCCTTGTATGTACATGGTTATTGAAGCCACTATTATGACTAGACCGAACGCTATGTCCCTGAAGCCCAGGGCATAGAAGACCAAGAAATATACAGACATCTGGAATAGCCATCCGAGAGTTGAATAGATGAGCCGCTTGATTATGTGTCTTGGATGTCGTCTCAAAGTCTCGAAACCTTGATGAAAAACTGCCAGGTTTTTCTCAGTTCTCTTCTGCAAATCATCAGTTTTGAAACGTTTCCCGACAAAGATTTTCGCGAAATTTGCCAACAACTTTGACAGTCTCTTTGATGCTTTTGTCTTTATAGCCACGTAGAGCAGAACTACTGCTTGAATGATAGATAAAGCCAATGTGATCACTAATATGTCGATGATGACAAAATTGGTCTGAGAATTGAGGATGATTGAGACAGACCCAAACGTCAAAACGCCCAAAATCGCCACAGTTGTGATGATGCGGAGGCTTACGACTGATGCAACGGTCTTTCCGAAGTCCTCCTTGACTTCTTCATAAACCAAGTACAGCCTGGCAATCTCTCCGCAGATGGTCTCGCAGGGGATTACCAAATCGACGAAGTTTCCAACCCAGTTGTAAAGGAATGCTTTGCGTGGACTTATGTTGATTGAGAGAGTTTTGAGGAGCTCGTACCATGCCATAGAAGTGAAGAACATACTCAACAACATAGAAACGGCTGTCAGGGAGAAAAAGAGAATAAACTCAGATTGATTGATTTTCTGCATCAAGTCGAGTATCTTGTTAAAACCCGCAAAGAAGTAAAGGTATAGAATGAAAACTGACAGGCCTACAATCATGACAGAAAAGACTTGCGGACTGCAAGATAATTCATGACAGGCATTAGTTGTTCAACTCTTGCTACTCGCTTCTCCCAAGCGCTACGCGCGGGCTCTTAAACGCGCTTGGTTCATAGGGCACAAAATCTGAGCTTGGGATAAAAATTTTGCCATCTAAATAGCATGCAATCTTGCATATCTTGAACAACATCTGTGGATTCGCTGATCTTCCGCGCGCGCTATGATAACTGACGACTTGGATGCAAAACACGGTTTTGCAGCATATTTTTGTTAGCACGGTTCAATCATAACGCGCGATAGGGAATTGTCTGCGCAAAGATGTCGCTGCAGTCTCCAAGTCACATAAACTATTTATCGTCCAAGCTGCTACCAGTATTCCAGCTGAATGCTCATCTAAGATGGTTGATGGTAATGGCTACGCCTGATGACATAAAGAACATACTTGGCCCGAACGAAAAGGTTGAGCTGTATATTAAGGAGAAAATCTACCATCCTCAGCTGAACATCGATTCCTTGATTATTACGAACGAACGGATACTTCTGCGACACCCCCACGCGCTCGGATTGAAGAAGGATTTCACCGATTACAGCTACTCGGACATCGCGGGTGTAACGTTGGACAAGGGAATAATGCGATCAACAATCAAACTTACACTCAAACGCGATGGAGAACCACTAGAGCTGGGCAAGTTACCAACCTCCCTTGCAGAAAAGGGGTATGGCATCATCAGAGAGAACGTGGGCAGATTCCAAGCACCTTTTTCAACCGGATATGCCAACGCTCCCGACGCTCCCAAAGCTCCTAAATGATCTCTTCAGCGGCCACGACAAAAGCCCCTACGCTTTGACCTTTTCGAAGTGTATGGCAACCATTCGTAGACCCCGCGCACTTTACCTGCAGCGTAATCCGTAAGTTGCGTTTTTCCCAAGGTCGTCGCGCGCGCACAAAAATAATATATAGAGTTGCAGCGTACAATTGCTTGGATTCGCGTGGCTAAGGTGAGCGAAATCTTGGACTTTCTCAAATTGAGGTCCTTGACGAATCGTGAGTAGGTAAATTCACATGAACCTTCCTACGCATATAATGTTTGGTGCGCTTATCGGAGCTCTTTTCTTTGGGAGGTGGGATATCATTTTGCTTGTTGCCCTCGGGTCAGTCCTGCCTGATATGGATAGGGAGTATGGCTTCTTCAGCAAAGATTACTTCCGCGACCATCAGCTCCATCGGGCACTATACCACAACTTCGTTTTCATGGGGATCGTTTTTCTGATTAGTCCTTACCTTGCTCTGGGTGCCTTCTGTCATACTCTTCTTGATGCTATCAACACAGCAAAAGATCGCGGGGTGGAGTGGCTTTATCCTTTCTCAAGGCTAGTGAAGAAAGCTAGGTATGATCACGAAGGTAAGAAAATTGCGTTCGATATCAAGACTAAGGTCTATATGTATCAAAACGACCCGGTCGAGCTCACTAGAAAAACCGCTGAGGACATGAAAGATTTTACTCTCAGGCCCTGGCGAAGGATATACGGTCCCTTCTATTCTGGCGGTATCCTGGATATAGGGATTTTTGTTGGTTCAACTGCACTCATCCTGTTATTGGCTCTCCTGTCTGTGTTTGGGGTTAGGACTTTCATCGATTTTTACCACCCCCGACTTAGCTTCAACTTTGTTGGTCCTTTATTTATCGGTGTTTTGGGCATTTCTCTAGTTTTGGGCGTGGGTGAAATAAAGAGGCACATAGAGGCGAAAAAAGCTTCTCGGGCACCGCCGATGCTGTGGAAGCTATCATTCTTTCTCTCGAATTTCTTAATCGTCTTTGGGGTTGGGCTTGGAGCCTACCTCAACCCGAGTTCATATACCACATTCACAAGCAATCTTCCCTACTTGGCAGCAGGGATCTTGGTGGTATTTTTAACTGCCTTCATTTTGCTTAAAATCTATTCTTCAAGGTCAATTGCGAGAATGAGAAATGGCCATGACCCATATGCAGTCTAAGGCATCAGTGCTTAGAGCGCTACACACGATTCTAACCGTCAGTGGATGTGCTCTTATAGGCAACCGTTTCTAATGTTGCGAAAAGGCTTATAAAAGTGCAAGTTTCGGCTATCATTGAGGAGAAGTGATTGCAAACAGAAAATGTGCAGAAAATCGCAAAACAAAATCTTGAAAAAGTCGAGCGCTGGCACAAGAAACTCGGCGTCAAAGAAATAGTGTTTGGGTTCCAAGACAATTCTATCGCAATTCTCGCTGTGCTGGCAGGAGTCATTGGAGGTTCACTCCAACGTGGGCAGATACTGTTGGCGCGCGCGCTATAGGTGACTACATCTCTTCCAAATCGGAAGTAGAGTACTTTGAAGCTGAGATTAACCGCGAGAGTCTTGAGATCCAAGACAATTCACCAGTCGAACGCGAAGAAGTGCGTCAAATCTACATGAAGAAAGCACCATTTACGGAGAATGAACTGTCCGTTATCGAAAACCGTATAACCTCAGATAAGAAAGCGTGGTTGGACACCATGGCTAAGGAGGAACTTGGGATCGTTAGGGAACGCTTTGTGCACCCATTGAAAGTGGCCCTAATCATGATGGTTGCTGAAACGGTCGGGGGTCTCGTTCCGCTTGCTCCTTTGCTTGTTACGCAAAATACTAGAACAGGTTTTATTGCAGCCATCATCGTTACCTTCGCCGCCTTGTTTGCGATAGGAGTATGGAAAACAGCTTTCACTAGGAAGAACAAGCTGGTGTCAGGGATTGAAATGGTTGTTGCAGGAATCGTCGCCACAGTGATCCCTTATCTGATAGGAAACCTTCTATCATCAATCACTGTGACTTTTTGATACTTTTTGCCTATGATCTGGTTCCTAATAGCGCGGGCGCCTGGAATCGTCTCAGAAATTAAACCTGAATAAGAATAGCTGGTTACATCAACAGAGAGTTAAAATGAAGTAACGACAGGGAGTTAAAATGAAGTTACCCGATTCTAATGAAGCTCGCAATGCCTTTTCAAACGTAGAAAAGAATTTCGATTCTTTAATTTCCTTTGTCTCAACTAAGAAGTCCCCAACATTCAGCGAATATCGGCGCGCGCGCCGATTTCTTTGACTGCGTTTTCTTAGGAACTATTGTTTTGAATTAGTGGACTAATGTAGAACCTGTTAAATCCTTGGAAGTTCGCCATTATACTGAAGGCGAAATCATGGGCGATCACCGATGCGAGAATTGCGGGAAGATGTTCTACACCCGGTATGTGCAATACATAGGGAAGTGCTTATGTCCAGAATGCAGGGGCAAGTCGGGAGCAGCTAAAAAAGAAAAGGAGTATGGGGAAGCACAAGAATACTGGTCAGCGAGGAAAAAGGAAGTACGGGACTGTTGATTGCTTCTTTTGGCACAGGAGGGAGGAACGCAAGGGTAGCGGCGACTAGACTTTTCCGAGCAGTTTCTGTTGATAATCTCTCCATTGAGTCTTAGCATTAGTTGACTAATGTAGAATAAATTAAAAACGCGGAGCAGATACCAATAATAGGGTTGCAAACTATGGTTCGGTGCTCATGTGTGCGCGCTACTCAAGACATCGTGGCTATATTGCGTCTGCGTCCTGAAAGCGAAATTTCAACTGATTCGTTGCCTAATAACCTTAAAGGAATCATGGCTACCAATCGATTCTGACCAGGTCATTCACAACCCACATCACATTCGACGCACAGATTTGGTGGATGTGGATTGGCGTAGAGGCATAATCAGGCGGCAACCTTCCATTAATAGCTATGTAGACAAGCTTACTAGCGCGCGCTAAGAGTGAGAAAGTGCCTCCATTAGATGGGGTTACTCGTGCAGAATTAGCTGAGGGTCTTGAAAAATCATCTAAAGATATCGCAAAGAGACTGTTATTGTTGAAAGAACAAAGATGGAACCTAGTCTATCCCTTTTTCAGGAAATCCCAGGAGCGCGCGTCTAGTATAAACTCCAAGAGAATCTTGGGAATAAGAAAAGAAGTAGTGGTTTCATTTGGTTTATTTTAGTAATTTCATGCTTTCTTCGAGATTCATTGCTAATTTGATTTCGCTCGTGTTCCAGGCCATCCATTTTACAATTTCTGGTTCCAGTGAGAATTTTTGCAGAGCGTCTGAAGTTGGGGCTTCATACACCCAAATCAATAGGTGTTCCGGAACTACAGTCCATGCTCCAACCCTCTTGACTCCATGTTTCTTCTCCAGTCCGCTCAATTTGTCTGGTAATTCTAACGTCATTTTCTTCATTTTCTCATTGTTCAGCGGACAGTTCTCTGCGGAATGCCTGGAGATTATCAAAAATGTGGGCATAATCGCACTCTCGAAAGAATGAGTCCAGGAAAGTAGGATATAAATCATTTGTATGCGTGAACTCTAGTGTGAGCCTTTAAGGCATAGCCTAAAACCTGTGTGACTCGTTATGTGCGAAAGCGCACGCTAGGAGCAGCCTTCTCACGGGGTTGGCTTCAGAATGCACGATTTCTCTTGCCGTTAATAGGAAGTGAAGAAAGATGACAATATTAGAAAAACAGACAAAGCGGCAAACTTTAGCGGCAAAGGGTTATTTTAGATTTCGCCTCTTCCTACTTTGTCTCTTCAAGTTTTCGAGGCAGATACTCGTCGACAATGTACGTTAAGCCGTATCTGCTGAAAGCCTCCTGCTCGGCCTTCTTCTTGATTTTCATGAAGGTCTTTATTTCCCTCCGCCATAGCGGATCCTTGTAACGCGGGTCCTTCTGCAGCTCATAAAGTCGCTTCATGTCCATCTCGTCAAGCGGGTCGGTCGGCAACTTGTAGTTGACAATGTCGGTCGCCCACACTCCGCTCCATTTCGCGTCAGGAGTGTTAAGCTCCCTCAAATGCGCAGCATTAGCAGAACCTGAGATTATGACCATGGCTATGTGCATTCCCCAAGGATCTCCGTCGGTGAAAACATAGACAGGAAGATTGAGCTCTTCGCTTAACCTTCGGATAAAGTGCCTAGTTGCCCTAGGTGCTTGCCCAGCCGTACACACGAGAATGGAGTTGTATTTTTTGTGCACGTTTTCCTCTATGAACCGTGTGAACAGACCACCTTTTTCTATGGCTATGACCTTGTCTGCCGACGTTCGTACAAACTCTGAAGAGGTCAATGCTGGGCCGATTAGCACGCCGTCCGGATGCGAGGTTAAGTCAAGGGTTTTTCCTTCATAGCCAGGCACGGTGTATTCTATTGTCAGGTCACCAAAAACCGCTGAGCGTTCTTCTGGGAAGATGTTAAAATCCTCTCTCGAAAAGCCCAGTATAGTTTCTAGATCTGTTATGATGTTGTTGGATTCCTGTTGATCTTTGAAGGTCATTTCATAAGCCTGGGCGGAATAGTACACGTCTCTCAGAGTTGACGTCTTGCGTTGCGAAGAGAGCTCATTAGAGAACAGTGCAGCCCACACGAGTTGGGCGAAAGGCTTCAAATGTCGGAGGTTCCGGACGCTTCTTCGAACCCTTCGGTCGCCTAGGATGAATTGTCTAAGCTGCTCATCGTAAGCGATGTTGTCTGTTGAGCGGCTTGGCATGTCTATGGAAGGGAAATTTCCTTGGTCCATTTGATCGTAAATGCTGGATCCAAGATTCTGCAAGCCCTTCAGAACCTCTTTTTTTCTCTCCAGTATACTGCTCTTATGCTTCTTCGGCCCCATACTTCTGCACACTCGCCAATAATTTCTCTATATCAGGCGGTTTTTCTCTCCTCGCCAGTTGAGTTGAAAACTGGGCTATTTTCGGAAGGTACTTGTTGAAGACACCCAGTCTTTTGCGCTCCCTGTCCACGTGTTCTCTTCTTGACAGGAAATGCTGGATTTGACGCGCAACTTCGCGCAGTCCGTTGGCTATCTCTTTTCTAACCTCAGGCCTGTCAGCTATGAACTCTTTTCCGACGGTCTTGTAGGGCACCTTTGTGCTGCAGATGTGCACCAGTATTGCGATGGGCATGTCAGGCATGACTCGGTATCTGCGCCAATTCATTGCCGTTATAACTCTGAACGAAACGTCGTTCGCCTCGTCATATAGTAATGGGATTCTGTTCGCAAAACGATACACTAGAAAGACTCCTTTCTTGGGAATCTCTCCGCCGTAAGCGATGCCGACTTCGACGATGAAGGGGTGGCCTGAGTAGGTTGAGGGTTTGCGCTGATGGACGACCACGAACTCGGGTTTCAATTCTTTCACGATACCTGCTTTCAGCAGGTCTTCGCCCAGGGGTGACAGACAGCTTGCGTCTGGCGGCAGAAACTCCCTGAACCTCTTGAGCATGTGCATGAGCCTAACGATTTCCTCATGGGAAAGCTTCTTCGGGTTCTTGGATGGACTTATGTTGCTGAATTCCAGAAACTTTCGCGCGGTGATGTCGCCCACTCTGTGGAAGTGGAACCTCAAGAACTCGTTCATGCTCGTGTAGGGTGTTATCTGTATGAGCCGCTGAAGAAGCTCTACGTCCACGCCGTACGGATGTGGCAATGTCTCTTTCGGTGGCGGGGGCATCTCTTTTGTAATTCTGGTGAACTTGTAGAGTCTTCCTTTCGGATCAACGAAGGTGAGGTTTGCGTAGGGGTTAACCATGGCGGTCTGCTTGAAATAATCCAGGATTTTGGGCATCGCTCTGAAATAGTCGCCTTCGAGAGTGAACTCAACAATTGTCCCCTTCCACATCTCCTTGTTGATGAGGACTCTTCGGTCCACTATCAAAGGGCGGTTTCTCTGAATGTCAATCATGAGCTTGTACATGTACGTCTTTGATATTCCCGTGCTTGACACGATGGTAGCAGGTTGATGTGTCGTAATTTGGCCATACAGAATGGCCATTTTCCCGCCCAAGCCGAACGTGCCTCTCTGCTGCTTCAGCTTGTATTTTGAACCGAACAGAATCTGTCCAAAGGCTGACGGAATGTGTCTTGGAGGAACTCCTATGCCGTTGTCTTCAACCCTCAACTTGTAAATCTGTGTGTCCTGGCTAGCCTCTCCCTCATATGATAAACGAACGTAAATGTCTGGCGGAATCTGGTGGCTCTCAGCTGCGTCCAAAGAGTTCTCAACAAGCTCCCTTACAGCCACAAAGATGGCTCTCGAAGGGTTCGTAAATCCTGCGATATCCCTATTCCTGTAGAAAAAATCAGCAGCACTTATCTCTTCAAACGTTGTTTGAGCCACTTAAGCCTTCCCAGCCCTCTCCATGTCCAAATTGTCTCTATGATATACTCTGCTCATTCTTTAACTTAACTCCCAATGCTAGCGTAGGTAGTTACGATACATCGCAGGCTCAAAAAAAGAAGGGTTTAGGCCTTACGGATTATCAGCTTATCGCCGTCAAGGTCTATGCTGAGCTTCGTTATAGCGCCCTTCTTGACTCCGAAGGCTGCGAGCACGTCCTTCTTGCAGTGGATAAAGCCGTACGCGTTTATCGTGGCCTGCGCAGGGAAAACGGCTTTCTCAGGCTTGACTTTTTTCTCAGGGGTTTTCTTAGCGTTCTCCGCTTGAGCCGTAAGCTTCTGTTTTTCAGCCCGCGCGCGCTGCGGTGTTCGCTTTTTTGGTCGCAAGCGTTTATGTCTTCCAAGCCGCAAGAGTGACAGTTTCTTCTTTGGATTACTTTTTGCATTAGAGTTTCGCCACCTTGAGAATGTCTTTAAAATCCGTCAAGAGTTCTGAATGGACTTCTTTTTGGGCGTCTTTTCGTTTTCCTGTCAATTTTCGACCTCAAAAGAGACTATAGCAAGCCGCTATTTGAGAAATCGTCAAAACTTTTTAAGTGAGGGTGACCCTCGCGCGAGGAAAAAAGGTAAGGGTACGCCACGAATACCTGAAAACTTGCTTAAATACTCCTTCGGAGCCGGAAAACCGCTCCAATTCTTGCTTAGTTTATGTCAAAAAAGCCGCGCGGAATCAAAGTGAGGGATGTCGTTTTTAGACTGTCTTGTGCAAAGAACATTAATAATCGAACCTATAAGAACGTTCCCCTTGAAGCTTGGAAGCAAGCTCTGTACAAAACTTCACAGCTCACTACCAAACTCTGCAATCTGTAACTAACGGTTACAGAATTTAAGTTTTGTGCCCGACGCTTGCTTCGAGGCTTCTGTAAAACAAAAGAGAAAAAAACATATGCATGTCTATGTAGGCTTTGGCGTCCTTCTGCTTTTTACAGTGCTGGGGCTGCTTAGCATAAGTCTGATAGCCCCTGACCTGTTCAAGCAGTTGGTAAACAACCTCGAAGAACTTAGGAAGGCAGTTTTTCCAGGCTTTATCCTGTTGAGTTAGGATAACTGAAAGAACTCCCTTCTCCCCTCCTTTTTCTCCTTTTTTCGAAAGTAGCATGGACAGGCGCGCGCGCTCAGCGCTACGAACAACACTACCCATAGCCTCAGCTTTTTGGCACCGCTTGTTTGAAAGCTTCTATCAGACCCCGCACTGCGTTCGCCTTGGGTGAAGCTTCGTTGAACTTGTAATAGCGGATTCTCTTTCCAAAGGTGAGGTGCGTAAGGATACTTTCAGCCTCAAGAGCTTGAAGATGCTCGCTTGTCTTCACAAAACTGACCCCGACAGTCCTGGCAACTTCTGAAGGCGTCAACTGCGAATCGATAAGAACCTTCAGAATCTTCAGCCTGGTTTTTGAACACAGAACATCCTCAATTTGTTTTGAAGGTGTAGCTCGCGCGCTGGTCCTCTTAATTCCCCAACCCTCCTTTACTAGCCTTCGTGCGTGCTATTGAAATCCCTTTCGTTCATACTCCTGAAGTGATAGTTCTGGTTTGGGGTTGGATTAGGTTTAGAGGTGATGAGTTGAGAAGCTGTTGGGCTTTCTTGTAGTCTGGGTAGATGAGCCCAACTGTCTTCCAGAATTTGCTTGTGTGTCTTTTTGATGTTGTGTGTCCTATTTCATGTGCAACTATATACTTCAGTGCACTTTCCGGCAGAGCCACTGCGTTGAGTTTTATGAGGACTTTGTTTCCTTTCAGCTTAGCTATTCTTGATTTCTTGCCGTCAATGTTTTCTGTAATCTCAAAGTCAAAGTCTCCAAACAGCTCAACTTTCCCTTCAGCTTTGATGCTGTCACATATTTCCAGAAGCTTGTCACACAGCAGTTGGGCTAAGAACTCTCTAAGCAGTGTTTTAGTGGTTTTCTGATACTTGTGCACTATGATTGTGTTGCTTCTACGTTCAATGGCGTCTTTGTCAGACTTCTTTTCCTGTAGAAGGTGCTGTTGTCCAAAGACTGTCAGTTGTTTCATTGTGTTTTCTCCAGTGCATTGATTATTCCATCAGTCAAGTCATCTATCTTGTTCTTGTGCTCTTTGAACTCTGAGAGGAGCATTAGTCTGGTTTCTGCTTTGACCTTTCTTTTTATGTCTCTTTGACTCTGCCAGTTTTTGAACAGCAGCTTCCTGCTTTCCAAATGGGCCAGGAGTCTGGTGATGAAGGATACGGTTTTCTGTTTGTCTGTTTCTGGCAGAACTATTTTGATTGCTTCATAAAGTGGATACTTTTCTCTGCCAATTTCTGCTTCCTCTTTTTTCCATTCGACTATTTTCTGTGAGAAAGCTAGCAGTTTCTGTATTGCTTTTTGGGTTTTCAGTTTTCTTGTTCTCAGTTGTTCATAGGCTTCTTCCACTTCTCTGCCCAAGTTTATGAAGAAAGGGGAGTTAGGGTGTTGTCTGGCTTCAAGCAGAATGCTTGGAATCAAGTCTATTGGAGCCCCAATCGGCTTTGCAGCTGTCTTTTTCAGAAGTTCAATATACTTTTCGTCAATGGCAAGAGGCTGATAAGTTGTGTCTATTTCTTTTGTATCTATGGTTTCTTGGATTAGCTGCATTGTCTTCTTTGAGAGTTCTCTAATCTTGAGTTCATCCACATCTGCTTGCAGGTATTTCTTATAGTAGGCAACATAGACTTTTATCAGCCAAGTGTAGTCCAGCAGATAGGGTCTGAGGAAAGGGTCTCCTCTGAGCATCTCATAGGATTTCATGAGGCTTCTAATGCTGTCTTCAAACCTACTGGCCGTTTCCAAGTCTGCAAGAAGGTCTAATGCACTCTCCAAGCTTTCTCTGGTGTTTTCCCTTTTGACAGCTTTGAAAATTTCTAAGGCCTGAGCCAGAAGCTGTTTGAATTCTTCTTTCTCTTCATCAAGCTTTCTTATTACAATCCTCAGAGCTTTAGAGTCTTGAGCCTCAAACTTCTCAAAGGCTTTCTCAAGCTCTGCCAAGATGCCAATGTAGTCAACTATTAGTCCGAACTTCTTGTTGCTGTAGGGTCTGTTTGTTCTGGCTATTGCTTGCAGCAGCCTATGCTCTTTCAGTGGCTTGTCAAGGTACATTGTCCAGAGATTGGGAGCATCAAACCCGGTGATAAGCATGTCAGTTACAATGAGAATCTTGGGTTCTTTCTTGGTCTTGAAATTGTCAATTATCTTTCTGTGGATTTCCTTCACATCTGCAGTCTGATATTTCTCCTTCAGCTTCTCAAAATATCCCTTGATGATGCTGGGTTTGTCGCTTTGACTGTCACCTTGACTGAAGGTCATCACTATTTCAGAAGTGGTTTCTGGCAGAATCTTGTCAATGTAGTTCTTGTATAAGACACATGCTTCTCTGTCAATTGTGACTAGCAAGGCTTTGAGTTCTGTTGGCTCAACAATTTCTTTGAAGTGCTTTACAGCGTCGTCTACTATCCTGCCAATCCTTTTTGGTTCTTTGACAAAGGCTTTGATTGCACTGACTTTCTTGTTCAGGGTTCTCTTTTCATTTGAGGACAGAGGTTGTATCTCTTCTTCTTCAAACTTGGTGAATTCTTGCAGTTGCTGTGGCTTTAGATGATAGTCTGGCAGCCTTGGCTCATAGTTCAGTGCCACAGTGAAACCATCTTCCAAAGCATCCAGCATTGAATACCTATCCAAATAGAGTTCATCTTTTGGACAGAATTTCTGGAAAGTGTTTCTTTCAACTTTGGAGAGTGGTGTTCCAGTGAAACCGAAGATGAAGGCGTCTTTGAAGATGCTTCTCATCATGGTGGAGAACTTGCCATATTGGGTTCTGTGCACTTCATCAGCAAAGACAATTACATTCTGCCTTTGAATCTCTAAGGACTCTTCCTTTCTAAGCTGATCAATTTCTTTAGGACTGAATTTTTCTATTGTTACAAGGAAGATGCCCCTTTTGCCTTCTGTTCCCCATTTCAAATTCTCAATAAGCTTCTTTATTGACTCCACTTTTTCTAAGGGAACCTCAATGAATGAGAAGTCTTTTTCAATCTGTTCTTCGAGGTCTTTTCTGTCTACAACAATGTAGATGCTAGGCTTCTGGGCTTCTGGGCAATGGAAAAGCTTCCATGCTGAAAATGCCATAGTGTAGGTTTTGCCAGAGCCTTGCCAATGCCATATTAACCCAAACTTGCTTTCTTGCTCTTTTCCAAGGGTTTTCTTGACTCTCTCAAAGACTTTGCTGGTTGCTCTGTATTGCATGTATCTAGTCATTATCTTGGTTGACTTGTCCATCTCTTTCTTGACAAAGATGAAGTTCTCAACAAAGTCCAAGACATGCTGCTTAGCCAAGAGCCCATAGACTGCAAACTTGAAGTCATCTTTCATTTCAAAAGAGAATGGGTATGGGTCTTTCCAGGTGCTGAGATGGTCTTTATTTTCCTCACAGAAGCTGTTGGGGAAATATTTGGTTTTCAGGCCATCCGTTGCCAATGAGAACTGGACATACTTGAATACTTCTGGAGCTTCATGCTCATACCTCTTGATTTGTCTGTAAGCATCTGTCCAGTCTGCTTTTTCTGCTGTTGGGCTCTTGCATTCAATCAGCACTAATGGGATGCCATTAATCAATAGAACTATGTCAGCTCTGATTGTTGCCTTCAAGCCTTCTACTTTGAACTGTCTGGTTACTGTGAACTCATTATTCCCATAGTTCTGAAGGTCAACAATTCTCAATAGTCTCTCTTTGCCTTCCTTCTGCAAAGGAACAACAAAACCATTCCTAAACTTGTCCAAGAAGACTCTAATGCCTTCAATGGTGGTTGGTATGGCTCTCAGTGACCTCACAATAAAGTCAAGGTCTGCATCAGTAAGCTCATAACAACTATTCAGCTTCCTAACTGCATTCTTGAGGTCATCTACAACCAGAGGCTGCTCAAAGTCTCCCTTTCTTCTCTCAGCCATAAGCTGAGGCTCTACATACTTCCAACCAAGAAGAGGACTCTGCAACTCTTGGATAATGAAGTCTTCAACTGTTCCCTTTTCATTGTAGAGCATCCTAATCCACCTTCACTCTGACTTTGCCAGTGAGAAGCAAATCCATCAAACCTTGTTTGATTCTCTCCAGTCTTGACTTCTCCCATCTTTCCAGCTCAAGCTTCTCATCAATAGCACAAAGAGGCTGTGCTATTTTCCTTTGTTCATCCATGGCAGGAACTGTGAAATGCAATTTTCTTTGAGCTGTGATAGGAACTTGATTTCTTGTAGTCTGCTTCATTATTCTTTGAAGCTGTCGCTGGAAAAGAGGACCTTCCATGAAGTATCTCAGATAATACTTATCCAGATATAATGGATTACACCTAAAAGAAGTCAATGTGGTTCCCAGAATGACATATGGAAGACTAGTTTCCAACATTGCCACAGGGCCAACTGTAGCATTGTGAGCAAGCAAAACATCCCCATCTTTGGCAATTCCTTTTCTGAACTGTTTTGCTCTCTCCTCAGAGACATATTTGGTTTTGGAAAAGTCTATCTTTCCATAGGAAATCATGTTTGCACTCAGAAAAGGAACTCCTTCATTGACAAATTCCTCTTCATGTGGATACATTTCCCCATGATTTCCATCAAGATGGTAAGTTATTATGTCTTTTTCCAGTAGAGAGCTGAGCACAAATGTCTCCCAGTCTCTTGGTATTTTTCCTATTTCTGTGTCTCTGAACTCCTTGTGCCCTATTCCTTCTGTCAGAAGCTGCTGCATCAAACCCTTCTTTAGTCTCTCAGTCTTGGCAATAACCTCATCAGTCTTCTGAATAGCCAAATCAACGCAAGAAAGAACCTCAACAATCGCTTTCTGTTCCCTTGGCTTGAAAAAGACAACTCTAACCTTTTCCAGCATTCCCTTTGAGAGCTCTTTGAAAGTGCTTCCAGAACTCAAGTTATTCAGAATCTGGTTCTTACTCATCAAATAGTAATAGTAGAACTCTGGGCAAACATCTTCATATTCTCTTGGCATCAGTCCCTTACAGCCTTGATTGAAGGCACTTTCCTCAGAAAGCACAGCAACATAACCCACTGGTGCTCTTGTTGACAAGACTAGAGAACCCTTGGGCATGACAGTTAAGTTGCAATCTTTAACAGCCTTCTCTGTGATTCTTCTTTCACCACTTGAGATGTAGATAGCTCCATCAGACTTGCTCATGTCTGCTGGGGTGAGCCAGTTCACAGTTCCTTTTTCCCAGTAATCCACTTTCTTTGTAGTTGATGGTGTTGTTCCAGTCTCAACTTGAAAAAGCTCACTGACATATTTCACTGCCCAGTCTTTTGGAATTCTGCCAATTTCTGTTTCTTGGAAAGCTGTCTCCTTGTAAAACATCAGTCTGGCTCACCAATTGCTTGAGCTATTTCAGTAACATACTTCTCCACCTTGGTGGTGACTTCTCCTCTTTCTCTCTCTATTTCTTTGAGTTCAGACAGCTCTTTGGCTAAGTCTATCTTCTCTGCATTCTCTATGGGCATTATATAGAGTGTCACATTCAAATTGTAGTCATTGCCAACAATGTCTTTCATGTCAATGGGTTTAGAGAAGCCTTCTGCAGAACCAAACTTCTTGTATGACTCCACTATTCTTGTTATGTTCTCTTTTGAAAGTGAGTTCAATCTTCTGACTGAAGGATGAGGTATGACTTCATTTGAAGCATTGATGAAAAGTATCTTGCCTTTCTTATCTGCTGGCTTGTTGCTGTTGAAGACTATTATGGCTGCTGGGGCTCCAGTGTTGTAGAACAGCTTCTCTGGCAAAAGAATAATACATTCAACTAAGTCCTTGTCAACCACTTTGCTTCTGACTGCTTTTTCTGCTCCACCTCTAAACAAGCAACCATTGTCCACAACCAATGCAACTCTGCCATTCTGCTTGGCCGAGGCCAGCATGTGCTGAACCCAAGCCCAGTCTGCACTGCTCCGAGTGGCAAAGCCAAAACTGAACCTTTCCCTCAAATCACTCTTCTTGAGCCTTTCTTCTCCATACCCATCTTGGTTCCATGGAACATTAGCGATGACAACATCAAACTGCTTCAGGTTCCCATTCTCTCTGAACCTTGGATAATCCAAAGTATCTCCATTAGCCAAGTTAGCATTCTTTATCTCATGCAAGAGCAAGTTCATCTGACCAACGGCATAAATCTCTGGGCTCCTCTCTTGCCCATACAAAAAGAGCCTTCTGGTCTCTTCCACTCCATACTTCTCAGCAACATGCAAATAGGAGATTATAAGCATTCCACCGGAGCCACAGCAAGGGTCATAGACACTCTCACTGGGCTTGGGGTCTAATATCTCAACCATCAGCTTGATGACTTCTCTTGGTGTGTAAATCTCTCCTTCCTTAGCCTTGTCTGGAGCAAACTTCATCAGAATATGCTCATAGGCATCTCCAAGAACATCTGGAGAAACCTCTTCCCCACCAAGATTATACTTGTCAAAAAGTTCAACCAACTGTCTCAACAATTCCCTATTCTCTTGGTTTCTGGCAAACTCCAAAAAGTCAACTCTGTTAATCACTCCCTGCAGCTGACTGTTCAGCTTAGCAGTCTCACCTATGCCAGTGGCAAGGTTCTGAGGCAGATTATTCACATCCTTGGTAACTTCATCCCAGAGAAACTGCTTGGGAATGTCCACACTGTGATAGTCTTTTCTTTCCGCTTCTTTGTCAGCTTCTTCCTCTGCCCATCCACTTTCTTTAACAAGCCTATTCTTGACTTCAGCCTTCTCCACTTTCCAAAGGTCATTCAGCCTCTTCAGAAAAAGCAAGACGAGAATAAACTTGTAGTCCACAGCAGTTCTAATCAGGTCAGCAGCTCTATCAACAAGACTATTCAACTCATTTCTTGTTACTTTTCTTGGGGATAATGAACTCTGGACCATTGAAACCATTCTGCCACTCTAAAGTTGTCTGGTCACATATTTATCACTTAATAATCAAGCAGAATTGAAATGCTTCACTCTAACCTTTTCTAGTGTCGTCTGCACAAGTGGCCTCATGTCCAACAGAAGCGCGCGCGGGTGATGTTCTCATTGAGTTTCCAGAGGACTTCCACCTTGGCGCGACTTGCAGGGTAAGGCCCACGAGTGGCTGCGAAGTCAATCCCACGAGACCCCGTGCACTGATTGCAACCAGTGCACAGAGCTTAGGAAGGAGGGTCAGAATGCGTGACTTGTCACGTTATTTGAAGCCTTACAGGACCGTGCTGAAAAGTTGATAGCATGGTCCCGTGGCTCTGTTATCTTAACGGGGTTCAGATTCGCAAGCCATTTGAACCATGCCACAATGTTGCTGAAACACTTACCCTGTAAATGAAAGGCTCTTATCCTGCGCAGGTGTGCAGGGGTCCGAACTAGGATAGCGCGCGCGCTAAAACATCTTGAGAGGTTCGAACTGGGTTAATGAATACATAACGACGCTGCCTTCAAACTCTCAAACATTCGCAAGAGAGCTCATAGAAGGTGAATTCATCCGTGCGATAAAAGTGATTAAGAGACTAATCGAAAAGGGCGAGCCTAGAAAGGCGATTCACAGATCTACAACAATCTTGCCGACTAACGCCGTCTTTTGGATTTGCGAAGGTTTCCTTCCAACAGCAGGTGTGAAGGGCATCTGTGATGAAATCGGTCTCGGCGGACCTGTCGAACAAAAAGAAGAAAAATGCATCAATGGTTGGGGGACTTTTTTCTATCCACTAATTACAGTCGGAACCAAGCATAGAACGACTTTTGCAGATAAAGTTGCGGGAAGAATGCCAGCTTTTTTTAGCAAGAGAGGGTATGTGGGAGACTGCGCTGGATTCAAGGTTTATGTCGGAGACGATGGCTTCATAGGTGTACTTTGTGAAGAACCAGAGATGGCATTCAACATTCTGAACACTATTCTTGCCTCTTCACTTGTCAAGGGTATTGAAACCTACCCTCTGCAACCGAGAGAGATGCAAGACATCCGTTTCAACCTAACTAGCAAGAGTTTTGACCGTATAGGGGAACCTTCCACGCATGGGACGCTACGCACATCCAGCTACCGAGACCTCATTTCATATTCCAGGGCTAGCAATGAAAGACGCACCAATGTAAGTCTTCGGCAGATGCGCCAACTAATCAGACTCGCCGACCAATTAATGAAAGACAACGAAACCACAAAATTGTTGCGATTCTTTCACGAGTCATATACTCACATGCGAAACCACGAGTATAACTCTGCTTTTGTACTAGCTTGGCAGACTGTTGAGACTTGGATTTCGAAACAATGGATGTTGTTCTTGCAGAGCAAAAGATTGACAAGAAATGACATACGAAAACTCGCTGATTGGAATGTTGACAACGTGATACAGACTCTTCACCTTTTTGGGAAAATAGATTCTGACATTAGAACCAAACTGAACGAACTCAGAGTAAGAAGGAACAGAATCCTTCATAGAGCTCAGTTTGCTACTAAACAAGATGTTGAAAACTGTGTTGGTCTTGCCTTCAAGTTTCTAAAAGAGTATGTACCCAATACCAAGCTTGAATTGCCCTTGGAAAGAAGACACGTGTCCAGAAGACCCAGAGTGGACGAAACGGCAATCACGATTGAACTCGCCGATTACATCTGAGCGCGCGCTGGAGAAAGTGAACCGCGGCACATTATTTAAGAAACACTCTTGACCCCGAAGATATTCTCGGCTATTTCCCTGGCTCTTGCGGTGTGTTTTTTCGGGCAGAACACATAAAGCCTTCTTTTCGGAACCAAAGACGCGGAAATAGGTGATTCTTCATCAAATGAGAAAACTGGTCCATTCTTTCTCTTTACGTATATGGGCGTTTCCTTGCTTCCATATGTCTGTTCAAAACGTTCATAGAGTTTAATCTTGATGCTCTGCAAATGCACAATAACATGGGCCGACTCGATTCCAAGTTCATCAGCGATTTTGTTCTCAGTATTTTCAATTTCGGCTTTGTTCATGTTCCCAATCTTCCTTCGCTTTAGTACGTCTGGGCACCCTTCTTTTGTCAAAGGAGTCACGAGGGCTCTTTTCAGGAGTCTTCGGTTCCGGATATTCTCTATCAGATTCTTTGCGTCTCTACTTGGGCCCTGCAGAATTTGATGTTGAATCGAGAAGTCATCAAGTCTAAGAAAGCTTTTGATGAATCTATCTTCGTTAGAAATCTTCAGGTCTTCAGCGGCTATGCATCTGTCACTTAAAGCTAGTTTTATCGCTTTCAAGAACATGTCGTCCGCAATGAGCCTTGCGTGATGTTCATACACTTGCATATGCATTGCGTATCTAGCGAGGCGATAGCTTTCTAGCGCGTCCATGCCCTTTTCCAGTACGCCCAGGTAGTTTCTGCCTGTTTCCGGTACTATGCATACTGTCCGAATTACCTGGTCAATATCAAAAAGGCCGTATGCGACACCCGTATGGTAGGAATCACGTCTCAAGTAGTCAAGTTTGTCAACGTCCAGACTGCTTGATATTATGTCGGAACCAAGTGACCCTCCGTCAAAAAGTTCTAAGACGCCTTGTTTGAGGTCACCCAACGCTTTTCCTATATTGGGTTCTGTGCGTATCATCAGTTTCGTGACGTCTTCATGAGAATAGTCTTCACCGTTTATCCATCGCATTGGCGCTTCCCATATGTGAGAAAAAGGACCTTGACCGACGTCGTGCAATAACGCAGCAATCCTAATCACTCGCTTCTGTTTCTGAGGTAACTTCAACTGGTCGCATATTCTTCCTGCGAGAAAAAGCGTCCCCAAAGAATGTTCGAGTCTTGTGTGAACAGCGCTGGGGTAGACGATGTATGTGTGAGCGAGCTGCTTTATTCTTGCAAGTCTCTGCATTGCGGGAGTGTCCAAAATGCTGTTTTCTTTACTGCTCAAGCTTGCAAAACCGTAAAGTGGGCATCTTATGGATTTGAAATCGAAATTGGCAGACAATTCGTTGTCCTTCTCGCCCTAGGTTTACTCCTCTTTGATGAGACCCAGTGCCGAGAGCAATCTAATTGCTGATTCTACCTCATCCTGGCTCAATTTCCAGCCGAATGATTGACTTGCGTCTATAGCTTCTGCACGAGTCATCGTCCTATGAGCACGATTCAGGACAAAGTGAACCTTTGCTGCCCAAGAAAGAACATTGTAGTTGCAGTGCACTGTTTCAGTGCATTTTTCTACGATGCCCTTGATGACTGCATAGTCTTCAGGATGTTCTTCCCTAACCTTCCGTGCGAGCTTCAAACCATCTTCAGTCAAGGAGTAGTTATACATGGTTCGATTACGGAAAGTGTGTCGCCCTCTTTCGACCACAAAATCGAGCTCTACCATATTCTGAAGTTGCTCAGCAACCTCAGAACTAAAGGGGCCATAGAAGTCAGCTGCATATCCTGCTTCTACATTCAGTTTCACTGAAGCAAAATACCCTAGTTTCTGAACCACTGTTCTACCTTTAATTCCTTCAGGAATGGCACTCAGCAAGGCCAAAACGAGCTCGAAAATCTCCATATTCTCCTCACACACGATTTGTTATCCCGATTGACTAATAACACTTTTTGTGACGAGTACGCTGGAAGACAGGGAGAGATGAGAGAAAATGCAGATTGCAGTATTCACGAAGCGCGCGCGAGTGTAGGGATAGGGTAGACTCCTAACTTCACGCTCTGCACTGTTTGCAATCAGTGGACGGTGAGAAGGGGACTAGTGGGCACACGCCCTGCCAAGGTTGCAACTTTGTCAATGAGTGGACTTACAAGTTGAGCCCCGAAACGGAGCTTGAAAAACTGTCCTTGCTGCTCAATGTCCGAGAGGGTACGGCAGTCCACACTCGCGAAGACGCTCGGCCTCGGAAACTGCGGTTCAGGTGGACAGTTTTCCGAGCTCCGTTTAGGTTTTGCATGTCCCCAGAAACGGAGCCTGAATTTTATCTCGTGCGGGACACTGATTCAGGAGGCCCTCCTTACGATTCTCTGAGGAAGCGGAACCTTCGGAAATTGTGTCGCACACGAGAAAAGAAACGAGCTCCGTTTAGCAAAAAAGCGTAGTGTAGGGGGCTAGTCTGAACGTGTGTAAGTGTTCTTCGGGTGCATGTTTGTGCTTCCCGCCTCTATGAATGGCTCTAGGCCTTTCAGCAGTCGCTCGCCTACCCTAAATGACTCGGAAAGACAAGTTCCGCATATTCCCCGCAAACGGAGCCTGAATTATTTGTCGCCATTGTCGCTCGCCGAGAGGGTCAGCCCTACCCTGACGTGGAGGAGGATGACCTAGGCGAAACAGCGAAGAATGCGACAAATTCTACGAGCTCCGCAGTAAAAAAGCAACCTGATTTGGAAAATCGACAAAAAAGAGTAGGGGACTAGGGGGCTACACTCGCTGCCTTGGTTGCAACCTAAGCAGGACGTGTAGTAGCGTGCTACTACTACATCGCCTGCTCAAGACACATCCTACGCACGCGCTTCCACAAATCATATGAACTGATTCAACCAATCTGTAAACTATGCGTGGAAGGGACATAGGATGAACAGAGTTGTTTTTGTTTCGCTTATAATTCTGTGTTTGCTTTCTGTATCGTCAATAGCGGGATTGATTAGAGTAGTCAGGGCTGATGGTGGAACCATTACCATCAATGCTGACGGAAGCATTAGCCCGTCAAATGCTCCTATCTATACCGCAGATAATACCACTTATACCTTAACAGGCAACATCACCATCGCCATCAATACCGATGGAATTGTGATATTAAGAGATAACATTGTTTTGAACGGGGCAGGCTACACCATGACGGGAAACTACGGCAACGGAATAACACTTGGGAACAGAAGCAACGTTACCGTAAATAACATGACGATAAAAAACTTCGCCACTGGCATTGAGCTCTACTCTTCGTCTGGTAACTCCTTGTCGAACAACAGCGTCACGGCAAACAAATATCATGGTATTTATCTCAGCTCTTCTTCTGGTAACACTTTGTCGGGCAACAACGTTGCAAACAACAGTTTTGGCATTGGGCTCTACTCTTCTTCTGACAACAATATCTTGTCTGGCAACACCGTCACGGCAAACAGCCAGTATGGTATTCGGCTCAGCGACTATTCTTCTAACAACACTTTGTCGGACAACACCTTCACAGCAAACAACGAGTATGGTATTCTACTGGTCTCCTTTTCTTCTGGTAACACTTTGTCGGACAACAGCGTCACGGCAAACAGCCAGTATGGTATTTGGCTCGACTCTTCTTCTGGTAACACTTTGTCGGACAACAGCGTCACGGCAAACAGCCAGTATGGTATTTGGCTCTACGCTTCTTCTGACAACACTTTGTCGGACAACAACGCGACGGCAAACGGCCAAGCTGGCATTGAGATTGACTCTTCTTCTAGCAACACTTTGTCTGGCAACAACCTCGCAAACAACATTGATGGCATTGGACTCTCCTATTCTTCTAGTAACACTTTGTCTGGCAACAACGCAGCAAACATCATTGAGGGCATTTTGCTAAACTATTCTTCTGGTAACACTTTGTCTGGCAACAACGCAGCAAACAGCAACATTGGCATTTACCTCGTCTCTTCTGATAGCAACACCTTGTCCAGTAACAACGTCACGGCAAACTTCTTCGATGGCATTGGACTCGAATCTTCTTCTAACAACACTCTATCTGACAACAACGCCACTGCAAACAACTATAATGGCATCTATCTCGACCGTTCTGCTAACAACTCCTTGTCTGGCAACTTCGTCACTGCAAACAGCAGGGGTGGCATTGAGGTCGTCCTTTCTTCCAACAATACTCTATCTGGCAACAACGTCACGGCAAACAACGGGGATGGCATTGGGCTCGACTCTTCCTCTGATAATAACACTTTATCTAGCAACACCGTCACGGCAAACAGTGAGGATGGCATTGGACTCTCCTATTCTTCTGGTAACACTTTATCGGGCAACAACGTCACGGCAAACAACGGGGATGGCATTTCTCTCGTCTCTTCTGCTAACAACACCTTGTTCGGCAACAACGTCACGGCGAATAACGAGGATGGCATCTATTTTCTAGATGCTTCTGACAACACAATCTACCATAACAACTTCATAAACAACACCAGCCAAGTTTCAATTTTATACTCAGGTAACATTTGGGATGATGGAAGCAGGGGTAACTACTGGAGCGACTATCTGACAAAGTATCCAAATGCCACCGAAACAAACAGTTCAGGAGTCTGGAACACTCCATATGTCATTGACGCAAACAATACTGAGAATTATCCGCTTATGGTTCCGTATGGAACAATTCCAGAGTTTCCATCATTCCTAATTCTGCCATTGTTCATGGTGGCAACACTACTGGCAGTCATAATCTACATAAAGAAAGGCGTGAAAACAAGCCGAAGTTAGACAGAACCTAGAGAAAACGCAACAACCAACCATCCTTCCAAAAACACAGAAATCCCAAATCGCGCGCATTGTTTGCAATCAGTGCACGGAGTAGAGTTAGGGGCTAGGGTGCACGCGCTGCCTTGGTTGCAACCTACGCAAAAAGTGTAGGGGGCTAGGGCCCCGAAACAGAGCTTGAATTACTTGCCGTGCTGCTCACTCGCCGAGAGGGTGAGCCCTACCCTGACACTTATGAGGGTGAGCCTCCCGAAACGGTGAACAGCAAGGCAAGTTTTCCAAGCTCTAAAACAAAAAAGCAACCCGAGTTAGAAAATCAGCAAAAAAGAGTAGGGGGTAGGCCCCGAGAGCATGCTTGGCTTCCCGCTTGCATGAACGGGACTAGGCCTTTCTAACGCGCTTCGTCTACCCTGGTTATGCTCGGAAAGACAAGTTCCGCATGTTCCCAAGGCATGCGCTTGCAAAAAAAACTTATCGGTTTTTTATGATGACTTCGCCGTTCGAGAGTTCTTTGACGATAGCCCAGCCTTGTTTGAGATAGCCTAGAAGCTCGCTCTCTGGGATTTGTTTAAAGTCCTCTTCGCAGTGTTCTCCGTCGGCGCACTTTTTAGCTGCTTCGTCTATGGCCTCTTTCTTACGGAATTGAATCCCTGCAAGTCTAGCTTTCTCAAGTTGCTCCGGTGTTTGAGAAGCTTTAAACTCCTCAAGTGCCTTAAGCCGTTGCTCAACCTCTTTGCTGACTGTCTGCGTTTCGCTTGTAAACTCTAGCGCATGCACGGCCTCTCTATACTTGGCTCTCAACTGCTCTATGGCTGGTTGCGAGTAGGGGGCCTCTTCGCCTTTGACTTTTCTGCCTCTTATTTTGCGAGCCCAGTTTGAACTTATTGCGATTGATTCGAGGGCTGTGTTAACCCACCTTCTTGCGTCGTGCCATGTGAAACCCACGCCTGCGTCTCTGCTTAGCCTGAGTATGAGCGTGCTGAAAGAATCATACTCCAACGGCTTATATGGGGCGATATTATCCAACCAAATATTGTCCTCAAGTCTAACTGCGCGTCCCAGTTTTTTCTCCTGCCACTCTTTGTAATCTATGAGTGCGCGTTTCGCCTCAGGGGTTAGAAAAGTCGTCTGGCGCACGTTCGCGTATCTCCCCCGACCGTGACCTTTCAGTTTCTCTGGTGGCACGTTGAGGCACGGCAGCTCTATGTTTTCCCAGTTTTCCTCTAAATCTTTCCATTGGAGTTTTGAAAGCGTTTCTTTTGCCACGGCCGTGGATAACACGAAGGGGATAAGGGCCCTGTCTCTCAAGCTGCGTGCGTGGCTCCAGAGTTTTCTCAACCCTTCTTTGTTGAGCGCGTTGTATGGTTTTTTCTTTTCCAGAGTCACCGCACCTGAGGCTTTCGCCAAGTCTGTGTAATTCCACCGGAAGAAACTCTTAACGGCGATGCTCGCTTGGTATTGGAAAGAGTTTGTGAAACGCGTATCGTCCATGTTACAAAAATCGTCAAGGATTTTCTCGACTGTGTTCGCAGAGGGGTTTTTCTTTTTCTCGTCTAGGAGCTGAGTTGGAGTCAGCTTGCACCAAAGACAGAAACGGTAGAGTGAAAAGGCATTCATATTTTTCTGTTGCAGGTGACTCAGCCACCGCTCGACCTCGGGGTATTGTGCCGCCCAGAGTTGCAGGACATTTCTTTGAGTTATTCTCTCTGTCATTTTACTCAGCTCCTCACCTTCCCTAGAGGCTGCCTGACTTATAAAGTATTGTCAGTTGCGGCTATAGTTTAACTTAACTACGTTCAACAGAAGACCGTTCATTTCTTGTAGGGGAAGGGAAACAGCGCTTCTAATTTTCTGAGGTTAACGGTCTCCTTCAGAACCTTCCCTTTTTCTGCTTTGGCCATAACGACCTTGATCTGCGGGTTCGCTGAAAAATCAGAGATGTACTGTAGGCACGCGCCGCACGGTCTAGGTTCGCCCCCTGAATTGGCAGTCATGACTACTGCCAGTTCCTTGATCTTTCGATTTCCATGCAAAACAGCGTGGTTGATTGCACACCTCTCAGCGCAGGTGCCCAGTCCTGACACCCAGCTTTCGACGTTGCAGCCCTCGTAAACCTGTCCATCCTCCGCAAACACAGCGGCGCCAACCTTGAACCCCCAGAGCACATACGCGTTCTTCAAGGCTATCAATGAGGCATCCAACAGTTTTTTCTCCGTCTCCCCGATCTTCAGCACGGTCATTTCCTTCGCCCTATTTTCTATGTCTGCGTACGTAATAATATTCGCCGATTTGCTTTTGAAACTTGTCGAGTTTTGACCCTTCTTTGTTGACTCTGGGTCTTTTGGTGGCAGGGTCTCTTCTGAACGTGACTTGCATGTCTTTCAGAAAAACGTTCATTCCCTTTCGCAAACTCGTCGGCGGATTGGCCACACCGTCGACGCCAGGCTTTCCCGTGAAGACCATCAGGTGATCAGCTATGAAGTCTTGAGCGACGACATCGTGTTCAACGACGAAGGCTGTCACGTTGCGGTTTTCAACGACTCTTCGGATAGTCTTCGCCATGTTCAATCTCTCTTCTACGTCCAAGTAGGCACTCGGCTCGTCCAGCAGGTAAAGATCGGCCCTGCGTGAGAGACAAGCCGCGATTGCCACTTTCTGCAGCTCTCCGCCACTGAGTTCCGCGAGGTTTCTGTCACATAGGGGGTTCACCTTTAGGGGTTGGAGGATTTCTGTTCTGTACCAGCCTGAAGAGAACTCTTCTTTGGCAACGCTCATGAGAAGCTCTTGAACCGTGCCCTCATAATCCGCTGAGATATACTGCGGTTTGTAGCTGACGTTCAGTTTGCCGAATTCTCTTTCGTCATCAGCCTTTTCAATTCCCGCTAGTATCTTTATGAAAGTTGTCTTCCCTATCCCGTTAGCTCCTAATATCCCGATTATTTCTCCCCTCTTGATTTCCCCAGGTTTGGCTACTAGCTTGAACCCTTCGTACGTTTTTTCTAATTGTTCCCATGTTAGCATCGTTTCTCCAGCCCCAGCGCTGACCGTAGGGGGCTTCTCGTGGAATACTATAGATTCCTTTCTGAAACGAACGTTTGCGTCCGGAATGTAGCCTTGCAGATAAATGTTTATGCCGGTTCTGACGCCGTGGACGCTTGAGACCACTCCATAGACTCCTGGTTCACCGTAGAAGAGGCATATCTGGTCTGACAAGTAATCAATTATTGCCAGGTCATGCTCGGCTATGATTATCGTTTTCTGATCGTTTTTCAGGCTTCTTATCGTCTTCGCCACTTCGAGTCTCTGTTTTACGTCCAAGTAGCTTGACGGCTCATCAAACATGTACACCTCTGCTTCGCGACAGATTGCAGCAGTTACAGCCACACGTTGCAGTTCGCCGCCGCTCAGGACGTCGAGCGGGCGATTCCAGAACTGTTTGAGTTCAAGCTGCTCAGCAATCTTATCCAAGTTTTTCCTTTCGTCCACTTTTTCAAGCAGTTCGCCGACCTTTCCAGAGATGACTTTCGGGAGCTTGTCCACGTACTGTGGTTTGTGCGAAACTCTGAGCTTTCCTTCTGCCATTTTCTGGAAATACTCTTGCAGGATCGAACCTCTGAAATGCTGGATTATTTCGTTCCAGTCAGGCGGGTTCTCGTAGTTTCCAAGGTTTATCTTGATTTCTCCGGACAGCAATTTGAGAGCTGTTGTTTTGCCTATTCCGTTCTGCCCCACTAGGCCCAGCACCAAGCCCGGGGAAGGCGTCGGTAACCTGTAGAGCTTGAAGGTGTTTTCTCCGAAACGGTAGCTGCAGTCTTTTTCAAGCTCATCTGGAAGATTAACTATTGACAAGGCTTTGAAGGGACATTTCTTCACGCATATGCCACACCCCGTGCACAGGGACTCGACAATCACCGCTCTGTCATTTTCAAAGCGCACTGCTTCTATCTTGCTCCGCACGATGGGGCAGAAACGATAGCACATTTTACTGCAACGTTTTGACTTGCATTTATCGGCTTCTAACACGGCAACTCTCGTCATTGCAACCCGACAGTGAATGGTCTTTGTTTGTAGGTTATAAACGTAAACTCAAGAAACCGCAATAAGCATCCAAGAAAAGCTTCGATAAAAGAAAAAGCACAAAAAGGCTGATTGCTCAGCTGACGTTCTTACCATTCTTCTTCCTCAAAATCCTCTTCTTCATCCCAGTCTTCTTCTTCAGTATCTTCTTCCTCATCTATCACCTTTTTCACCTCCATGCAAATCGAATGCATAGTGAGAGCATCCCCGCAATCTTTAAGGATTATTATACGTCAGTTGTCGAGAATAAGAAAAGAGAGATACATACATCCATGCCATTTTACAGGTGTTCTTTCACAATCTTCGCCGTCAGCGACGCCTTCGGTTCTTTCATATCCGGTGTGATGTAAGCCCAGCACATGTTTGGCGAACTGTGGGCCACGCCTATTCTTCCATGCGCGTCAATAGCAATCAATCCCATCGCATTATAAATGGACGGCATTCTAGTATTCACGAGTTTTATTGTGTTTTCAGCGGCCTCCTGGGCTGTTTTTCCATTTTCCATGTAATTGCAAACTGTCTTTGCCAGAACAAGCCTTATCGCAATCTCGCCGACGCCGGTAGTTGAACAAGCACCTGTCAAGTTGTCGGCATACGTCCCGCAGCCAATCAGCGGTGAGTCTCCGATTCTGCCTGGAAGTTTCAACGGGAAACCCCCAGTCGACGTCGCAGCTGCCACGTTTCCCTCGTCGTCGATGGCAACAGCGCCTACAGTGCCCAGAGTGAAAAGTTCTGGATGATCCTTAACCATGTTAGCTAGCTTTGGCAACTCAGATTTCCCTTCGAGTAGAGCCTTCTTCTGTTGCTCGTAATACTTCAGTCTGAGTTCGGTTACGGGGTTGCGCCTCTCAAGATGTTCAAGATCGGCCAACTTCTCCGCACCGTCGCCCACCACAAAAACATGATCGGTCTTTTCCATGACCACCTTTGCCAAGCGAACAGGGTTCCTTAGATCTCGCAACAACCCTACCGCGCCAGCCTGAAGTGTCTTTCCATCCATTATCGAAGCTTCCATTTCCACTTTTTTCTCCAAGTTCAAGCTGGAACCATGCCCCGCGTTGAACACCCCATCATCCTCCATAGCCGCAACGGCTTCCATCACACTGTCCACGGCGCTTTCCCCCTTCTTCAAGACGCCGAAACCCACCTCAGCAGCCCTTTTCACACCGTCAATGCCGGGCTGGCTGCGCTCCGGCTGCCAAGTCCCAGCTCCACCATGGACAACTATCGTTGATTTCCGCGTTCTCTTCATCTCTCCATCACTTTCAAGCTAGACACGTTGAACACGTCTGATTCAAATTTAAGCCTAGCGCCATCGAACAGTCAAAATGGATAAATCTACGCGATTGGATACTACATCTGGGATGATGTGAGGCGACGGCTGAGAGCCACTGGCAATGAAGGAGCCATTTACGCACACTGACCCTAAAACTCATGGCGAAAGGTTCCGCTTCTCTTCGAAACGCTAAATTGCTTTAGAAAATATACTGTATGTGGTAGAGCTTATGCTTAAAGAATTCAATCTTCTGGCCAGCACTTCGCGTGGATACGAGAAGTGCGCCCGTTCCGAACTGCGTTTCCTCTTTGAAAAAATAGGAGACGCCTCACCTGCCATTGAAAGAACGGGCGTTTCCGGCCTTATTGCAGTGAAGACCAACATGGACGCAGTCGAGGCCATCACACGGTTCCGTGCCCTCCTACAGCAGAGTCCTTACGAATTCAGGTTCATACTCAGGATAATACCGATTGAAAAAGTCGTCCACACGGACCTGGATCTGATTCAGCAGGCAGTCGCAGAACTCAGCTCCAAAATCGACGAGAACGAAACTTTCCGCGTGACAGTCGAAAAACGCTTCACCATAACACACAGCATAGAGATAATCGAAAAAGTGGCGGCGAGCGTCAAAAGAAAAGTCAATCTAACCAAACCTGACAAGATAATTTTGATAGAAGTCGTTGGCGGTTTCACCGGCGTGTCAGTCCTAAAGCCCGAAGACATCTTGTCAGTCCTGAAGGAGAAACTCCTCTAGAGTCAGCGTGCAGTAGCCAACAGCGCCACCCGTTCTACAACAAGATCAACAAGCGCCTTTTCCAAACCGTCTCCTTCCATGACCGTTTCCAGCTCCGCCTCCGAAATATCAAAAACTCTCTTGACTCTCTCAATCTTTTTCCCTGAAAGCTCAAGAACCGAATCGTCAAGCTGCCCACCAACGCGCCTCGAAACCTTTGCCAACGCCTTTTGCACAACTTCGGCCTTACCTCCGACTATCAGAACCGCCATGTTCCGCGACGTGGGTTTGATGCCGAGCAACTGTGTAGCTTTCTGGATTTGCCTCCGCCCAGAGGCGTAAAGCATAGTTTCCATCGCGACACTCTTGGAGAGGTTCTCTCTGTTCTTGAATGCTGTAAGCGCGTTCAACACGGCGAAGTAGAGATGCTGCCACGTGGCAATAAGATCTGCGTCAAAAAATTGCGTTTCCACACCAGCAGGCTTGTCCCTATTTACTGCCTCCAAAAACGCTTCAGTTTCGTTGACTTTAACGTCCTTGAAACCTACTATTTCGCAGTTCTTCCTAAACTCCTGAACATAGACCCACACAGTTCTTCCTCAATGACCTGTCAACGACCCTCTGACCCCTCTGACCATTCCAACAATATCTCGACTTCGGTAGCCTTGCACAAAGTGTACCTCCAGTCTCTAACGCCTTTCAGGATCGTCCATCTCCAAGGGAAAAACTACCTACATAAGTCTTGCCGCGCGAACATTTTCAATGTTGAAAAAGACCATGTTAGCGCGCGCTCTCTTGAATAGGAGTCAAGTTTAAGAAGTGAGGAAGTCATCGTAAGGTTCGGAGTTGTCCTGCTTTGAAGAAGGAGACTTCCATGCATGCCGGCTTGCAGCAACTGCCTGAAGGGCCCGTCTACTTGGTCTCGACGGAGTTCGAAGGAAAAAGGAACATAATGAGCGTGGCCGTGTTTGCCTACATATCGGGAAGACTGGTCAGCATAGGCGTAGCTCCTTCTCGTTATTCATTTGGATTAATCCGTAAGAGTGGCGTCTATGTGGTTAATGTTGTCGACAAGGGCTTGGTTGAGGCTGTAAGAATATGTGGTGAGAATTCCCGCGCGCGCAAAAACTGGATTGAACCCACAATCTCGCGCGCGCTGGAAACACGCACGCGCGCTATTATCCGAGCAAAAACGTGAAAAATAGGGATAGTCTAAAAGGAAACAGAATTATGGTTTTCATTGTTTTTTATCTCTGTCCTCTACGCGTCTTCTGCCTGCACTACTGTTTATTGAAGCTAATGCTCCCAAATCTCCTACACTCGCATACTTCAACGTCTCTAGCGGCAATGCCATAATTATCGTGTTTGCGGCTTCTTTGCTTGCTTCACTTACTGCTGCCAAGATTCTTAGTTGCATGGCATTCGGGTCTTTCATGTTTTCAGCCGCTTGTTTAAGAATTTCCGATGCCTTCAGTTCGGCATCTGCTTTAATCACAACCGATTGTGCCTCTCTTTCTGCTTCCGCTTTCACTGCCAGGGCTCTTTTCATATCATCGGGCAAAGATATGTCTTGTATCTCTGCCTTGTTAATGTCTACGCCCCACACTTTGGACAATTCATCAACTTTGTCTTTGAAAGCATTCGCCACTTCTTCACGTTTCATGAGCAAGTCGTCCAAACTGTATTTTCCCATTATGTCCCTGATTGATGTCTGCGCATACTTAGCCACAGCATCCTTGTAATCCTCGATCTGCAATATTACTTTCTCAGGGTCCTCCACTTTGGTGAAAACAACTGTATCTATGCTAACTGAAATGTTGTCCTTCGTGATTGTTGTTTGCCCTTTCAGTTGAATCACCTGCATTCTCATGTCAACCACATAAAGCCTATCAATAAAAGGTATTCTGAGATGCAATCCCGCTTTGTCTTCAATCTTCACTATCCTGCCCAAACGTATCAACGCTACTCTCTCCCACTGCCTAACAATGAAATAGCTAAGGTAGAGTACAACGAGAACCACCACTGCGCCAAAAAAAAGAGAAAGTCCTACAACCCAATCCTCATACATTTTCTTCACCTCCTCCTTCTTTTCGTTCTTAGTCCGATCTGGATTCACCATTGGCTACATAACCCGCTCTCTCTCTTACAGATTTGGGTGAGAACGCAGCTGCGGTGTAGTCAACCAAGTACTCTTGTGTGGGTTTGGGGGGCAAAGTTTTATCCCAGAACCCAAACGACGCAAAGATTGAAATGTGTGCGCGGTGGGCTGTGCGCCTCAAATCTGCCCCCAAACCCGAAAATAAGAATTACTGCCACTTTAGACCAATTTTGGGACAAGCCAGCGCGCGAAACTTCAATACCAGTATGTTATCGTCAATGTCTCCGAGGCGCCAGTGAAGAAGCTATTGTTAATCACTCGAACGTCTATGTTGTTTGAGGGAAGGACGGGGAACCATGCTGAACCGCCTGAACCAACGTTTACAGTATTGTCATAGTTAACTCCATTCCACGAATATTTCAATTCAACATAGGTGTTGGAATTCGAAGAAGACAGGATGTCTACGACGACATAACCCGCATAGCTTACAGAATACGACCAAGAAGTGTAGGTGTTGGAAGAATTTCCTGCTGGTTGATCTATAGATTCATGATTCACCCAGACTGTTGAATTAGTCAAATTGCCTATGGCAGTGAGCCTATCAATGGTGGAACTGTCAAACGTGACCTGGTTTTGAAGGTCAGCTATTTGAGAATCCTTATCGTTTAACACTGATGCGTAATCAAGTGCTACTCCGACCATACCAACTAATAGAATAATGTACAACACTCCGATTCCTATTGCAATGTTTCTGCTAACAACTTTTTTTCACTCATTTTTAAAACACTGCCGTCCCTTTTTTTGGCCTTTGCAAATTTAAGCTTTTTCACGTACGCCTTTTGAGTTCTCGTAAATGGACTTGATGTCAAGTCCGGTGGGCAGTGCTTTGTTTTGACGAACAAGCGCGGTTATTTCAGCATTGGCATCTTAACGTTTTTCTCTTTTGCAATTCTCTGAGCCTTCTCATAGCCAGCGTCTGCGTGTCTGACTATAGCCATTCCCGGGTCTGTCGTCAGCACCGTCACTATTCGATGTTCCATTTCTTCGGTTCCGTCAGCTACCAAGCACATTCCAGCGTGGATGCTGTAGCCTATGCCGACGCCGCCGCCGTGGTGCACGCTGACCCATGTTGCTCCTCCAACAGCGTTTATTAGAGCGTTGAGTATGGGCCAATCGGCAATCGCGTCGCTTCCATCTTTCATGCCTTCGGTCTCGCGGTTCGGTGATGCAACGCTTCCACCGTCCAAGTGGTCTCTGCCGATCCAAACTGGTCCAGAAAGGCTGCCGTCGGCAACCATGCTGTTAATGGTTTTTCCAAATCTTGCCCTTTCGCCGAAGCCAAGCCAGCAGACTCTTGCAGGCAAGCCTTGGAACTTCACCTGCTCCTTGGCTTTCATTATCCAGCGGCACAGTTCCTTGTTGTAGGCAAAATCCTTCAGAAGCACGTCGTCCAGTTTGTAAATGTCGTTCTCGTTGCCCACGAGCGACGCCCAGCGAAAGGGTCCCTTCCCTTCGCAGAACATCGGTCTGAGGTATCGCTGCACGAAGCCTGGGAATGAAAATGCCTCCTTGAAGCCTGCCTTGCTAGCCTGTTCGCGCAGGTTGTTTCCGTAATCAAACGTTACAGCGCCTTTTTGCATCATTTTGACCATGGTTTCGACGTGCAGACGCATGCTTTCGTTGGCTCGTCTGCAGTACTCTTTCGGGTCACTCTTTCTCAGTTCGTCTGCCTTTTCTTTGCTCAGGCCTGCTGGGTAGTAACCGTTCAGAGGGTCGTGCGCGCTGGTCTGATCGGTTAGGACGTCGGGGATTATGCCTCGTCTGAGAAGTTCGGGGTGTACTTCTGCAGCGTTGCCGAGTAAACCTATACTTCTCGGGATGCGCTCACGTTTTGCTTCCAGAGCCAATTTAACAGCTTCGTCCAAGCTGTCGGTCCATGTTTCTAGGTACTTGTGTTTAATCCTGCGGTCAATCGCTCGCTTGTCAACCTCCACAACTAAAGCGATGCCTTCGTTCATCGTTACAGCCAGAGGTTGGGCACCTCCCATTTCACCGAGACCTGCAGTCAAAACGAGTCTTCCCTTCAGGTTTCCGCCAAAGTGCTCTTTTGCAACGGCGGCCAATGTTTCGTACGTGCCTTGCAGAATCCCCTGTGTTCCTATGTACGCCCAGGATCCCGCAGTCATCTGTCCGTACATAATCAAGCCTTTCTGCTCTAACTCGTAGAAGTAGTCCCAAGTGGCCCATTTCGGCACAAGCATTGAATTAACGATCAGGGCTCTTGGAGCCCATGTGTGCGTCTTGAAAACGGCAACGGGTTTTCCGCTTTGAATCAGCATGGTTTCGTCGGGCTCGAGTTCCGTGAGCGTTTCGACTATACGGTCAAAACACTCCCAGTTCCGACAAGCTTTTCCAGTTCCTCCATAGACAATGAGTCTTTCAGGATCCTTGGCCACTTCCGGGTCAACAACGTTGCAGAGCATGCGCAGAATGCCTTCAATCTGCCAATTCCTGCAGTGTAGTTCCTGTCCGGTCAAGCAGTGGACGGGCTTTTGTAGCTCAACCAATGGGGTTCACCATGAACCAAGAATGTGGTGGCGCACTTTAATTCTTTGCCCAAAATCGTGTCCAGCCTGTTTGAGGATAGGGCGCGATGGCGCGTTTACATTTTCTGTTTTTCCAGAAGTCGAAACTCGCTGCGACTTGCCTCTTTGTCAACCACGATTCTTCCGTTCTTAATCACCTTGTCAACCAGGTTCACACCGAATCGGTAGCCGAGAAACTTGTGGTTAGGTACGTCTAGGATGATGACATCAGCCTTCTTTCCCACTTCTAAGCTGCCGACCTCGTTTGCTCGGCTCACAGCGTGAGCGGCGTTAATCGTGGTCGCCGTGATAGCTTCAGCAGGTGTCATTTTCATGAAGTGACAGGCAAGCGCTATGACCAGCTGCTGATTTTCAACCCAGCAGTTTGGGTTGAAGTCCGTGCCCAATGCTACGGGGACTCCGCAGTCAATCATTTCGCGGGCATCTGCGTATCGGTTGATCATTAAGCTGAAAGCTGCTGCAGGCAGCAGAATGGCTGCGACGCCTTTTTCAGCCATTGCCTTGATGCCTTCTTCAGAGGAGAAGAGCAAGTGATCTGCAGAAACCGCTCCGATGTCTGCTGCGAGTTCTGCCCCTCCTAGGCGGCTCATCTCATCTGCGTGAACCTTGGGCTTTAGGCCTGAGTTCTTGCCTATGGTCAGGATGCGCCTAGTCTGTTCAAGGCTGAACACTCCTTTCTCGCAGAAGACGTCGCAGAACTCTGCCAGCCCCTTCTCGGTCACTCTGGGGATCATCTCCTCGGTGACCAGGTTAACGTAGCCTTGCAGGTTGTTGTCGAATTCTGGGGGAATGGCATGGGCCCCGAGAAAGGTTGGAACGATGTCCACGCTGTGCAGCTGATTCAAGCGTTTAACAACCTCCAACATCTTCAGCTCGTCTTTCGTCGTCAGACCGTAGCCGCTCTTGGCTTCAACAGTCGTCGTTCCGTGCTCCAACATTGCATCCAAGGTTTCAGTGCCATGTTCGACGAGTTTTTCAAAGCTCGCCTTTCTGGTTTCCCTAACCGTCTTCAGAATGCCGCCGCCGGCCTTGAGGATTTCCATGTAAGAGGCACCTGCCATTCGCATCTGAAACTCGTCTTCCCGTGAACCGGCAAACACAAGGTGCGTGTGAGGGTCAACGAAGCCCGGAAGAACGATTTTCCCGTTTGCGCGCACGACGTTTTCGGCCTTGAAAGCCTTCGTAATGTCCGTGGTTTTTCCCACGGCGACGATTCTTCCATCCTTGACGGCCAAGCCTCCGTCCCGTATTATTCCAAGCTCCCGCATCTGCTTTCCCGTGCGCGGCTTCTGAGCCTCACCGGAAAGCGTGACAAGCTCATCGGCGTTTACAACGAGCAGGTCCAGTTTTTCTCGTGCCCTTGCCTTCACAGCTCTACTCAAACACACCGCCTTTTTCGATGGCATCGTGTACGGCTATTTCCAGGACGCGCTCCTCGGTCAGGTTGTCAACTTTGAGGTAGTACCCAACAGTATCGATGAGGGCTTTCAGCGGGGCCATGCCGCAGAATTCTGAACCGACTATCGGCACGTTGTAACGTGCACATTCAACCTTGAGCACTTCGTAGACGCGGTAGAGCGGAGTTCTCTCGAAATCGCTTATGCTCATCCCGATCTGCGTGATGTTTTTCTCTGGAAGGAAGGCAGCCATCGCTTTAACGTTGGAGAACCCGCCCTTACTCGCGTGCAGGGCCCTGGCAATTTTCTTGGCAATCTTCAAGTCTGCGGTTCCTATGTTGACGTTGAAGCCTGCCATGACTTTGCGTGCGCCGGTTATCGTTGCGCCTGCGGTGGGATGAGGCTTGGCGGGCCCGTAGTCTGGCTTGCGTTCAGGCTTGACAATCATTTCGGCGAGTCTTTCATAGTCGCCCTCGCGTATCCAATCTAGATCTTTTCTTTCAGGCTTCTTGGAAGCGACGCCGTACAGGTACACTGGGACTCGGCACTTTTCGGCCAGACTCTGTCCGAACCTCTTCGACAGTTCGACACAATCGTCAATCGTCACGTTTTTTGACGGTATGAACGGGACAACGTCGACCGCACCGATCCGCGGGTGTTGACCCGTGTGCTTTTTCATGTCAATCAGTTCCACAGCCTTGAAGGCCATTTTCAACGCAGCCTCAAGCACAGACTTCTTGTCGCCAACGAAAGAGACGACAAGCCTGTTGTAATAGTCGTCAAAAGAATAGTCGAGTAAAAAGGCGTTCTTGGTTTTCTTGAGCTCCTCAACGATGGACTGCACGACTTCAGGGTCTGAGGTGCTGAAGTTGGGCACGCACTCTATTATCTCCGCCATTTTCCTTTCCACTCTGCTTCTATGAGCGACGGAAACAAATAAGTGTGTTTCGGGAAAAAGTCTGCGACATAGAGAAACTACAAAAAAAAGTCGCGTTGCGTTCCGGCACAAGAATGCACTCCAATCTTTCGAAACTCGAACGCATTCGCGCGCCAAGATCCAGCAAAGTCTCCCTGAACTGAGCAATCATACACATACCCCATCTGTTTCCTCACGACTCGTTATCGACAGCATTACGTCTGGCGTTACAACTGAACAGCAGAAAGTCAACCCTGCCTACAATCCCTGACTAATACAATGAAAATTACATCTGACATTACAAATAAAAGGGCTGAGTCCACTCTGAACAGTAGTCCAGCCTGATTTTCTCCATGGTTTGTAACAATACACATTACATCTGACATTACAAGTGAAAAAGGGGAGCGACTTTCACGCGCTTCTCCTCGGGCGCAGCCTCACGCTCTTGGGGACTAACGTTTTGGGATTGGACAGCGCGTGCTAATGGTTTGCGTACAAGACAGGATTACCGACACAGTAAGAAGTCAGGCCACCCGCAAGGGCCTTAGCTTGCCTTGACGATCTTGTATCCGGAGGCCCTTCGCAGTCTGTTCATAACCGCCAGCCCAAGTCCCTCAAGAGGCACACCCTCAGCGACTATAACGTCAACACCTTCCAAGTCAAACTCTCTCAAACGCGCAAACAAGCTCTGGGCAACACTCCCCAGATCGCTCCTGCTCCCAAGAGACTTCACAACATCAGCCCGATAAAAACTAGCGGTTTCATCCGTACACAAAACCCCCACCCTGCTCCCCCTCCTCATATAAAACATCGCCAACTCGTTCACCTTTCCGACTATGGCAGACAATTCGCCTTCAACCACAACCACATCAGCATTGGGCGCGTAATGCTTATGCTTCAGTCCAGGTGAACGAACCTTCTCAACCGGCACAGGCCTCTCAGCCGTCACCGCAGGATTAAGCTCCACCCCGCTGAGAACCTCTTTCAACGCCTCAAAGGGCGTCCCACCCGGACGCAGAACCTGAGGAGGATCAACCGTCACGTCCAGAACAGTTGATTCGACACCGACAACCGTTGGACCGCCATCTAAAACCGCATCAATCCTCCCGTCCAAATCGTCCAACACGTGTTTCGCCGTCGTAGGACTCGGCTTCCCCGCGAGGTTAGCGCTCGGCGCAGAAATCGGACACTGACTTTCCCTAATCAACGCCAACGCAACACTGTGCCTAGGCATCCTCACAGCAAGCGTATCCAAACCCGCCACAGCCACGTCGGGCACAATCCTAGAACGCTTCAAAATCAAAGTCAACGGCCCAGGCCAAAACAGCCTCATCAACTCCTCAGCCATCGCTGGAACCTCTTGGGCCACCCTGTAAACATCCTTAACATCACAGACGTGCACGATCGGCGGGTTATCTAACGGACGTTTCTTCGCCTCAAAAAGCGCCAAAACCGCCGTTGCATTCAAAGCATCAGCCCCTAAGCCATACACTGTCTCCGTCGGAAAAGCTACCAAACCGCCTGATCTAATGAACCTCGCCGCAACGCGCACTTTCTCGATATCAGGAGCCTGAGGATCGACCTTCAACAACACCGTTCTCTTCATCAAACAGGGTAGAACAACATTTCAACATTTAAACCTCGCCAACAAAGAACACGAAAAGACGCAGGAGTATGCCTAGACAACGTAGCGATCAATAATTTTCCTTATGCCCTTCGGCGCAGCCTGCTTTGCAGCAAGTTGCTTCAATATCGAGATGACTTGCGGTTGAAAACGAGCAATATCCGTCAAGCTCACCAGCCCCACAAGACGCTTCCCATCCACCACGGGCAACTTCTTGATTTTCATCTGAAACATCAACTTCACCGCTTCTCCCAAATCCATCGCCGGCTCGGCAACAACCAGCGGACTCGTCATCACATCCTTGACCCTTGTCCTGGTTGCATCTTTCGCACCCGCAACAATCCGTTTTAGAATGTCTCTCTCGGTCAAGATTCCCATGGCCTTCCCTTTCCTGACGGCAATCAAACAGCCTATCTCAAACTTGTTCATAACATCAGCAGCTTCTTTAACCGTCACGTCATCATCAATCGTTACTACTTCCTTCACCATCACGTCCCCGACCCTTAACGTAACCTCGCCCTCTTTCTCTTTAGCTTCATCCTGCGACAATTAAACCACCAAATCCTCTATGAGACATTCACCCGCATATATAAACTCTGCAGCGTCCGCTCCACTTACAGACAATGTAGCCCGCGCACAAGCGTCTCTGTCTTCTTCGCAACCGGTATCTTTGCCCTCTCAAACTTTTCCCTAGGCTTAGCAAAGGGTCTGGTCGCGTCGACGCCCACCTTTGTCGTTGAACCTGTTTCCTGATCTGCGGAAGAGTCCAAGGTTGAGCCACGCACGTTGTTCACGACGATCAGATCCTTGCCAGCTTGGAACCTCGTCGCAATAGCCCACTCAACACTAGAAACATCAAACACATCGATATCGGGATCCACAACGACTGCATGCTTCAGACTGGGATGAGCAGCGAAAGCAGCCAGCAAAACGTTCTTCCCATCACCATCAAGCTGTTTTTCGACGGAAATCACCGCGTGCAACCACCCACACCCACCAGCAGAAAGGTTAACAGCATGAACTCTGGGCACGACCTTCGAAACCGCTTCCCAGATGAGCACCTCATGCGGCACCCCCATCAGAAGCCTGTGCTCGGCCCCGGAAGGCAGAAGCCCAGGATAAACATAGTCTTCCCGTCGCATGATACCAACGACAGTGACGACAGGCTGCTTTCTCTGCACATCATACGTTCCAGTGACGTCCACGAAAGGACCCTCAACCACCTCTTGCACCGCCGAAATCCTCCCTTCAAGCACCAGCTCTGCATCAGCAGGAGCACAGGCTCCAACGTTTTCACACTCAATCAAGCGGAGGCCACCACCCATTAGAGCATTCGCAACGTCAAACTCGCAAACTCCAAAAGGGAGAGGAGATGAAGCAGCCAGCAAAACCGCAGGATGCACACCGATGGAAATCGCTACGTCAAGATCTTCACCCGCCTCTTTCGCCATCCGCCACAGTCTAAAAAGATGCCTTGGAACTAACCGAATCGCCAGATGATTCTCATCCAAGACTTGAAGACGATGCACGGAGACGTTCTCGATTCCTCCATCAACGCTTTTCGCATGAACAACGGCTGAAGTGATGTACGGAGCTGCATCTTTTTCAAAGTGCGTCAAAATCGGGATATTTGACAAGTCAACAACCTTGACTTCATTCACGGCGCCGTTTTCAACTACCTTCGCTTTCCTCGGGGAGTGCCAAGCCTTGATCAATTTTTCACAGAGCCCATCCGGGCCAACGTCGAGCGCCCTGCATATCCTCTTTCGCGTTCCGCAAACGTTAGCCACGACCTTTCTATCACTGCCTTTCACTTTTTCGAAGAGGAGAATTGGGCCATCCTTGTCAAACCTTTTCAAAACATAGGAGATTTCAAAACGGGGGGAGACCTCCTCTCTCACGTGCAGAACATCCCCCTCCTTCTCTGATATCTTGATAAAGTCTCTAAAGCTCACGCCGGCACACCCTCCCTTTGCGGTTCGTCATGAGCAACCCTATCCATCAGCCTCTTGAAAACGGACTGCGCTTGTCTTTCATCCATCGATTCCAAATAAATGGAAACCAAAGCTATCTTCCCCTTTCTTTCAGCCAAGATCTCGGCAAACATTCGAGCTGAAATCGCGTTCCTATCGCCCACAAGAATCGACGACGATGGAGGCCCCAACAAATCCTTCGGTCTTGGAACAGCAATTGCCAGCGTTCCAAGCTTATCTTCTCTTTCGCTCAACAGAACCAGACATGAATTCTTGGCCTCCATGTAAACTGCAAGGAAGTGCATGTTCTGTTCAACTATCTCATCCTTCACGACCCTAGCACGTTCCATGGCCAACTCTCCATCGCTTATTAATAGCTTCACACATTCACTATTTATCACTTTCAAGAAACCGAGGAAATCAAATGGCGGACAACCGTCCGAAGAACATCCTGAAAATACTTCGAAAAACATTCACCATGCCAAAGTGGACAACCTCGAGCGAAGACCCCTTCAGAACACTGATTGTTACGATAATCTCACAGAACACGACCGACAGGAACACTGCAAGAGCCTTCGAAAACCTTTCGAACAGGTTCAAGATAACCCCCGAAGCACTTGCGAAGGCCAAGGAAAAGGAAATTGAAGAATGCTTGAAAGTTGCAGGGTTGTTCAGGAACAAGGCCAAAACAATAAGGCACGTCTCAAAAACCATTCAGGAAAGATACGACGGAGACCTGAAATCCATTCTTTCACTGTCAATTGAAGAAGCTAGAAAAACACTCATGGAATTTGCAGGCGTCGGACCCAAAACAGCTGATGTCGTGCTTCTCTTCAGCGCGAAACAGAACACCATTCCAGTTGACACTCACGTAAACCGCGTTTCAAAACGGTTGGGCCTTGCCCCAACAAAAGGAAACTACGAAGCGGTTCGCAAAGCGCTCCAGTCAATTTATGATCCAAAAGACTACATGCAAGTCCACGTGTTGCTGATCTTGCACGGAAGGAAATATTGCAAGGCAAGAGTCCCACTGTGCAAAGAATGCCCAATAAACATGCTCTGTCCATCGAGGCACCTTTGGGATAGAAATGAATGAATTAGTCAAAGATGTTGCAGACTTCTTTCCATACGCAGAGGTGAGACCGTTTCAGGACCATTTCATCAAAACAATATTCAGTGCAGTTGCGCGCGCGGTAAAAAAGCACCATAGACAACCCCAGAGATTCTTTGAATATTTATTCACAACTGAAACACCATTAAACGAAGCTTGCTTCTTGATGGAAAATCTCCACGCTCCTTCATCCACTCGTTAGGAAATTTCCTCATGAAATGGACGGAGACGGCTAAAGATGAATCCTTCGTCAACGTGATCGCAAAGTACAAATCCAGAAGAGGTGCAGACACCGCAAGACTGGAGATAGTTGCCCTAGATCCCTCAAAAATCACAGAACCCATCTTCTCCGAAGTCTACTCAAACATCGTGATGCCAGGAACACTCCAACCTCTAGAAGCATACATAAGAATAACGAAGCTCCCAAAAAACACCGTGAAAAAAGTCGTGCCCTCACCATTTCCAAAGGAACACGTCCTGCCGCTCATATGCTGCGATGTTACAACGGCAATGGAAGAACGAACAGCACAGATGTATTATACGATAATAGAACACACAAAGGAGGTTATTCACAACACTCCTGGAAACACAGGAGTCTTTGCTGCTTCATTTCAAGTTCTCGAAGCGCTTCGGGCAAACGGACTGGATGCGGAGCCGAAAAAACCGCTATTCTGTGAGCACAGAGGCATGAGCTCCAAGGAAAACGAGAGAATGGTTGATGAGTTTAAAGCGTGTGCTCAACGTGGCGGGGCCGTACTCTTGGGAGTTCTAGGCGGCCGCTCGTCGGAAGGCGTGGATTTTCCAGGAGACGAAATGAATTCTGTGGTTATCGTAGGCGTACCCTATGCCGAACCAACCCCGAAAGTTAAGGCTCAGATCAGCTACTTTGAAGAGTGTTACCTGGGGCTTGGCCGGGAATATGGGCATGTTATTCCAGCGATGAAAAAAGCTTCCCAAGCTGCTGGCCGACCAATAAGAACATTGGAGGACAAGGCAGCAATGATTTTTCTCGACTATCGTTTCTCCACGCCCTACTGTCGACAATTCTTTCCCCTGTGGATACGCGACAACCTGAGAATTCTGCCACGAGAAGAAGGAGCAATTTCACGGGAACTTCGGCACTTTTTCAGAAGAGTTTCTTTAATGACGAAAAATCCATCTGGTTTTCTTCCTCAGTAATTGGAACTTCTTTCATGTTCTTGTCGAGCTTCACCTTCCCCAAGGCAAGCACGCAGATGTCTTCCGAAACAGGTGTAGAGATCTTCAAGCTTTTCCTCAGATAATCAATCTCCTGCAGGACACCTATACCGAGAAACTTCCTGTTCGAATCAAACACGCCTGCGAGCAATCCTTCTTCTTCACCCTTCCGGGTTACGACAACCTTCTTCTTCGTGTATTCCTCAACTTTCCTAATGTTTTCAGCATCAATCCAACGTCTCCTGCCAATGATTACACAGACCTTGTCGCTCAGCTCGGAGAGTTGCAGAGGCTTCATCCCTAGAAGCTCGTAAATCTTGCTTGCCTGTCTAGCGTTCATGCGAGTCTTACATATGTCAAAGAGCTCATTTCCCTCAAATTTCAACCAGCTTAACGAAAGCGACTGCACCTTTGCATTTCCCAAGTACTTTATGTAACCAAGCTCGCGCAGGCTTCTACGCTTATCGATATCTCTTTGCCTTATAGCAGAAGGAGACTCAACAAGGACTTTCTTGAACTTCTCAAGTCTATTGATGAGAGGTGCTAGTTCGTCTTTCTGTTGGACACAGAAGACGATATCCGGGTTAAGCTCCTCTATGAGTTGAATCTTGTAGTTTACAGCGCATTCTCCTTCGACCCAGCCGTCAGTGTTTATCACCACAAATTCGGGGTTGTTGGCCAAAATCTCCTTTTTCAAGGAGGCTAAAGCCGCGATTACTTTATCCGTAACTTTGCTTGGCGAGGTCTCCCCGATGAAGAAGGCGTTTTTCGCACGCAAACTGAACAAATCGGTTATTCGCCGAGTAACAAAAGCGTAAGCGACTGTGGATGGCGGGCCTATGTCTGATTGACCCAAATCTCCGTCCAGGACTGCCACTTTCTTCGTTTCAGCCAAGGCTTTGTTTACTAGGTAGGTGCAGAAGCTTGTTTTTCCAGAATCAGCGGTGCCAAGCACCATCGCTTTAACAGGCTTTGTTTGCAAATTCAGGGACTCTTCGTATGCTTCATTCCAAGAAGCAGGAACTGTGTTTCCTTCAACTTCTTCTGCCGAAGCGGTGTCTCCCAATGCGATTTCGAAGGCAGCTATTTCTTCCACTGCAAAGGGCATTCTCTTGCCTTCTCGTATCACGATCTTTGCCGTTCCGCTAATGACCGAACCAAATGCTTCCACCTTGCCTGAGGTCACAGTGACCGAGGCTGGTCCGTCAACCAGCAGAGTTGTTCCCTTTTTAACTGTTCGATTCATCTGTTCTTCTCCTCTGAAATCTGTACCCAATTCTTCCAGCTATCTGTATGGCTGAAACAATATCCCTCAAGCCTCTTCTATGTTTCGCTTCGTTCAGGCCGCGATTTGTTCCAATTTCACTGACGCTTTCCAGCGAAACGCTTGCAGGCAAGGTTTCGTCTAGGATGCGCAGCAAGTTTCCTGTGCACTGCGGAACTCCGTCGCCTATCTTCACGGAAATAGACTCGACTGCGGTGCCTTCGAAGTCCCTTACGATATCCGCTATCTTGTTTAATGTTTCTTCGAAGCTGAAACAGTTTCCTGTTTCCACGACTTTTCCATCAGCCAGAACTGCCAACCCAAAGACTTCACCAGGATCCACGCCTATTGTGATTTTCTCAAAGAACTCCTTTCCCTGAATGATTTTTAACGCCTCATTTATCAACGTTTCCGGTCGCGTTCCCTCTTGGAAAGCGAGTATTCTTTGATGCTTTACCAAGGGTTTCTCTTTCTCCGTCGTGATGACAACTTCAATTTCTATCGGAACCGATTCATATGGAGTCAAGCTCAGGAAAGGCGTATTCCTCCTCTTTAACTCGTTGACAACCAAATAATAGTCTTTCCCACAGACGGTTACGACAGCTATTTTCGCTTTCATACCACAATCCTGTTTGTGCAAGACATTCGAACGCAAAGCAAATTATTGGTTTCGATGTTTATATCTGTTGACGTGTATAAAAGTGCAGCGAAACATTCCAACAGGTAACAAAACAATCGATGAATACTTGGGCGGGGGTCTTCCGGCTGAGAATATCAGTCTCATCTATGGCGAGGCTGAAACTGGAAAAACTACTTTTGCAATGCAGTGCGCCGTGAATTGTGCGAAACAAGGTCGCAAAACATTATTTGTCGATTGCGACGGCACGTTCTCAGTTCAGCGACTCAGCCAGATAACGGCGAAACAGTTCTCAGAAATAGCCGAACTGATTGTCTTAGCGAGGCCCCGTGACTTTCGCGAACAGGCAGCAATCATAGATCAGTTGACCGAGTACGTCACAAACAATTTTGCACTTACAATCATCGACACGTTCACATCGCTGTACCGCCTAAGAGTCTCAGAGTCCCCATCAAAAACGTTTGAATTAAACCGGGAACTGAACAGGCAACTAGCAGTGTTGGCTCAGACAGCCAAGACCAATAAGATCGCAGTTCTCATAACAAGTCAAGTCCACAGTGTTCTAGACGAAGTTCCTGGGAGCGTGGAGCCTGTTGCTACAAGAGTTCTGAAGTTCTGGGCCAACGCAATAATCGCGTTAAGACCCACCGAACGCCCCCAGATCGTGAAAATGACCTTGGAAAAGAACCCTCGAAAACTCCAGCCGAAGACTCACCATCTGAGGATTGAAGAGTCTGGGATGCACGAATATTCGAATCACTGATGGAGCTGCAGAAATGGAGATAACAAATCTGATTGTCAACGCGATAATCTTCATACTTCCAGCGTACTGTGCGAATGCAACACCGGTCATCGCAGGAGGAGGTTTGCCGATAGATCTTGGGAAAAAATTCGTTGACGGAAAAGCAATCTTTGGGAAAAACAAGACTTTTCGAGGTTTTTTTGTCGGCTTGGTTGTCGGCACAGGCGTCGGCCTTTCGGAAAGCGCGGTTTTTAGCTACCCTTTAATGTTTGGTTTGCTGTTGTCGTTGGGGGGCCTGTTAGGTGACCTGGCAGGGGCTTTTCTGAAAAGGAGACTCGAAATTGCCCCTGGAAATCTCTTGCCGATCGTAGATCAAGTTGACTTCGTGGTAGGCGCGCTTATTTTTTCGCTTCTGCTTTCTCCGTCCATGCTCACTTGGGAACTTGCTTTGACGGTTCTGCTCATAACCCCACCTATCCATCTGCTGACAAACTTTGCAGCTTACAAGTTGGGGTTGAAAAGTAATCCGTGGTGAACGATAGTCAGGCCCCGCCGCTGAGCTTTATGTGTATCGTGAGTTCCAAGAATATGTAGGCCATCAACGTTAGGGCCAATCCGATTAGGAGCATCATGTACGCCTGTCTCGGCTTGTAGACGTACCTTGTGCTCTGATACACCACTATCAGTCCGATCACACCCAGAGAGTAAATGATTGCGGCAACTATGCTATCGCTTATGAACTGTTCGGAGAGGTATGGATTGAGAAAGAGGAATCTATTATTGTAGTAAACTGCTGTCAGTGGCCTCTGTATCAAATCGTACACTCCGCCTGCGAAGAGAAAGACCGCAAAAGCAATCGCCAATGTCGGGATGAGGAGATTCGACGGCTTAGCGTTCGTGATTGTCCGATAAAGCCTATTCACTGAAAAGGACAGTGACGAGACACGCCGCTTAACCGTTCTTGACATCCTTCTGATCCTCCGTTTCTATCAAGTGCTGGGCCACTTCTCTTGCCCACTCGCCTGCTAATGGATTCTTAGCAATCTCGCTTAAATACTCTTTCCAAGAGATCTCCATAGCTTTCCTCCAGCGATCATACTTCTTGATGATGATGTTACAGACTTTTGCATGCAACTTGCAATAGCCCTGCTCATCGACTTTTCTGCCGCATATCGGACATTGCAATTCTTCTCTCCCTCTTTCCTTCTTTCGACGCGCAATCAGGATTGAAACATAATATCCATGTTCTTCTTCCTCCGGTTCGAACCTGAACGGTGGGCCACCCGCATCCACCGCAGTTTCTGCCGTGCACTTTGATTGTGCCTTTTTGAGGGAGAGCAAATGAGGCCCTGCACAATCCTTTAAAGTAGTTGGTACAGCCGACGAAGCGTTTTCTAGTTTTCTTCGAGTATATCGTCAAAAGCTTTCCAGTCTTGCAGATTGGGCATGCGCCGATTATGCTTTCTTCCAACCTCGTCCTTTCCACGGCATTACTCAAGCGCTCACCGATTTCTCCCTCTTTTTGCTTGAGCTCTTTCAGCACTGGTCCAAGAATTTCAACTGCACCAACCAAAACGTCTTCCCTCTTTTCGCCGTTCTGGCATATCCCATTGATTCTGTCCTCAAGTTCCTTCGTCATTTCAACAGAAACGACTTTCTTACAGTGATTCTTCAGGATTTCGAGAACCTCAAAGCCCAAGTCAGTCACCATTATTCTCTCGTTTCGAACATATTTCCTTTCATAAAGCGTCTGTATTGTATCCGCCCTAGTCGCCTTTGTTCCAATTCCAACCTCTTCCATTTTCTGAAGCAAGCTGCTGGGATTATATCGTGGCGGCGGCTCAGTGAATCTGCTTTCCACGATGACCTTCTTAAAGACGACCTGTTGTCCCTCCTTTACTAAAGGCAACAAAGTTTCCTCTGATCTAACATATGGCTCGTAGAACCGTTGCCATCCTTTCTCTAACGTTCGTTTTTCCTTGACACAGAAATGATACCCGTCGACCTTGATGTTTGCCTTGACGCTCTGTCTTATCGCCGGCTCGCCGAAAACCGCCATGAACCTTCGAACAACGAGATCCCAAATGTTTCTTTCAGATTTGTTCAGAATGCGTTCAGGCAGATTTCCGGTCGGGTAGATGGCGGGATGAGCTGGGTCTTCTCTGCCTCCCTCATGGGGTTTCAACACTGGTTTGCCCAAAAGATCTGCTGCAAGTCCTTTGTATTCTCGGACGCTGCTCAAGTTCTTAAGAATCGATTGATAGTTTATCGCCAGAGGAAGTTTTTGGCTGCTGGTTCGTGGGTAAGAGATTAACGCGTCGAGATACAAACGTTGAGTCGTGCCCACCGTTTTTTTTAGGTCGTACCGAAACAAACTGTAAGCTTCAACTTGTAAGGCGCCTAAATCAAAAGGGACAGGCGCAGACAGCTGAAACTGTAGGACTTCCACCTTTTCAATTTTTCCGCTTCCTTTGCAGGCGTTTGAAACAGCATCTGCTTCTGTCTTAGTCTCTACTATTCTCTTCGCGAATTCGGCTACGCAGGTTTGTCCGTCTATTTCCACGCGGGCTTTGATTTGCCAGTACGGCGTGGGCACGAAGCTTCTTATGGATTTTTCTCTGGAAACCAAGAATGTCAGGAGCGGCCCCTGAACTCGACCCGTGCTCAACGTACTGTATTTTCCGCTCCAGTTCTTTGCCGCAAATGTCAGAGCTCTCGAGAGATTGATGCCGTAAAGCCAGTCAACTTCATGCCTCGTTCTGCCGGCTTCTATGAGCGCAAAGTCCAAATGCGGCAGGGACTCGACGTAGGATTTTTCCAGTTCTTCTTTGGTCAAGGTGGAGTATTTCATGCGCCTTGACACTTTTTCTTTGTCGTTGCAAGCGTATTTCAAGATGCAGTATCCGATGATGCTTCCTTCCATGTCGTAGTCACACGCGTCAATAAACGAGTCTGCGTTTTTGGATAGTTTCGAGATGACTTGAAGCCACGCGCGGATATGCTCTGCCCCTTTCTCAGCCTGAAATCGAGGCACCCACTTGAAATTGAAAACAGGGTAAGAGCTTCTTCCTTTCGTTTGCGCAGAAACCGTGTACAAGTGCCCAAGTGCAGGAACAATTACAATCTCCTTGTCGCGCACGGCCACGTAATAGGGCACGCCGTTGTCTTCCATTCTTCTTGCTTTCTGGCTTACGTCAAGCGCTGAAGCTATTCTTTGTGCAGCATCCGGCTTTTCTGTGATGATTAAAGTGTATTTTCCCATGGTTAACACGGACCGCGCTAAACTTGTTAAACCCTGTCTCTTTGAACTATGCTGTCCTCATCAGGATATTGAACTTTTCCTCTCTTGAATGTTCTTCAGCGTTTATGCTTCTAAGTCGCGCCTGACACTGGCGAGTTGCAATGGAAAACCCTGAAAGGCCACAACTAAATCAGCGTTCTTGTGAAAGAACGCGTGCGCTCGTGAGTTGCCAATCTGGATTGTCCTCGGTCTCATAAAAAGGCTCAAATGAAAGGCAGGCAAGACAGATAACTCAGTTCTTCACGTTCTCTTCATTAGGGGGAGGAAGAGTTGGCGCAAAAGGTAGTCTGGCTCGCACGATCTGGAATTGTGCAGCAGCTGCTCTAGCAACCGATAAATACACCGTGAACGTCTAGTTCTTTCATTAACAAGCGGAGTGCAGTGTTTATGCCTCAACGTGTAACCTGTCAAAGCTGTGGCCACTTGTTGTATGAAGGACCTGATCTGAAACCCCCAGATGAAATTTTGCACGACCATGAAGGCAAATGCCCCAGTTGTGGCAAGAAACTCTCGTTCGTACCCATAGACGTAAATGTGAAACCTTCGAAATGATCGGTTTCTGAGGAAACAGGCTTGATCGGAGAGAATCGTCGAACCCAAATCTATGAAATACATCGAAAAACTGCAAAACTAACGGTTTTTGCCGGCTTTGAAATGCCAATATACTATAAGGATATAACCCCCGAGCATCTGGCCGTACGAAACAGTGTCGGCGTCTTCGACATCAGCCATATGGGAAGAGTGCTGGTTACAGGAATCGATGTTGAAAGATTCCTGAATTATGTGATAACGAACGATGTCTCAACGTTGCAGCCCAACGTTGCGCAATACTCAGTTATGTGTAACGAGAACGGCGGCATAATTGACGACTTTGTTGTTTACCGGTTGGAAGACGAGAAATTCCTCGTAGTTTTCAACGCGAGCAACCGCGAAAAAGACTACAACTGGCTAGTTAAGAATGCAAAAGGTTTCAACGTGAAGATTGAAGAAATCTCTGACAACGTGGCAATGTTTGCAGTTCAAGGTCCAAAGGCCGAAAAAACACTGCAGAAAATCGCGACGGAAGATCTGAGCAAGATTGGAAGATTCAAGTGCGAACCTTCCAAGTTGGCCGGTGTAGAAGTCTTCCTGTCTAGAACGGGTTATACGGGTGAAGACGGCTTCGAAGTCTTCGTGTGGAACGCTTCAATCGCAAAACCAGACAACGCCATGAGACTGTGGAAAGCCATTCTTGAAGCTGGAAAGACTCTAGGAATAGAACCATGTGGTTTAGGAGCGAGGGACACTTTACGACTTGAAGCAGGACTGTGCTTGTACGGAAACGATATAGATGAAACTACAACACCGCTAGAGGCGGCGCTGGGTTTTGTGGTGAAACTGCAGAAGGACCGATTCGTAGGAAAAGAGGTTTTGCTGAAACAGAAAGCTGAAGGAGTGAAGCGCAAGCGCGTTGGAATAACAATGACAGATCCGGGAATACCTCGGCAGGGCTTCGAAATCCGCGCTGAATCTGGAGAAAGAATAGGCAGAATGACAAGTGGAACTTTTTCCCCTTTGCTAAACTTCGGAATCGGCATGGGCTACGTCCAGACGCCTCACGCCCAAGAAGGGAATATTGTAAACGTAATAATACGCAACAAGACAGCTACCGGCAGAATAGCGGCGTTCCCATTATACGACATTGAAAAATATGGCTTCAAACGAAAGACTACGACTGTTTGAAAACAGAGTCTTCTTGGCTAACATTTTCCTTTTGGAAAGGTATATAACGATGACCCATGTCATCTAAATTAACTTCAAACAATCATGTAACCACAAGCAAAATAACAAACTTCGACATAGCCTGTAGGAGGAAGGAAACTGAAGTGAAGCTGCCCAACATATCCCGAGAAGCCCTGATTAACGGCCTGAAGAATCTGGGAAAACTGCGAGTCAAGATCAGCCGCACTTCGGTACTGACTTTCACGGCGTTGCTACTCATCCTGTTCGTCGCTTACACCATACGGATTCTTCCACTGCGTTGGGAAATAGGAACGGGAACAGGTTTCATAAACCTGTCCGAGTTCGACGCATTTTTCGAATTTCGCGTAGGCAACTATATGGTGCAAAACGGGTTGCTTTCGCCCTATTGGCCAAAGCTGTGGCTTGATACCCAACTCTGGTATCCACAGGGAATTAACATGGGCTCAGAGTCGCTACCGTCAATACCTATGACTGGAGCTTTTCTTTACGACATAATCCATGCTCTGGGCGTCAATATAGATTTTATGAGTTTCTGTGCACTTCTCCCTCCGATGTTTGGCACGTTGTGTGTTTTGATCATGTATTTCATCGGCAAGGAATATGGAGGAAAAGCCGTCGGAATGCTCGCTGCACTCATCCTGGCTCTAGACGCATCTTTCATTACAAGAAGCAATTTAGGCTGGTTTGAAACTGAAACAGCTACGTTTTCCTTTCTGCTATTCTTCCTGCTGTTTCCAAAAGCAATCGAGGAAGAGAGACCAATAGGTTCCTCATTGAAGCTATCGCTGGTGTGCGGAGTGTGCTTGGCTTACTTCATAATGGGGTGGGGCGCAGCGTATTATCTGGTAGATTTGGCTGTGCTCTTCGTTTTCGTTTTGCTCCTGTTGAGGAGGTACACTAGGCGCATACTGTTTGCGTACAGCATAACGTATGGATTGGGGCTGTTAGTAGCGATGAGTGCCCCCCTTCTGGGAATAAAATATCCAATAAGCTATGCGGTCTTACCCGCGGCCGGCGTGTTCCTCTTGCTATGTCTGAGTGAAGTCCTGCAGATTCTAACTTCGGCAAAAGAGAGATTCGCTCTTGTAGTCGCAACCCTAGTAGCCATTATTGGCGCTTTCACAGCCATCTTTGCCTTAGGATACGCAGGTAACATAGCGGGCAAGTTCCTAACAGTTCTGGATCCTTTATTGCGAAGTGCCAATCCACTCACGTTGTCTGTTGCTGAGCACAATATAACGGCTTGGGGCTCGATGTACTATGATCTGGGCATATTGATATTATTCTTCGTTGTCGGACTTTATTTTGTCTCAAGAAATCTAGTCAACAAGAACCTGTTCTTGCTACTCTTCGGCTTGACATCACTGTATTTCGCTGGCTCCATGGTGCGCCTGCTTTATCTTCTAGCGCCAGCCTTCGGCCTAATCGCTGCTGTGGGAATAGTAGGCGTACTAAGACCATTCATCACCATGCTAAAAGAACCGCCAAAGATAACAACGAAGAAGTTTCGTCTAGAGCATGTGGGAAAAGAATTCAGCGGAACTGCCGTTTTCCTAATATTCTTAATTCTAATGACGCATTTTGCGATCTCGCCGCAGTCCGGTGGCATTCCTGCCGTGTATAGGCAAGCTTACACTCCTTTGACGATTACAGCAGGCAGCCTTCCGATAGTTCCCAACGTAGCAGTGACAGAGTGGCTGGACATGCTTACTTGGACAAAGAATAACCTCGCCTCGACTGACGTTGTCGATGCTTGGTGGGACTACGGATTCTGGTTAACAATTCTGGGAAATGTAACCACGCTCAATGACAACGCCACGATAAATGACACGCAGATAGAAAACGTAGGTTTCACGATGATGGCCAACCAGACTGAATCAGTAAAGATGCTGAAGGTCTACAACGCAAAATACGTTCTCGTGTTCACCACTCTAGCCTTGCAAACGCCAAGTGGAAGCTCCACGACCTACGCACTTGAAGCTGGTTACGGAGACGAAGGAAAATGGACGTGGATGGCAAGGATTTCAGGGCAGGGTGCGCGGAATGTTACCATATGGCCAGGATGGAATTGGACTGATGAGACCGCATTCGGAAAATACACCAACGTTACGACCTATTGGCCGAACAATTGGTTATGGAATGACCGGGGATACAACACGACGATTTATCAGCTGATGACTTGGGCGAGAACCCTGTATTGTAACGCGCAGGGGGTGGTAGACCCAGACGGGGGCAACGCTACTGGAGGCGTAAACCCCGATACTGGCCAGACAAACCCCGTGCCGCAGTACTTTGAACCGGCATACATTGCAGGGTTGACTCTTACCCCATCTGACGCCAGTAGTCTATATGGCGGTTTGGTTCCGCTCGTCGCTCTGTACAAGATAGACTATCCTAACGGATGAAGGAAGACATTTTGTTCCCCAGAGCCCCTGACCAACATAAACCAAACAGGCCGCTGGTTCCGAACGGTTTAGGTGTCCTTTATGTCATGGTTAGTGTTGTTTACATTTTTCTCCTGTATTTCTTAGGCGTGATGAACGTAGCTAACGGTGTTTCTGCGCCTCTGACCTTGGCAGCCTGCATTTTGTTCGGTGGGTTCATGGGCCTGTTGGACGACTGGATAGATCTCAAGTGGCGATACAAGACGTTCCTTCCACTTGTAGCCGCCATACCGCTTGTCACTTTTGCAAGTCAGGTCGGAGCGCGTACTTCAATAGTCCTCCCGCTTCTGGGAACCATCCACTTCGGACCGATCTACTATTTTATAATCATTCCAATCCTCGTGACCATAATCACAAACACTGTTAACCAGCTTGGCGGTTTGAACGGTCTAGAGACAATCTGTCCCGCAATAATTATGATAGGGTTAATGGCCATCTCAGGTTCTTTCGCAATCCTTCTGCTTTGTCCATTGATCGTTTGGCTGATACTTGCCTTCTTCAATTTTCGGGGCAGAATTTTCGTAGGCAACACTGGATCCTTTGCCATAGGGATTACGCTGGCTGCTTTCGCAATTATCTCGGATCTAAAGTCCGATTTGGTGATTTCAGTTTTGCCATACATATTTAACTCAGCAGTAATTCTCTTGACATTTTTCTTCTACAGGACTAAGGCCAACGTTTCCTTTGACGGCAAACGACTCATGTCAGATCACAGAAGGAGCTTGATAACGCTCGTCACGTTTAATCGCCCGCTAACCGAAAGACAAATAGTCATTGTAATCTCGCTTTTGGTTGCGGCAACAACTCTCGCAGGTGCACTTGCTCGACTACTGTTGAATCTCTGACACTTCGGTCACACTCAACAGCACTTGCGGCACAATGCATCAAGACAGAGTACTATAGGCAACAGTGGCCCTACACTTCTTAGCTGTTCTAAGCAAGATTTAATAACTGTGAGTAGTGTGCATAGACATGTTTAGCGGGTGAGTGGGCCTCCACCCGTTCCGCTACGACAAACCCCGGGCGTAGGAGGTGAAAACGTGAGAATTGACACTAGAGACTTGGCATTAATGGCTATTTCTGCGAGCCTGTACGCTTCAATCAATATTGTTCAAACGTCGATGGGAGGACCTATCACTTATGGACCTATTCAGTTGAGGCTTGCCGATTGTCTGATTCCGCTGTCAGCACTGTTTGGGTGGCCCTGGGCAATGGGAGTTACGATAGGTTGTTTTAGCAATGCGTACTACTGGCTTGATCCGGCTGATGTGGTTGTCGGGCCGATTGTTAACTTTACTGCGGCGTTCTTGATATTGCTGTTGCGGAAAAATCGTGCTTTAGCTTGCGTTTCGGGAAGTCTGACTGTAGGCATGCCCATTGGTCTGTACCTTTACTATCTGTACTTGAAAGGTAATCCTGCCATGCAGCAAGTTCCCAGTTTTGGCGCGATACCGTTGCCCATCTGGTCGGCTTTTGTCGTTAGCCTTTCTATCAGCAGCTTGATAATCATCGCCGGAATCGGATACCTTCTTCTAGGAGCCTTGTCGCGGCCAAACGTTATAGAGCCATTGAAATCACACGGATTGAAAGCTCTGTCGCAGAACCAGTAGCGTCTAAAGGAAGCGTTCCAGTTTCGTTAGCCCTATTATTTCGTCAAAATCTAGACCTAACGCGTCTAAGACCTGATCAAACGTTGATTGTAGATACGCGATGTACTTGTCGACATCTACCTCATTCCGTGTTGCCAGTTCAACAGGCTTCACGTGTGGTTCTCTACTGATTTTGACGAAGCTTATCAGGTCGCCTGCCTTCAATTCTGCTCCGTTTTCCTTCAAGATTTTCGCAGCCTTGACGTGCTGAGGTGTTGTTTTTGTGTAGTGTTCTATATCCTCGCCCAGGACCACGTTGAAGGCTAGGTCGCTCATGCTCTCCCACCCTCGCCTCTTGAGTTGCATGTAACAGTCGCGCACAATTTCTGCAATGTCTTTTTTCGCGTTCTCGAAATCTGCAGGTGTCTTGACAGTTGCCAACCGTGTTTTCATCCGTTCAAATGCCCTTTTTATGAAAACTGGTATGTGCCGTTTCTTGCCCGTTAGTCCCTTTACGTCGACCGTTCCGTCTTCTAGGACGCCTAAATAGTTCTTTTTTCGCGAACTGAAAACCGCGTACCTGTAGACCTTGTCGACGTCGAGACTCATTTTCAGCTCTTGTTCAGTCCAATGTGCCAGCTCTTCGATCTGTTGCTTCGAAGGATTCTTCAAGAATAGGCTGTCCGTGTCTCCATAAAGCACTTGGATGTTAAGCCTCTCAGCTTTGCTGAGTATTTGCGTTATGGAGTGTCTTCCGATTGCAGCGGTGGCTTCGGCCACTGGTGGACAGTAAAGGTCGAAGCTTTCGGCTCCGAAGACTCCGTAGCTTGCGTTCAAAATTACTTTGAGGGCTCCCTGAGTTACGTTGTACCAGCTTCTTAGATCAGGGGGTAGGGCTTTGTCTTTGGATTTCGGTTTGTACCATTGCACTCGCAGGTCCCTTAGCGAACCGATTAGAAGACTCTCCAGTGCCCGTTTTTTGGTGCAGACCCAGTGCGGCGTGCCTGGGATGAGGTTGCTGCGGCATTCTGGGTGTTGACATAGGATGGATTGGTAGCCTAAGTTCCAAACCTTTATTATTGAAGGGTACAGGCTTGGGAAGTCCATGACGGCGACGTTAAAGTGGACTCCGGGGACGGGTTCGACGACTAAGGCGCCTTTGTATTTTTTGCCCTTGATCATTGCTTTTGTTGCGGTCTTGCCCTTCGTTGCGAGTATGTCTTGGGGGGTTGGAATGAGCATGTTTCTGTGGCGATGCTCGCGTTGAAGGAAGTCTCTTATCCAACGCGACACGCCTTGCCGACTGACGTCTTCCATGGGCATGCTGCTGATTCTCGCGAGGACCAGAATCAGCTTCATGACCAGTTCATCTTCGAAACTTGTGAGCTTGAAGGTTATTTCGGAGTCCCTGAAACAGTACTTAGCCAGTTCAGTGTAAGTTAATTCTCCCAAGCTTTTGTCGAGTTGGATTTTTTCCAGTTGGATTAGGGCCCTTCCTACCTCATTGAGGGTTACGTCTCGGTAGCGATTGTTGAAAGCGTATATCTGGATTGAGCGATTAAAGAAGAACTTGTAGAGGTCAATGTGCACTCCATAGCTCAGCAGGCAGGAGCGTTTGCCGATTTCTATTGGAATGTCGCTATGCCTTATGCCTAGGTTCAAGGCGCGGTGGGCAAGATAACGGAGGTCGAAATCGTCTCCGTTGAACGTCAGTACGAATGGGTAGTCCCAAAGGATGTCGAAAACGGCTCTTATGAGTTTTTCTTCCGTGTCAAAGTATTCGATTGTTATGTCTGCTGGTAAGTGTTCTGCTCCTTCGCGGATTCCTTCGCGTTTAAGGACCAGGGTTTTCTCTAGCCCGTCGGAGGCGAACATTGAGACGCAGATAACTTGGTAGGCTGCTTCTCTCGGGTCGGGGACGCGTGTTGGGATGGGCGCCAGTACCTCGATATCGATGGCTACGCGGCGGAACTTTGGAGCTGGATATTCGAGTAGTCTGGCCCATTCTACGATGAACTCGCATTCTTCGTTCGTGGCTTCCTTGAAGACTTCACGTATTTTTGTCACCGTTTTTTCAGTGCTTTGCAGGGTCTTCGCAACAAGATTGCTGTCTTTAACCTCGTAGATCATTCCTGGAAACAGGTTTCTGTCGAATATGTAGGATTGATAGTATTTTATTGTTGATTCCCATACTTTGATTTGTTCTTGGGCGATTGGTGTTTCCGAGACTTTGGGGAAGTCTTCGGGGATTATGTCTCTGATGCATCCTGTGGGGCGTCCGCCGATGGCCAGGGGATCTTTGGTCAGAATTTTTGTTATTTTCACGTTCTTGTCCAGAAGGGGGTCGAATTTTTCGACGATTTCAAATCGGTCTAGACCTGGGTGCTGGATTAAGCGGCTGATTCTTTCAAGCTCGTATCGTGAGAGGTTGGTTAGGCAGTACGGCTGGTGTCCGGTATTGTCGTACCAGAAATAGATTTGTCCCGAGACTGGTTCATAGAGTTTCATCACTGCCTTTCCAACTTTTCCATCGTACGTAGCGGATACAATATAGGAAGCGGACAGATTCTGAGGTGCCACTGGTGGAAAAGAAAAGCGTTTTCCTTTTTCATTGGCCACGCTTCCTGTGATGACGGCGATTCTTGGCTCTGCTTTCTCTTCTTTTACATACAGAGCTTCTTTGTGTGAAAAGTCTTCTAAGCGCTTTTGTGCCATCTTAGTTTTGACCCTGTTAGCTTTATGCGTTTGAAACCTAAAATCTCTTGTCCTCTGGGCAGGAAAACATTGTTGTAGCCTTCTGACTCTGAGGTGCGCGTTAACCAACATCTGCAAATTCGAGGCTCCACAGTTTTCAGCTTGTGTTTGCTGACATACCCTACTCCTGCGCGCGCTGCTAATCCAAGTGTGCTGAAACACCTTTTGCATCATGGTCCAGCAAAGTCGCTCCCCTTTTTCACTTGTAAGGTCAGATGTAATGTGTATTGTTACAAACCATGAAGAAAAACAGGCTGGACTACCGTTCAGAGTGGACTCAGCCCTTTCGTTTGTAATGTCAGATGTAATTTTCAATGTATTAGTCAGGGATTGTAGGTAGTGTTGTCCGTGGTAAAAAGCCAGAATGGTCAGGTCTGGCAGGCTCACTTCGCCGTTGCCGTCTACGTCGCGCGCGCCAGTATTTATTCCTTCTTCTGAACAAGCCGCTCGGACGGGGCACACGCTGAATACGGAATGCCTTTAATTCTCACCCGCTTCATTCTTGATGTTTAAGGAGATGCTGCAGAAGCTGTGCTTAAGGAAGCTTGGACACTTTCGATCGAGACCCTAAGCTGGATGGAAATGCGAAGGTTAAGCGAGCCGTTGGCTTTGGCGAGGACTGTTAAACAGTTGGGGGTTACTGATTACAACGTTGTGAGGATGGCTCACCTGCTCGTTTCTGAGACTGTGAGACGGAAGAACTTCATAGACAAGTTCATTGACAACGCCATGAAGCCAGATTCTTTGAGCGAATTCGACTTTGGAACTCGGGCATTCTTAAGGCTTTACGTCTACCAGACTCGAATTGCCAAGAACTGGTCCAGAGCAGATTTTGACGAAGCTGAGAATGTAGTGAAGCTTGGTCGCTCTATCTTGGGATGGAAGACTCTGCAGCCGGTCGAACCGATTCTGGGCATGCTGCTAACGCAAGAGGCAGCATCGGTGTTTGAGGGTGGAACCGACGAGCAGCTAATCGGACTTCGGACTTTTCACCCATCGTGGTTTGTGAGATACTGCATAGGGCTCTTCGGCAGAGGCGAGACTGTTGACATGCTACAGGCGGACATAAAGCCACCTCCGGCCTACGTGAGATTAAACACCCTTAAGACCGATGAGGTCGAAATTCTGCAGAGGCTCTGCAGAGACGGGGTTAGTGTTGAGAAAGTCAACGGGTTGAGATATACATACGAGGTTACAGCCACTCCTCAGCCTGTAACCAGAACGGCAAGTTTCAAAGAAGGTTTACTCTACGTGCAGGATAAAGCAAGCTGTTTAGCAGTAGAAGCAGGGAACCCTACAGGTGACATGACTGTTCTTGACATCTGTGCGGCGCCCGGAGCGAAGACCTCATTCCTCGCCCAGCTGATGCAGAACAAGGGTGAAATCATCAGCCTGGACTATTCAAAGCGTAGGATGGCCACATGGAAGAATGAAATCAGTAATGCCGGCGTTGGAATTGCCGAGCCGATAATTGCTGATGCACGCTTCCATTTGCCTTTGGATGCGAAGGCTGACTTGTTGGTTTTGGATCCTCCGTGTACGGGCACGGGCACTTTTGCGAAGAATCCGGCGGCCAAGTGGAGGCTTGCGCCGAGTTCTATTGAGAAGATGGCTGAGATTCAGTGGCAAATGTTGAATAACTGTTCAGAATACGTGAAGCCGGGAGGAACGCTGGTTTATTCTACGTGCAGCATAACCGTTCAAGAGAATGAGATGCTGGTTGAACGGTTTACGAAATGGCATCCAGAGTTTTTGCTGACTGAAATAACGCCGAAGATTGGTTTGCCAGGGTTGAGGGGGTTGGATAAGTGTCAACGGCTTTATCCTCACTTGCATCGTTGCAATGGCGTCTTCATCGCAAAAATGTTGAAGAGCAAGGACATGGAAAGTACTTGAAGCTTCAGCTCCTCCATCATAATGTTCTTGCAGCGGCTTCATTCTGAGCTATTGTTCTCTTGATTTCTCAATGAAGCACAGCAATTCGAAGATCACCTTTGCAGCCTGAATGGTTGAAACGCCTTGATCATAGTTTGGGGCGATTTCGAGGACGTCGAAGCCTACCATGCGTCTGTCGCACACGCTCTCCAGCATGTCGAGTAGAACGCCTGTTTCAAGTCCGTCTGCTTCGGGGTTTTGAGCTGCGGGAACGTAGGCGGGATCGAGGATGTCCATGTCGACTGACAGGTAGATGCTCTTGTATCCGTCGAGCATTTTCTTCAGCCTGTTGGCGCTTCGTTGGCTTCCCTGTTTTCTTATTTGTTGGGTTGTGAGAGACTCTATTCCTGCCTTCTTTGCGTATGCCAGTTCTTCCTTGCAGACTGCTCTTGTGCCGACTTCTATGATTTTTGCTGGTTTTATTTCTTCGTTTATTCTGCGCATGAAGGTTGTGTGGGAGAGTTTCAGGCCTAGGAACTCGTTGCGCAGGTCGAGGTGTGCGTCGAAACTGACTATCGCCGTTTCCGAGGCTTTGTCTCTGAGGCTTCTTGCGATGCCGAGGGTTATCGTGTGTTCTCCGCCGATGGTTACGGGCGTCTTTCGATTTTCAACGATGCTCTTGACGACGCGTTCCAGGGTTTGCAAGGTCTTTTCGGTGTTCGCGGAGACGTGCAGGTCGCCCAAATCATGCAAAGATAGGTCTTCAACGTCTATTCCTGTGCGCATGCTGTAGGTTTCGATGTTGAGTGATGCTTGTCTAATCGCGTTGGGACCGAACCGTGCTCCCGTGCGGTAGGTGCTGGTGACGTCGAACGGAACGCCCAAGATTATGTAGCTTGCTTTTTCGAACGGTTTTTGAAAGCCGCTGAAGACGTTTGATTGTGAAACGAAGAGTTCATGGTTGCTCATACGCGTTTTCACGTCCTGCCTCTGTTTATCTTGGCGCTCGGTTCTAAACCTTTCCGTGGCATCTCCTGAAGGGGCAAGTTCATTGCATTTCTTTCCTCTCCCAAACGGTTGGTGTCGAAGGAGTGTGACGCTGAGCTTCGGCGAGAAGCGCCTGCGAAAGTCGACCCACCTTTTTTGTTTGTAATGTCAGAAGTAATGTGGATTGTAATAAACCATGAAGAAAACAGGCCTGGACCTCCGTTCAGAGCTAACTCGTTCCGTTTATTTGTAACGTCAGATGTAATGTGAATTGTAACATTTCGATGCCGTAGCACCTCAGACGGGTACATGCAGAGGCAGAGAGAGACGGTCGGGGGGCCGCCTGTTGAGCTTCCCTCCCTCTTCTACTTGCATCAGAGGTAATCCGTAACTGTAATCTGTGGCAATGTTGTTTTGTGCGACCCCCCGGTCTTCGTTGGCAACAACAGAGGTAATGTTGTGTGGTAACAATTCATGGAGAAACTCTGTGAAATTCCATTCTTTCAGAGTCGACCTCTGTCTTTCTCGGTAACAACCGTGGTAATGTTGCGTGGTAACAAGTCATGGAGAAACGGACGCAAGTTCCTTTTTTTAGAGTTGGCTCCCTTTCTTTTTGCACACATCGGTTGTAATGTTGCGGTGTGTTTGACAGACGTTGAAGAAGCAGACGGGTGTGTTGTCGGTGCTCAGGGCTGGGAGGCCGTTGGGATGTTTGCAAGTGCTGGAGTTTGCTTGGAAAAGCGTGTTCTGCATGCACTAGACCTATATACACGGTGACGTATCCATTGGCAGTAGTTGGGATTCTTTAGAGGAAGAGTTCATCGGTAGAGTGTTTCGCTTTTTCTCTGATTGTTCTGACTGGTGCGAACATCAGGTGATTGGTTCTATTGGTTTGGGGGTGAAGAAAAATTGGGTAAGAGAAAGATCCTTAACGAGGAGAATTTGGAGAACATGTTGTTCCCAAGCAAAAACGACGTACTGGGTATAGCAGTCAAAATGCTTGGGTTTGACAGAATCATGGTCAAGTGTCAAGATGGCAAGGAACGATTGTGCAGAGTGCGGGGCAAGTTGAAGAGGCGAGTGTGGATAAGAGACGGAGACATCGTGTTGGTCTCTCCTTGGGATTTCCAGTCAGACACCCGAAGCGACATATTCTGGCGGTACAGGAAGAACCAGACTGAACAGTTGAGGCTGAAAGGATACCTTACGATGTGATGTCTCTGACGTCAAGCTCTCATTCCAACGTCCAAAGCGAGCAATGCAATTATGAGAATGTCATGCCTCCTAGAAAACGAAAATAGAAGGACACCCGACGCGCGCTACACTTTGGCAAGCTTCTTTTTACCTCTAATCAAAGCGCTAGAACTGAGAAGAAGCAAAATAGCTCCCATGCGAATACGATGTAACTCGCAAGCACTCAATACTGATTTTGAATCCAGTAAGTTAATATGCTGCGTTCCTGACTCTGTTGGAGTAAGCAAGATTTTTGCCCATGAACTCGTGAAACCGGATTATTCCGTTTTTGCTTTTGGCATGTCTGCTAAGAAACAAACAGAGGTGAAAAACATGCAAAATGCGAAGGAAATTGAAGAACGAATGAGACGAATCGAAACTTGGGCGTGTCGGTCTAAAGCGCACGAAATGAGATAATAGTAGAGTCCTATCTTTTTTGTCTCTTTTTGAAGCGCAGTTCCAATGAACAATCACCGCAATCCGAGTTAAAATTGTGTATCGAGTCACTACCAACATGTGCCGCTGCACCCATTTTAGCCAGTGTGAGGTCTAATGAGAAAGTGTTCCCGCCGAAAATGTGATGCTTGTCCAGAGATCGAAAACAGAGTCGATAAAGCTTTGCCCTAAACCAATACTCGCCAGTGAGTCATCAGACAACATAGTATAAACAAAAGCCTTTTCTTTAATCATTCAGACGAGTTGCGATTGGTAATTGATGTGAAGGCCAGTGGCATTGTTGGAAGCCCTTGCAAGAATGGGAACGTAGCGCGCGCGCTATTTGCTGGACGGGCTTAATGTCTCTTGTTAGCTTTTGCTCCACCTTTAGCTTTCCGATCGCGGACGTGTGGAGATGGATCTGTTTTAGTCTCGAAATCTCGGCTCTTTTTGGCGACGCTAACCGTCTAAAGTCAGATTGTTTTGCCGTTGCGCAGCCAAAACTCGATGACTTCGCCAAACCGATTACAAACCTGGGCAACAGAATCAAAGCGGTTTCCCATGGATTTGACGCTGTAACTTCTGAAATTAGTGGTTTGGTCGAATCAGCCTTTTGAATAGGGGCATATTGAACTTGGTATCAAAAATACGGCAGTTTTCAGGTTGGTTTCTTATTCGCGGCTTCTTTTTTACTAATAACCTGAATGTCGTATCCCATTCCTCTAGGACCATGGATATGATGCAGATTCTGAATTGTGAATCCAGCTTCTTCCAACTTTTTCTTGATTTTCGAGTCTCGATACAAGTGGAAAATCTTGTAGTTGCCGTAGGAAGAGGACAAATGCAGGCGATAGTACAACCAGCCATACCAAGATGCAATCTCAAGCGTAAAGATGCCATTGGGTTTCAAAACTCTAAAAATCTCACTCAAGGCTTTCTTATCGTCTTCCACGTGCTGGATGCATCTGCGTGAGAAGATTTCATCGATACTATTTTCTTCGAATTCCAGTTTTTGCACGTCCATTACGAAATCAACTTGTTCACCGGGATTGATATCGACGCCCGAGAAACCTGGCTTCTTGTTACCACCACACCCGATATCAAGTTTCATATTGGAGTCCCTTTCTTCATTGTTTCTTTCTTCTATAAACACGTGAAAGGCTTTTTATCTGTTGTGTATGCGTTTGTCTTTTGTCATTATGAGTCTAACAAAACGAAACAGACAACTTTAGCATAGGATTTATAATGCCTTACTACTTTTGAATGTGAAGAAAAGGAAATGTCTGAATTGGCATCTGCCGGCAATTTTTCCGTCGATTCTACCCCTCTGGCATCCGAAAGTTGAAGCAATCGTAACATACTGGATGTCACAAACTTTATATGTTGCTCAGAACTTTATTTTATTTGTGGCCTAGCCGAATCAATTCCAGCTCTACCAGATTTCGGGACAGAATGGGGGGAGGTGAAAAAACGATCTTTAAGGAAAAGGTGATAAGCAAACGATTTTGGTTCATAGCGTTGGCAATTATCGCGATAACATCAGTAATCGGATACGCCGCCGTAACAAATTATGTTCTGAATATTCCTTCAAATGTTGCTGTAGTTAGCGCAGATCCAGCATTGCAATTAATCGCTTCTGACAATTCAACCGTCATAACATCTATATCATTTGAAAATATTCCCCAAGGTGAGACAGGAACTTGGATGGGATATCTGAATAATACTGGTAACGTCGACCTTCATACATTCTCGATAGCATCTTCAGACTTAGGTCCCATTGGAACGATTTCATGGAACATGCCCGCGTCTGGAGACTTGGGCGTGGGTCAATTGTATCCAATCACGATAACATTAACCATAAATCAAACAGCGAGCCTTGGTTCCCACGGATTTACGATACAAATCACAGGCAGCCCCACGGGCCCCACGGTAACAACCGTTCAAATCTATGCCAGTGATCCTAACGATGGTTATCCTAGGACGTGGGATGTAGTGTTTGACCGACCGATGCCTCCCTTTGCCCCTGGAGGCGACCATGTTGGCTCTGACGTTGACGAAGCTCATTACAGCGGTGATACCATGACCTTCCAATGGAATTTAGCAGGCGGAGCACACTACCTTATATTCGCTGTTACTCAGACTGGCGGTCCAAACTATGGCGTTTATAGTGGAACCATCACAATAAATGGCAATACTTACAACTTCAGCGGCTTAGACGCAGACCATACGGTGACAATCAACTTCACTGTATAGGCTGTAAACCAAAGCCACCCTACAGCGCGCGTTTTCAAGTGTAAGTGTGAGGTTAAACGGCATAACATCGAGTGTATATGTAATTACTCGGAGGGTACGGAACGATTAGCGCGTGTCCCAGCAGGACAAGCGCGCGCTTCAGCCTACAATTCAAAGCCTGGGAATCCAGACTGGAATCCGTTGGCAGATATAGCTCCACCATACGGAATAATCAGTCTCACAAACCTCGTTACAATGGCCATGCACTACGGGCAACACAATCCATAACTCTTCCTTTTTCCGAACTGGCACGCGTTCTCTTGTTTTCCAAATCAACAGTGTGACGTTAAATGTGTTGTTGTGCCTTAAGACTTATTAACGATACTCTGAATGCATTATGCTTCGCGCCTAACATTTCAACAAACTGAATCGTTTCCTTTTGCTATTTTCTCAGCGTATCCTTTTGCTTCTCCGTAGTGCTGTCGCAGTTCTCCTTCATGAAGCTCTTCGAGTTTTTTCATTGCTTTTTTCTTGAACACTTCATAAGAATCTCCAATCTTGTAAGTGCCTGGAAGTATGAAGTTTGTCACTGGATCCGCCTTGTAGTTTCCAATCACTCTTTCTAGTCCTCTGGGTTCAAGTGCATACCTCATATTCTTATGACCTCGCGCGCGCTAAGAAACTAGTCTTTGGGTACTTTGCTTTATGCTCGCTAGGTCCGTCGAATTGCCCAAAAGCTGAAGCTGTCGCCTTTCGTCCATTTACCACCTAAACTTCTCACAGTATCGTTAATTTCATCCCACTCACTCTTCAAGTATTGATTTGGCTTTATTATGACGTATTCTCCGTCTGCGGTGAAACTTAACAACTTGCGCTGCTCTGGGCTGAATTCTTTTTCTACTGCGCTTGTGTCTTGACTTGGCTGAACCGGCGTTTTCTCTGTGGGCTTAGATTCAGGTTTGGAGTTTGTTGTGGGCTGAGATTCGGCTTTGGGGTTTGTCGTGTAGATTATATTGAATTCGGGAATTGGATAGGATTCTGCAACGTCTTCAAAACTGTCGCTTCTTATGATTGCCGATACTTGCTTGGAAAACAAGTCGTACTTAATATCTAAAAGTTCTATATCGTCTGGCAGGTTGGAAGTGAAAGATGATACTTTTCCTTGCAGTTTTTCTATGAGGAATTCAGGGCGTAGTTTTATCATTCTCATTTTCATGGTTTCAACCACTCAGAATTGCTTTCTTAATTAGCATCAAATAACTTAAAGGTGTTGTTTATCACGCGCGCGCTATGAATCTGACTTTAAGGTGTCAAACACTTGATCTGATAGATGGTCCTTGTCGTACACAAGTTGTGCATCAGCGCGTGCAAGGCTTTAATTCAAAATAGGAATAGTTAGTTTTTGGGGTTGCAGGTGGAAAATACTGAGTTCTTTCAAAATGTTTTATCTTACCTGGAAAATCGGGTGCAGATGGTAGATAACAGGTCGAACATTTTTCTGGCGTTAGTTATCGGGTTGCTCGTAGCTTATGGATACATTACTAGGGAGTTTTTTTTCAATACTGGCAGGTACGTTTTTTTGGGTGTACACACTATTCTCTCTTTGAGCAGTTGCCTACTGTTCCTTCAAACGATTCGCCCCAGCCGTTACTTCTTTTGGGGACGTGCAGCCCCCGAACAACTTGCGTGTGAGAAATATCTCTTCTGGCCTGAACACAACCCGAACATCGAACGAATGTTGAAAAACGACGAGGAATTCAAGAAATGCTTCCAAAGCTTCACAAGCCAGGATATCTTTGACAACTACCAAAGAGCTGTAAATGCTGAACTGAAGATCGTGAGAGCCAAATACAGGTTTTACCGAAACGCAGTGATGTTGCTTAAGCTATTGATTGTTCTTGACATAATCGCCCTAATGGTTTTGCCAACTGTTCAGCGTTCCAGGTCATAGGCCGTATACTCGATTCCGATAACCCCTATATACGTACCCTGTTATGACCTGATTTCTACTATACCTCTCTTTCCATTACCACAAACCTAGCATAGCTGAACCGTGTATACTGCCTCTCAATAACCCACTCTATTTCCACGTAGCACGTCGTCAGGTTTGGTTTGGTTGGATAAAACTTTACCTCCCTCTTCCTACACTCAGCTGAATCATGCTCCTGATAATCACCCTACCCTGAGCTCGCGCTAGAATCTATGAAGCATTTAACTAGCGCTTTCTTTGTAATAATTCTATCATGGGAGAATACGCGCGTGTATTGTTGTATCTTTTTTGGCTTGAACTAAAGAGGATTATATTTAAAGTGAAGTATTTTGCAGAAGTTGATGTGACGGACAACTGTAATCTTAGATGTAAACATTGCTATCATTTTCACGGTAAAGACGATTTTAGAACACAAGAGCTATCCATAGATGTTTGGGAAAAAAGGTTCAAAGAACTCTACAAGTCAGGAATAAGGAACATTCTTTTGGTTGGTGGTGAGCCTGCGCTCAGGATTGATGTTCTTATGCTCGCCCACGGGATATTTCCATTTGTTTACGTTATAACAAACGGAACAATAAAGATACCAGAAGAATTCACTCATAGACTATATGCTTCAATAGATGGGTCTCAAAAAACAAACGATTCACTCAGAGGGAACGGTGTTTTTTCAAGTGTAATGAAAAACTTTTCAGGGGATAAGCGTGTTGTTATAAATATGACAATCACGAAGGATAATTACAAAGAGCTTGAGGACGTTATGAAAATTGCAAAAGAGAATGGTTTCAAGGGTGTTGTTTGTAATATATGCGCAGGTGGGACCGATGTCAGCGTTCCTATGGTTGTAAGAGAAAAAGAGAGAAAAACTATAGTAAAAGAACTGAAACGAGTGAAGACAAAATACCCAAAAGATTTTCTTTTGAGCAAAGCGATGTTAAAATGGTATGAATACCCAGACCATAGTGGTCCATGCTACTGGGGCGATGAAGTGTTACATTTTGACGTTTCATGGAACAGAAGAAGGTGTTTTGGAAACAATGCGGACTGTTCCAATTGCGGATGTCTGGCAGGGGCCTTTCAAAGTCCTCTAGAAATGCTAAGGCATCCAAAAGAGATGATGAAAATAGTTGTATGTCCATAAGCGAAGCACATCTCTTCCCAAGCGGCAGTTCATTGCTTTTCCCCTCATGAACTTACACTAGCTATTTCATATCGCGCGTGCTCTTTCCTCTTTCTATTTGCGGTTTGAAAGTGTGAGGTTAAATGGGATAGTTTCCCTTGGCGAAAATGTGATGCTGTTCAGAAAACGAAAATAGGAAGTTAATCTGAGGAGCACTCACTCAACCAAGACTCGAAATCATAGAAAAAAGGGATATATCATCCCAGGCTCTTAACGTAGAAAGGAAACAAAGGTGATGTTTCTGTCATGCTCATTCTTGAAGGTTGGTTTGATTGTTACGATAGTGTTTGCCTCGTTTATTTCGGGTCTGCCGCTGTCAAGGTCGGGCCAAATCGTAATCTCGGAATGGAGTAGTCCGACGCTTTACGCCTTGTTGTCAGTGTACATGTTTAATGCAAGCGACGGGGTGGGCCGTAGGCGTCGGTGGAACAGTGATTCGTTGGAATGGGATACAATGGTCAAACGTTACGAGTCCAACGGTGTTAAATCTTAATTCAGTGTTCTTCGTGGACGCTCAGGACGGATGGGCAGTAGGGCAAAATGGCACGATAATTCAATGGAACGGAACAGTCTGGAACGCAGTTCCTGGGCCGACGAACGCTGACTTAAACTCTGTCTGCATGGTAAACGCGGATGACGGGTGGGCCGTGGGACAGGTTGTTCTGAACGTAGTTTCAGGCGTACAGGTCTGGAGTGGGACTATTATCCACTGGAACGGTTCCAACTGGTCAAACGTCACCAATGGAGCGTCCAACAACCTCTTTTCTGTGGCAATGGTAAATTCCGCAGATGGATGGGCAGCAGGCTCCGGTGGAACCATGATCCATTGGAACGGCACCGCATGGAACGCGTTTCCTATCGGAGACCCCTAGGCTTCATTTCGCTCGGTCTATTTGGTCGGTGCCGACGATGGATGGGCGGTAGGCCGTACCATTTCCGGATGGATTTACCACTGGGACGGCTCTCAATGGACGATGTTCAGTGAAGACGGCTTCGACGTGTATTCTTCAGTGTTTTTTGTCGACGCTAGCGACGGGTGGATCGTTGGTGGGAAGAGGTCACTCTATAGTGAGGGGTCATCAGCCCCTGTTTATCATTGGAACGGCACCGGTTGGACGTTCGTTGCGTCTCCGACGCTGAACCCGACGTATCTTCTCTCTGTTTTCATGGTTGATGCCAATGACGGTTGGATAGTGGGTGCGGGTGGAACGATAATGCGATGGACTGGAGTTGAATGGACCATTCCAGAATATCCAGGAACCCTTTTCTTTGTCCTAATGCTTGGCCTGACGCTGACTACAGTTGCATTGACAAAGACAGCATTGAGGCGCGCGTGCATTCTATTTCTTGTTTCGTTTGCGAGAGACAGGTTTGTTAATCATGCCATGTAGTTCAATCCAAATCCCATCAGGATCTCTGACAAACGCTAGAGTACAACCCCTCTCATCCCAAGGCTCAACGGCCGAAGTAGCACCGCCCGCGAGTGCCTTCTCATAGCTTTTGCGAACATCATCACAAAAGAAGGCTAAGTGGTCCAACTCTGAACCTTCAACGTATTCCTCGCAAAACTTGTTTCCAGGCGGGTAGTAGTTTAGCTCTAGCTGCTGTTCTGAACCTCTGCTTTTTAACTCTACATAGGTACCGCCTGCCTGCATTTTTCCTCTGCTTACCTCTTTCATACCCATTGTTCTCGTGTAGAATTCGATGGAGCGTCTCAAATCTCTGACGCGAATACCAGTGTATATGAACTTCATTCTTCACACCATCATTTTAGTAGAAAACAAGTCCCCTATAAAACGTGCGCGCGCGCTGCAGGGTTCATCTATTTTCTCCTTACCTGCAAGCACATGGTGTTTGTCAGACGGGTAAGATTATTGTGCGTTCCAAGCATTATAAGGAACATCGCAAAGGCGGTTGAAATGAGCACCCCTTCAGGTTATCGATCTAAGGGCCATGGGGATGACAGAAAGGTCTATCCGATTTTTGATCCAACTCAGAATGTCGGAAAGCCATTAAAGGGTTCTAAGTACGTTGATGACTCAAGGCAACAACTCTACGAGCAGCATATGGAACGCGATGGAGCTACAGTAACAATTCCTGCACGCAAAGTCCATTTGAAAGTCGTTAATGTTGACACGAAAGATCTTGTGCCTTCTGATCCTGAGCAACAGAATCTTAACCATAGAGCTGAACACTTCGTAGAGATGCAGAGACAAGGCCGAACGATTCCACCTATTCTTGTTCACAAATTACCAAGTGGCAAGTATGAAGTCATTGATGGACATGCACGACTGGAAGCTTACAGACGAATGGGTGTTAAAAGAATCCCTGTTGTCGAAAACTCTGTTTCTGAAGTCTTAGGCAGAATTGCAGGTGGAGTTACCCACGCAGCTACAAGCGTTGTTTCTGGTGCAGTTAGAGGCTATAGACAAGGACGAGAGGAAGCGAAAGGAGAGAGGTATAAGATGTTGAAGAATCTGAGCCATTCAAAGAACCCTGTTGTTAGAGCACGAGCGCGGGCTAAGATTAAAAAAGAGTTTCCTGACGCATCATCGGCAGAATAGGAGTCAAGAAGTCTGAAACATACTTCCGAAGAAGAAGAAGAATGATGATTGAGATAGTAGCGCGCGTGTTGGAGTAATTCTGCATCCGTGTTAAGCAAGACGTCAAAAGACAGAAATCTTAAATCTGCATGGCAACAGAAGACAAACTAGAAGGTTTAAACATAAGTGAAAACTTTGAAGGTTCAATGAAATGAACAGACTATTTATGTATGCTGTAATCTTGAATGCGGCATTGTTAGGTGTTTTCATTCTTCTGGACATGATAACATGGAATGCTGTAGCAGTGGGCTTAGCGTCACTTATTCAAGCAATTCGCCAAGGAAATGGCACTCTTACAAGCCTAATTTGGTCAGACTACTCGATAATTCAGGTTGGCATAAGTGTTGGGTATTTTCCTAATATCCCCTATTTTGCTTATGCCGTTGACACTGTGAATGCGGTTAACCTAGCACTAATCTGGTTTATCGTGACAATTGCCGTCAATCTGTCCTTAATTTGGCATTCGGAAACGCAAAGGGTGAGCAAGCAAACAAGAGACTCAAAGACAGAAATCATATCCGCACAACAATAAAAGGACAAACTAGGGGTTCAAGAATGAGTGAAAAATTGATTTGTGTTCTCTCCCTTTCCAAAGAGGACGTTTTTGGGCGTGGAATTAATGCCGTTGATTGGCTTAGAACTAAGGATGAGAAACCTTATTATTTTCGCAATAGAAAACCTAGGCGTGGATTGCCTTCTGGGTCAATTGTGCTCTTTTCATTTCAAGGACGAATCTTTGGACAAGCAACTGTGAAGGAAGACGTAAGAGAACTTTCGTTGGAAGGACAAAGGCAAGCTAGGCAAAGAGATGGTTTCGATTATAGATATTCCATGGTTCTCAACGGGTCAAGCATTGAAATCTTCCGCAATCATCCAACAAAGAAAGACGTAGCACCGAGAATAGGTAAGAACTTCGGAAGGCTTTTTACTTACTTGAATGCCGTCCAATACAAGCAAATTCTGAAAATGGCGGGAGAGTAAGGATAATACCGCTCTGAGTCACGGCTAGAAAAGGCTCTAGCACGACCCAGAACGCGAGCAACGTTTGATATCAGATACAGAAGAATGTATTCATAGCATTTGATCAAAGAGTGCCTAAAGCCCCTACCTTAAACACGTCAAACAGGTCGGCATTACATTGGGAAGTTGGCGCAAAAGATCATAATGCAAAAAACTTAAGGAAAGCAACTATCCTTCATATATTGTAAACAAAACTTTGGAAAACGGAGATATGTTTGATGACTGGATTCGAGAAGTTTGAGCTTCTTCTATTATTATGGGCGATTGGTTCTTTTGTTCTAATTTCCACGACTGGAATTCAGGCCGATATGATTACGTATATTCCAACAATTATCAATGGTTTGGTTTCAGCAATCAGCCTAATCGTAGGTTTTAGCGGAGTCATCATAGCATTTGCAATCTCCAACCACTTAATCAATTTTGAGGAAAACCGAAAAAGAATCATTTTCAGCTTAGGTCTTTTGGTATTTCCAATATTGTTGTTGTGGCCTGCATACAACTATTTGGTCAGCGGGAATGTCAGTTTGGCTTTCAAGGAAACCATGACAGCCTTTCTCAGCGGGCAAATTCTAATAATAGACTTGATTGCATTCATAACAAGGAGCAGTTTCAGCAAGCACGTCAAGGATACTCAAGCTCCAGATTCCAATGTCTAATATGCAGGTATAGCCAATCATACATTTGTTATTGAACACTCCTCCATATCCGTATAAAAACGGGGTTTGCAAATAATGGTAAGGGGCATCTGAAAGCTACAAACACAATACCCAAATCATCACAGGGTAATATCATAGATTTTGCTTGGCAGCTCAAGAAGAATGGACTTAGTGATACAACCATCAGGAATTATTCGCTGTCATTAGAAATGTTAGTGCATAGAGGCGCTGATCTCCTTAACCCTGAATTGATTAAGGCTATCATTGCTTCTCAAACATGGAGTAATTCTACTAAAATACAGATGATTGCTGCTTACAAGAAATTTGCAATTTTCAATAACATTAAGTGGACTCCACCAAAATATGAGATTATTAGAAAATTACCTTTCATTCCATTGGAGAAAGAGATTGATGAATTTATCGCTTGTACTGGCAAAAAGATGAGCGTAATTCTTCAACTGCTTAAGGAGACAGGAGCAAGAATAGGAGAAGCACTGAGAATAGAGTGGACTGACATCGATTTTGAGAAACGTGTGATAGTAATTAACAAACCCGAGAAGCATGGTAATGCTAGAGAGATCAAAGTTTCTGAGAAGCTGATGGCAATGTTGAATCGATTACCTAAAGACCGTGTTAACGTATTAGGCTCTTCATTGCAAGTCGTGCGTAACAGTTTTTGTGCGCAAAGAAAGAATGCTGCAATAAAGCTAAACAATCCAAGGTTGTTGAGAATCCACTTTCATACGTTTCGTCATTGGAAGGCGACGATAGAATATCATCGAACAAAAGATATCTTGTATGTGATGAAGCTATTAGGACACAAGAATATTGCTAACACATTAATCTACACACAACTGGTGGAGTTTGAAGAAGATGACAAATATTGCACTGGTGTTGTTAACAACATCGAAGACGCTAGAAAACTTGTAGAGGCTGGATTTGAATACGTCTGCAATCATGAGAATACAATGCTGTTCAGAAAAAGAAAATGACGCACGCGAGGTATTTGTTCTCTCCAATTCTAGGGAAAGCCGTTGAAATATATGGGGTAACTTGTAAGATATTTGACGTATACTAACAGGTATAGAATCTGGCTGAGCGCAGCCCATGAAAAAAGAAGAGTAGCAGCGTAGGTTTGAAGTTTCAATTTCTTGTTGTAAAAGTAGATGGCCATTGAAAGGAAAGCCCAAGGCGAAACTATGATTAGGGTGTTCAGAATCATCAGAAAGGGAGCAATGAAGATGAAGCCTCCCTGTTGCACTGTCTGTTTTGCTAGCCACGGAAAAAGGAATATCATGCCCATTGGAATTGAAAAAATCACAAACGACAAGATTGTTAGCAATTTGCCACGTCTGTTTTTTTTCAGCACTTGCATCAACACCTCGAATTCTTCAATTCAAGACAAATGCAAGAGGTAGAAATTAACTCTACACTTCAGAACAGACTGTTCTAAAAACAGGACGGTATATTCCAATTCTGGGAGTGCGCGCTTTGGTTTATCATTTTTGGGTTTGACGTACGCGTTTGAGCGCGCGCGCACTTTTTAACGAGCGACGCCGAGTTCAAATTTAACCGGACGCACCATGATGCACACACAAAACTAATAAGACGTGGTTCGCAATGAAATTGTGAAGGTTCAGGGAAGTATCCTTAGGGCTGATTCTGTTGTGACCAACCTGAATAGGCAGTTTGAGTCGCTGAAGATACTTTTAACGCTGGTTGCAGTTTTTGTTTTTCTGTTTTCTGTAGTCTCTCCCTACTATCACATCACGTTTGGTGGCATTGAAACCTCAGATGCAACCTATTGGTCCTACAAGGCTTATTATTCCGCTTTTACCTTGGGATTTATTTCAAGCCAGTCTTGGGGCTTTGATTATTGGTTCGACGCTAATAATCTGAGCTTTATTGGTGGCCTTTGGATGTCATGGATTCCTCTGACAATGTTTGTAATACAGACTCTGACTTTGGCCTTTGGCTGTGTATCCCTCGCGATTAATAGAAGAATAATTCTATCTGTTCCCGTCTGTTTGTCCTTGACTGTGTTGGCTCTGATGTCCTACGTAGGTTACAGACTGTCTAGCGCTAACTACGGGGGAGGATGTCAACTGGGCTATTACTTGGTTTATCCTTCAGTGGTCCTATTCGCATTTGCTTTTGTCCTTACTGAAGAACGCGCTAGAGACAGAAAATCCTAGGAATCCAATATGACCTCTCATTTCTCAGAAACAAGGCAAACAATAGAGCCTCTCGACCGATCCAACGAGAGACCTCCTCACTATTCATGATTTCAGAATTGCCAGGATACGCCAACAAGCGCGCGCGCTGATTTTTCTCTCTATGTTAGCCATGAACATTTGAGAAATCCAAAGAAAGATAAATCTAGTACAGCTTAAATGAAATAAGAGGTGATAGAAGATGGGGAAAGTATATCGATGCCCAAATTGCAATAGAACAGAAATCATATGGGATGCAGGACTTAGAAAAGCTGCATGCCCAAAAGATAAAACACCGGTGAACAACTACAAAACGGAAAATAATGCTTGAAAATATCTTTGACGTTCGCGCGCTAACCTTTTCCTCTAAATCTCTGTCTTGCTTGAAATAGATCTCACTCGGACATAAGCGCGCGCTAACCACCACCAACGACGCTGCGGAAAAGTTATAGCTGAACCACGAGAACTAACCAGAATTGCGAACTAAAAGAGGTGAAAAAAGAATGAAGACAGCAAAAGAATGGAAGTTAATTAAGGCACATCGTTGCCTGAAATGCGGCGGCAAGTGCAAGGAAGATAAGACTAAGAGAATGATCATTGGTAGATCCTGGTATTGCCCCAAATGTGATGGAAAGCCAGTAGCATTGATGAAGAGGCGATTGAATGAAAAAGGTGACAAAATTACCACAACCAAATGATTTTTCTTGCGATATGTATAACGCAGAAGAGGATTATTTCTACGGAAAAGATTGCATGGAAAAAGTCGAATATAGAGTTACTTGTGACGAAGGTTGCAACCATTATTTTTGTAAGGAACATCTTAGCGTTTATCTTGAACAGCAAAAGGAAAAGATCAAATTCAGCTAAGTTTTCTCTTGCTTTTCCTATTCCTCTTTCTGTTCGTACTCTTCTTTCAGGTTGACTAGAGCCTTTTGTACGGCATGGCTTAGCGCGCTAGCGTGTTCCTAAATTCCCTTTTTTGGGCGTGACGAGTTGGTTAATGTCCTACAGACGATACTTCTCGCATCAATAGTCACACGGTCATCCTCGAACCAAGCGAGCCTGTAACAAAAACCAGCTCGCGAATGAATTTAGGAACAGGCATGCGCGCTAGAAGATGGATTAATTTATGGATATCATGATGACCATTTGACCGGGCTTCAAGCGATACTTCTATTACAGAGGTTGAATAAGTTCGGTCTAGTTGAAGGATTCAAGAGAACTCAAAGTCATTTTGGAAAATCAACCATCAAGTTTGTAGAATAAGAAGGTGAGAAAAGATGAGCGAGAGAAGATACAACAGAAGTAAAAACTACAGATGTCCATCATGTAGTCTAGAATTCAAGAGTGAGGGAGTACCTGGACACTGTCCACGATGTCACTCTGTAATTGAGATTAAAGAAAATAATAGGAGATCCCAGCGCGCGCGCTATTAGTGGTACTGAAAAAGCATTAAGCTCAAGCGCGCGCTAAAGAGGATTAGGGCCGTCTTTGTATGAGTATCCTGTCTATTTTTCCTTCTGCTAGTTGTTCCTGCAAGTCTTTGACGAAGCTGTAGAATTCGTCTGGAAACATGGCGGCTTCTGTGTTCATGTCGAACGTTTTTGTCTGGGCCACCGTGTTGGCGTAAAGGCAGTTCTTAATTCCTTCCACACTAACCCGTACCATACCATCAGCCATAGAAAGAAGAAAGGAAGATAGATTATATGCATATCTAACAAGTCAAGGCGTGCTACTATTTTATTATTGATTGTACTCTGCCGACTTTGCCGTCTGTCAGTCGTACCTTGATTCCGTGGGGGTGAGTTGAGCTGTTGGTGAGAATATTCTTGACGATGCCCTCAGTTAATTTGCCGTTGCGTTGGTCCTGCTTCAAGACGATTCTTACGCGGATACCAGGATTGATTTGGCTCCTCTGCTGATTAGGTTGCATTTCTGATAATAGGTTCTTCGCGGCTTATAGTGTATTCGCACTGCGTATCCAAAACGATGAATTGGTTCCGAGGGCAAGCGCGCGCACATATTAAGCCGCACCAACAAATACGATTCATATGTTTGCGGAGATGAACGGCAGGCATGAATATGTGGAAGTGGCTTTCAGCATTATGTGCGTTTCAATTCATAGTAATGGTCATTGCAGTTTCTTTGTTTTACTATCCCTTAAAAATGCAACTGATGCAATTGTCGGATTTCTTATTCGGCATAGGGCTTTCGGCGGCAATATTTCTAATAGGCACACCCCTCTTTTGGTTGTGTGGAACAGAAGCGGATAAACGCCATCGTATGAAGACTAAAGATGATATCTGAATGCCTAAGAAGATCAAACTTTGTCCAGAATAGCGCGCACTGTTTCCCTCACGTGGAAAGTGGTGGTGGTATGGGTAAAGTTCTATTTTTTCCCTCTTTTCTGATGGGTCTAAGAGCAGAGAAGAACAGTAAAACAATGATGATGACGAGCACAGAGACGATAAGATAAACTCCAGTTTTGCCTATGAATTGTGAAGCCAATTGCACCATTGCAGTGTAGAAGTTACTCTCCAGTGGCCGTATGAATCCTGGATAGTAATCAAAGTACGGCCGTAAGACCCATGCCAACTGGGTTCCAACAATCATAAGGATTAAGCTTCCAAGCAGGAATGAGGGTTTCCAGTTCTCGGAAGGCTCTCTATACAACACTTTGGCGCCTTTAACAAAATTGGTGAGTGCAAAGAAACCACCAAGAGTAAAGATTGCTATGTTCAGAAGAACCATAAACGCATATGTATCGGAAGATTTCGTGGTCGTAATCACAAAGAACAGATTTATAGGAACGAGAGCTATCAGAACCGTTGCCATCACAGTGAAACTGAACAACAAGAGCATAGCAGTTTGACGCAGAGTTCGTTTTCCGCCCAGAAGCGAATAGAGCACATAATAGCTTGGGATAGTCAAGTAAAGAGAAATGAGCAGAAGCACCGGGACCTTGATTGCGCTGAAAAGAATCGACAATCCGCCAGCATAAGTTCCCATAGTCGCCCCATAAACTGCCGAAAGCACCAAGATTGCTAAATTAGAATCAACAAAATAAGTGGTCAGATCCTTTTCCTCGATCAGATTCTTGAAAAACTCGTCACTTCGCTTGAGAAATTCCTCTATAACAGACAAAAAACCCAAACCGCATGCCTAACAATCATATGTTAGTTCAATTAATAAAATTTTGGGACAACAAAGCGTTAAAACAAGGAGGGCTTTCAGTAATATCACCAATATGGCGTGCGCATACGATCGACAACAATGTGAGTTTAAATGGGATAGTGGAACATTAGCGCGCACTCTGAGTTCGTCTTCTGTGAACAGAGAAAAGAAAGACTAGCGCGCGTCAAGACTTCACTCTAAAGCCCTTCAAGAGTGCAACAGGCAATGTAAATAAAGTGGCAGGCGCTATTTATGATGGAGGCGATGGGGAATTAAAAAAAGGATTGCCGTGCCTTCGGTCGCATTTATAGTTATAGCACTAATTCTATTTTCATATTGGCAAATTTCTCGGCCACAACCGTCTGCACGCGTTTCTTTTGATCTAGCAACAGGCACTGATAAATATCAATTCGTAGAAAACAAAAATGATATCATAAGGTTTACAATGCTCCCTGACGCACAAGCTGATATCCTTTATAGAGTTAGAAATACAGGCAACACCCCTCTTCACGACGTAGCACTGTATTTTGAACACATTTCGGAAGGGATATCACTCTTGTCTTTTTCCAATAACTCATATCCTGAACCTCTTGCACTAAGATACGGAACCATTGAACCGTTATCAAATGATGGTGCCATGTACGCTGCAATATTAAAAGCATTCAACCAAGAGGGGAGCTACGTATTACAATGCCGAATCACCTCACAAGAAATCTCATATCCATTTGAAATCATTGTCACTGTTGCTGCATAAGCGCGCGCTTAACAGTATCCCAATACACTGATCTACACACAGTTGGCAGAGTCTGAAGAAGATGACAAATATTGCACTGCTGTTGCTAAAAGTGTAGAAGACGCTCAAGAACTAATGTCAATAGGCTTTGAGTATGTCTGCACATATGGAGATGTTATGCTCTTTAGAAAGCGAAAATAGCGATGTTCTGACTGAGCGTTAGAATTGACTTTGCAACTGGAAAATGGAATTCTTAAATCTCACTGCGGCTAATTCTATCAAGAAGCTTCTATGACATCGTCTGAAGACCGTAAGCTTACAAAAGGAGGGTTTCCAGTAGTAGTTGCGAAGACTCCTTATATTCGAGCTTATGGTTCTCTGAAAAACCAATTGAATCTGCTTGAGGATCTAAACAGGCAAATTCCGACAGTCTTCAAAAGAACAGCACAACAAGAATTTAGCAGAGTAATGTTACGGGCAATCAAGGATAGAAGCTACTCAGAAAATGTGAAAGAAGCATTTCATAATGTAAAAGAGATCATTGATGCTGTTGATGAAAAAGATGTAAAGACGGCCTATGTAAGAATAGACCCCAAAACTCAGAAATTTCTTTGGGATTTGCTATATAACACTGGGCTATATCATAAGCAACAGGTAATATTCATTAGAAACATGAGCTTAGTATATCTAGTAGCTGAATTCGAGGGCTTTCTGAGAAAAATCCTTGAGACCACATTTCTAAAAAAACCAGAAATCCTTGCTTCTAGTCAAAAGACTATAACAGTTGAAGAATTAGTGAAGTTCAAAGACATTGCTGACACAAGGCAGCATATCATAGAAAAAGAAACATCATACATCCTCAGCCTTGATATCGAAGAAATAGGCAAGTACATAGAACAAAAATTCAATATGAAATTATTCCATTTTGATGAGTGGACAAAATTCAAGGAAAGATTTTACAGAAGGAATATTCTAATACATAATTCTGGCATGATCGACCATCACTACAGATTGAAGACTGGATATCATGGCAAGTGCAGGCAAATGATCGTATCTAAGCAGTATTTGGATGAGTCCATAGACCTCTTTGGAAAAGTGGCTATCATAATTTTTGCAATGTTCGATGAGAAATTTCAGGAAACCTCTACATCTAAGGTGACATAGTGCTCTCTTTCCTTTTTCAGACACAACTCGAAAAGTGTGAGGTTAAATGGGATGTGTTCCCTAACTTGAATGTGATGTTTTTCAGAAAACGAAAATAGACGCTGCTTGAAGGATACCTACCGTTTCCTTGTTCTTAGGTACAAAAGCAGTATTATGGCAATGAGCTCAATGATGATAAAGGAGAACACGATAGGCAGAGTAAGATTTTTGTCGAGCTGTGGGGTGTAAGGTTCACCGCTTTCCAGAATCAAGGCCCAATGATCATATCTAGTCCAGAGCTTTTCAACTTGAGTATCATTGAAGAATATATTAGGGCCAATAAGAGGGTCATGAAAGAACAAACCTGTCTGATTGTACCCAGTGACAACTCTATAATGTCCAGTTTCGTTGCTTGAATCATACCACATCAGAAGAATGACTGGTCGGTTTAATGAAACATTTCCTTCAAGTTGCTGCAAAGCATCAGAAAAATTGCCAGAAAGATTACCATCAAAAACAACTGTAATGTTTCTGTTGTCGAATGGCTTATGAACATCAGGAGCATTAGTATACTCACAGACGGTCGTATTCATTTCTGATGCAAGAGTCTCTTGACTAGGTAGATATGTAACGTTAAAGAACCCCAAGACCATCTGAACACAGGCTGGCCCACATGCGTTATTTGTAATTTGCTGATAATAGACGTTATTTATGTTCTTATCCCAGAATTTTGGGATTTTATAGGAACTGAGTTCTGTTTCCGAATAAGTCGTACTATTAGACGCAATGACAATCAGCAACATGCAGAAGACTACCAGAACTTGAATCCGCATTTCCTTTACTTCCAAATCAACAATGTGCCTTTAAATGGGATAGTGAAACATTAAACTTATTAACGATACTGTGAATGCATTACGTCTTCTGTCTTTTGCTCAAAGATTAGGAGAGCGTGAGGAATAATGAAACTATCGTTTGTTTAGCGCGCGCACTAATCAGTGGGATTGGAGATTGCCCCCATGAATAGGATTGAGCCTGAACGGTCGTCTCTGATTTCGAAGAAGAATGGTCTGTTCACGATGAAAAATATAGGTGTCGGACCGTGAGATAAACCAAAACTCATGAAGATGCTGGTTACTCCCGCTGCTTCGGTTCCTTCTTCATTCACTTCAATAATTGAGTTGTGTTGCACAGACGATATGAATAGACCTGCTGATGCCATTCCGTTAAAGTTTGCCGTACCTTCGAAGGCTGTTCCCATTCCTAGTTTCGTTAGAGCGTCGTTGAGAATTGCATCGTATTCAACCTTGAATTTAGGAAGCTCAACAACGAGGTTGTTTATCGATTGAAGTTTGCTGATATATTCGTCGTTGACAGTTTGGTTCATGTTCGCGATGAAGGAGCCCAGAGGCATATTTTGATTCGGCAAGAAAATGTACATCGCGACTTTGTCTCTTCCGTATGGAAGTCTTGCAACTTCACAGTTCTTATCTGAATAGTATTCGAAGTGACCCGACGTCTGCATCATGTCAACTTGCATCGTGTTTCCTTGAGAAACATAGAAATCTTGTTGCATCGTTGCGTTCTTGTTGAAGGATGTTACCCATTCTCCTTTGAAATAGATGGCGTTGATCAGGAGCATTGCAAGCTGTGGATCTAATTGCGAAATTACATCCTTTATCTTACCGTTAGTTTTTGTATCTATCCAATTATTGATTTCATTGACAGTTTGAGAACTGCTAAAATCTGGTGTGAACACTTCACCATCATACGAACTTTGCACTCTCTGAACGAAACCTGCGTTAACATTAGGTCCGAATTCTTGCCTTATCCAGACAGAGTTTCCAATTAACAGGTTAACTGATTGATCAACATTCCCCAAGCTTTGTATCAACGTAGAAAACTCCTGGTTCACCTTATCCACACTCATACCCCCAAAATTGAGAGTGTTAGACATAGCATCCTTCGTTGTACCCTCTGCCCCATTGTAAGCCATCGCCAAGGCCATCGAAACGCTCAGAGGAGAAATGAAAACATTGCCAGAATCCTCTGAAACGAGTTCTCTGAACAAGTCAAACGCAAACATTGTATTCGCAGAGACCAGTGCCTTGTCGACAGACCCTGCTTCCTTATCAGAAGCAGCATAAGCAGGATTTTCGACACTCTTCGAGAAATACACATGGGCAAAATAACTAACTAAAATAATTGAAACCAATGTCAAAGAAATAATAAAAAGTCTGCGAATCCTAAGGGACCTAACAGACTTCGACACAACTTTTCCCCCTTACAAACACGTACAGTTCCCTTAATTAAGTCTAAGCTTTAGAACAGATGGCAATCGCCTACTGAGCGTGCCTTTGTCTGGCTTGAAATCATGATGCATGCGTCAATGTGACGTTCGGTGGGCAGGGGATACATTAAACTTATTAACGATACTGTCAATGCATTATGCTTAAAGGGGAATGAAAAAAGTGTCGATTGGATCAAAGCTGAAGATTGAAAGCAAGGGTATGTTTGCGACATCCGTTTTCTACGCAATTGTCGGAATAATCTTCTTTGTTTTGCTGCCGATGGCTAGTTTTGCCCCATACTTAGCGATAATCGGCATATTCAGCTTGATAACCGCTTATGGAGTGTTTAGAAAGAGAGTTTGGGCCATCTGGTTTGTGATGATTTTGTTTCTTGTTGCAACGACGTTTTCAGCCGTAATGATTTACAATATTCTGCAAATAGACGCTCTTCTCGGCCTAAGCTCGATAGGTTACCTTGTTCTAACGTGGGTTTTCACCATCTATGCATTGGCGAAAAGAAAAGTGTTCGAAAGCTAGTTAAACTGGTCACCGAAGGTCCAGTTAGAAAAAAGTTTCCTCTGGATAGCGCGCGCGCTATAACCGGCTAGTTGTCTCGCAGACTGCTTTCATTTCTGAAAAGGTTCACAGTGACTGGTTCGCCGGCATCGACGAACTGAACATCCTCAGCAATTTCCACAAACCCGTCAGCCCTTGCGAGTGTTGTTATAGCTCCAGATAACGCTGTCGGTACGGGCTCAGCGATGAGTCCTCCTGGTTTTTTGTGTTTTAGCGTCACCATGATGAAGGTTCTGCGCCCTTTTGCTGGGAACATTCTCATCGATGCAAGAGCCTTCACTTCCGATGGCTTCTCATTCTTTCTTCCGCTCATTGCCTGAATTAGTGGACGCGCGAATAACAGGAAAGTCAGCAGGGCTGACGTTGGATGGCCAGGAAGGGAGAAAACTGGTTTTCCAGCAACAGAGGCCACTGTTGTGGGTTTGCCAGGTTTGAGTGCAATCCCACCGACAATTATGCCAGGCTTTCCAAGTGCATTTACCGTTTTGGGCATAATGTCCTTTGGACCTACAGAGACTCCTCCCGAAGTCACAACCATGTCCGAGCAAGCAAGCGCACGCACTAGGGCTTCGTGGAGTTCGTCCGCCCCGTCTGGAACGACTCCTAAGTAGACCGGGTTTCCTCCGCTTTCGAGCACCGCCGCGCAGAGGGTATAGGCGTTTATGTCGTAAATCTTCCCAGGGGGTAATTTCCTGCCAGGTTCAGTTATCTCAGGCCCTGTCGAAAGAATAGCGATTCGAGGAAGCGTGTAGACTCTAGCCTTCGCCTTCCCCAGCGCCGCCAGGACACCGATTTCCCTTGAACCCAACAGTTGCCCCTTCCTAAGGACGGTTTCGCCTTTCTTGATATCGGAGCCAGCTTTCATGATGTTCTCGTTCTTTGCCGCAGCGCTAAAAACCGTAACCTCATCACCCTTCCGACTTGTGTATTCCATCATGACAACCGCGTCTGCACCCTCCGGTATGGGTGCCCCAGTCACAATTTCAGCGGCTTCGCCCTTTCTGACAGTCGTCTCGGGAAGTTCCCCAATGTTCACTGTCCCAGAAACGTATAGCACAACTGGCCTGTTCTCCTCCGCGCCAAACGTATCTTCTGCTCTGACAGCGTATCCATCAACCGTGGATCTATTGAAAGGAGGAATGTCCATGTCGGCAGTTATGTTTTCGGCAAGAACGCGATTGCTGGAGCCTAGGAGAGAAATCTCTTCGACGCCTAATGGTTTGGCCTTAAACTGGCTTTCGATAGCCTTTTTCGCTTCATCAAAAGTCAACAGTTTCCTGAACATTTCTCCTCAGCCTTCCACGATGTCGAACAATTGGACTGAAACCGGCTCTTTTTCCTCTAGGCCTTCTCGGTTTTCAGGAACGATAACGTAGCCGTTAGCTTTTGTCATCGTTGATATCATGCCTGAGCCCCGAGCGCTGATAGGCTCCGCAAGTAGCTCATCATCATGTCGGAAAACGCGCACCCGAACAAAATTCCTTCTCCCAAGAGCTGTAGCAATTCCTCTGGTCATCTTGGCTTCCACCGTGAGTCTAGGTTCTACTCGTTTCATCCCAAGCATTCTGCATATTAAGGGTCTTGCGAACACTTCAAACCCTATTATCGCCGCAACAGGGTTGCCGGGAAGAATCAATATCGGCTTCCCGTTGGCTGCAGCGAGAGCCGTGGGCATAGCCGGACGCATAGCCACACCATGAACAATCACGCCTGGTTTTGCAACCCTGTTGACAGCGTCTGGAACGAAGTCTGATCCTCCGACACTTGTCCCGCCGGAAGTTATTATTACGTCTGACTTTTCGAGTCCGATTCTCAGCCTTTCAGAAATCTCATCAACATCGTCCCTTGCGATGCCCATATCCAAAGGTTCTGCGCCCAAGTCGCTGCACAGAGCGGAGAGGACAAGCTTGTTTGTGTCGAAAATCTGGCTTCCTTCAAGTCTGTTCCCTAACTCTACGAGTTCGTTTCCAGTGGCTAGAACGGCGATTTTGGGCTTATCGTACACTTTGACTTTGCTCATCCCTAAAGCAGCTATTAGCCCCAGATGCTGCGGCTTCAAACGAGTCCCGACCTCTGCTGCAACATCTCCTTTTCGAATGTCCTCGCCTCTTTTGGAAACATTCTCGCCGGGCGTCACTTGACTCCAAACATCGACTCTGTCTTTTACTAGCTTGGTGTCTTCGAGCATGACTACCGCGTCTGCACCTTCAGGAATCGGGTTTCCCGTCCAGACCTGCTTTGCCCTTCCGACGTCTATTCGACTAGTGTTGGTGAGTTGGAAGACCTTGGGTTTGAACTGCGTTGCTCCGACGGTTTGTCCAGCGTTAACAGCATACCCGTCAACTGCCGACCTGTTAAATCTTGGCACGTCCACTTTTGCGACGACATTTTCGGCTAGAACACGGTTCAAAGCGCAATTTAGTGGAACAGCAACTGTCTTTGGCTGCTTGAACTCGACGGCTGCAAAAAACTTCTGCAAAGCATTATCGACTGACGTTAGTTTTTGGAAACCTTTGAGTCGCACCAAGATATGTACCCCTAGACAGCACTGGAGGATTTGATAGAAAAACGTATCGCAACAAGCTCGTTAATTCAGCTCTTACTCCAATCCTTTTGGAGTATGTCACGCATTCTCGCAGCGTCTATGTCTAGGATTGGGCTTTCGCTAATGATAACGGGTTTCAGCCTGAATTCGGATATGACCTTTGCCAGCATCTCAAATTCCGGCCCATAACGCGTTTCTTCCAGCGTGTGGTGACGTTTCTCGCCTTTGCTTGTAAATTCGATTTTCGTAAAGTGGCAGTGCATGTTCTCAACCACTTCTGTTCCAAGCCTGATTTCCACTTTTTCCACAACCCGCCTAAAATCATCAACCGTGCGAAACCGTCCCTGGTCTCTAGCGTGCAAATGCGACCAATCAATCACCAACTGCGTTTGTTCAACCATCTCGCACAGTCTCATTACCTCATCCAAACTTCCAAGTTGAAAAAGCCGACCCATTGTTTCGGGACCAATCTTAACGTCACGGATTCCTAGCGACTGGATGGTTTCAACTGTCTCCTGCAAAGCCTTAAGGCACATGTCGAGGGCTTGTTTGGCAGAGTTTTCACCGTAGAATCCGGGATGAAAAACAACGACATAAGCGTTCATCCATTTGGCCGCGGTGACGCACGCGATGAGTCGTTGCTTGCTTGCTTCAACAATTTGCTTAGTGCCACAAAAGTTTATGAAATATGAACCGTGCAGGCTGAGCCACACATCGTTTTCTTTGGCCGCCAAGCCTAGCTCCTCGGCGTCCTCTTTCTTTATTTGTGGTTTCTTCCCCCAACGCACCGCCTCATATTCAAAGGCGTCAAGACCCTCTTCTTGCAAAAGTCTTGGGACATCTGCCAAGGCCGCCTTCATGAATCTGAATGATGGAGGAACCCCAGCCGGACCGAACCTGGGGTGGTCAGCCATTGAAATCCCTTTATTCTTCTACTTCTTCCTGTACCGATAGCTTCTGCGCGCATATTGCCCGTACAAAAGAACCAGAAGAACTGAAATCCAAGCTGCAGCGTTCTGGAAGGCCAAGTACTTACCAGCGGGATCCAGGTTCGCCAACGGCGCGATCAAACTGCCGAAGGCCATACCGACGGCTCTAACGCCAGGGGAGATGGCTACAAGGCCATTGTGTATTGCTGTAGCGATCCAACCGATGGGTGATACGGCGTGCGCAAAGCCACTTAAAGAATTGGCGACTGATACCACAAAGTCATACACTGAAGAATGGCTTTGGTACGAACTCGCAATGGTCTGATAGATAACTCCTGGATAGGCCAGCTGAGATACTATAAGCACCAGAATCGCAAAAGCTAGGAATATTATTAAGGCGCTCTTGATAGTTGCTCTGGCAGAGTATATTTTTTGCCAGATGTAGGAAAAACCTTTGACCCTTGGCGGATTTGGCTCTGTCTTTTCAACCGAACTCTTCGCAGGTTGACTTTTTTTGGAAGTTGGTTGCCTCATCGCAGCTCTTCCTATCGGCTGTATCGGTCTCACTGAAAGCTTCTTTGTCAGGTAGATCCAGGTGAACGAAAGCGTAATGATAACAGCAATGGGAACCAGGTGAAACAATGGACTGATGGTGATTGTCACTGGCCAGTTGGTTGTCAATTCACCTACGTCTTTGACGCCCAAATCCATGGCGTACAAAACCACGAGAAATTCGGCTAACACTGCCACAGCCAAGAATACGATTACTGCAATTGAACCCTTCAACGTGTTCCAGTGAATCACCGTATGTCTTGTGGCGGATTGAGACGTCAAACATTTCACCGTGGGTTTTGCTGCTGTTAAGTTGAATATGTGCTGGAAATATTAAGGTTCTCATTAAAAAGGGTAACGTTGAAGACTTCCGTGCGACCCTAATTCTTTTCACAGAATCAAAAGAAGCCACGAAGCCCACTAAAGCAATCCCGATGAGAATGCCAGCGGGAATTCAACGAAGGAATGAGGACACGCGCGGGCAGAAATAAACCGGTTCTCTGGAAATGTTTAAACGGTTTGAAGAGGAAGTGTTAAGAGATCTTCGAACGATCAGAACCATGGTGGTCCTGGAGTGAAATGAAACGACGGGCAAAGCAGAACGGCTAGAACTCTACAAGGATCGAAACACGCAAGTGTTTTTGAGCAAATTCTTAAGCGGTGAACTCAACGAAATTGAGCCCGTCTACGCCCCCAAACGCGGATATCGATACGAAACCGTTGAAACCATCGTGGGAGACCCCTCAAAGGCTGAAGCATTCCTGGACAAACTCTACGAAGCGGGAATACTGACAAGAGAGCTTCATGACGAAGTCATCTTTTGCCCTAAATGTAATTCCGCAGGCATTTCTATACACTATTGCTGCCCATACTGCAAATCATTCAACATCAAAAAGAGTTCCTTGATAGAACACGTCAAATGCGGGTACATGGACGTGGAAGAAAACTTCCACAAAGGTGACAAGCTCATCTGCCAGAAATGCCACGATGAACTGAGAAAACCCGACGTTGATTACAGACGTGCCGGAACATGGTGCACCTGCAAGGACTGCAGCAAGAGCTTCGACATCCCTGTAGTCAAACTGTTCTGCAGAGACTGCCACAAAGAATTCACATTTGAGGACGCAGCGATCAAAGACGTTTACAGATATGCTCTCAAAGAAGAAGCTAGAAGAGAAGCCGCTGAAGGCTGGGTTTTGATTCCACCCATAAGCGAGTTCCTTGCAGAAAACGGGTTTGAAGTTAAGAGCCCTGCCTACCTGAAGGGGAAGTCGGGGGCGAATCACATGTTCGACATAGTTGCCTCAAGAAGAGAAAACACAAAGAGCGTAACAGTGATTGATCTGGCCACGTCAACCGACAACGTTGTGTCAGAGCAGCCCGTAATCGCACTGTTCGCAAAGATATTTGATGTATCGCCCAACGCGGCCTATCTCATTGCAATTCCCAAGCTAAATGACAACGCAAAGAAAATGGCAGAATTGTACAATATTCAGGCAATTGAAGGTAAGAACCAAAAAGAAGCAATAGATAGTCTGAAGGAAAAAATCACAAAAACAAAGTGAGAGACGAGGCGGTCATGCCAGTCGGACCGCAGGCACTTTTGCATCTCTTATTCCGCAACAATTTCAATGTCGTTAACACGTCTGCTACCTTGCAACCATGACACATGTGGGCACTTATGGCGCTGTGAAGTATTCTCCAACATGCGTTCCTCTCGTCGTGACAATATCTACGTAGTATATGCTGCCTGAAAACCAGATATCTGAAATGTTGAGCCACTTGTGCTGTCCTATTTCGAGCCTGAAAGGTGTTGGAAAATACTGGGAAGTGTGGTTCACGTATACATTAGAGATTTGGATGACAGCTTGGCCGACATTTCGAAGGTAGACATCAATGTTTCCCGTCGAATTGTTGAACCACAAGTCTTCTATGATGACACGCTCGCCCATTGTTTCCCGAAGGTTGGTCGTTATGACGTAGGTGGTTGTAGTGGCAAGTGCCATGGCCGCGACGGCCACGACAGTCAGCAGCAGGTTGCTGAGAACTGGAGTTATGGCCCTCTTATCACGGACGAATGTCTTTAACTTTCTGACCATTTTGTCACCTCAAAGGAAGAGCTTCAGGGCTACATAACCGCACACCATTAGGATCAGGCTGTGCTTCAATCCGGCTCCTATCGTACCATCTCCCATTTTTCCCGCCACGAGACCCCCGAAGAAAGCCTGAATTGAAGTCATGTGAGAAAATATTCGCTCAAGTGTACTCGGCGGCATCCCCGCAGTTGCAAACATCGACAGACCCTGCATGTTTGCAAAAAACGATCGGAAAAGTAGCACTATGGTGAAAAGAAAAACGAAGAAGGCCACATAGATTATTGCAATGTACGGTCTCGATTGAGTTTGGCGTTCCTTGTCAAGAAGGAGTGTCGTCTGTATGAACTTCCCCATTGGATCAAACACCTTTTCAACTCGTCCTCCTGACCGGCTTGCCTCGATAATCATGGGCACGGTCCTTTGCATCAACACGGTGTTCACTCGCTTCCCCAAACTCAAGAGACTCTCTTCAAAGCTCATTCCCCAAGAAATCTGCGCCGTCATCTTCTTCAGTTCTTCGGTGAGAGGCCCGTAGTCTCTCTTGGACGCCTGTTCTATGGCTTGAGGCAGAGTCATTCCCGTCTCTTGAGCCTGCACAATGCTTCTGAAGAGATCAGGCAAGTGTTCATCAATGGCTTTCCTCCACTTATAATCTAAATAGTTCAACATTGACAACGGAAAAACAGACACTACTACCGCGAAGAACACGAAGTCGTCGAACGTGTCTGTCGACCAAAACCTAAGAAGCCCATAAGACATTATGGCCCCTGCTAGCATGATTGAGACGATCCACGTGGTCTTCTTCAGCCTTTCATCGATTCTTGGCATTCCATCACCATTTAGGCGACACCGTGTCCAATATTACCAGGAAGGCTATGGCGCCCAAGGGGATTCCTACGTATGTGAGCAATTCTAACATGAGATCCGGGCTTAGTATACCAAAACCCCCTCCGCCAAGCATCGCCATGACGACAAGCATTATCACCAAGAATAGTGGACCCGTCAACAGCAGGGTCACGTAAACCTCTGACAACATCGACAGATTGTCTGAATACTTCTTCAGGCTTATTCTCTTCAGCCTCATGTATTCCTTGGATTTTTCTCGAAGATAAGCCGCCAAGTTGCCTCCCGAATGGATTGTTGTGATGAGCCCTTCTATCGTTTCACGGAATCTTTGAGAAGGAGTCCGCTTCGACGTTTCTTCAAGAGCGGAAATTATGTCCGAACCGAAAAGGTTTACGTCCCTTATAATATCCTTTGCCTCAGCGGTCACAGCTAGCGGAACATTAAGATTTGAAAGAGAGTAGAACATCTTTTCTGGAGAAACGCCGGCACTCGCCAGGATCGCCATGTAACCTGTCGTGAACGGCAACTCGTCTTCCAACTCTCTTTTGAGTGTGTCTGCGCGATAAATCGGATAAACGTAGAATGCTAGAGTCGAAAACGCAAAAGCGAAGAGGCTTCCACCAACACCAAACAAGACCGCTGGTAAGAGTGGCAAATTGAAAACTAGAAATAACAGGCAGGGTATCAGCGCCAAGGTAGCAGCGCAAACCAATGCCGTGGCGAAAATTGTCAGACTGACATACGCCTTGAAGTTGACTTTAAGCCCTGACTTGTGCAATTTCACGTCCAAATCTTTGAACAGAGGTAGAACCCATGCCGTTCTGTTTCCGATGAGGTTGTAAGCTATGGATTGTGGACTTTCCAACGGCAACCCGAGCTTCTTCTGGGACACTTCGAGTTTGGCCTTGGTTGACTTCTTGAAAGAGAGTTTGAGTCTTGTTCCTAGACGGGTATAGAATGCTCTGATTTTTTCGAGAGGTTTGCCGTTTTTCACTTCAGTCCGACCCTAGCTTTTTGGAAAATCCGATCTGGATTGGCGTAGTATTCGCGAATCACGGTTGAAACTTCTGTGTATCGACGGATACCTTTCCCGGTCATCCAGTCCAAAACCGTCTGTCTTCGATTTAGCTCGCGTTTTACTGCCTCCTCATCGATTTCCAATTTCTTCATCTGTTTCTCCAAGAGGATGCTATGGTTTGAGCAGGAGAATCTGTCGAATTTTGGGTTCCAGTGGAAAACCTCGTCAGTTGCTATGTCTCTTGACTTTGGATCAAGTCCCAGAACCTCTGTTGCGTTGTTTACCCTCCTCGCGGGTTTGCCTTCAATTTCCGTTCGTGCCATGACCATTATCACGTTTGTCATCGCTATAAGCGGCTTCGGAATATTCATCGGCTCGGATTCCAATCGATTTATAGCAGCCTCAACCGATTCTGCGTGCATCGTGCACATTCCCAAGTGGCCTGTTGCCATTGCCTGGAAAAGCGTATAGGCTTCTTCACCGCGGACCTCACCAACGATGATGTAGTCAGGCCTCTGTCTCACTGCGGCTTTCAACAGATCGAAGAGCGTTATTGCTCCCCCCTTCTTGTCTTCATGGCCGAAGCCCAGCCGCACGACCGAAGGTATCCAGTTTTCATGCGGCAGGTTAAGCTCTTGAGTGTCTTCTACACTGACTACCTTCATCTCGGGCTTTATGAACATCGACAAACAGTTCAGCATCGTCGTTTTTCCAGAGGCTACACCCCCGGCTACTAACACTGACGCCCGGTTCTCCACGACATACCACAAGTACGCGGCCAATTCTGAAGAAATGGTTTTGAATGCAATCAAATCGGAGATAGTCAACGGGTCAACCCTAAAACGTCGAATCGTGAAGGTTGAACCTCTGCGCGTGATTTCATTTCCATAAGTGAGCTGAACACGACTTCCATCCGGAAGTGATGCATCCAGAATCGGAGATGCTATTGAAATGTTTTTCCCAGACAGATACGCCATGCGTATTGTAAAGGAGTCAAGTTCCGCCTCTTCTTTGAATATCACGTTCGTGGGCAAAGACTCGTACATTCTGTGCCAGACGTAGATTGGAATGTTCACTCCATCGGCGGATATGTCTTCGATGAGGTGATCTTTCATCAGCGGATCTATTCTTCCGTAGCCTATGAAGTCTCTTATTACGTAGTACGTGAGTTTGTCAATGGCTTCAGGCGGCACCTTTATTCGGTGTTTTCTAATTGTTTTCTTCGTCTGTTCTCTCAGATAGTTTTCTGCTTTCTCCTTAGTCTCAATTTCCCTGAAGTTTACGTCAACTTCCTCAATCAGGAAAGCCTTCACTTCTCTTAATTGCTCCTCTTCCTCTTTCTGAAGAGTCGGTTCTATGACCTCGTAGCGGATTTTCTGGGTATCTGGGTCTTTGATTATGGCCGCATAGACGTAAGGTTCCTGTATAGGGTAGGCTTCTCTGAAAGCGGTAGGTCTCTTAGTCTCCTCTTTTAGCGTGATTTCTACCGTTGTTTTTTCTTCAGTAGAGGCTTTTGATGCTGATTCTTTCATCTTTAGAACTACCCTGTCGGGTTTAGACCGCATGGTGACTTTTGAGATATATTGTGTAGCGAGTCTTAATAAGTTATATGCATAACCAATCATTAGCACACTTAACGCAAGCGAAACCTAGAAAAAGCCAAGCTCCAACATCCTTTAAGGGTCAATGCTGCTTCTCTCAGGCGATTTTGCCATCCTCGTTGTCCTATTCTATTGTTGCATGTCTGCGCTTCAGGTCTGCTTCAGTTCGTCCCATTCGATGCATTAGTTCGACAACTAAACTGTCTAGAAAAACCATGCAGTTGTTCTCGAAGATGCTTCCAAGCGGAGTAAGTGGTTCGCGTTCGCCGATGATTTGCCTGGCCAAGTAGTCTTTTTCTACAGGCATACCCGCTTTTGTCCTTCCCTTAACCGTGACTACTAGGTCTGCGAGCCGTCCCAGAGCAGATTCTGGGAAAGAGGTGATTGCCACGACATTGGAGCCGATTTCCTTAGCGGCCGTGCTCGCGGTCAGCACCATCTTTGTGATTCCCGTGCCCGAGATGGCTATAAGTAGGTCTCCTTTTCCTGCTGCGGGGGTTATGGTTTCGCCCAGGAAGTAAACGTTGAAGCCTAGATTCATCAGGCGCAAAGCAAAGGCTCTGGCGACGTACCCGCTGCTTCCCATTCCGACAGTGAATATCTTCTTTTCTTTCGCTTCAAGCGTGAGTTTGATGAGTCATTCGACTTGTTCCATGTCGAGTGCTTTGATGGAACTCTTTATGCACTCAACAATTTCGTCTGCCGCGGCGTTCAGCCATTTCAACCGCTTAGATCTCCACGACGGACGCTTTACGTGAGCGTCCAATTTAAAAGCTTGTGGTTCAGAAAAAACGTGCTAAGAAGCTGCTCAGTGAGGGAATGGGAACGAATAATCGAACGTAAATCGCTGAGGCCAGCACTCCGAGTGTGACGGCCATCATGACGGCATCGCCTCTGTGCATCCTCAGCACGTACAGGTTGGTGCGTTTTTTTGTGGCTCCCCAGGCACGTGACTCCATGGCTTCAGCTAGTTCTAGGCTTCTGCGAATCGCGCTCACAATCAATGGGATAAGAATTGGAATGTAGTTTCTGATCCTTTTCAGGAAGTTTCCTTTTTCAAGTTCCAATCCCCTTGCCTTTTGGGCGTCCATGATTGTTTCAGCTTCCTCTGCCAAGACTGGGACAAAACGAACTGCTGTCGTGAAGGCAAAAACGAACTCGTATGGCACTCGTGTCTGTTCCATGGCGAGACCCAAGTGATCTGGCGAAGTTGTGAGAAAGAAAATGGAGAACGATTCCACGAGTACGACGAAGCGCAGGGTCAAAGCTGCAGCCGTTTCCAGCACTCTAGGTGTGAGGGTGTAGCCATTGCCGAAAAAGTTGAAGACCAAATTCGTCAGGAAGATTATAGTAGCGAGAAATGCTGCCCCGCGCATTGAACGAAGCCATTCACGTTTGACGCCGGCCAAAAGGACAAACGGAATTTGGAAGAGGAAAAGCGCTATCAAGGGCAGAAGTTCCCCGAAGATGATTGCAACCCCAAATATCACACACACATAAACGAACTTTATCCTCGGATCTAGGTTGTGTATGGGCGAGTAGACTTTGCGAAACTTGAGTCCTTGGAAAACACTCATTTGTCGCGTTTCTCCAGCATCTCTAGCAGGATTTTCTCCGCCTCGTAGATGTCGATGATGTCCTCGCGAACTTTCAGGTCGTGGAGCTGCAGGAATATCTGGGCTATCTGTGGGGGCACAATCGATGCCTGCGCCAGAGTGTCCTGGTCTGTAAGGATCGTTCTTGCCTCGCCGTCGGCGATGATTTTTCCTTCACGCATCAACATAACTCTTGGGTTGCATTCAGCCACGAACTCGACGTCGTGCGTTACGATGATGACGGTTTTTTTCTGAGTATTCATCTGCACGATGAACTGTCGGAGTTTTTCTTTTTGTTCATAATCTTGTCCTATGGTCGGTTCGTCCAGTATCAGCATCGCCGGATCCCACGCCAGCACTGAAGCCAAGGCCACACGCTTTCTTTCTCCTCCGCTGAGCAAGAATGGAGATGTCTTTCTGTACTGAGTTAACCCCAAGAGGTTCAGGGCCCAGGTTATTCTTTTTTCTATTATTTCCTCACTGAAATTGAAGTTTTTCAGGGCAAACGCTATTTCTTCCTCTACTGTTTCGCTGAACAGTTGATTGTCGGGGTTTTGAAAGACGAACCCAACGTTTCTGGAAAGGGTTGCCACACTGGCCTTTGTCGTGTTGACTCCGTCTACGAACACTTGCCCGGCGGTTGGCTTGAGCAGGCCGTTGAAATGTTTTACCAGTGTTGTCTTTCCAGCTCCATTCTGCCCCATTATGGCTACAAACTCGCCTTCTTTGACGGTCAAGCGTATTCCCTTCAGCGCTTCCACGTCGTTTGGATACTTGAAATAGACGTCTTTGACCTCTATCATCGGCCTTCTAAAGCCTCCTTAAGCAAGTCTGCCATTTCGTCGGAAGACAGGGGAACAATGTTGCCGAGTTTTGCTCCGTCCTTCAGGAGCATCTGGTAAAGCCTCGTTGCCTTTGGAATTCCGACGCCGACGAGACGGGCTTCTTCAGATCTCAAAATCTCGTGAGGATCGCCGTCCAAGAGAACCTTTCCTTGATCCATCACGATTATGTGATCCGTGTACTTGGCTGTCAAATCGAGCCTGTGCTCGACGAGTACGACAGTGATTCCGAGGTTTCGGTTCAAATCGTGAATCACTTCGAATATTCTTCTTGCCGTCAGTGGGTCAAGGAAAGAAGTCGGTTCATCCAGAACAATCACTTGCGGCTTCATCGCCAGAACTGAGGCTATAGCCACGCGTTGCTGTTGTCCACCCGAGAGTTCATGAGGCGCTCTTTCCCTCAGATCATTGATACCCGTAAGCTGAAGTGCCCAGTCAACACTTTTGCGCATCTCTTCTCTTGAAACTCCCAAGTTTTCAAGCCCGAACGCAACGTCTTTTTCTACAGATAAAGCGAAAAGCTGATTCTCTGGATTTTGAAAAACTAGGCCCACATGTTGCGCCAGCTCGTATGTGGGGTGTTCGCTGACGTTCAGCCCCGCGACAGTTAGTTCACCCTTCATTTCACCCTGATAAAAATGGGGAATCAACCCGTTGAAACATCGACAGAGAGTTGTTTTTCCGCATCCGCTTGGGCCTGTGATTAGGACGAATTCACCCTTCTCTATCCGTAAGGAAACGTCACTGATTGATTGCTTCGTCCCGCCCGGATAGGTATACGTTAGATTTGTAGTTTCAATTATTGCCATGCAAACAATGCCTGCCTACTTGAAGCGGGCTGTCCGCTCATTTAAGAGTAACTACCTAATTATGGTTACCCAGTTTTTCCTTCAAAAGCCACAGGCACCGTTTGAGCCCGATTTCTATGTCGCCTTTCCCGTTGACTCCCGCCGCTGTGGCGTGTCCTCCGCCCATACCGTGAAGGTATTCGCCCAATGGCTTCGCCACGTCTTTTCCGAGGTGAACATCCGTTTTCTTGTAGAAGTCAAGTGCGCTGCGCAGGCTAATTTCCAAGTTCCCATCTCTCTCCCCGGCTACGGCGGCAACGTGGGCCCCCAGCTCTACCATCGCCCGCGCGGCTGAAGCCTCGTAGGCACTGACGTGTGACAAAGCGATTATCCATTCTCCGACCTTGAAGAGTTTGGTTCTCCTAGAAGCTTTAAGCCTCGCCACGCGCTCGGAGAAATCCATGGGCAACGAGAGCAGTGAGAGTGCCTCTTGGGCGTTCACGCCGGCATCGATGAGTCCCACGATGTTTTTCAACGTGGACGAGTTGGCTAAGATAAAATGCCGCGTATCAAAAGCTATGCCTAAGAACAGGGCCTTGGCCTCGTTTCCGCCAGGTTTTATTCCCGTTTGCCTGTAGAAGTCGTACACGATCTCGCACGTGGATGATGCCGCCTCATCGGTTATAGAAATCTTCGCCAGCTGCTTGGTTTCGGGGTGAACGATGTGATGATCAACAACGATGATTGGAGCCTTCGAATTCATAACTCTATCAGCCAAATCGTCCAACTGCTGGACAGTGTTCGTGTCGAGCAACACTATCGCCTGTGCTTTCTCTACACTCGGTTGTGTTTTCACTTCTACTGGCAAATGTTCGAGGAGATGCTTTGAAAGTCGACTTATCCCATGTGCAGCCCCAACCTCAACAATCATTTGTGGTCGTGACTGTCTTAGCAAGCTTGAAAGGGCATACGCCGAACAGATTGCGTCTGGATCGGCATTATGGTGGCACAGCAGAACAACAAACTTGGCGTCAACCGCGTCCAAAAGGTTGATTATTTCTGTGAATGACACGTTATTTCCCTCAAGTGTTTTTCAGCAGAAATAAACGCTTCTCTAACAGCTTCGTCCACAAGTTTCTTCACGTCGAAGCTTTTCATTGAAGGAGACAACGTGACGGCCACGTCAATCCTCAACGCTACAGGTCTTGTACCCTCTGCTTCGGCGCTAATGTCTAGTGTTTCTATCTTTTTCGAAGGGACTTTTGACAGAACGTGTTCTCTGGCCGCTTTCTCCGCGATCAGACACAGCTCCTCAATCTGCTCAGTGGTTAACTCTGGTATTCCCAGCGCTTCCATAAACCTCACTTAGAAGCGGCAATTTGCTAGGAAGGAGGAGAAACTGGGTTCAGGTCTTGTTGAAGCTTTGTCTGCACGTCTTTTAGTTGACCGCGTAAACGCTCTTCTTGTTTTACGAGAATCGTGGCTCGTGTGTTCAGCAGGTCCTTTCTATCAGTTAATTCAGTGATCACTTTCGCCCGTTCAGACCTCATCAACAAGGTACCTGCGGCCTTGTATATCACCGCGTCGTCAGTCATTTTTTGCAGTTCATTCAAGGCTTGATCAATCTCGGTTGCCTCAAGCTCCACCTGTTGTTTCTGCCCAAGAATTGATTGAAGCGTTTGTTGGAGCTGTTGAAGCCTGAGTAAACGTTCTTGAACTGGCTGCGGAAGCTGCGAAATCTCGTCGCTCACGCCTATCCTTCCATCTGCACTGCAATAAGCTGGGCCATTAATTAACATTTTTGATGACGAACTGCCGAAAAATCAAAACTTGGGTTTGCGCGCGCACTTTTTTGGTAATATTCTGCTGCTTGAAATACCGTTTAAGTGTCTGTTTCAATTTGATTGATCCGTTGGATAGCTGAGGTAGAAGAATGTCGCAAGTGAAGTGCCCCAAGTGTGGAGCAGAAATAGTGTCGTATGCAGTGGGTTTTCCTCATGAGAAGGTATTTGTCACGGTCTGCACCGACTGTGTTAAACTCAAGTTATCTAATCAAATGAAAGCTCTGAAGGCTTTTTAATCACCGCCAGTTTTGCCCCCTAGCTAGCTAAAGGTTGAAGAGATGAAGATCTAAAGCGGTTTGGCAGATTTTGCTGGGCCTCTGTTTTTCTTTGCTGCTTCGGCAGGGTTTGGGGGGGTAAAGTTTTATCCAAACCAAACCAAATTTCTCTTTATTCCTTCACCGAGTTTTTTCTCTTCTTTCAGTTGCTCTGCAAGCTCATTGTGAGCCTACTTTAGAAGATGGTGTTGTGGCGCCTCAGAATCAATTTAATGTCAAATCATCTTGGGAAAAAAGGACCAAACTTAAATCCCTTCATACTGACGTGATTATCATCATAGGCACCATGATTATTTCGACTTTCACCAGCTAAGTCTTATGAGAAACCGTTGAGTTAAAGCTCGCTATCCAAGGACGGACTGCTTTATGCTGCTATAGACGCGCGCGGGTTCCGTAAGGGCGCGTGAAATAGGAAAATTAGCAAGGAAACATAGAAATAGATATTCTGTACAACAAGTCTACGAAATTGTTAGAGATATATGGTAAATAGAACGTGACGCGATGACAACTAAAAGAAAGAGAGAAAGGATGAAAGAAGAAAAAAAGAAGAAAGAAGCAATGAAGCAGAAATGATGCCTATTGTACCACAGCGTCCCATCGCGCTCGCGGTTCCGTAAGGCGCGCGCTCTCATGGGATTGTTTCCTTGTTAACTGTCGTTGGATGTAGACAATCAATGTGATTCTATGACTACTCCCTTAAGGTACTTCTCTAACTCTGCTGACTTATCATAATCATCCTTTGTGGTTTCGACCATTTTCAATGCAATCCGTTTCATCAAAGCATCTTTATCTTCGAGGTTCCGAGCATTGGTTTTCCTTAGGTAAATAACAAAGACTTTGAACTTTTCCCTCAATTTTTCAATGGGTTTGAGAATGCAGTCCTCGTTGATTTTCTTTCTTTTCTTTCTACTCCCGCTCATCGTGAAAGGGATAATCAAAATGTATGGTTCGCCATTAGTATTCTTCTCGCACTCTATTATTCGATTCTTGATGTTATCGTTGACAAGTCTGACCTCGCAGAACGGTTCCTGTTCTTGAGGAGAACTAAAACTGACAGCACATATTCTCCTACCATCAAGTTTCCTTTCAATGTAGGATTCTGGACTGTGGTTACCTTTCACTTTGAAAAAGCCTTTCAGAGTAGTTGTTTTTCCACAACTATTTCCTCCACAGAGAATAACGACGCTGTTCATGTTTATCTGTGGGGGAGTTTAGACTATTGCATTTAATTAAACTTTTTCCATCAGGGCTAGCGCGCACGATTCAAAAAATCGAAGAAAAACTTAAAAGTAACCAACATGTGTATAATCGAAATTGACTGAGGGAAATGGTGGTAAGTTTTTCTCTCTTCTCCCCTTTCTCCCCTAGTGAGTAAAGCTACCATCTTCCCTCATCTCATTTTAGGTTCTGGTCTCTTTTCGGGTGATGGTTCATCCTATAACAAGTCGGGTATTGGAGGCGATATTGTTCTCATTCTATTGGTGCGTGCGCGTTGATTATGCTTCTTAACGTTTCTTCTTCTTGAGTCCTGCGTGTGCTCTTTTCTTTGGCATCTTCTTACCGAGTCTATCTATGTCCATTGTTTCTTATAGGGGTTCTGTCAAGTCGATACTGTAAACTTATCTGTCGTGGCTTTTCCAGCTTACAGAATTTTAACGCGTTTTTGCTGTGTGGTTACGGTCACATATTCTTAAATATGCAAGCGGAGAGTCTAAGAAGGAATGAGGAAACGAAGGTGGAAAACGTCTCTAAGTCCATAATGGAAAACGACCGCGTGCGTGTACTTCAGGTTCTGTTCAAACCAAACGACAAAACAGTAATGCACAGCCATCCAGACCATGTCGTATATGTTCTCAAAGGTGGCAAACTAAAACTGACATCTTCAGGAAAACAGAGGTATTAGACCTGAAGACTGGTCAGGCAATCTTCCTTAAAGCCCAATCTCACGAAGCCGAGAACCCAGGGAAAACTGACGTAGACCTCTTAGTTGTAGAACTTAAATAGTTCCCCTTTTTTAACTGCGTGATAGTTTTGTGAGTTCTAGCGCGTGCCAGAGACAAATATAATTATGATTGGGAAACGGGAGACTGGATTAACAAGGGTTTTATTTATGATTTTGAAAAAGAACGGTTAGTTAAGACCTTTAAGAAAAGGAAGAACAAATGACTCAGCCTAAATGTCCCTTATTTGACAGGTGCAAAATAACAGGAATCAACTGCAATGACAGAAATCATCTGGAATGTGGCTTCTACAAAAATGCAATGAAGGAAAAGCCCAATGGAAAATTGACAGTAGAAACCACAAAACCATTAATATGTAAATAAAAATCGGTCTGTATCATTTTACGATAAACTATGCGTCCGTAAACTATGCGTTCGTCGTCGCGTCGTCGTAATAAAAATATGTTTGGGTTTGGGGGTAAAGTTTTATCCCGTAAACTATGGCGGCTTGGTTGGATCTTTTGCGAGTAGATAGAAAACCAATGCAGCAACAATGCCTACAGTTCCCAGAACACCGCCCAGACCTTCATAGCCAAAATATAGTAAAGCCATTCCTCCTGCAGTAGTTCCAAAGGCTGAACCAGCATTCAGTACCGCAGTATCAATCGACATCAAAGTACCCTTCAGCTCTGGAATCTGCTCAAGAATCAGACTGTTAGCTGATGAAGCAACCATGCCGAAGAACCAACTGGCAATCAACATTAGTATTAAAGAAATCCAGACGTTGGGGACGAAAACAAACGAAACGGTGAATGTTCCTGATAACAAGGCAGTAAGAACAGCTGAAGACTTTCTTCCCATCCTATTTACGAACCGACCAGTGGTCAAGCTGCCTACGACGTAGGACAATGCTCCACCCAACAGTATAAGGGAGGCAGAATCTGTAGGAACCAAGAATCGCTGTCTGAAGAATGACGTTGCGTAAAGCATGATTGCAACAAAAGCTGCGGCACGAAGGGTGTCGCCGATCAGGCAAGCAGCAACAGATTTGTTCAGGAAAAACGCCTTAGGACTCGGATTAGCTTTCGCCTCTGATGGCACTTGACGTTTGTTCGAAGTAGACGGAAGACCGAGAAAAGCCAATAGCAGACCTATAAGCAGAATCGGCAGGACAAAACCCAGAAAGGGAAAACGCCAGCCTCTGTAGCCTGACATCACCGCAATCAACGGAGCCCCTATGACGTACACCAGCGCCCCGCCCGCAACAATCAACCCAATCGCATTTGCCCTCTTTTCCAAAGGAAAATGCTCTCCGACTAAGGTGAACGCCATAGGGTTGACAATGGCGTATCCAGCTCCACTCAAAGAATAGAATGCAAGCAACGTGACGAAATCCAGAGCTAAGAAACAACCTGCAGCCGAGATCGCCATCAAAAACAAGCCTACGAGGAGCAACGACCTATGCTTGAATTTAATACTCAAGACCCCTGTCAGCAACGCAAAGATGACTGCAGCAATAGAATATAACGTGTAAATCTGACCTGTAATACTAACTGACGTACCAAACGTGTTGCCTATGTCAATTAGGAGAAGGGCTCCCAAGACCGTAATCGGGCCTGAAGCAAAGCTGGCAGTAGCCAATGCTGGCAGAAACAGCCTGTTGCGCCGAGACCCGTCAGAGCTTGAGTCGGTCTTCATGCCATATGACTACCCTGCCCATTTCATATCTGATGTATGCTTCTAGTTGCTCAAACGAGCCTTTATAAGTTAACGCTGCAGAACGTATACTCGATTCCGATACTACCTATATACCTACCCTATTATGCCTTGAATTCCGCAATATCGCCTCTTTTGCAGAGATCAAGAACTATGTGCTGAACCGCATATATTGCCTCTCAATAACGCACTTTACTTCCATAAGGCACGGCGTCAGGTTGGATTTGGTTTGGGTTGGGGAGTAGACTTTACCCCCAGACAAGTAGCGCGCTAGCGTGTTCCTATATTCCTTTTTTGGGTAGAGTAGGATTAAGTTGCGCATGTTTCTTCAAAGGGTTATGTCATGAAGAAAGAAGTATAATGCTTTGCAAACGAATTTAGGAACAGGCATGCGCGCAAATTAATCGGCAATTCACCCGACATTTTAACATTTTCTCAAATTGACCAGAGGCTCTCAACTCAAGCCGTTGCGCCTCACTTCTCTGTTGCTGATTATTTCTGCTCTAAAAATAGCAAGTCGCTAGTTGTTTCATTAGGATACATGACTAGCGGCGTGTTCAGCTGGAAAAATCGAGGTTCTCTCAAGGAATGAAAGCATGATAGTTGGAGGAGAACTCTCTCGGAATCCGAGTCAAATCTCTGATTTCAAGACTGAACGCCCTTCTTCTCTTTCAAGTGTCTGAAACACGTTTAGAATCGAATTTATCCATCTTAGATAGGCATTTAGTGCGGCACGCAAAGCAACCGTGTCTTTGGCTTCAATCTTCAAAGTCAGGTAATCGCCTTTCTTCGCTAAACTTGCCCACGAACGCCCGGTTGGACTGTTAACCTCTGGTTCTAAGGATCTGAGAATCGTCTGCAACTTTTTCTCCGAGGGTAACCTCAGGCGCACAGTTGCTCTCGCTTTCATTCAGGCATTTCCAGAAAACCGTTCGAAAGCTCAGGTTCCGCTTGAATTTGGCAAGAGAGGGGAGGCCTAGGCGCTTTCTTCTTCCGCTGTCTCTAATGTTTCTTCTGCCTGTGTGCCCTTGGCTGAGCGTTTTGCCACTATTCCGAGCTTTGTAATGGGTGTGTAGGCTCCACCGGTGTATGTGAAACCGCATTTTCTGCATTTCCAGATTCCGACGCTTTCTCTTTTTACTCTTGAGAAACCGCATTGTGGACATTTGTGGGGTTTCTTCAGCTCTATCATTACCTTCATGTAGCGTTTTCTGACTGTCGAACCGTAGCGGGGACCCAGTCCGCGAGTGGGCCCGACTTTTTTGGTTCTGTTCCCCATCGCGTTTTCACCAGTTCAGTTTCTTTCGCAGTTCCCTAGATTTTTCTTTAGCTATTCTTGCCGCTTCGAATACTTGTTTTGGTTCAAAGTACCCGCTTCCGCCTTTTTGTATGGCACATATGTTTTCGTCGTCGTCGAATGCTATTGAGATTCGGGCATCCATAACTTGCTCTTCTTCCAACCAGGGGTCGACGACGAGTTTGTCGCTTATTTTGGCGCAGGTGACCGTTATGGGGTGTTTCCTTAGTGGAAGCGGCTCGTAGCCTGATTTCATCTTCACTTCTCCGTCCTCGACTTCGTACTTGCCCATTTTCGCGTTAAGCAGTGCAGCCATTGCAGCCAGTGCTGAGGCGTCTATCAAATTTCCATCATGATTCAGCACGTAGACATCAACGAAGACAACGAACACCTTCTTTCCAGGTACGACGCAGAGTTTCCCCGTATCGATAGCTTTGGACTCTCTAATTCCCCTGTCAACTATTCTCGCGAGCTCTATCGAACTCTCGTCTGGGGGTCCTGGTTCAAAGCCCGGCGAAGCTAGCGGTACAAGTTCTACGTTTACCGTTAAGACACCCTCGTTCGGCGTATCCGAGAACGGCTCTCCCGTCTCGATTTTTACTCCTACGACGACTTCGGTTTTTCCAAGAAGCACCCTTGCTGAACCCTCAGCTTTTTCAATTATGCCCTGTTCGATTTTTATTTCGCGATATTCTGTCAATTCTCTGCCGTCCAAGCGTTTTCCGTTGTCTATCAATTGCGCAATCTGCTTCTGTTTCACTTTGGTTATTACTGCTGCCATTATTCTTCAGCCTCCTCCTTGTTTTCTTCTTTAACGTTCACGTACTTGATTCTTAACGCTTCTTTCTGAAGTACATAGATTTGTTTGCACCCTTCAAGAGCCAAGTTCACCGCGCTTTCGAACTCGTCGGTTGAAAGTGTTCCATCCATCTGCAGCAACGTGACGGCGTTCAGGTTGGGCATCAGAGCCACGGGAACGTCAGCCGAACCCACCTTGTCTTCGGTGTCCATCAAGTCCAGCACGATTTTGTCCTCCACTTTGCCCGCCGCGCATGCGACGACTAGGTCTCGCATCGGAATGCCCGAGTCTGCCAAAGCCAGAGCGGCTGCTGTGATGCTCGCGCATCTTGTTCCACCATCGGCCTGTAACACTTCAATGAATACGTCTATCATCGTGCGCGGGTAATATTCCATGAAAATGGCGGGTTCAAGCGATTCCCTTATCACTTTCGAGAGTTCGATTTCTCTTCTTGACGGCGCAGGTGACTTGCGCTCCTGAACTGAGAACGGTGCCATGTGGTAACGGCACTTAACAACCGCTCGATCCGGAAGGGCCAAGTGCTTGGGATGCACTTCCCTCGGCCCGTACACACCGACCAGAATCTTGTTTTTTCCATGTTCAATGTATGCTGAACCGTCTGCGTTTGAGATCACGCCTACTTGAAGCTTCACCGGCCTTAACTCATCGAGCTTTCTCCCGTCCAGTCTCAGGCCTTTTTTATCGATTAACTTTTCAGGTTTATCATTCATTTTTCTTTTCCTCCTTTCCAGTTTTTGCTTCTTTAAGCATCTTGGTTATGCGATCCGTGAGACCACTTGTGTGGGATTCTTCTTCTATTTTCAGAATCGCCATCATCGCCAACTGTTCGTCTTCAAGAGTCTTTCCAGTGATTAGCACGACTCCGTTGACACCTAGGATAATGTTGCAACCTGTCTCCTGTTTTATCGTGGATATCATCGAGCCTTTTCTGCCTATCACGCGGGGGATTTTCGTCGGCGTGACCTTTAGTATCTGTCCGCGTGTTATCTTTCCGAGCCCAGGTTCTGCCACCGTCAACTGTGGGTCGTGCGTCCTGTCGTAAGAGACTATCTTGGCCACCACCAAATCCCCTACGTCAAGAACCGGGGACAGGTCGTCTTTTTGCGGTCTGAAGGGTCTGCTCAGTACGTCTGACGCCCTGAGAAGAGCGGGGTAGGGCGAGTTGATGTCCACCGTCCAGCCGCTGAATCCAACTTCCGTGATAGTTCCTATGACGATGTCTTCCATCCTCGGAACGTAAAAGGACTTCAGGGCGACGACATCCATTTTTTTCGTTTCATACTCGACGATTCCAACTCTTGAAGCGTAAATCTTGTTGTTTTCCATGTACGTGTTTTCTCCAGCTATGTAATCGCCTTCTGCGATTAAGTCGCCAGGCGTCACAAGCTGTCTTCTTTCCAAAAATATTGGCATAAAATCACTCCTTTTCTATTCATACAGATTTTCTTGTCAGGGGTTAATCTTTGCTTCTCCGGTCCCCTTGGTTATTTCTCCGAGTTTATCTAGGAATGGGGCGTAGACTCCTGCCGGCATTTCTAGGACTCCGTACCATGAACCGTTTGCGCGCCATTCTTCACGTTTTATCGTTCCGAATCCCTTGATTGTTCCGTAGGCCTTTGCCGAATGCTCCGCGGGTATGGTGACGCCTACGGTTACCTGTTCCATTTTGAGTGGCAGAATCGTCCGTAGAAGCTTGATTATTTCTTTAGCCTGTTCTTCCACAGGCTTGAACGGGTCTATCGAGTAGCGAACTTGTTCCATGGCGTTTTCTATTCGCGTCGGCGGATGCGGAAGGTTGGTTCGGGGGTCAACGCTCTGCCTTGATATGAAATCCACTATCTGTTTTCTCTTGTCTTCAATCATTTTCCTGCGTTGTTCGGTGGTCACCTGTAACGTTCCCTTTGTGAGTATGGTCTCAGCTATTTTCAGCGAATCCGTAGTGCCGAAAGCCTTGCGCAGGTTTTCTTCCGAAGGTTTCGTGCCTTTGTTAGCGTCAGAAAATATCGTTTCAGCCACTAAAACTTCGGTTATTGCCGCTATTTTTCCCATTCGAAAATCTAGGGCTTTTTGAGGTTTTACAAGCACTTCAAAGTGTTCGTTGTCCTTTGTAATGCGCGCAACGGTGTACTTATCACTCATCAGCGTGTCACTTGCCCGCGCCCGGCTCTTTCAGGATACCCTCAATTTTCTCTTCGCTCAGCATTTCCAGTTTTTTGGTTTCTGAGGACACCACTGCTACTTTGATTCTCGTCGGCAGTTGTCTCGCTTCCAAGGCTTTGGCCAAACATTTCACCGTGAGCCTCGTGGTTTCTTTGAGGCCCATCTCCTCCTTGTACTCCTCTTTCAGGATGTTGAACACCGTTTCTCTTCCTGCGCCTTCCGCTCTGGCCTTGTAGCCCCTGTAGGTTCCGCTAGGGTGGGTTCCGAACACGCGGTTTCCAGTTTTGTCCACTCCGGCAAACACCATTGACACGCCGAAGGGTCTTACGCCCGCGTGTTGTGTGTAAAGCTGCTTTATGTCGCATATTCTCTTAGTCACGACTTCAACATCGATCGGTTCATCATACGTTAGCTTGTTAGACTGCGCCATGACTCGCGCCTGATCTATGAGTATGCGCGCGTCCGAGCTTAAACCAACAATGGCTGCGCCAACATGATCGTCTATTCGAAAGATTTTCCATGAATACTCCGTTTCTTCCAGTGGATCAACGGTTTCTTCAGCTCCAAGAACCACTCCTTCTGAGCATCGTATCGCAAGGATTGTGGCTCCGCGGTTGACAAGTTCCATTGCATATTCAACTTGAAAAAGCCGCCCATCCGGTGAAAAAACAGTTATAGCACGGTCGTAAGCACCTGGCGCTGCAAACATTGACATTCATTTCATCCTCACAGTATATCCTAACTATTTGCAGTCTCTCATATGACAACTATACTAAAAACCTTTCCTATCCTTTGCAGCCTTTATTTTAGGGTCTCATTCATCTATATCTTTTCGCTTTAATGTCGGCGCCCACGAGAAACTGTTGAACTGAGTCTATTCTTTCCAGTCCAGAAGCCTTCTTTCTCCTTCAATCTTCTTTAGGTCAGTCAGATCCTGCGTGACTTCCATGGTTCCCAAATACTTTCCGTTCTTGTCTCTCACCGCGAAGTATCGTATGTGGACTAGGCGGTTGTTCATAGTGATCCAGAATTCCGCCTTGTCTTTTTCGCCTGTTGTGAAGGCCTCGACGATTTTGTTGACTATGTGGATGCTCTTCTGAGGGTGACACAACTGCACGCTTCTACCGATGACCGCTTTGGTCCTCACGAATATTCTCTTTTCAGCCTTGTTGAAGTATTTCACACGGTCATCCTTGTCGATGAAGGATATGTCCACAGGCAACGTGTCGAGAATGGCCTCAGCCTCCTCTTTTGAGAGGCTTCCAGTTTCAAATTGCCACGCTTTTGCGGACGGTTCGGCCGTTTTGGGTGCCGATTCTGCAGCGTGGAAGGCCGCCAAGACATTCGCGGGCGTAAAACTGGGATATCCGATCTCGTCGAATTCTTTCCGAATGTCTTCCCACTCTTTCTCCGTGACAAGTTGGAGTGCTGTGGGGAACAGTATGTTGTTTTCTTTGAAAAAGTGATCTGGAAGAACACTACACAAGGGCCCGGCATCCTGGCTTAGCCGTGTTTTGAAGTCGGAGTAGGGCATTGTGTTCCATTTTTCAACCAGGTCGTAGAGTTTCTTCTTTATCTCCCTTATTCGGTTGTGTTCCATCCACATTATCGCTGGAGGCTCGGTGACTCCGTGCTTTTCCATGGTTGGGAAAAGCACGTTTTCTTCCCGCAGGTAATGCTTCTCTGAGTCCTGAAAATCCTTCACTAAGGTCTGCAGTTCTGTCAAGGCGTCGCCAACGTATACAGAGTCACATGCTTCCTCAAGCATTTTCACGAGAGTTTCCAGCCTTTCAGCCTTTTCCAGCATGACCCTGTGTTCCTCAATAAGTATGTTGATGGGATGGCCCGCGGGAATGTGCAGTTCTTGATCTTGAACTTGCTCGCCGAAGACGGCCAGATGAACATCGCAGAGCCTTTGAAGCTCTTCTCTCGGCATTCCTTCCTTTACAAGTTCCTGCTCTATCTTGGCAATATCCTCGGGTTTCGTGCCCTTCAAGACTTCCTTGAATTTTTCCTTAACTTCCGTGGGCGACGCTCCACCGTGTAACTCCTTGATTACTTCTTTTAACATCTTCTCCTTGTTTGCATTCTCCTTCGCCATTTTCACGCGCCTTCCTAACGGCAGAAATCATAGATTTCTAGGTGATAAAAGTTTGGGATTTACGGTTAATTTTCTGCCTTGATCTTCTTTGCGAGGGCCTTGCCGAGCTCCACTATCTTGTCGATATCGCTCTCGGTGGGCGGACCGTTGATTTCCAGTGCTCCGACGATTTCCATTTTGGTCGGTCCGAGCGTTTCCTGGACGTGCTTTATCGCCCCTCCTGCCCATCCGTATGAGCTGAGGACCACCGCGTATTTTGTCGGTGGTTTCAGAGCTTTAACCAGATATGCGGCGTACATTGCTATTGGGTGAGCACCGCCCAGAACCGTGGGGGTACCTAAGACTATGGCTCTTGAGTCGACTAGGTCCTTTGCTACTTCCCCTATGTCGGCCGTGGTCAAGTTGTGCCGTACGATTTCGATGCCTTCAGAGGCCAAGACGTCTGCGATTGTTCGAATCATCTTCTCCGTGCTGTTCCACATGGTTGCGTAAACTATGATTGCCTTCTGCCTGGTTTCACCGCTTGACCATTTCCTGTAAGCTTGAAGGATGCGTTCTGGGTTTCTGTGTATTGGTCCATGGCTGGGAGCTATGGTTTCAATCTGTAGGTCCTTTATCTTTTCCATTCCTTTCTGTGCATTGAACCTGAAAGGCATCATTATCTCGCCGAAGTATTTCTGGGCAAAAACAAGCAGGTCGTCCACCTCGTCATCGTACAGTCCTTCAGCGACGTGTGAGCCGAAGAAGTCGCATGGAAACAGGGTCTTGTTTTCTGGGACATAGGTGAACATTGTTTCGGGCCAGTGGAGCATTGGAGCCTCGATGAATCGAAGCGTTTTGCCGCCTAAGTCGATAGTTTCTCCGTCAGCGACGGCTTTTATCCTGTTTTCAGGAACTTTGTAGAAGGTTTGCGCCATCTTGGCGCCTTTGCTGGTGGCTACCAGTTTGGCTTTGCTGTTTATCGACATGATGTACGGGATTGAACCTGCATGGTCAGGCTCAGCATGGTTCATTACAACATAATCCAGATCGGCTGTGTCGGTGACTTTCCTGATTTTTTCTTCCAATTCCTTTTCAAAGCCCGGGTTCACCGTGTCGATGAGGGCCTTCTTGTCTTCCCCTATTACAAGGTAAGCGTTGTAGGTTGTTCCCCTTGGAAGTGGGATTAACGCGTCAAAGAGTCTACGATTCCAGTCTCTAGAGCCTACCCAGTAAACGTTTTTTGAGATTTCGGCAATGTTTCGCCAGTTCATGTTTTGCACCTTCAATTTTGTATTACGATTGTAATAAACTATATTTATGTCTTTCGACAACAGTAAAGCGGAAGTCTCATTAATGTCTGTACCGTGCGAAGTTGCAGTGAAATGCGTTCTACCCGTGGTACGTGCCATGCTGGCCAAAGAGCTCATGGCAAAATACCGGTTGAAACAGACGAAAGTTGCCGAGATGCTCCGAGTCAGCCAGCCGGCCATAAGCCTCTACTGCAGGAAGATACGCGGCATAGCCATCAACTTGGAAAACGATGAGGGCATCGGAAACCTGGTTCGCAACGTCGCAGTAGCATTGGCCGAAAACAAGCTCTCGCGCCGAGACTTGATTCCTAAATACTGTGAAATCTGCAGGACAATAAGAGCAAAGGGCTTACTGTGTGAACTACACAGGGCATTTGATCCGACGATTAACATTGAAACGTGCGAGCTGTGCTACACAAACAATTCTTTAAGTTGCATGTAGTGTTCCGCAGAACCTCATAGGCATGAAAGTTCAAACTCGACTCTGATAGACGGTCTGTTCTGTTCAGTTTGGCGCGGCTTTAAGCTCCAAACGGCGCTTGAGGCCAGAGCCTGCGGTGCAGTCTATGTTTTTTGGAGAAAAGCGACCAGCGCAACTGCTTGGTTGTGTTCTTCGTCTCTTGCTGAATACAGAATCGTGACTGTTCCCTTTTCTTTCTCCGCTTGTTTGATTTCACGCAGCAGTTCTTGCTTGTCTTTCAATTCGTTTTCATATTGCTTTGCGAATCCTTGCCATTTCATCGGGTCGTGAGAGAACCACTTTCGCAAATCATCACTTGGAGCGACCTCTTTTAACCACAGGTCAACCTTGGCTTTGCCTTTGGACAGCCCTCTAGGCCACAGTCTATCCACGAGAATTCGGAACCCATCTTCCTTCGATGCCTGATCGTAAACCCGCTTTATCCTTATCATACGACCGCAACAAAGACTTATTCGGTGAAATCGCATTTCACTCTTTCTGAAATCACTTCTTCTGGGAAGGGAGACCGCCCGCGTTGCCTTTAACTTTCTAATCAGATCTCTTATATGCGCCAGACCCCGAATTGCAGATTGGCGCATGCTCGGGTTGGAGACATGAGAATGAGCGTTAAGGGAGAGGTCTACTTCATCGGAACCGTCATGAAAGCTGGTGAACAAGAGGCTGAGGTGCACATTTTTCCAGAGTTCTGCGCTGGGCTGAAAGAGATAACGGGTTTTTCCCACCTGATCACTCTTTACTGGATGCATCTGCGCGACAGTGAGAAGGAGAGGAAAACTCTGCTGGTTTTTCCGAAAAAACACGCGGTAAAAGTTGAGACAGGAGTGTTCGCATGCAGAAGCCCCTCACGTCCGAATCCGATAGGACTGTGTGTGGTGGAACTGATGAAGATTGAAGAGTGCGTCTTAACAGTAAAGGGACTTGACGCTGCAAAGGGTTCGCCAATCGTCGACATCAAGCCTTATCTTTCCAAGGTTGATTGCGTTCCAGACGCGCGCGTTCCAAAATGGACAACCCATGGCCCTGCAACCTAAAGAATCGAATGAGCCAGCCCTAACCTTTCTTCGTTCCATCCTGGCATGCGCAATCAACACTTGCCCGCACGCGTGACCTTGACACGAGCGCGCGCTCTTGCCCACACCAGCCTAAACAATAAACATCCTCTGTTTTTTCTCATTCAAGAAAACTATGCCTTAAACAGTAAGGCGCCTTGTCCCAGCAGGATCATTCAGGACTTGAAATAGACGGCGACAAAAAGTTGAAAGCTGAAATAGACATTGCAAATCTTATATTGTGAGTCCGCTAAATTATGGAGCGATGCGTATGACATTGCCAGAAAAAACCGTCAAGGCAAGGTCGAGGACGCTTTCTTCATCCCGCTTGTTTCTGCTCGGCCTGCTCCTTTCCATCATCCTAATGATTTGCCTGTCTCCAGGATCCTCTGTGAACGCGCAGACACCGGAACAGCAGGCTTCTACGTTCGCGCCCGTTCTTCATTTCACGCAGGGCGAAAAGTTCTATCCAACATCGGTGGACTATATCATAGGCAGCTCCGTTCTGAAGCAGCGATTTTCAGACGGGTCCAACGCGACTGTCGACGCTGCACCGACCCCCGACACTCTGGGCACGTACACTGGGACCGACCTGTTTCTGGACAACAAGCTGGGCACGTTGGACGCCATAGCCGCTGATTACGCTTCAAAAGCCGGCAGTATTGGGTATTACGCTTACGTTCACATCCTCAACAGCGGCACGTCAACAGTGATTCAGTATTGGCTGTTCTACGCATACAACAATGGACCCTTGAATGATCATCAAGGCGACATTGAAGTCGTAGAAATCTTCCTTGACAGTTCAGGAACACCGGTGAAAGCGTTGTACTCGCAGCACGGAGCAGGCGAGAACGCTGCGTGGGGAGACGTGGAGAAAACGGACAACCACCCGGTGGTCTACGTAGCTCAGGGCTCTCACGCCAACTATTTCAGACCTTATCAGGGCAAAATAGGAATCGAAAACGACATCGTGGGCAGCAACGGCATCACAATCATGCCTAACGACATGCAACTTGTCATCATAGACGTGAACAACCCGCCGAGCTGGCTGGGTTTCAACGGGCGCTGGGGCTATTGGGGAACAGAGGAAGATGTGGCTTTAGGAAGAGCCGGCCCTCTCGGTCCGGTTCAGAATCAGAACGGAGTCAGATGGGCAGACTCTGAATCGTACCTCAGCTCCACATTTTCGGTGGGCGGCACCTATTTTATCCTCGCCTGGCTGGTTGCCAATTTTCTGCTGCTGTTCGTCATTTATGTTGTAATCAGAGCCTCATGGAAAATCGTGGGGATCGTGAGGCTGCACAGGAAGGGCGGCTTGCTTGTGAAGAAATTCTTGAAAGGCCGCGGCAGCATTGGACTAACGGTTGGGATCGTGGCGATTCTGATCATGGTGGTAGCACTTTTCCTGCCGTGGTACACGATAACCGCCTCATCCAACGTAGGCCCGTTAGCAAAGCAGGGCGGCGTCACCTTGATGACTATAGACGGCATCAACGGAATGCATGTCAACCTGTTCACGGGGCCCGGCGGTGACTCCGCATCCGGCTACAGCAGCCTATTCTTCATGCAGATACCGTTCGCCATACTCATCGCAGTCGGCATAGTTCTCCTAGTGCTCGACGTGATCGGAGTAAAAAGCGGGAAGAGCATTGGAAGAAAATTCATGCTTGGAGCAATCACATCGCTTCTGCCCTTCATCCTCATCTTCATATTCATGACGCAGCTGCCGAGCTTTCTCCCATGGGCTTCCGCACTCGTTCCTGGCCAAACAATGCCACCCAAATTGAACACGATGGTTAGCGCCATCGCTGGAAACCCTGTCTCCGGAACAACCAGCGCACAGTTTGACATAATCGGCACGACCACAGTTAACTGGGGCTTCGGAATCGGAGCATACCTGTTTCTGGCAGCGGCTGTAATCAGAATAGCAGCTGGATTCATAATGGAAAGCGCGCCAGAGCTCGAACAAAAACCCGCCCCACCGTCGCCCGAAGAGAAAACAGCCTCTCCTCCTCCGCCACCCCCCTCCTAAAAGTCACGACAGAAATAGCGCGGAGAATCCCATTCTTACCCTTTCAAGAAGCTAGGGATATTCAACGCGAGAAAGTGCATCAGCCGAGAAACGCTGATAGCTCATCAACGGGCTTTCTGGATGTCGGTTGTGGAGTTTCCGCCGGCCATCCGAGGGTCACTGCGGCCACCAGCTTCCAGTGTTTGCGGAGATGCTTCGTGAGTGCCTTTGTTGCGTATTAAATGTTGCATATCCATAGTGAACCCAAACCCATGCCGTAGGCTTTGAGGAGCATGTTTTGAATTGCGGCGGCCACGCTCTGCAACGAAGACTCTTCCACATGTTTAGCCTCGTTGGAGTCCCAAACCACGATAAGGACAGGGGCCTCTTCCATTATGCGGCAGGAGTTGAATGAAGATCCCATCCGCGCCATGCCAATCTTGTCGAGAGCCTTTCGAGTTCATGACGGAAAAGTGTGGTCAATTCTTTCTTGGACGAACCGGTGAGTACTGTGAATCGCCATTGCTGACCATTTTTGGCCGATGGCGCCCACGTCCCTGCCTCCAATACTTCACGAACAATCTGCAGCGGCACGGGTCTGTCTTAATACTTGCGCACGCTCCGTCTTCCCTTTATAGCCTCATCGACTTCCACATAGGCCAACTCAGCAGACTCTTGAGTTTTAGACTTCTTAAGAATTCCGTTCTATCAGTGAACGCGCGCATGGCTGTTCCGAAATTGGTCAAAAATGGTAATAATTCCATTTCTTACTCTCTGCCCTACGTAATATGCTCATTCACAGTTCAGCGCGCGCTAAAACTTCGAAAATAAAGAGAATTCTGTGAGAATTTTAGAGCGACCAGCTGATTGCATTAAGGCGGCGGTGGCGGCGGTATAGGTTGCAGGCGTTCGGACTTGGGTCTCTTTCTGAGGAGTACAAACGCAACAACAATTACTGCAACGACTATCGCTGCCACTACAAGCACAATCCAAAGTGGAATGAAGAATCCAAAATGGAACGAAGACGGAGAAGTCATTTGGAAAGTCTGGAGGCTTTGCTCGAATGTAGGCAAATAGGTGTCATAGTGTGATGGAGTTGCTGTGCACGTGATGATTAAGTATTGTCCATTCTCGATGAACAAGACTTGCTCGTCCTTGTAATCATTTCCTTCTTGTGAAAATGTGAATACTGTTTCGTAGCAGTTCAATCCGCCGATGGTTCGGTTACTTTCCGACACCAGAGAGAAGTTTGTGAACTCGGTGGCGTAGCCAGCTTTTACCGAAGAAATGGCTTCTGAAAGTGTTTCGGTTGTATTTCCAACAACCACGTTTATGTTAACGTTGCCTCCAGTCTCCGGCATTACGGGGCCAACAAACATCACAACAGTTCCAGAAACACCCTCGTTAACTGTCCATCCTGCTGGAGGAGTCATCGAGAACCCATACGCGGCATTATTGTAGGCATAAGCTGACTGAACCAACATAGATGCCAAAACTGCAGATATCAAGAACAAGGGAATTAAACTCAGAGAAACACGTTGCGAAGCCATACCTGATCACTCATCAATATTCTGTTTGACCTTGCTCTTATAATTTCTGAAATAAACTCCGATGACCGATAACGTACGAAAGGCGCTTGAGGACACAACGAATGATCTATCTACTCAACACTTTGGTGCACTTTCCGCCATAGCGCACCTAAAATTCTTTTTCTAATCTTCGCGTAGCTTCGAGGCGCTTGGACTTCAAACGAAAATCAGGAACAGGGTTAAAGAGCAAAATGGGAATAAAAACCATTTTTGACCAATTTAGGAACACGCATACGCGCTACTTTGTTTTCTTGTTGGTGAGGTTGAATCCGCGTTTTTCAAGCTGGTTCAGCAGCTCTTCCGGGTCACGATACCATTGTCCCCATTTTCTGCATATGTGTTCGGTCCAGCTGTAGCTGTGATAAGTGAAGGTTTCTTTTCTTTCCCCCTCAAGCGGTATCTTGGCTTTTGCTTTGCGATAATAGTCCTGAGCCAGGTAACCGTCGTCCATCTGTTTCATTGCTTTCGAAATCATCTTAGCGTTCAAGTCGGGGTATTTGTCCTCGAACATCGTGAACTCCATTGGGTATCTGGGTCGGGGGGGCGGGTCTTCTGCGGCGTAGCCCATAGCCAACTGTACGAGTGGGAACACTCTCTTAGGAAGCTGATATTCTTCTGCGATTTTGTCCCCTCGGAACATTGCGCTGCCGAGGAAACAGCTTCCAAGCCCCAAGCTTCTCGCTGCCGCGACCATGTTTTCTGCCATGTAGGCAGCGTCTTGAATTCCGAAAAACAGCAGTGTAAGATCGTTTGTGACCAGTTTCCAGCCTCTTTTTGCCATTATCTGCTCAAACTTGTGGGAGTCAACACATATCGTGAACAAGAGGGGGGCTTTGAAGGGGTTTCTTTTTCTGTTCCTCGAGAGCAGGACACTGTAGTACTGCGAAGCGAAGGGAGCCTGCTGGCCTGCTCTCACGATTGTCTCAACTGTCTCGTCTGTGGGCGTCTGGTCTGTGTATTTTCGGATCGACCTGTGATCAAGCATCGTTTGAATAACCGGATTAGTCTTCATCGAACATCTCTCCAGTGCTGGTTCCAAGTGTCTCTGTGAAACCTCAATTATATTACTCAGCCGCCGTTAAGTAATTTATCATGCTTAGAGAAGACAAACCTCGTAGATTGAGGGCGTGTTCACATTTGTGTCAGGTTTAGATTGAACCTACGTGACAAATTGTCCAGATCGTGCAGCACGTAGATGAAGCGCGCGCGCATGCAACGCGCCTTCCATGCGAACGTGCAAATACCACGAACACAGCGTGCGCTGACTTGCCTCTGGCTCAGCCGTTCTTCAGCTTCTTGCGCATGATTTTTCTGACAATGTCCACCTGAAAGCCTAACATGCGCAACAGAGTAATGGAGGAAATGTTCTCTTCTGAAGTCCCCAGTCTGACTGAGTTCATTCCTTTTTCGAACAGGAAATTCATGGCTTGAGCCGTGAGTGCTGACGCCAGATGCTTGTTTCGAAATTCGGGAAGAGTGGTGGCTGGACCAAGATAACCCCGCTTGAGATGCAGATACTTATTGTAATCCGTGTCCGGCTTCGCTACAACGGCGGACACAATCCTTTCGCCAGTCTCAGCGACTTGAACCCAGTCCTCGCTGAACGGCGGATCCTCAAACTTCCAACTTTCAACAGCTCCAAGTTCTAGTCTTCGCCAACCGAACCCAGTGTTCATTGCTTCGACGAGTTTTCCTTCCTCTCCGACTCTTAAGCTTCGAAGCTTGATACCTTCGGCAATTCTGGGTATTGGTTTCAGGCGGTCGAGTCTTGCGGACATTCGCAGCCAGCCGGGATTCAGGTCATAGCCTCGGTTAATCCAATCGTTGATTCTCGAGCTTCCTTCATCAACCGTTGTTATTACAGTGTCGCCCTGGGCCTTTCTCTCAACCGCGTTTACGAGCATGTTTTCAACGGTTCTTCGGTCAGATCCTTCGCGAACGGCGAGCCATGAGATGTTCTCTTCCGAGCGTTCCTCAGGACGAGTTCCGATGAGCCCCAACACGGAGCCGTTCTCTTCTGCCACAAGAATCCTGATGCCCCGTCTTCGAATCTGGGACAGGACTCTCTCTTCGTCGAACGGAACGAACTCATGCGAGCGCCTGTATTCATCATTTAACAATCTGACGACAGTTGGCAAATGTTCAGTTGCGAATTCTAAGACCTGAATCATCATTTTGCCTACAGCAGGAGATTATCAAGCTATAAACTTTTGGACAAGCGGCGCGTGCTGTGATCTGTTGGGTCTAGTGTGCGGTAGCGCACAAGCGTGTTCCAGAACTGTGTAAAACGGTTTTTGTTTTTCTCTTGCCTGTTTGCGTCTGAGGCTTGTTTGAGGGACAAATCCTCCCCCCTTGTTGATGGCAGATCACGGGAGCTCCGGCAGGTCCGACAGGAAGTCGGGGTTTTCCGTCCTCAAACCACCTGAAAAAGGAATAAACACCATTTTTAACGGTTTTAGGGACGCGCATGCGCGCTACTGCGGGTCTTATGCCTTATTGTTTTTGAAGAATTTCCTTGGGTCCATACGTTCGCGGATGGTAGAGTGGATGCGCAGTGCAGGAGATTATGCCTTCCAACATTTTTTGCTTGTTCCAGGTTGGCGGTTTTGCGTTCTTAGCATTTGGCCTCCACATTAGGTGTATTTTGAAAGCTTGCCTGCGTTTTGTCTTGTGCGTTACGGTGATCCAGTCTAGGGGTTTGAAGCCCAGTTTTTCCATTTGGTCCTTCTTAAACCATGGACTCCAATGATTTTCCAAGGCTATAGTTGCAAAACCTGAGGCTTCTTTTTCGCTCGCCATCATGTCCTCCAAAAGCCGTTTCCCGAAGTCATGGCCTCCCGCCTTCCTCAAGACCCATATGCAATTCAACACGGTCACGTTGTCGCCAATTATCGGATAATAGGACACTATTGCAGGTGAGTATTCAATCTGCCCCACAACTTGCTCATTCAAGAGGAGAAGTTTCTTGTGAAAGCCTTTGGGAATGGCCTTTTTCAGATATTCCATTCTTTTTTTACACTGTTTTGATGGTGGGCCTACGATACACCTGTAGAGGTATTTCCTGTATTCATCAGCCTTGGTTATGTCAACAATTCTTGCTTGAGAAGTAGGCTTCATGTTTTTAGGGCTTAGTTGTTGCGATGATTTATGATTTCCTACGTACGCCTCAATGAAAAATACCCTAGACGAGCTTGATTTAACGCGCGCGCGAGTGTGTTTGCCAACACGAATAAGAGCACGCTAGGCGAGACTGCGGTTTCAGGTTAAGAACAGAATGGCAATCCCGATGATGGCTACGATAGCCCCTAATATGCCGCGCCAGTTAGTCTTTTCTCTGTAGATTATCCATATCACAGGGATGATGATGACGGGCATCAGGGACATCAATGTTTGAGCAATGCCTGCCTGAGTGTCGGCCACAGCGACCATTGAGAGCGTCATGCCCAAGAAGGGTCCGACCACCGCACCTGCCGCGGTGTACTTGATTCCCTCCTTGTCCTTCACCGCCCGGTGTAATGTCGGCAGTTTTCCCGCGAAGACAGCACATGTCCACACGAACACGCCCGCAAGCAACATCCTTATCAGGGCCACGGACACCGGATTCATCGCTACGTTCACGCCAAGGTACATTCCCTTCTTTGAGAGAACAACGCCGAACCCTTGGCCCATTGCCGAAATCAGACCGAAGAACACTCCTTGAGTCTTCCGATTCTTTGCGGCGAGATTCTCTTCAGACTTCTCTTCCTTTTCCAGTATGACCACGATAATGCCGGACAGTGTAACCGCTATTCCAAGTATAGCCAGTGGCGAGAGCGGCTCTCCCAGCATGAAGTACGCGGCCAATGAAGCAAATATGGGGGCTGAGGCTTGCACTAGGACTGTACGTCGCGGACCGATTGTAACGTACGCGGCAAACAACCCGAAATCGCCGATGCCAAGCCCAACAACGCCGCTCAGACCCACCCAGAACCACTGCCCGCTACTCGCAAGAGGCAATAGGGTGCCCAGCAAAACGACGTGCGCGCAAACCAGAAGCCCTATGGCCATTATCGTACGATAGGCATTGACACCGAACGAGCCAAACCTTCTGCCAGCCGACGTGAAAAAGAGAGAGCTAACCGTCCAGAGACATGAAGTGAGAATCGCGGCTGACTCTCCCATGAGACTCGAGTCCAAATTCGTCACTTTTAGACTAAACCAACACGATTCTGATGACCTTAAACCTTTCTCGCCATTTGCGCAGTTCAGAATAGCGCACATGCACAGTGTTCCACGTTCGGTCTAAGTACGCTTATCTGGTAAGAGAGGCAATGCTCTAGACATGGAAATCTACAAGAATCCCGCGTATTACGATATCGCATTCAGTTTCTTTGACGTGAAAAAGCAAGTTGACACGTTCGACCTTGTAATCAAGGAGTTTAGCAAGATAAAGGTGAAACGTTTTCTTGACGTTGCCTGTGGCCCAAGCGTGCAGCTGAGAGAGATTGCAAGGAGAGGATACGAAGCAGTCGGGTTGGACTCTTCTCCTCAAATGCTGAGATACCTTTCGGAGAAAGCAAAAGAAGAGGGGCTTAGAATCGAGACTGTACAAGCGGATATGTGCAACTTTAGACTCGCGAAGAAAGTGGATTTTGCGTTTATTATGATGGGTTCTTTGGTTGTTGAGTCTAATGAGCGGTTCATCGATCATCTGGATTCTGTAGCCTGCTCCTTGAAAAGAGGGGGTTTATACTTCATTCAGAACAAGATTGTCGATTGGATGAGAAATGCAGAACAAAGCTGGATTATGGAAAGAGAGGGAGTCTCGGTTAAAACGACCTATTCATTCACCTATTGGAAGGATATACTGAATCAGATTTACACAGAAAAGGGCATGCTTGAAGTCGATGACCAGGGACAGACGAAGAGGTTAGTTAGCGAAGAAGATTTGAAGCTCATCTTTCCACAAGAATTCAAGGCACTCATAAAACTTCAGAACAGATTCGAGTTTCTTGGTTGGTGGGAAGGAAATGAAAGCACATGGTTCCTCGATAAGCCTTTAGAGAAGGCGGAAACTCTGAGCAACATAAACATGGTCCTCCTTAGAAAAAGATAACCCATCACCTTAATGGTGGCCGAGGAGGCTTTTTTAGAGATTTGCCCGGCAACGTTGGCTTTATCTGATAAACTTGAGCAGGCTCGGAATTCGACCAAACTGCGCCGTGAAGAACCATGTTGAAGGTGTGCGCGTTGGATGTTGCTAGACGACGGCGCGGGTGTATTTGTCTACCAAGTCCCTTTTGTTCACAGCGTTAAGCTGCTTGAAGAGGAAATCAAATTTGCTCTCGACTTCCGCTGCAATCGCGTCGCGGGTTTTTTGCAGCAGACCCATGATCTCTTTCTTGAACGGGCCTAACGCCTTCTTCCTTGTTTTGTATAGGAATTGTTCCTCGGTTTCGCCCTGTTTAGCCTCGTTTGCGGCGTTGATTTTTAGCCATTCGTAGATTCTCTTCTTGAGATATGATGGAAAGTGTTTTGATTCGTAAATCATGTTCTGAAACTCCGTGGCTAGGTGCACTTCAGCGGTCTCGCATTCAACGAATTTGTGGAATGCCTCAGAAGGCAGGGTTGATGCTCCGTGCTGCACGGCTCCTGCCAACCCGTATTTTCGGCGGGCAATCTCTGAGAGAACCTTTAGAGTGTTAAAGTCAAGGTTTACCTGGGCAACTGAGCCGTCTGGCAGGACCACGCCCCCGTGAGTCGTTCCGGTCTGAACTGAAATCTTGCTTATTCCTGCTAATCCGTTCGGTAGCCTCTCCTCAAGGCCGGCCATAAACGCGTGCAGGTCTTCCGGCGTAGAATTTTGATGCCCAATCTCGCCTATCTCTCCGCCCACTGAAACGGTAATCCCTTTCGGCTCGATGCTACGGATGAACTGGGTGAGTTTTACACAGACTTCGTAGTTCAGGAGCTGTTGTTCTTTTAAATCGGGCTTGGATAAGTCAACGAGCGTTGAAGAGTCGATGTCGATATTGTAGAAACCTGAGCGTATTGCATCGGCGATCAACGCCTTTAGGCTTTCTACTTCTTTGTCTGGATTTTCCTTGTATTTCGCGGTGTTAGCCTGAAAATGGTCGCCTTGGATGAATACCGGGCCAGAGTAGCTTTCCTTTATCGCTGCTGCTAGGACGGCGCTTGAATATTCTGTCGGCAGTTGATTGGTGTAGCCCATCTCCGACCTGGCAATCTCAAAGATGAACGCGCCGGAACCGTTTTTCTCTGCTACTCTGAATATCGCGCGAGCCAAGTCGTAGGTCATGCTTCGGAGGTTTATCGCGGGAACCGTGAAACCTTTGAATTCTCCCCTGCCCCGAGCCATGTAGAATTCATAGATGCTGGACGAGTAGATTCCTTCCCTGTGAGCAACTTCAAAAATGGATTTGGCCAACTTGTTCTTTTGCGCTGAATCGTCGGTCATGACCAATTCGGTTATGGCTTTGTCAATATCAGAGGGTTCTTTTTCCATAGTGTTCGCGCTTCCTCAAATCAATATTCGATCTTCTAGAACCGAATTCTTCCTTTTAAATATTAAATTAGTGGTTGTTCGGGGCACACGCGCATCTTTGAGCCTGCGCGCGCTGTTGGGGCTCTGACATCCGAAAACGTGAGCCAATGAATTTGCGCTGTGCTTCAGCAGAAACGCACCGTATCCTTCAAGGTTGACCGCTCCCTCCATTATCTACGTCAAATGCGATGTTGTTTTGTGATGCTTGTCGTCGACCCCCTCTTTTCAGTTGTAACGCCATTTGTAATGATGCTTTGTAACAAATCATGAAGAAAACAGGCTGGTCTGCCCTTCAAAGCAGCCATCCTACTCCACAATTGTAAGGTCAGATGTAATGTTGCTGTGTGTGTGACAAACATTGAAGAAGCAAACGAGCATGCGGACGGTTTCTCACGTCTGGGAGACCTGAGGGCATTGGCGCGCCAACTTGTTGCTAAATTGAGACCTTGATGGATTTTATTCGACAACTATCCTTCCGTCAAAACATCGAGACACTTGACAAGAAAAAAGCTCAGACCCATTAAAATCCATTTTTGTCCGAATTTAGCAACGGCCTAGCGCGCTAAGCTTTGACAGGGCACACGTCACTCCCACGAACCCGCATTGTCTGCATCTAGAAACAGCGGCTTTTTCTGTTGAGCGCGTGTATAAGGCGTTTGGGAAAGTTATAATAACTTTGAGGTACAACTTGGATTCCGTTCACAGCCAAATAGAACGTGAGAAAGATGAAAATAACAATCACAATGTGCACCGTCTTGTGCGCTGCTGTTTTGGTTGTCGCATTGAACATACCGGCAGGAAGAGCTTCGATCAACAATTACAACTGGATCTCTACAGTTGTTCGGAACCAGTATGATAGCTTTTACGGCTCATTAGTTACAGCATATGAGGAAAACACATCGGCGTTTCTAGTTGTAAGTGTTTCGAACGACTATTATGTTGGTCAGCTGAACGTTTCTGCTGTGAAGGTGGGTTTCGATTGGGGCGTAAACTACACTTCAAGCGAGTGTAGCCCGGATAATCCGTTTGGCATCGCCAGTTCTCAGTCACACGTTTTCATGGTAAACTTCACGGTTCCGTCTGCGTTGTTCGCATCCAACCTGGTGACGCATGGCTACACAATTTACGTGGAGAGCGTGAACAGTACGACCGGACCCAAAAGGATAATAACCAGTTGGACTACGAATGGCAACGGTTTCGCCGTGTTTTCCACAGATCAAGCAGCGGCGAATGAGTACGAACAACAGGTGAACGCATACCCGACCAGCAATTTCAACGGCATTCCGTTTCTGACAGCGAACGCGAGGCAACTGCTACAGGAGTCGAACGTCGCCAAGACGCTGGCAAGCGACAGTTATATGCGAGGAGACTTCAGCAAGGCCGCGGCCTACTACAAGAACTCGTTGGATTCTATACAGCAGGCTTGGTCAAATGAAACATCAAAATGGTCCACGTTTGAAGACGCCATCGCGTCCATTCTGCAGGGAGGCGGCAACTTGCTCACGATGCAGGGATACGCCTGGCTCATCTTCGCAGTGGGTTTTCTAATCATGAGCATCGGAGTGCTAATCTTCCTAGCGAGAAGAAGAACACCCCCGCCACCGCCAAAACAACCATAACAAAGCCAACATAACCTCCATTTTCTCCGTCTTTGGGAAAGGCGCGCTGGAAATATGCAGTCTGGATTATTCGGGAACTTAAAATGACAAAATAGCCTTCAGGTTTTCTCGGCGTCCTGCCTTAGCGCGCGCTCAATTCTCTTCATGAGCTAGTATGGAAGATTCGCGCGCGCGACAAAGAAGAAACATAGCTCAGAAGCTTGGAAATCCCAGACTCAGGAACATAACCTTCAAGACACTGCGACATTGGAAAGCGACCTTGGAGTATCATCGAACAAAAGACATCGTCCACGTAATGCAGCTCCTAGGCCACAAAAACATCAAGAATACTCTCGTTTACGTGCACCTGGCAGAGGAGCTTTTCAAAGGCGAACAGGAATACGTCTCAAAAGTAGCCAAAACCACAGCCGACACTTGCGCACTGGTGGAAGCAGGCTTCGAGTATGTCTGCGACTTTGACAACGCCAAAATCTTCCGAAAACGCAAAGGGTAAACGTCACCCGGATAAACCCCCAAAATTCAACATGGTGGTGCGGGGGATGGGGTTTGAACCCATGCAGCCCTACGGCAACAGGTTCCTTAAAACGGCGCCTATTCCGATACAAACCTTTTGTTCTATTCTAGGCAGCGTTCTCCTAAGCCTGTCTCCTTTGGCCAAACTCGGACACCCCCGCGAAGTGAGGAGGGTTCAAATGTTGAATCAGCATCTTCTTTTATATTTGTTTAGCCTTCCAAGAATGATACACCGGTTTTGACCATGCTAAGGGTTATATTTGATCATTTATGTATAATCAAATAACTGCAGTTCCAGAGAAAGGCGAAAGATTATGAAAAGAGATAAGCAGCGTGAGCGTCACAGGCAAGGAACTGTTCGCGACTTTAACGCTGAGAGAGAGCCACTGAAAGACACTGAGGCGGCTCTTATCTCGGAGCTGATAAGCAATTCCAGAAGAAGCGACAGAGAACTAGCCAGGGCCATCGGAGTCTCCCAGCCGACGGTGAGCAGAATAATTAAGAGGCTGGAGAGGGAGGGAGTTGTGAACGAATACACGATGATACCCGATTTCAGGAAACTGGGGTACAACCTGTGCGCATTCATTTTCTTGAAACTCAAAGGCCTCCCCCTGAAAGGGTCGAAAGCGTGAGACAGGCCGCAAAAGAGAGTTTGAGCCAGAGTCATTTCGTAATTCTCTTGCTTGAAAGGGGCTTAGGATTAAGCCGGGATGCTGTGATGATTTGCCTCTACAAGGACTACGCATCTTATGCTGAGCACAGAAACATAATCAGAGAATTCCCATACATCACACCTTCAGACGTTGATAGTTTCCTAATAGATCTAAACGATGAGGTTCATTATAGATACCTAACCTTTGCGAGCGTAGCCAAAGATCTTCTAAGATCAATCGCCAAGAATGAATAATGCATGAAGAGAGACCCCCCGAACAGGGCGATTGGATAGAAAACTCTAAATTTTATAGAGTCCTCTTCAAAGGAGAGTCTGCGCCTCGGTAGCCTAGCCTGGTGGGGCTCCGCCTTGGTAAGGCGGGGGTCGCGGGTTCAAATCCCGCCCGAGGCTCCACAGAACCTTCCTTCGATAAAGAAGCATCATCAAGCTTGCCCATTTTGTCCGTTTTAGGCGCCTGCCAAAGGTTGAGGGCATGCTTTCAAAGCATTTTCGAGATTTTTGAGGTGCTAAGCCGCAGTTGGGTGCTTAATCTGTCGGGGGGGCAGGACTCGCGTGCGAACGTGGATGTTCGGGCGCAGTCACAAGTGTTTATTAGGAATTTGTCAAACTTTGAGACTGGCGAAGCGCAAGCTCACGCTGCGTACATTTCCATGTTTGGTGTTTCACTATGTCGCCCGATGAAGGAATTGGGAAGGTTGCGAGTAATCCGTTCACGATGGATGGCAAAGTCCTCTTAAGCAAAGTTGCGACTGCTGGAGACGTGAAGACAGAGATTCTTAAGGCCGTTGACATGATTGGCGGGTTCAACAAGGTCATCGACAAAGGTGACCAAGTCTTGCTTAAGCCCAACTACAACAGTGCCGATCCTCCGCCCGCTTCAAGCGACCCTGAATTTCTTAAGGCAATGGTAGAGTTGCTGTTTGAACACGGCGCTGGAAAAGTCATCCTAGGAGAATCTTCTTGGCAAGGGCTTGCCACTCGGAAGACGCTAGAACAAGCTGGAGCACTCTCTGCGCTGAAAGACACGGGGGCAGAAATCGCGTTTTTCGACGAAGAAAAATACGTCAAAGTAAACGTGGGCGGGAAATACCTAAAACACGTCAGCTTGGCAGAACGAGCCATGCGGGCGGACAAAATAGTCTATTCCTGCTGCATGAAGACGCATTTCCGCGCCGACTTCTCCCTCAGCCTGAAGCTGGCCTTTGGGTTTACAAAGAAGAGCGAAAGAATGGAATTTCACATCAGACACCTGAAGCAAAAACTCGTCGATCTGAACCTGGTAGTGCATCCAAACCTGATAATCATGGACGGAAGAAAATGCTTCATAACGGGAGGGCCCTTCAGCGGCGAAGTGCGAAACGCAGACGTCATCCTTGCTTCGGGGGACCGAGTAGCCATGGACGTTGAATCCATCAGAGTCATCGAAAGTTTCGAAGGATCCAAATTGAAGGACAGCCCGTGGAGCTACACTCAAATCCGCCAGGCAAATGCTCTCGGCCTTGGAGTAAAAAGCGAAGACGAGTATACAGTTGTTATCGAATAGGAAACAAGGCGCGCGTTGATGCCCCCATTCAAAAGCCTCAAATAACCCAACTCGTCTACACAGTTGCGTGGTGTCAACTTGGAGGGCGTTCAACGCAAGTTCACTCTCGAAGAGCTGAAGCAGTATGATGGAAAAGAGGGTAGACCTGCCTACATTGCCTACAAGGGCAAGGTGTACGACGTTACGGACAATTATCTGTGGATAGACGGATATCATCAGGGCGAACACGTAGCGGGTAAAGATTTGACAGAAGACATGGCAAGTGCGCCGCACGGTGAAGAAAACCTGGAGAGAGTCAAACTCATCGGCATACTCGTCCCGTGACCCGAGCAAAGCGCGCACTGACAAGGATTCTTCTCCTGCAAAGTCCTGTTGAGAACCAATTTGTCGTTGGCAAGAAGTTTTGCATCAATATGCCCTCAGCGAAGCGGGCGTTTAGATAACTTATATATGGATTCATTACCTTTAAAGTCGCTTTAAGGCGAAGATTTAAGTAGAGCGGTGCTATCGTAAGTCTTGAGGAAAGCGATATGACAAACAGATTCGAGCCGAAAATCCTCATAACAAGCAAAAGATTCCGCTACGCCGACCTCATTCTTTACGGAGAGAAGACCAGATTAGAGAAAGGAAAGCGGAGAGTTGAGTAAAATGGAAACTCAAAATGACAAGGCCACGAGCGAATGGCTTAACGCTCAGAAAAAGAGCACGCAAGCGACCTACAAAATCTACTGGCGACACTTTTTGAGTTACATCGGTATGAGCGGTGACGAAATCTTAGCGGCACGGAGAAACGATAAAGATTATTATTGGGAAAAACGGGTTTTGCAGGTTAAGACTTGGGCGATTGAGAAAGGCTTCTCAGAGAACACAGCGAAGGCGTTGACAACAGCCGCGCGCTCCTTCTTTGCTTATCACCGCCTACCATTACAATTCAGGAGAGGAGAAAAAGCACGCCTGCATGAGGCACGCCTGAAAAGCGAAGACTACCGCTTCAGCCTTCAGGATTTAAAGAAACTCTATGACGTGGCGGACTTGCAAGAAAAGTATGTGGTCACAGGGGGCAAATCATTCGGCCTCAGGGCGGGTGATTTTATGAAGCTTACGCGTGGGGATTTAGAGCCCTACATTGACAAGGAACCGCCCATCAGCATAGGCCAGTTTGCGACTCAAAAAGAAAGCGTAACCGCATTCCCGTTCATAGACAGCGACGCGCAACCCATCATCAAACTCATGCTCGAAAAGATGACATGTGAAGGACGCACAACCCCCTCTGAGCGCATGTTAACTTACACCAATAAAATCCAACTGAGCCGCGTGCTGAAACGCCTAGTCCACAAAGCCGGATTAAACGTTGGTGGAAAACAGGTAAGATTCCACTGTCTTCGGAAATTCCTCGCAGACCATCTAAGTTCGCACATGAGTGAAAGCAAGTGGAAGCAGGTTGTGGGCAAAAAGATAAGCGAAGGGGCCTATGTTTCACCTGACAGCTTGCGTGAGGATTACAAGCGCGCCACGGCTGAAACCTGCTTCACAAAGGCTTTGACGACAAGCGAGGACATGGAACTACTAGCACAAAAAGAAGCGTTGAAAATGATTGCTAAGATGCAAGGCATCAGCGAAGAGCGACTGGCGCGAATCTTCAAAACCCGCAAAACTGTGACAACTGAGGACGAAATAAAAGCGCTGGAAGAGGAGCTGAAAGAGAAAACACGCAAAGACTGCCCCGACGGAGAACACTGCGAAGAGGACTTTAAGCAAATCCCAGAGAGCGAACTGCTGAGTCACCTTAAAGAAGGTTGGCAAATCAGTTACAAACTCGACAACGGTCAAGTTATCGTCAAAGCGCCGAGCCCCTAGCCCCTACCCCTACCTTTTTTTATGTCAACTGTGCCATAAAGCTGAACGATGAATGTTTTCCCCTACCCCCCTACCCGAGTAGAGCGCAAGCGGACATAAACAGTTTCCAACATGCAACGGAGCTCGGAAAATTGTCATCGCAATTCACCGTTTTGGGGCCCGTGCGGGGTTTGGAGTGCGAGCCGTTGTACCCTTTCCGAGCGCGGACAGTGAATTAGGCGGACAGTTTTTCAAGGCCTGTTTCAGGAAATTGTCCCCGCAATTCATACTTACCATATACCTACTCATACTCATAAGAGTAAGAGTAAGGCTCATCCCCTGAAACAGTGAGCAGCGATGACAATAATTCAAGCTCTGTTTCGGGGCCTTACCACCACTCCCGCTAAGTTAACAATCCCCAACCCCATAATGTAAGATAATTGGCATAATGTAAGGTAATACCTTTGAATGTTGCAGGTCGGGGGACATGCGGAACTTGTCTTTCCGAGGTTAACCAGTCTAGGCGAAATGACTCGTTTATACCTAGAGCCGTCCATGCGTGCGAGAAGCACAAACATCACGCTTCTCACGTTTGCCCACGTTCGGTGACCCCCCTACCCCCCTCTCGTTCCGTAAAACTACCCCTACTGCGCTCCGTGCCTAGGTTGCAACCTAAGCAGGACGTGTCGTGGAGCCTACTCTCTTAGGTTCTCTCCGTGCACTGATTGCAACCAGTGCAGAGCGTGTAGTCCCCTACTATTCATGTTGTGCAGAGAACATGCTCGCCAGATAAATCGCTTGCAGAGATGGTTGTATGGGGATTATGAGGGTATCCATGACTTCTTTACTTACGAGCTTCTGAGCATAATCGGTGGTTGTAGCTTCACCTATGATGTGTCTCCATAAAGAGAGAACTCTCTTGCGTCTCAATTTCTTGTCTTCACTTTCCAAGGAAAGCAAGTCTTTAAAGAAGGGTTGCATTGCATCTGCATTGAATACCTTTTCAAGCTGTCCTTCCGGTAGATGATTAAGCATGAACTTGAGAAACTCAATCATGTCAAATATTTTCTGCCTTTGGTCATAGAGGAACTTCGCACGAGTCTGTGGTTTCAGTGACTTTAACGCTTCGTTTTCTAGAATATAGCGAATGTGGTCAGTTAAGAACATGTTTCGCCGAGTAATATTTTTGCTCATTCTTAAAGCACCTACATTCTTTTAAGGAATATTCACTTAATTTATATGCCTTACGGGTATATAAAGCGCGGGGTCATATGAATCTTTATCATGATAAGGGTGTTCTTAATGGAGTTACCGGAATTAACTTGCGAAAAGTGCGGTCACAAGTGGAACCCTCGCACAGAAACGCCGCTAAGATGTCCCGTGTGTGGCCACATTCTGGAAAAAGAGGGAGCGTAATGAGGGATAACAACCTGCCCCCAGAGTATTCAGAGGAACAGAAGCTCAACAAACGAAGCCCATTCATTGTTGAGAGGCCGTTCCAAGTTGTCAAACCCCTAACGGGGGAAGAGAAACTGAAGGCGGAATGGAGCAGGCATTTGAGAGAGGAACACGCAACCACAGGGGGAGTAGTGAAAGAGTTTGTGATAGATGGTAAACCCAAACTGTTCCACGTGTTAAACACGACAAGCACACTCATTAGGTTCGGGGAGACACACCAGAACATTCTAGCCTTGAATGATGAGTTCCCCCCAAGGCTCGTGCACATTGCGGTAAAGGTTCTTTATGATATGAAGTCCGGTGCTGCTCAATTCATAGCTGAGCTAAAACCCATAGACCCTCCAAACGCACGTGAAATGCAGAAGGAAACTGAGCGAGTCATTGGCGATATTCTCGGCAAAGGTGGTGAAAAATAAATTGAGAACAGTTATGTTGACATACGGACAGCCTTCGCAGCGAACAGTCCCTCCAATCAAAGGTCAAAGCGGGGGAGAAATTGGCATGGGCGTTCCTCTTAACGCACGCGGTGACAGTGTTGGTTGTGACCTGTATTGCGAGGTTGAACCTGGCAAGTGGGTTCACGCAAACGCCTTACCCGAAGGAATGTTTGCAGAGGCGAAAAACAGGGGCACACTCTATGATGGGTTGCTCTACAATGGCAAAGTCTATTCAGAGTTGAATGTGAAGGACACTAACGACAGGCTCATCGCATCGCTAAACAATATTCCCATGCCAGATGAAACGCGCGCACGCGCTACGATGATTGCACAACGCAACAATCCAGGGAAAACTCAGCAACTAACACGTGAACAACTTCAGCACATAACACAACTACTTTCCGAAATAAATCTGTCCATTCAAAACACTGCAAAATCGTTACACGAAACACAACCTGCAACACAACTTGCAAACGTGCACAAGGATGCTCCGAAACCAAAGAAAGGGCACACCCCACCAACAGAACCTGAAAGTAATCCTTTTGAACACATTAAAGACCTGAAAAGGGTCTTCACGGGAGAATCAGTTACGAAAGAAGAGAGTGAAGATGCAAGCATACACGCATCATGGTGGCGAGCAGGCTTAGTGCCTGAAGAAGGCACATTCTTAGACAGCAAAAAGATGAATGCCCTAAGGAAGCTATCAGATTGAAACAACGAACAGAAAACCCACGCATTGCGTCTTCAACTTCGCAGTGCGCGGGACAAGGAAAAAGGTTGGCGAAAGCGAAGGAAAAAAAGGAAACTGCGGGTTGGGAAAAAGGGGGTGCCCATGTCCCCCTCTTCCTCCCCGAAGAGGATTGCCCAGAGCATGACCTTGCGAACCGGTTCCACGTAATCGTTGAAGATGTTCTCACAGTGGCAAGGTATCTAGGGTTTGAAAAACTCAGAAACATAAGCGTCACAAAATTCCTTCAATTATTGAAAGGTGAGTATGGCGATGAATAAACTGCAGCTGAAGAGTGGTCGAATCATCAATATTCGTACGCCCCCGCTAACTCAAGACGTCATGATGTCTATTGTGAAGATGGAGGTTGAGGCTGCCTTGGAAAACCCGCAGACATTCAGCATGTTAACAGACGAAGAGATTGAAGAGCTTCACGACTTGATAATAGAGACTAATACCCAGTTCTGGAAGACGAGGGGAATAAAACTATTCAAAGATGAAGCCTTGACTATGCCGGCTGAAACCGTAGACTTTGGCAACATCTGGTTATTTGAGGCCAAAACATGGAAAGGCTGGCTTTGGAATAACACTGAGGCTTATTTAAGGGACATTCAAGTCGATTTTACGTTGAAAGGCCATAGAGACCAGAAAGCATGTGTCACGGTTGAGGCGCCGAGAACCTTGAAAAGCTTGGAGAAAGCTCCTATCACATTCACGTGGCACCCTAAAACGTTCGATAACCTTGACGCGGAGCTTTCAATACACTCACTAAAAGTGAAATCAATTGAGGTGTACGGTCCTGAAACTGCACGATAGTTGCCAAGTGTTGCAGGTTTTAGGGGGTGAGTAAGGTGAACATGAATGACTTTGAATCTGGGAAAAGGTGGTTTAAGGAAGGAGCTTTCGCTGAAAGTGTTGAAAAGTATTATTCAGAGTGGCTGGGGATAATATGCGCTTTTCTCAAAGAAAACCCAGACACGCTTGTTGCCCTTATCCATGAAAACAGCAATCCTCAGGGACAAATACTAGAGATTGTGACAGACTTAACTGAGTACATGGACAAAAAACTAAATCTCAAAGTGGATAGTGTGCGTAACAGGCTGAGCATACTCTACTCATTTCTCAGGGCGAACGGCATACCCATCAGCAGAGATGACATTCGCATCATCAACGAAGAACTTGGTGGAAAGTGGCGTTTGAGGAAAGGGCCGGGGTAAGAATAACATGGTGTGCGAAATGGTTTTACAAACAGAGAGGTTAGGTCAAAATGAGTAACTCCGTGGAAATACAACTCATCGCCTATGATGAGGCTACGAGTGTCATCGCAAACGTAGGTGCCACTATGCAGGGCACGCTTAACGAAATTGAAAGCGGCACTCAAGGAGTCATAGCCTCAAATGATGAGGTTAACGCAAGCTTCTCGGATTCCGCGATGAGCATGGCCAACGTTGCCACGGCGGGCATGAGTCTGTACATGAGCTATTTCATGATTGAGCGTGCCCAGGTGCAGGTTGACCGTGCGAACTTAATGGTTCAACGGAGTACAGAAACCTTAGAGAAAGCTCAAACCGCTTACAATGACGCCGTAGCCAAATATGGAGACAACAGCACGCAGGCTCAAACAGCTCTTGACAAGTTGAACATTGCGCAAACCGCTTATCAGGTTGCCACGGAAAGAGCGCAGATGTCTCAAGGCAACTTGAATAACTCTATGGTGTTCGCGGCTATCTCGGTGATTCCAAGCCTTATAACAATGGCTTCAAGCGCCGGCATGGCTATAACTAATTTCGGTGTGGTAACGGAAGCTTTAGGTGGGGTTTTGGACGTATTGGCTGAAAACCCAATCATCCTAGTGGTCGCTGGAATCGCCGCGCTTGCGGCAGGGTTGGTTTGGGCTTACGAAAACTGCGCACCATTCCGCAATGCAATCAACGACATTGGAAATGCACTTGTTTGGCTTGGGGGCATAATCGTCGGTGGTGTAACTGCTGCCATCAATACTGTCGTAGGAGCCTTTTCAGCCGCTGTGAATGCCATAAATGGTTTCATAGACTTTGTTAACGGAGTTTCTCCTCCCACACAAGCGGCAACATCTGCAACGAAGGATTTGAGCAGCGCCATTAATGAGGAGAACGTTGCTTTCGCGAACGCTCATAACACGGCAGGGGCAATGCACTCTAAGATAATGGCGCAACAAGCGGAAGAAGCCGCAGCTGCAAAGAAAACAGCAGATGACACGGCAACCGCTCTCAAAGACATTGGGAGCCAGTATGACCTTCTTAAAGCGCAAACAAGCAATGTTTTGCCACTCATCCATAAGTGGTTTGAAGAGGCGTTCAACAAGGATGACCTTAACCAGGCTGCTTCTCTCGTGCAACAGTTCGCAGCCGCTTATCATATCAGCATTAGTGACGCTGAGAGAACGATTGAAGATTTCAAGGCGGCTCAAGCAACCATTCCACAGACGATTGAGGAACAACTTATCGGAAAAGCTCAGGCGGACATGCAGACTTTCCAGAATTGCATGAGTGGAAAAGCATTCACCCTGAGCACGGATGTCACGGGTAACATGAAGAACATGGCCTCAGATATCACGGACCTAATCAATCATGGCCTTGTTGGCGAAGCGCAGGATGCTATGAAAGCGTACACGGCTTGCAGCACTAACAAGGTCAGTGACATGGTTCTGCAGATAAACACGGACATGCAGAACTTGACGACACAGCATAACAAGGACATCGCGGATATGAAAAGCTACGCGGAAACCTTGACGGGCCAGGAGAAAGACGCGGTTCTAGCTCAGATTGACGCGATGACCACAGCCTACAATGCGAAGATGAATCAGCTAAAGGATTGGCAAAGCCAGATTGTAGGTCAGATAACTACACAGACGACACAGGCATTTTCGGACATGACAGACTCCGTGATAGGTCATGTGAGAAGGTTAAGTGACCAAGTCGTGGCATTGAGCATCTGGCCGGATATGCTTGAGGAAATGAACAGGCAGACTGATGAAAACTTGGGCACCGTGGAGAAGCGGTTCGGAAAGATGAGTGAATCGGTTCAAGGAAGCATGCCCACGGCCACGTCAACCGCTATCACGAGTACCATAAGCGGCCTTGGTGGCGGTGCTAGTGGTCGTACTCCCGTGAATATTTCGATTCAAAATCTTCTGTACATCGAGGGCAACCCGGACAGGACAATGATTGAGTTAGCGAAGAAAGAGATGCTTGAAGCGTTGAAGACAATCATAGTGGAGCCTTCAAGCAGTGGTGCCGCGGCGACGTCGAAAAGGATTCGTAAAGGAGCGTTGTTCTAAATGGTCTTGCTGACGAAGCGGGAAAGAATTTACACAGATGAGAAGAGCGTCGTCACAAACGGCGGCGAAACAGAGGACGGTTGGAAGAATGTCAAAGAGATTTTCACTCACTCTTTGTACTGTAACCTCTGGGTTGAAAAGGACGCGGTGGGCAAGGTCACGTACAAGTTGACTATGCTGTTTACAGAGAACAGGCTACAAGAGCGTGATTTCTTGGAAGAATGGTTCAGAAGCCTCGGGTACAAATGTTCTCGTGAGCCTGATTGCGTCTTAGTCGTGGACGATGTGAAGCCTCTGATGGATGCTGGAAGGCTCAACTTCAAGAACGCAAAGGTGAGTGTGGATTACACGAAGTGCAGTGATTACAAGAAGTGAGCGGCGCTTGAGTAAAGGGCCAGGGGAAGAATAAACGTCACAGGTGGTGAAACACCGATGAGCGAAAACCAAGTTAAAGATTCGGAATCTGCCGAAAAATGGCTTGAAGAGACGCGTGCAAAGAGAAGAATAGACCTTGAGAAAGGCGAAATACAAACGAGCGAACCACAAAGCACGGACGATGGTTCAGGAGGCTTCGGGCTTCCTAACACCAACTTCGGCAAAAACCCCAAGTTCAAACTGGAAGAGCGGAAGAAGGCTCCCCCAGGCGACTTGTAAGGTGCGCACAATGCTATGAAAGTGAGACTTAGAAACCCCTTTTCTCACAAGGAAAAGATGGAAAAACGTTCTGTAAATCTTACGATGCAGCAGATTGAACGACTCAGCAGCAAGCCAAACTTGTCAGAGTATCTGCGAAAACTAGTTGACGACGACTTGGCACACGACGCGTTTGAAAACTTGGCGAAATTCGATAAAGAGCTGCAAACACTATATAATGAGATGATTGAACTGCAGAGCAAGTTATCACGTTTAGAATATACCAGTGCCGAACAGGTAAAAACGGATGCGATTCAAGCGGTAAAAGCACAGCTTGAAACGAACAAGAAAAGAGATGATACCATAGGAAAACAAAGGTTGCAGGCATATGATAAGTTGAGTGATGAGGAACGAGAACGGTACGATGCGGAGAATGAGGAAAAAGGCGTAGTATAACGAAACAAAACTCGTTTCTTTGTCCCCGCACAGCCCACCTAAAACCTATTCCTCTGTACTCTCTTACTATCCTATCCTATCCTATTCAACTGAATTAGGTTAAGAAAATAGTAGAGCTGTGTGGGCAACTTGTTTCGAGCCTTGTTTGTTCACCCTTTGTCCAAGCACGAATGGTTCCTCTCTTATGGCACCGCTGGCATAAAAGAGGGGCACGCTTCATCTTAGCCCCCGACGCTGCAAACGAGCCCACTACACTTTCTGCACTGGTTGCAATCAGTGCACGGCGTCTCGTAGGATTGACTTTTCAACCGCACCTGTAAACCCCATGAGAACATCGCCCTGATTGCGTGTTGCAGGTAGAGGCACTGTTTGCAAAGGGGCATCTCACATGCTTTGTAGAGTTTAACGAGTTCCACTACCGCTTTCTCAACATTCTGCTCGTTCCGGCTCACAGCATTCATCTCCTTTGAACTTAGAAAAAAGGGGGGTTTGTGTTCCGCGAAGTTCACGCTTAACCAATCATTGTGGATGCTGCTACTACGTTTATGTTGAACGTGAAGGCTTGTCTAGGTGTGCCGCTTGCAATGGTGAGGATGAATTGAATTGGCCACGAATGGTCGCCTACAAAAATGCCTCCGTCGTTTCCTCCGTTAATTTGGCGTATGGTGTCGCCACCCCAATCAATCCCTGCGCTAAACGTATTCTGTGGCAGGTCTTGCCAGTCGCCATAGCGCGCCCTATTACATTGTACATAGAGTGTTTATATGAGGGGACAACCTAGTGGATACATAGGGTGTTATTCATGGTCAACTATGCGAGAGTTGCTATGAGTTGCGTTCTGCTGCTTATCATCGGTGTAGTGTTGCTGACAATTAGCAATTCGATTGTGATACCTGGTCAGTACCAAACATTTCTAGGAATCCCTTATGCATCCAACCCAGAGTATGCTTTGGCCTTAATGGAAAAATTGTTCTTGATAATTCTCGGAATCGTGTTTCTTGCCGGTGCAGGATTAGTTGCTCTTGCGGGGGTGGCTTCAGGCCAAATGAAAACGTCTCATTCTCCGTTTCTCAAAACATCACAGAAGAGATATTGTGTCCATTGTGGAGCTGAAAACTCAGTTGAGGTCAGCTTCTGCCAGAAATGCGGAGAGAAACTCGTGAAAAGCTAGCACACATTCTGGCAAGTTCCGCTACATGCTCTGCCGAGGTTGCAACCTAAGCACGAAGCGCAGTAGGGCTCGTCTACGAAGTCTTTCTTTGGAACGTGCCCCTACCGCGCTGGTCCTCTAGCACTTCTCCGTGGATAACATCAGGAATTTGAGAAACGTCAATCTCCCCTGCGGAACCGCCTGAAGGTTTTGGCATCATGCGCATGACTTCAAGCCTGTTTGTTTGACAAACAAGTTCGGCAGCGTACCTGTCGTAATGAGCCCCTGCTTCAATCACCGACCTCGCCGCTTTACGCAAGTTGAATTCATTCTTACGAGAGAACTCCTTCGCTGGGTTTCTTTTGTGAGGCATTCGTTCACAACTCCATACTTTCCGTGCGATAATAGCCTTATCTTTGCTTATGCGATTTAAATCTTCGCACTCACAACGATTGCAGCCCGAACCTGTCCTATTTGCGACTTAGAGTCTCAAATAGTGGGCGGCCATAGTCTTTTCTGAGGACTGAGAATAATGCCAGAAAACAGAAAAGAACCTAAGAACTGCCACGAATGCGGCTTAGAGGCGATAGACGACTGTGAAACCCGAAACGTTCACATTCCCGCTGACGAAAACTCTGGGCCGTGCCTCTATTGCGTGCGGAACCCTGAGAGACACAAGCTGAAAACTCTGTGGCGAGCAGACTTCTTTGATGAGCAGTGGACTCGCGACGCACAAAAGAACCCAATTATTGAGGACACCACAACCCCGCATGAGCGATTCCTATTACGATGTCTACATGGACTCATGAGGGGTGAAGAACCTGCATGGCCTCATGAACAGGTGAAAAACGATGCCGCAAGAGATAAGTGTTGAGTTAAAGCGAGAGGGCCCAGGCCACTGGCAATATGCTTGGCGACCTGAGAAAGGGCAAACATTCTACCCCATAAACAGAGAACGCATCAGGCACCCTGTGAATGAGCATGCGCGCGAGCTTTTCAACGCTGCCATAAGCGGACTAATCGTTCGTGTTCAAGCCAGTTACGATAAGCAAATGAAAATCTTGAAGGTGTTCCCATGAACTTTTTCGTCGGTTTAATCATGCTTGCGTGGACTTACATTAATGTGACCTTAATCGGTGAAGCTTTTGAGGAAGGATTCGCGGATAAAGAGTGGGACGCGTTGAAAGCTTGCGTGAAAAGGATGCAAGATGATTCATTAAGACTTGCAAGAGTTTTCTGGAGGTGATGTTATGAGTAAGCAAGAGTTAAGTGTTGGGCAGAAATTCAAGTGGGGACAAGAGCCCTGGCTTTCTAAGCAATCAGAGTTTAATGAAATTCAGTCTTGCTGTTGCGGGGGAGACAATGTTCAGCTTTTTGAAGATGGATATGACCTTCTCGTGATTACAGAGTGCGACGGCGATGGAGTGTCAATAGTCATAGCTTCTACAACTGAGCCGCAAGATGCAATGGATGCTTTCTGGAAAGAAGTCAAGTTCTGCGCTGATGCTGATGTGTGGGACTCTATAAAATTAGCCATGAAGAGAGCAGGAGGTGAGTGAGAATGGAAGGAGTTGCGTTGAACCTTTTCCCCTTTTACGAGATTCTTGTGCGCCAGAAAACAAAGACCACAAGCATCCGGTTAGGGGACAAGCGAGACCTGTACAAAGTCGGCGACAATGTTAACTTAACCGTGGGTTGGAAACCTGAAGAGGCCCCTGTGCGTGCCAAAGTTCGCATAACAAAGGTTGAGTATTGCGAGATAAGCCGGATTCCAAGGCAGATGCTGCTCGGCGAGAGCCCAGATTGTCAAGATGTCAAAAACGTGCCCTATATGCTCTCAGCGATTTACAGGCGCCGAGTCATCATTTATGATTTTGTTACAATCATCTCTTGGGAATATTTGGATACCAGCGCTGATAAAATGGTAATAAAGGTCAAATAGTGTGCGGCAATAATCTCTTTTGAGGAAATCGGCATGAAAAAAAGCGGAAATCAGGAAATAGACTCAGAGTACGGCATTCTCACGAGCTTAGAAATCGCTGAGCAAGAACACGCGCGCCTGCAAGAACCTTCTCTTTCTCCATTAAACGGTAATGAAAAGCGCACGTGCGTGATTCTCCCGAACCACATAATCGCAAAAGATGGCCACTGCTCACACTATCACGCATGCACTCATAGGGACGACGAAAGATGCCGAGCGAAATACGAGAAACCATTTCTAAAAGTGAAGGAGGTGAAAAAGTGCAAAACGAAAAAGTGAAACCTGAAGACCTAACACACTCCGCTCGCAGCCCAGTGATTCCCGTGGTCAAGGAAACGGAGAAGGCATTGAAGGCAAAGGAGAAAGTGGATAAAGCTGCAAAGAATGTGCAGGAAAAAGCGGAGGACCTTGTGAAAGGAGAACTTGGCGTTCCTGAGAAAACTGCACCGCTAGAGAAGAAACTGAAACCGGAGAAAACGAAGAAAGACAAAGAGCCAAAGAAGGACGCGGCCTTAACGTTCCCAGTGGCCATCAGGATAAACGACTACGGATTCATCGGCATGAGGAAAGGCTTGCTTGAGGCGCTAGGCTGGCACAAAGGCTTGACTCTCAAGCTGGAAAAGAATGAAGATGGCAGCGTAACGGTTCGCAAGGCTTAAATCATTCTTTTTTTTGAGAGAACTTAGCGGGAGGCGTTAGAAATAGCACTACACCCAACCCTGTCGCCATGATTATGCAATGTGGTACTAATATGCTTCCTCTATACCTTCTGAAATAAGAGGACTATTTCTTACCTTTTGGTTGCCTTGAAAAATAGATTCCAGCAGAACCCACGAAGAGAGTGATTCCACCCATCCAACAATATTCTATGCGGACTCCGAGAGTGAAAGCAATGTAGGTAAGCAGTAATGATGAAACTCCAAGAGCGACCAAAACAAGAGAGTGTTTGACCATTTGATTAGTCCTCGTGTAAATCATGATTCTGGAAAAGCGTGTCTTTCCTAGAGACTCGCGATTAGGTAACTCGGACATCATCCTGTTTACAATCTGTATGTATCCAACAGAAAGATTATTGGAGTAGATAAGAAACTCTGACATTAATCCTGTAACCTTATTCAGCAGGTCTTTATCTTCACCTTTTATTGCTGGGATTACTCTGTAGCGGATATTCTTCTTAAGGTCATCAATAGCAGTGCCGACGAAATCCTCGGCAGGTTTGAAATTGCCAACTGTCCACTTCTCTTCAATGCATGAAAGGAAGTCTTTAGTATCTTTCAAAGTCTTTCTCTTGTAGGTTTTTTTCATACCACGAGATTCTGTACCTAAGTACCTTAGATTGGCAAGTATCGAGTGCGTGTAGAATTTTGCCCATTCATCAGTGTTGAGATAGTATTCTGCTCTTTTTCTTGCGGCTAGCAGAACCACAACAAGTGGCACGCCAAGGTCTAATGTAGCAAGCGGTATACCCCAATTGCTTGGTAAACTAACGCCCCAGTTGCTCAAAATAGTCAGCACGAAAACCAATCCCAGAAGGATAACAAGAACCATTAGAAAGTAAGAACTGGTTATCTTATCATACCTGAAATAGTTCCTTGCTCGGTTCTCAAGTTCATCAATAGTTGAGTCTGTCTGTGTGGGAGCTGTAATCACATATTTACTCATATATTCACTGTCTCATCAATAGAAGTATTAAAGCTAACTATTTCTGCACATTTAACTAGAACAGTTGTCTGTCTGTATATTCAAGTGCCTGCAATCTTGGATATAGAGGAAGAAACTAGAGGGTTCCGTTGCAGGCTGTAGTCTACCGTTGCAAATGGTGGAAACGGCGAATAATCGTTGTGCGTTGAATGTTGAATCCAAAAGCATAGAGCAACTAGAATAATTGTTTAAATATGGATTATGCGCAATGAGGATAAAGAGGGACGCGGTTATTGCCATTCGATGACGCCTTAACTGTTGCAATAATCACGGTAGGGGTGATCATCGCCTGTTTAATCGTTGTTTTTGCCATGCGAAGGCGAGGAAAAAAAGAGAAAAAAACTGCAGAAGAGGAATTACAGGCTGATCTTAGGGGTTACCCGTTCAGAGTCAGCAAGAGCGTCCCTGCCGAGGAAGCTTCACACGCCAAAGAAGAACTCCGAATATTGGATTTGGAGAGGGAGATTCTAAGCGACGCGATCAGGCGACTATATGAAGCGCACGCGGAAGGCAAAATAACGGAAGAAGAAAGAGAAAGGCTCGCACAGACGTATAAGTCCCGAATGATGACGGTGAAAGACGCCATTTCCAAAGACGAATCCGTGGTGGCCTTGCACGAGCTTGAAAGCATGCAGCAAGACTTGATGAAACTGTTCAGCGAACGATTCGACGAACTGACCTCGAAAATTGAAGAACTTCGAACAAAAACCGAAATCAAATCGATAAAAGAAATAACAATAGCCCCCAAAGCGTTGACAACCGAAACCCCCGCTTCTGAAGAAAAACCCACGGAAGAAGAGAGAGCCAAGAAGAAGAGAAAGCAATCGCCAGCCAAACCCAGCCCACGAACGGAAGCAGAAAAACGAATAGAAGAAATCAGAGCCGAAGTGGAAAAAGTCCTGGACAAACTGGGGCAGATGGAAATTGAATCCTAAACAGGAATGGGTTGAAAAAGCCAAGAAAAACGCCGCCCTAGAAGCCGTAAAACACGTTAAAAATGGCTTCACAGTTGGGCTTGGCAGCGGAAGCACAGCCGCCTACGCCATCGAAGAAATCGGAAAAAGAATGAAAAGAGAAAAACTGCACGTTCAAGGCGTTCCAACATCATACCAAGCCTTCATGCTCGCCGTCCAGCACGGGATCCCGGCAACGACCCTTGAGGAACAGCCTATATTGGATTTGACAATAGACGGAGCAGACCAGATAGACCCAGAACTAAACCTCATCAAAGGCATGGGCGGAGCGCTCGCACGCGAAAAAATCGTGGCCTCCGCATCCAAAAAACTGATAATAATCGCAGACGAAACCAAGAAAGTCAAGATTCTGGGAGAAAACAATCACCCAGTGCCCCTAGAAACACTGCCCTTCGCAGCCTCACTTGTAATGCGCAGAATAAAAGAAATGGGCGGAAAACCTGCCCTAAGAGAAGGAAAAATGAAAGTCGGACCTGTCATAACGGACAATGGAAACGTCATCATAGACGCAGACTTTGGACTCGTGCACAAGCCAGCTGAGCTAGAACACAGACTTAAGTCCATGCCCGGAATTTTGGAGACTGGTCTCTTCGTCCAGATGGCAGAAATAGCATACGTCGGAAAACACTCCAACGTAGAGAAACTGACTAGAAAATAAGCCCTCAAGACTTCGGGCGAATGAACATTCATGCACGCCTAACTTGACAACTGCATAAATAACCTTAAATCAACCCTTCTCAAACAAAATAGCCAAGAACCACACGCCGGGGTAGCCTAGCCTGGCCAGGGCGCCAGACTCATAATCTGTTCCAGATGAGAAATCTGGAGTTTGCACGGGGCAAACGCCCTCAACCAGAAGTCGCGGGCTCGAATCCCGCCCCACTGCCGGAGCAAGCCTCCGTCAGGGCGAACGGCACCAATCAGCGGGCCCGCAACCAAAAGACACCATAGCCAAGCCTTGGCTAACATCAATATTTCCGCTGCTCCTCTTCGTTTGCCCATTTCTTTTGAACCCAGTAAACATTGCAGCACGGGTCCTAAGCCTTATATCTCTTCGCGGGCACTAGTCACGCGCGCGCTATTCTTTCCCTTCGATCCTAACTATTGGTCTAGCCATGACTTCCCTTATCTGGGAAGCAATTTTCATCGGACTGCAAATCATTTTCATCTTTAGGTTGCTTTCGGTTTCGCTTTGAGTGCGAATGATCATGTCTCCGGAGTTCACGATTCTATTAGAAATCGATCTGATTACTTCCAAATCTGAAAAACCTGAAGGAGAGATTACAGTCGATTTTGAAGTCAAGATTCCAAACCTTATTTCCAAACTATCATCCCTGAGAACATAGGTGTTTGAAGCCCTTATCAGCAGCAGGTGCGCCATGCTAAGCACCCAAACCAAGAAAATCACCACATCAATCCACAACACAATCTGAGTATTCGGAATCGGATTCTGCAGATATGGAATCGTGTGCGCTATATCATACGAGAGTTCGAGCCAAGATATCACGACGGCGACCACAATGATCAGTACGGTTCCAGTCACTGCACTAGGCAGTATCCAGGGTTTGCCTGTCCAGAGTATCGAGCCAGAATCTCCAGAATTTTGCGGCAATGCTGAGAAACCCTTATCATTGTATGCTGAAATCAGTACTAAAACTATCGCGCATTTAGGGAAGATAGTACGCACAAGCGCACTGGCTTAGCGCGCGCGAAACTACTAGGCAACCGCTTCCCTTATGTCAGATCCTGTGGCGCCCACGCGAAAGAAAACACAAGAAAATTGAACCTCGAAATAACCACGAAATTGAGTACTCAAGAGCAAGGGCTCGAATTCCAAGCATGCGCGATACGAGAAGTCAGTGTCTAAAAAACGGTGCGACCCAACTACCGTCACACTCGAAAACCGGATTGAGGAACATGCATGCACGCTTGATGTTGAATCATATTCGGTCTAGCATGTTATAGTAACGTGAAACCTAAAAAGAGACGTTCGATTACAGATTATTGTGTGCAATGCGCAAAGACATGTTTAGGAATGGAGTTGGGAAAAGATGAGTGAAACTGTCCCATTCGATATCGAAACAACAGGAACTAGTCCTATTTCAAGTAGGATAATCATGATTGGAATAGGAGATAATATTTTCTTTAATAAAGATGAAAAGGAACTATTGAAGGATTTTCAAGCATATCTAAAAAGAAAATCTCACAAGAACATAAGAATAACTGGATGGAAAATAAAAACATACGATATCCCTTTCTGTAATATTAGAGCTTTGAAATATGGCATTGCTTTGCCATTTGAGCATGGTGCATTCGAAATAGAAGATCTAGCTGAGTTCTTTCAGTACGGGCCAGAACCTATCCGTGCTTCAGACTTAGCAGATTTCTTAGGGTTGTCAAAGCATAAGGAAGAATCTTCTCACATACCAGATGTTTATTTGTCTCTAACGAACGACGCACTAACAGTAGAAAGGATTAAGAAGCATCTGAGGACTCACCTCGAGTTCGTAATGGAATTAAGAGATAAGCTTTATGCATGTGGTTGGTTATAGTCCATGAAAGGATAGCCCATACGAATAGCGCGTTAAGTCTTTTTGATTGCATCAGCAATGGTGCCTATTTTCTTTTGTTTCAGGGTTTCTCTTCTCATCAAGTCTTGAATTGCTCCGCTTATCCCTCCTTGACACTTGGCCACACAACTATATGCATGAACTCTCTAAGTAGGCTGCATGGAACGTTGCATATCGTAAGGTTTTCAAAGAAGTAGCGCGCTGGCTTTAATGCAGTCTAGTCAAGAATGCTGAACTTTTCCGCAGTCAACTCCGTAATGTGGATAGCAACTGCCTTCTCATAAATGATAGCACTATTTCGTGCCGCATGTATTTTTCATCAAGACTGGTCGCGACGCGCTACTCAAACTCATCTCAGTTGGTCTAACACACATGTTTGTCCAATCATATTCAGATCATATAGTGGACCGGTGGGTAGGGTACGTCAGCGCACACAAACCGAAAATGGGCACATCGTGATTTTCCAGGATACGACTTCGCAGTTGTTCCTTCAGGCCAGCCCTTCAGGTTTCCTTAGCTATGGACGTTGCGTTTCTGGTTGACAGTTCAAGCTGGTCGCCAAAGCCTTTTTTGACATAGGCGTTTTTGATGACTATTCTGTCGCCAACATTCAAGTCTTTCACCGAATCCGCATGGTTTCGCCACGCCGAAACCCACATCCTGTCCGTCTCGTCTTTCAACTCGAAAGTAGCCAGCTTCAGAATCTCCTGTTTCGAAGTTTTCACTTCCCTAACCATCGGTCTCGTCGCAACTTCTCCCATAACGTTGACCTGGCCCAAACCCTCCTTCAAACTCGCCAGCGGCGAAAACTCTGAAAGAGCTTGAACGCCAACATAAGTTGCCGAGTCAACGTGAACCTCCAACCCTCCACCAGCTGCTTTCTTAACCTTTCCATTCACCACCTGCAACCCTGCGCCCACCTTAACTAGGCCTTCAATCTCGTCAACCTTCTCGTTCCAAACCACGACCGCCACTTCCCTAGAACCGTCGGACAAGATGAACCGCATAACCTTGCCAACGCTTGAATCCGACCTCTCAAACTCCGACACCGAACCCAACCGCTTAACAGTCCCAGTCAAGTTCACCTTGTTGCTTTTCTGAACGCTCGACAGCTCGTCAATCTTCGTCGTAAACTTGCCAATCGAAGGATAATCCTTCGAATTCACGTCCGCCGGGTTAACCTCGACAATGCACTTCTCTCCAATGTGCACTTCGACTTTCCCACCGAAGTCCTCGCGAGTGTAGCCGTGACGAAAACGAACTATCTCGCCAACCTTCACCCCGCTAGACTCTGCCAAACCCGCCTTGTCGTTCCACAACACCACCCGCAGAACCCCGCTCTCATCAGCGATGAGCAAGCTTGCAAACCTCCCTTTCCTGTTGCCGTTGAAAGCCCGCGGAGAAAAAACAGCGACAACCCGCCCGACAACGCTGATGTCATTCAGTCCGGGAATCAAGTCCCTCACCAACAGGACATGCGCAGCAGTCTCACCGCCCAGATTCTCACAGCCAAATCCCGCTGCGATCATCCTCAGAAGAGCCTCATCCGAAATCAGGCCGCCAGCCCTACTTCTTTCCGCCTCCAGCCTCTCCAGAACAGATTCCCTCGAAACCCCGGGGCAACTTGAAAGAATGCGCTCAACTATCTCGTCAAACGACATCTCTGCTTCAACACTGCAAAAGTGAAATCACTCACGCTATAAAGCTTATTAAGACCCGCCGGCGACTCTAAACATTAAAAGGAGTACCGCCGCAAAAAATGAACACGCAAACCCTCTACAGCCTAGGCACAGCCTTAGCCTTCGCCGAAATGCTAATCATGATAGTCGCAACCGCACTCCTCCTCCTGTCAAAAAGTAGAAAGGCAGGGAAGGCCAGAGGAGGCGGAGCGATAATAATCGGACCAATCCCGATAGTCTTCGGCACAGACAAATAATCACTCAAGACAGCCCTGCTGATCTCAATAGTCCTCACGACACTTCTCATAGTGTTGGTCATAATGCTGCATTTCCTGTCCAAGTAATCGAGGAAAAAGCCGTGGCGCAAATGCGTGAAACAGCCGAACCCTCCGATGAAAATACACCGCGAAAGTTCCTTACACTTTTCATTCTCGGATTCTCAACGATGTTCGTGGGGCTGATACTCGTCGCAATCGCAGCGATAGTTTCCCAGGGCGGCTCAACCAGCTTCGGAGGAATCATCTTCATCGGCCCAATCCCGATCGTCTTTGGCGCCGGCCCCAGAGCACAGTGGCTGATTCTGTTTGCTATTATTCTAGCAGTTCTAAGCGTTATAATGTTTCTGATTTTGCGCAGAAGGCCAGGCATCACGCGGGTTTAGGATTCTTCTTTTTCCTCTTTGCCGTAAAACACGTACAGGAATATCAAGGCCAACGCGATGAACGTCGCAACTATCATGACGTACTGAAGCAGGACAAAGTATTCTCCTATTACCATGCGGACAGCCTCCTTTCACACTCTATCAGAGTTTGAATATTTAAACAGTAGCTTTTTTCCACTCGTTCATGAGCAAATCGTAAAGCTCGTCATGCTCCTCTATGCCCTCATACCAGCCCAAAGCCTTAGCCAGCTTCTGCGCGATGAGATGATAGCACAGGTGAACCTTCTTGTCCACGACTCGAAAATAGAAATCGTCACACGTGCAGAACTCAGCCTCAGGCATAATCAGGTAATCCCGCTCCTTCCCAACCACTATCCAAACGTTCCTGCCGCTCGGCCTGAAAACATACCTTTTCACTCGATTCTCCTTCAAAGCCTCAAAAGCCCTCGTGAAACGCTGCCCAAAAACATCGTAAAGCCTCGTCAAATCCTTGCCGGTCAGTTTGCCCTCTGCCTTAGCTTCTTTGCACACGGTAACCAGCAGTTCATTCTCAGATTCTTGGTCCATAACAGGCGAACTACCCAAACAGCGACGCCACTGAAAATCGAGGCTACTCTATGTTTATGGGCTCGCCTCTAGGCGGCTTTCCATCCTTTGCCTTCGGCAACGTGACTTCCAGAACACCGTTCTTGTACTGCGACCTCGCCTCCCGAACCCTGACTTTCCCGGGCAACGAGACCTCCTTGAAGTACTTGCGCTGAGGATTGTCAACCACAATTGTAAGAGTGTCTTCCGTTCCGCTCAGCTTAATCTCCTTCTTCTCAACCCCCGGCAGTTCAGCCACAACCTGGATTTCACCGTTCGTCTCAACTATGTCCACCAGAGGCTCACGCTCCTCCTGCACGTGGGGAAGTCCGTTTCTCCTAGGCTTCACGTTTCCAAACTCGCGGATTTCAGGCTTCCCGTCAGGACCGACCTCCATGCTGTAGCCGTACACGAAAGGCCCAAACTCCCGCGCTGTCGAACCGTCTGGCAGCTTGCGTTCCTTCACGTAGTCTTTCGGAACCCGCGAGGCGAAATCTTTGAACTCTTCTTCCATCATCTTCTCCATCTCTTCGAAAATCTTGTCGACGTCATCAAAGCCCCAGTTTCTGAAGAATGGAGAACGTCTACTCCTGTGCCACCTTGAAGAATCATCTTCCGAAGACATAGCGTCCATCACCATTGTCTAGAATTAAGAATGCGTTTATCTATAAACGTTGTGCGCGCACGAGGGCTCAGCTCAAGGCTCTGAGCTGTTCAATCGTTCCGAGTAAGGTTCCGTCAAGCAGGTACGCCTCAGCGGCCCTCATATCAACGGCTTCCGACCTGAGAACAGGGCCGGTCACCATTTCAGCCTTGCTTCCGGAGGGTCTCCTCTCGTTCAACGGCCTGCCTCCTAAGAAATCGTTGAAAGAGGGCATTATGAAAAGCTGCGAGGTCTTGGGTTTCGTCCCGTAATGTTCACAGAAAGTCTCCTCTGCACTGGTTCCAACCTTTATCCTGTGTTTCTGCAGGAGAACTTTGGAAAGCCTGCTTCCGTCACAGTCTGCTTTCACCCAAACCTGCCTGGTCACTCTGAACCCCGCGGGGTCGCGGAACACCACAACTGGGTGAACGTGCCCCATCATCAGTGTTTTGCATTTCAGAAGGGCTGGCGAAGGCCACTGGTGCCCGTGGAAAAAGCCCACGTCATCGAAGGCCACGCCGGTTGCCGGCAGAACTGTTATTCCCTCAGGCAGCAACGGCTCAAGATTTCCGTCGTGGTTACCGCGAATGATGGATATTCGTTGCACACGGTTCCTTAACGCGTTGAAGAAGTCGGGGACGTCGCGCCACTCCATCTTCTCCGCCGTTGCAATCGTGTGCTTCACGTCGCCCAACACGAGGATTTCATTCGACCTGTATTCAGATATGAGGTCGATGAGCTTCTTCAGAAGCTTCGGCGTCTGCGATGGAACGTGTATGCCCTTGCCTGAAAGAGACATCTCCCACCCTAAATGCAGGTCGGCTATGGCCATGAGCCGCGTTCCACGCGATTTCAGAAGCGCAGCCGGATACGGCGGCAGAGGCGTTATCATTCTTTTTCCTTTCCAGGCTTGACCAAATCGAGTATTCTCCGGTGCATTTCAGCGTTGGCAGCGGCTATGAACTCGACCTTCTGCCCCGGATCCAGCTTGGCACCTAAGGGTTTTCCATTCGACGTTGTCAGGATTGCACCCGCCTCTTTTACAATCAGGCATGCAGCAGCCACGTCCGTGGTACGCAGCTTTCCGCGAATGTCGATGAAGGCGTCCGTTGACCCGTCCGCCACGTAGCACAGTTCCAGCGCGTTAGCCCCGAAATGTCGTATGTGCTTCGTTTTCTTAATCAAACCTGTCAGTCTGGGAGCAATCCTATCCACTTTGTAGCTGTTCAGGTCCATGCCTATTACGGCGTTCTCGAGTGAAACGTTGTCAGATGGAGAGATGCGTTCATCGCCACGGCAGGAGCCCTTCCCGCTCTGCGCCGTGTACGTTACATCATGGAATAAATCAGCGACCAAGGCCGAGTGTACATCCTCCAAGAACGGTTTCTCAGACACTGCAATTGAGGTTGCGTAGAAGGGAAGTCTCCTCATCAAGTTTGTCGTACCGTCAATGGGGTCAACCGTCACGTAGCATTCTTGAGGGTTCTCCCCGTGTTCTCGCACGCCGGATTCCTCGCTTATCAACGTGAAAGAGATCCCTCGTCCTGTTAACGTGCCGACGATGGCGTTTTCAGCTGCCAAGTCAATCTTTTTGATCGGATCCCCGCCTGCACCGATGCCCAAGTCTGGCTGAGGTTGATCCAGCGTCTTAAGCAGCGGAGCGATTTGCTCTTGTATCCTGTTCTTGCACTGTACCAGTATCTGCGGCCAATTGTACTGTCTCATCAAAGCTCTCCGTTCTTGCATACGACTGCTTTCGTTAAAGCCTTTGCTGAAGACGACTTCAGCTCGAGGGCCTTTGACCTTGAAATCCTTGTCCCATGCCGAAGTTGAGATGAATAGGAAAGAATATTCTAGAAAAGACTTCTCTAAGATAACATCAGAAAGGCTTTAAACGCATTCTAACAATGAGCTTCTACTGGACTTGCAGATGGCTTTCAAGATTGCGGGAGTTCTGGAGATGCTAAGCGACGGAGAATGGCACACGCTGCAGAGAATTCGAAGGAAAATGAAGTTGAACAAGGACCAAATCCAGCAAATTGCACTGTTTCTGGAAGAATACGAGTTCGTGGCAATTGATGAAACTAAAAACAAGATTAAGATTGAAGAAGCCGTCCGAAAATTCCTAGCCAAAGAGGCTACTTCATAAGGGCTTTCAAGCCCCTGTAGGCTTTCAGAAATTCTCGGCCTTTCTCAGTAACCTCTAACGTCAGAGTGTCAGATTTGTTTGTTCGGCCGTTCAAGCGTAACAGTCCGTTCCCAAGCAAGAAACGTGAGTAGCCCTTCAATTGCTTAAAGCTGAGGTTGCAGCGGTACATCAGATTAGTCTTCTTAGCCCCGCCGTAAGAAGCATCCAGTATGTCTGCGATGATGTCGAAATTGCCGCGATGGTTGTTGCTGATGTTCCCTTCAGGTTCAATCAATAAACTCACCAGTGTAGACCTTTGTAAGGAGTTGTTCGGAACCCCCTTCTCCCAAAGAATAATAGGGCGAACCAAAATTTAAACGTTCTGAAACTGAAAAACAACAGAAAACAGGCAGGAAAGTGTGCCGCTGCAGAGGCAAAAGCGGAAGGAAGCGTCCATGTTGGTAGGAAGAGGGTCATCGACGGTCCTGCGAATAGACTAGTTGCCGCTCCCCTCTTTCCAGCCTTAACCTTCTCCTTCTCGCGACGCTGTATTTTCCGCAGGAACAGATTTAAGAATTATGGAATTATGTTCTATCTCCCGTGCAAGAGTCCAAACATCAAACCACTGCATGTCAACAGCTTAAACTCTATGCTGACTCAAGACGTGGCTGGAAACAGCGGCTAAGGTAGATTGGATATCTTTGTGACTTTGAAGACTTCGCAGTACTTGCCTTTTCCGGTCATTGCTCCTCGGTATCTGGCGAGGCCTTCGAAGGCTTCATCGTACCGAATATTCTCCATCTGTGACTCATGCTTCCTCAAGGCAGTGGCTTTCTTGTCGATGAATTCCGAAATGTCTTCCACATACTCGAAGTCTAAGAGAGGCGTCCAGACTTCATAGGCCAAGACGGTCTCGGTAGGCCAAGGAGTCCCTGTGTATTCCTGGAATAGGCGTACACTGGCTCTTGCCAATGCTTCATTCACGAGCTGGAAAGTCGCTCTGTGATCCTGATGGCCATCAGACGGGTGATGAACATAAACCATGTTCGGTTGCTTCTTTCTGATCAGTTCAACCAGCTTCTTCAAGTTGCTCTGATCGTATTGCAGATAGCCATCTGGATTTTTCAGATAGGTCAGATCCTGGAAACCAATTACCTGAGCGGCGTTCTTCGCTTCCTCTTCTCTTATTCTTGATAATTCCTCTTTGGAGTGGTCCAGACTGCCAGCCTCTCCAGAAGTCATGTAACAGACAGAGACCTGATTTCCCAGTTTCACGTGCTTTGCCAGACTGCCACCGCACCCTATGATATCGTCGTCAGGATGCGCTGCAAAAACCAGTATACGCTTCATCATACACCTGCGTTAGCTGCCATTTCTATTAAATATTTGCGCCATGCTCCCTATTCCGCCCAGAAGCAACATCCGAATCATAATCGCCAAGGCGCTACTGGTCAAGCGTGCGTACTGGCAGACGTGGGTTTGACTTCGAAGTCAGATTCCAAGACAGACATTGTCTCCCCTCTCAGCTCGCGCAGTAGAGTTTCATCTTAGAGTCGTGCGCTGTCAACGCCATGAGATATATGTCAAAGCGGCGGCAATGGCTCCGTAAAGGCCGACATCGTCGCTGAGAGGTGTAATCTTTATTTTCGGGATTCTGTTTATGACGTAGTCTTTCACGTGCTTTCTTATCGGTTTCAGAATCATCGCCCTGTTCTTCAGCGTTACAGTCCCGCCAACAGTGATTAGTGATGGATCATAAGCGTTTATCACGTTCGCAAAGCCTATCGCGTTCAAAACCCCAATCTCCTCAACCAGTCTTGTCGATATGTTGTCGGCCTTTCCTGCAGCGGCGAACAGGTCAATTGCACTTAACCTTGACAAATCTCCTCCTACCATTCTGAGCAGCATACTTTCCTCCACTGTTTTTTTGGGCATGTCTTTGAGTCTCATTCTGATGAAGTTTGGAATGTTGCTCCCTGAGCAGTAGGCTTCCCAGTGGCCGCGTTTTCCGCAGCCGCATGTAAGCCGACCTTCATAGTCTATGACGATGTGACCGACTTCATGAGCGTTGCCATCTTTTCCCAAGAGCAGAGTGCCGTTGACAATCGCTCCACAGCCTATGCCAGTGCTTATGGTTATGTAAGCATAGTTGTCTAGTCCTTTCGCAGCGCCAAACATTTTTTCGCCAAGAGCCGCGCCGGCAGCATCGTTGATCAAGCATGATGGTATGCCCAGTTCCTCCGAGATGGGCTTCGTGATGGGCACGTAGTCAAATGGCATGGCGGTCGGATGGATGAGTACGCCTTCCTCTTGGACCAGGGGACCTGTGGCTGCGATGCCGGCACCCTTTAGAGATTTGATGCCAAAGCCATGCTTGTTACATAAGAAACGGGTAAGTCTGATCATCTGGTCACTTATTGCCTTGGCACTACTCTTGTCAACCTTTTCACTGGTTTTCGCTATGAGGTGCCCATTCTTGTCCGAAACGGCAACCCTTACCCATGTGCCCCCTAGATCTATCCCTATCCAGTGTTCATCTTTAACCAAGCCTTTCACCCGGAAAACACGCAGGCGCCGTGCTAACACTCTCGTGCGTACAGTTCTTATGATTTGTGGGAGCCCCGCATGATGGTTCGAAAATACGCATAAATGCCTCGTAATAAGTCATAAATCGTATTATCGCTTGCAATGGAGATTTCTCCCGCACAAACCCCTTTTTTTGACCGACAGAACTTTCCTCTACGGCCAGCCCACGCTTCTGATACAGACTACGGTTTGCCTGTTCTGGCCCCTTCAGGAGACAGAGAAGCGAAATTATGGATAGTGTTGTCCGTAGTGTTTTGCTAGTAGGGATAGGTCGGATAGGCTGACTTTGCCGTCGCTGTTTATGTCTGCGTTGGGGTTCCACTTTGGACTGGCCGGTGTGGTGCCGTAGGCCTTTGCTAGTAGGGATAGGTCTGAGAGGCTGACTTTGAAGTCGCCGTTGATGTCGCCTGGAATCGTAACCTTCACCGTTCCCAAATTGAAGCCGTTGCCTGACATGTCAGTTTGGCCTGCAACAGGCTGTGCATAAGCACTTACCGTGTAGTTTCCGTAGACGAGGCTCGCAGTGTTCCACGCGAACCTGAGAACCATCCCACACGATGCATTCAGACCGCTGACCTGTTGAGAGCCTATGCCCATGGCGTTTGCGTACGCGGTAACGCTGAACGACTCAGCGTACTCGCCGTTGTCGGCCGCGCAGACCGTTAGGCTGCAGTTGAAGCCCTGCGCAATCACGGTCTTTGCCGCCACGACACTGATGACCGCGACGCAGTGGCCAGACGCCACTGTCCAAGGCTTTAGCAGCGGGTAATGATCCGTGTTGTTGCTGTCGACTTGGTAAGGTATATTCCAAATACCTGAACTATCGATTTCAGCAGCGTTAGGATGTTTCTTCAAATAGTCGCTCCAGTAGTTTCCACCGGAGGGATAGCCGTTGTCCCAGGTGCTGTTTCCAGTGGCTAGGACGGTTAATTGGGCGGTGGCCAAGAAGTTGTTGTGGTAGAAAATGTTGGCGTTCGAGTTCGTCATGTTCAATAGGATTTGGTTTCCTGACATGGAGTTTCCGTAGACGACGTTTCCATCTGCTCCAATGTTGAGGGTCACGCTGGTTTGCGAGGTGATTATGTTGCCGTATATGATGTTGCCGCTTGCGGAAGCTGTCAGGTTGATCGGAGTCGGCGTGTCCTGGAAAATGTTGTCGAATATGATGTTGTCCGTCGCGTTGTTTCCCTCAAGCACGATTCCGCTGCTGCCTATGGAAGCCATGATGTTGCCGTAGATTCTGCAGTTGCTGGCGTTATCGACGAGTATGCCCTCGGGCACGTTGGTTATCTCGATTCCCGTAACAGTCGAGCCCGACGCTCCAGACCCCAACGTAAGATAGATGCTTGAAGCTCCTCCCCCGTAGACGGGCGGGTCTTTTTCACCTATAATCGTCAACGTCTTGTTAATTGTTAGAGACTCGCCGTAGAAGCCAGGGGCAATTATGACGTTCGCTCCGGATGGCGCAGCGTTGATTGCGGCTTGAACGCTCGTGTAGTTTTGGCTGTAATAGACAGGCCCGCTTGACGTGACCGTCAAGCTGGTGCTGCCGCTACTGGGCGTGTTGTTCGAGTCTCCACTGTAGCTCGCCGCGATGGTTACACAGCCGGTGAGGTTGTCGATGTACGTGGTAGAACAGGTTCTATTGGACAAGGTGCAGACCGACTGGCCGAAGCTCCCCCCAACACTGCTCGTGCTCCAAGTGATAGTGCCCGTTGGGTTAACCCTAGAGACGGTGGCCGTACAGGTAACGTTGTGGAAGATGAAAGCAGGGTTGGGTGAACAGGAAATGGATGTTGGAGACTGTGGCAGAATTGAGACGTAGCCATTTTCAGAATCTACGGCAACAGGTCCAGTGTTTCTGTCAGCCAGGTCTATGAAGATAAAGCCAACAGTCGAATTAGTAGGCGAAGGTGGTTGACTGACCACCTGAAATGTGATCTCGGCCGCTATACCATTCCCCCACCATCCCATGCACCCACATGTTGACGCAGCCGCAACTTCGTATTGGACGGCATTAGAATACGGAGGGCTACTTACCTTTGTGAATCCGTCTGCCAGATAGAAGCCTGCACTCGTAATATAGAGCAGTGAACTCTCCGGACCAGCCAACACTCCGCCCGGCTGGCCCAGCATGTCAGTGAAGTTTACAGGCTGAATCAACGTTGAGTCCCAGCCAAGCCAAAATTCGAGCCCAGCCAATCCGGCCGGAACGTTGGCGGTGGTGACGTTATGCAGCATTACAGTTATCGTGAATTCTTGGCCTACTGCGGGTCCAGGACCAAACGTGATGTTTTGAGGCTCAACCGTCAAATATGGGCCTGAATGAGACTGACTTCCCTGAGCTACTGCTGATCTGGAAATTAAAACCAATATGTTAACAAAAAGCAGCAAAATCATTGAATGTGCGACTCGTTTATTCATAGACTGTCACATTCAGGTTATATTTACAGCGCGCAGTATTTCACTTTTTCTATGATTGGCTATAGAAAAGAGTTCCATCATAAACGACGTGCAGACGTGCCGGGATTGAACCCCAAACTGGGCCAAGTCCAACGCGCGCGGCTGATAGGCCATCAACTTTGCCCTCGTTAACATCGTATTCTGATTCATTTGCAAGGAGAAAGCGGCCGTACACTGGAGGTGGAGGGTTCATGGTCCGCCGTTGGCTATTTCAGAGGGTGGATAAGGCGCGTTGTAGCTGTAGTTCCCCCAGCACCAGTGATAATGCAGAGCGACCGTGACTAGGTCTGACAGGCCGACGACACCCGACGGCCCCGCAACATTGCACGCCGGGTTCCAAACCTGACACGTTCCTGGGATACTTCCGAGAGGAACTGTTGATGGGGGTGTTCCGACTGTTCCATAAGCGTTTGCAAGCATCACGAGGTCAGTTAAGCTTATCGTGTAGTATCCACCTGAAGGTTGCGCACCAGAAGAAGTATTAAGCCATCTATACCTGAAATCCAATTCACCAAGCGCAGGCTTCAAGAAAAAGCCATCATAAACATCAAGAGTTATGCCCCCACCATAGGTGAATGATGCTGCATTTGTGCTGCCTACTCGATACTTCCATGGGCCTGTTCCAACCAAAGTGGTTTCAGGGTCGCTCTGCAGTTGCGACAGCGTGAAGGGTGCGCCGGCTAGGATGTTGCCGGATACCGCGGCTTGTCCTGGCCATAATCCGTGGAGGCCATCTGTTGCTGAGCCTTGTTCAGCCAGGGTCAAGTTG
>Ga0209777_10000084_pt1 | contig 156761 bp, 179 predicted proteins | sample FrelakmetHBP12HB_FD_187147 | JGI IMG/M metagenome (GOLD analysis project Ga0209777, IMG submission 187147) | Freshwater lake sediment microbial communities from the University of Notre Dame, USA, for methane emissions studies -HBP12 HB (SPAdes)... | ecosystem: Environmental > Aquatic >... | reverse complement strand
GCCATTCCGTTTCTGAATCTGCTTTATTATAGACTTAAAGTGAGGAGGGAGACAAACAGGTTTGGGATTTACATCTCCGGTATTCCAGAGAAGTCCTTCGTAATATATATCCGGCTCATCAGGATCGGTTAATTTCGCGTCAAATCTCAATATTTTATCAGTGGGTATTTCGTGCAGTGGTGGTGTCGGGTCAAAACATTCTGGTAAATTCTCCGGGTCGGTAATATCGAATATGACCTGCAGTGGGGGATATGTCATAACCGGCAACCTGCCAATAACCTGCATTCCGGGTGATGCAGGCAATTCAACCGGCTTTGGCATTCATAATTTATGCAAACCTTTTTAGTTAGGATTGACCTAACATTTGGTAAGGACTCTGTCGCCACTGCGGGAAGGGTCCTTATCATTTTTACCCGCCTGACTTGTCTGCTATCTCTTTTTCGATTTTCGATACTTCATCAGCAACAGCCTTGCGGCAAACCTGGCTTACGTTTACCCCGTAAATTATCGCTTTCTGGCGAAGTTCAAACGGGATAACTACACTAACGCAATTCGACATATAAACAAGTATATGCGATTTGGGTATTAAATACCAACAATAGTTAGTAATTTTTAAGTATTTTGTTAGGATTTTTTGAGAGCAAAAAAGGTATTATGTTAGCGGTGGTGAATAGTCCCCTCCCCCCCAATCTCCTTCATTGCCTCGAGAAACTTGCGCAGTGTGGCTTCTGGTAATTTGTCGGGCAATGTAATGACAAACTGTTTCCCCTCACCCAGTTCGATACGCTGTTGCAGATCTGACAGCTGCTCCTGTTGCTTCTGCAGCATTTGTTTAAGGTTCATATTCTCGGTTATTACCTGCATCAGCGTATCAGCGTGTTTCTCGGTTTTCAGGGATTGCTCCTGCATTTTCTGCTTTAATTCATTCTCCAGCTCTTTGACCTGCTTGCTGCCGGTAATGCTTACCATGTGCTGTGCTTTCAGGTACTCGGATGCAACAGTTTCATCATCATATCTTCTATATGCACCTGATAGGTAAGCGCTGTGACCAGCGAGAAATTCACCTATCTCTTTGCTGATCACTAATGATAACTGGCTTAAGAAGAATTTACGAAACCCGTGAATGCGGAGCTGATTTCTATTCGTTACATCGTCCTTTGTCATCTCCCCGCTTGCTGTTAATGCGTCGTTCCACCATTGGGTTACTGCTGCATCACTGAAGGGAAATAAGCGGGGATCTGTATCAGTCTTAACGCTTGCACGTCCTATCTCGATCAACTTCTTACTTCTTGCATTACTCATTTCGATATATTGATTCCTGACTTTTAACCACTCCTGGACTGAGCTTGCTGCCTCGTCGCTGATAAAGGTATATCGCTGTTTCCCGGTTTTTGTGTTCTCTCCCCGGAATGTCATCTTTACTGGGTGACTGGTGAAATCCACGTCATTGATACTGACTGTTAACATCTCGTTCAATCGTGCACCTGATGAAGCAAGACAGAGAAATAGAGCTTTTCCCTGGATTGAGCAATGCTGGAGTGCGGCATTAATGATCTTCTGGTTAAGCACCCGGTCAACCGTTGCGGCGCTTCCCTTCATGGTTTCCCTGCGTATGTCCTGGCTCGTCCCCTTTGATACATTCACCCCATGATAGGTCATCGCATATCTGATTGCGGTCATCGATTGCTTTGCTGAAAGGGCTGGTCGTGTCTCAATCAGGTGTTCAGAGAAACGGATAAAATCAGCATCGTTATCACGCTTTGATACGAGATACAACTCAAAAAGCGCATTATAATCAGGTTTGGGAATTTTACCGGATTTTATATCCGATTTCGGCATTCCATAGATACATCTCAAGAAGCTCTCGATTGCATTTTTATATCCTGCTTTACTGCTAGCGTTACTGTATTTGGAAAGGAATAATGCAAGTTTCGGTAATGGCGCAGTACTCCCTTCTTTTTGCTTTACTGCCTTCTTTACCATACAGAAGTATGGAATACCTGACAATTTAATACTTTCTGAAAAATCCTAACAACAGTTAGTATTTATTTTAAAAAAAAAACAACTATATAACCGGATAGAACTATGGGCCCGGCCGGATTCGAACCGGCGACCTCCGCCGTGTAAGGGCGACGTCATAACCAACTAGACCACGAGCCCGGTCTCTTACTAATGTTTCCCTGCACCCTATTAACATTGTTGATTTCTGACATGGGGACCACCTTTATTCTGCGTGGAGGCCGGACAGGAAAAATGTATCAGATTATAAAATTATCATGGAAAAAACGGGATTTATTTATTCTTTCTTAAGTTTGATATCGATGGCGTACTTCTCTGCATTCCGGTCAGCGATCGTCTGTATCGTGGCAATCTCCGCATCACGCCGGGTTGGCTTGAACAGGTGACGGAAACGTTTCTGGGTCTTTAAGTATTCCTCGACCGGCTTGCGCACGACTTTTTTTACCTTTACGAGCTTTCCTTCAATCATCTCGTAATTGACCCAGAGCCCGGTCTCAATTGCCAGTTTTGCAACAGCAAGAGTCTGGTCGCCTTCAAAACCCCATCCTGTACAGCAAGGTGCATGAACCTGGACATAGCAAGGACCGGGGGTATTTATCGCCTTCTGGACTTTCTGCATTAGGTCAGCGGTATAGGCAATGGAAGCGGTCGCAACATAGGGAGCACCGTGTGCTGCCAGGATCTGTGGCATATCCTTCTTGGGACGTTTGTTCCCAAACGAACACTTGCCCGGTGGGCTCGTGGTAGTACTTGCGTCGTAAGGTGTGGCACCGGAACGCTGGATGCCGGTGTTCATGTAGGCTTCATTATCATAACATATATAGGTGAAATCGTGACCGCGTTCGAAGGCACCGCTTATACAGATCATCCCGATGTCAAAAGTCGCCCCGTCGCCTGCCATGATTACGACTTTCTCTTTCCTCCCTTGTTTTTTAAGCGCCGCTTCGATGCCTGATGCAACCGCCGAAGCGTTTTCAAAGAGAGAATGGATCCACGGCACCTTCCAGGCGGTTTCCGGGTACGGCGTGGAGAATACTTCCATGCACCCCGTGGACGATACAACGATGGTATCGGCGCCGGCGGCTTGTGTTACCAGTCGTGCCGCCAGTGCGGCTCCACATCCGCCACATGCCCGGTGTCCGCAGTCAAATAGTTCACATACAGTATCGGCCATGTCAGAGCACCTCCCTGCGAAGCCCATAAAATATATCTCCCTGGCCCTTCTCAACGAGTTCAACAATCGCTTTGATGTCTTTCTTCCTGACGTCTCTTCCACCAAGGCCGATAATATAATCCTTTACCGGAATGCCCGAACTATAGAGGGCGTCTTTGACTTCGAGTGCAAGTGCCCCTTTTGCACCGAGAGAAACGTTCTTGTCGAGCACAGCGACTCTCTTTACATGAGCAAGAGCTTTCGCCATATTTTCTGAGGGGAACGGGCGGAAGACACGGACCTTGAGCAGTCCGACTTTTTTGCCTTCCTCACGTATCTCATCGATGGCGTCCTTGGTTGTACCGCATATTGAGCCCATCGCGACAATGGCAGTGTCAGCATCTTCAAGACGGTATCCCTCGACCATTGCACTGTAATCCCTGTTAAACATCCGCCCGAATTCCTTTCCTGCCTCCCGGATAATCGCTTTGGATTCCTTGAGAGCACGATCCATGTCGTACCTGAATTCATGGTAGTAGTCCGGGGTCGCATACATACCAAAACTGATAGGATCCGCTGCATCGAGCCGTTCCTTCGGGGTAAATTTTGGCAGGTACTTGTCAACATCCTCCTGGGTCAGCAGATCGGTGGGTTCATAGGTATGCGAGAGGATGAACCCGTCAAAGCAGACGAATGCTGGCAGGAGGACTGATGGGTCCTCGGCTACCCGGTACGCGATATAATGCAGGTCGGTTGCTTCCTGGTTGTCCTCAGCATAGAACTGGAGCCAACCGGAATCACGCAGCGAGATGGAGTCCTGCTGGTCGTTCCAGATTGAGAGCGGAGCACCGAGTGCCCGGTTGGCAATCGACATGACAATCGGAAGGCGCATTCCCGCAACATTAAAGCATACCTCAAACATCAGGGCAAGGCCCTGTGATGTCGTCGCAGAGTAGGTACGTGAACCTGCTGCGCTCGCACCGATACAGGCAGATAATGCTGAAAATTCGTTCTCTACGGTGATATATTCGGCATCGAGCTCGCAGTTTGCAACAAAATCAGCGAGCGCTTCGACAATATGGGTCTGGGGGGTAATGGGATAGGCTGCAATAACCTGCGGTCGACAGAATTTTACCGCTTCAGCCACCGCGTGGGACCCTTCAATCATCTGCATCATCTACTTCTCCTCCTGAATCATGCCGATTGCTTCTTTCGGGCACTCTTCCGCACAGAGCCCGCAACCCTTGCAGTAAGTATAATCGGGAACAAAAAATTCCTCAGCATTTTCACTGATGCATCCTTCCGGACAAATTGTCCGGCACGTCCCGCATTTCGAACACTTTTCCTGATCGAAGACCGGTTTGAATACGCGCCACGAACCGGTTTTATTATCACGGGCTTTCCCCGGCCGTGCCCTGCAGCCTACCGCTAATGCCATTATGCTCCCCCTTTAACGGCATTATACGCCTGTCGGGCTGCTTCGATATTTTTTATCGCCAGTTCTTTCGGGAACCGGTGATTGAGCGCATTCTCCAGTGCAGAGAACTTAATTTCACCTGTTGCCGCGGCAAATGCACCCATCAGAGATGTATTGGTAATGGGCAGTCCGAGTGTTTTGAGTGCGATGGAAGTTGCATCGATGGTGATCAGCTTCACCCCTTCAGGGACTGAATAACCGGGCGTTTTTTCTGTATTCACAATTACAATGCCTCCCTTTTTCACACCCTGGAACACATTCACATCTTTGACTAACGTGCTGTCCTGGACAATGATGTAATCCGGTTCATAGACCTGACTTCTCTTCCGGATGACTTTGTCATCGAAGCGGACAAATGCCTGGACAGGTGCCCCCCGCCGCTCGACACCAAATGCCGGGAAAGCCTGGGAAAAGGCGCCCCCTTCGAATGCGGCGACGGCAATTAATTCAGCGGCGGTGACCGATCCCTGTCCCCCGCGGCCGTGAATGCGTAGTTCTCTCAAGAAAAATCCCCATTAGTTTTACATGATTAATCGATATAAATCTACAGATCTACATCAAGCCCAAGAATAGTATTGTTACCACAAAATACATCGTGAGCGATCCTGGCAAGGCCGCTTGAAGCGCACCATTCGTCGAAAACTGCCACATTCCGACCAAGAAGTGCCTCAACATCGGGTGCAATAACGGGGGCAAGACTCCCGGCAAGTGCCACGCGTGCCCGGGTGTTCAACAGGAGGAGCGCGGCACATTCCATTGCGGCAAACATGGCAACAGATCGCATCCGATCACCTTCCGGAAGAGAGTATTTCACTCCTGCATGCTGGAAGGCTTCATTTGCGGTGCATATTCCGCCGTCGATCTGACGAATTGCATCCACATCGAGGGCACCATGGAGCAGTCCTGGTGCAAATATGCATGCGTCGAAAGCCCCCACCAGTTTTCCGGCGGTGACAAGCAGGCTGACAGTGTTTGAACTCACATCAGAGATAACTGCATCGTTCCCAATCGTATGGCAGGCCTCATAGGCGATCCCGACCTTTTCCGGACTCGACTGGTGGGAATATGCCTTGAAGCGGGGATCGGTAGGAGATCCGCGGTGGAGCCCGGGGATGACGATGGCAGGGATGCCACTCTTTGCCACCTCATCAAAAACCCTGGTCCCTCCCCCGATATGCTGTCCCGCCCCATCCTGGCTGACGAGTCCGCGGTTTTTCACCCCGGCAATACTGGTGATGGAAGAAAAATTGTCACCCATCGAATAGGATATCGCAATTCCTTCAATTTCATCGAGCGGACACAACCGTGAGAGATCCTGTATGGAGAACTCTTTTGCGGTTTCCCGGGAGATCTTGAATTTTCCTGACCCTCCCGCAAACCGCATCGCCGTTGTACCGTGATCGATCCCGATAAACATACCAGTAATCCTATAGCATGGATAACATAATATGTACTGATGTTTGATGTCGTGACAGGTGGTGCGGGGTTCATCGGCTCGCACCTCGTTGACACCCTCGTTGCTCAGGGAAACGAGGTCCTGGTGATCGATTCCCTTTGTTCCGGGCGAAGGGAGACGATTGCACGGCACATTGATGCATGCAACGTACGGTTCGTGAAAAAAGACCTGCTCCGGAACGGGTGGCAGGACACCATCCACGGGGCAGACCGGCTCTTTCATCTCGCGGCGGATCCCGACGTCCGCCAAAGCGCGGTGAACCCCGATCCAACCATGCAGAACAATATCATGGCAACGTACAGGGTCCTTGAAGCCATGCGCCTTCACAAGGTTCCGGAACTCGTATTCACCTCCACATCAACGGTCTACGGCGACGCAGCGGTGATCCCGACACCGGAGAGCTATACCCCGCTTGAGCCTATCTCAGTGTATGGGGCGAGCAAGCTCTCCTGTGAGGCGCTGATATCCGCATACTGCCACTCGTTTGGAATGAAGTCATGGGTATTCAGGTTTGCAAATATCATCGGTTCGCGAAGTGGCCATGGGGTAATCGCCGATTTTATCCGGAAACTTGAAAAAAATCCTGCTGAGCTGGAGATCCTCGGTGACGGAAAACAGACCAAATCCTATCTCGAAGTTCACGAATGCATAGCAGCGATGCTCTTTGCAGTCGGGCACGCCCGGGGGACGGTCAATATGTTCAATATAGGTTCTGAGGACTGGATCGATGTGAAGAGTATTGCGGAGATTGTCACCGAAGAAATGCTCCTTCCCCATGCAAAGTTTACCTTTACCGGCGGCGATCGCGGGTGGGTGGGAGACGTACCGAAGATGCAGCTTGCCATTGACCGGATCAAAGCCCTCCGCTGGAAGCCTCAGCTCAGTTCCCGGGAAAGCATACGCATCGCAGTCAGAGCAATGCTTGAGGAACGAGAGCACATGCTATAACGGCACACATAAAACAAACAGTACCCCAATTGCAGTGATTTCCATGAAGTATATCGTCATTCTCGGAGACGGCATGGCGGATGAGCCGCTTGTGCAGCTGGGGGGTAAAACCCCTCTCGAATATGCAAAAAAGCCGAATATGGACCGGATGGCAAAAAACGGCGCGTGTGGAATGCTCAGGACAATTCCTGACGCCTTTGAAGCAGGAAGCGATATTGCCAATATGTCCATCCTTGGATACGACCCTCAGAAATACTATACTGGCAGAGGACCGCTCGAAGCGCTGAGTATGGGAATCGAGCTTGACAGAGACGATGTTGCATACCGTTGCAACCTGGTGACCGTGCAAAACGGTATTATGGCCGATTTCTCCGCCGGTCATATCTCCAGCTCTGAGAGTGCATCCCTCCTTGCTTCGCTGGAACAGGAGATTCCCGAAGTGCTGTTCCGGACTGGCGTCAGCTACCGGAACCTGCTCGTTGTCCACCGGGGAAAAGGATCTGCTTCGACACCTCCCCACGATATCGTGGGGAAGAAGATTGCAGAGTATCTGCCGAAAGGGGATGATGCAGCCCTGCTCCTCCGATGCATGGAAAAGAGCAGGAAAGTGTTTGCCGATCATCCGGTGAATATTGCACGGCGCAGGTCCGGCAAACCTCCCGCTACCGGGATCTGGCCATGGAGTGGAGGACACAAGCCGTTATTCCCACGGTTTGATAAGAAGTACGGAAAGAAAGGGGGCATGATATCGGCTGTCGATCTCCTGAACGGGATTGCCCGGTGCGCCGGGATGGATATAATCACCGTCCCGGGTGCCACCGGCTATCTTGATACCGATTATGAAGCAAAAGGGCGGTATGCACTCGATGCAATCAGGCACCTCGACTTTCTTTATCTCCATATCGAAGCACCCGATGAAGCTGGCCACCTGGGGAATGTTGAAGAAAAAGTTCGTGCGATCGAGCGGGTAGACAGCGTCGTAGGGATGATCCTTGAAAAGTTTGATGGTGTGCTGGCCGTTCTTCCCGACCACCCGACCCCGATCAGCGTCAGGACGCATACGAGGGACCCGGTCCCCTTTGTTATACGGGGAAAAGGAAAAGACATGACAGAACATTTTTCGGAACGGGAAGCCCGAAACGGCCGGTTCGGAACGAAAAACGCAGTAGACTTCCTCAACTTTCTCTTCTCATGAGTGGTGCGGCATCAGACCCCTGCTTCATCATCACTTCAGTGGGGGTAACTTTCATCATTGCCGCACCTGACTCGTTCTTTTCTTTGTCAGAGGATATAGATTTGTTCTTTGGGAGCGGCTCAGGGAATAACCTGTTACTGCGTCGGGAAATAATCAATGCAGTTAATACTGATGGCGTAGAGGTGTAGTAGGATGAAAAAGAACCTGCTGATGTGGGATGAAACGCTCTTCCGTGACCCTGAGGTTCTGGAGATTGATTACGTTCCCGAGCAGTTCGAATTCCGGGATACCCAGATGCGCGAACTGGCCTTCCAGATCCGGCCCGGGCTCCGCGGGGGAAGGCCTCTCAATACCATCTGCAAAGGGCTGCCGGGGACGGGAAAGACCACCAGCATCCGGAAACTCTTTACCGAGATAGAGGAAACGACAAAAAAACTCGTGCCGGTATATATCAACTGCCAGATCGATAATACGAAGTTCGCAATAATTTCCCAGATCTACCGGAAACTTGTCGGGCATCTCCCGCCCTCATCAGGCACATCATTCAAGCAGGTGTTTGATGCCATTGCCCGTATCCTGGTAAAAGAGGAGATCGTACTGATTGTCGCACTCGATGATGCGAATTATCTCCTTTATGAAAACGAGATAAACAAGGTACTCTATACCCTGCTCCGGTCCCATGAGAGTTATGAGGGAACCCGGATCGGCGTAATTGTCATTGTCAGTGATCTTGATGTAGACCTTGCCCGTTCTGTCGATGCGCGTGTTACATCGGTTTTCCGTCCTGCGGAGATTTATTTCCCGCCCTATGAAAATGGGGAAATCCATGAAATAATGAAAGCGAGGGCAATGCAGGGTCTTTTTCAGGGTGTTTTGAACGAAGAAATGCTCGATCTCGTTGTTGAGCAGACACTCAAGAGCGGGGACCTCCGGGTGGGAATCGATCTCCTGAAACGGGCGACGCTTAATGCGGAGCATGCAGCCCGCCGCAGTATCGGGAAGGAGGATATATGTGGTGCGTATAAAGTCTCAAAGTATATCCATCTCTCCTATACAATAAAAACACTCAACCCTGAAGAACGGTTGATACTCAAATCATTTGCCCAGAGAACCGCAAAGGAACAGGAAATGAATGCAGGCGACGTATATAAATCGATTAAGGAATCTTTGTCTATCGGCTATACCCGGTTCTATGAAATTGTAAAAAAAATGGACGCAATGCGCCTGATAAACCTGGAGTACCGTGACGGGAAAGGGAGAACACGGATCATTACTCTCCGGTATGACCCGGTCAGGATCCTTGAATACCTTGCGTAACGCCGGATCTGTTTGAAAAATATTATCTGTTCCCAAACCCTCTTTTATGATGCAGGGGTTTTGTAGATGCTGAGTGTTAATGAACTGGCGCTGGAAATATTTGAAAATTTAGCTGAAATACCGGAGGAATTCAACTGTACCTACCATGAACTGGACAACGGAGCACGGATTGTCGACTGTGGTGTAAGTACCCGCGGCGGATATGCTGCTGGCAGGGCTTTCACCGAGATATGTATGGGGGGTCTGGGAGAGGTCAACTTTCGCATGGGGGATATCAAGGAATTTCCCCTGCCATTTATTGACGTTATGACCGACTTCCCGTCTATCGCATGTCTGGGTGCACAGAAAGCCGGGTGGACCGTTAAGGTAGGTAATTATTTTGCGATGGGGAGCGGTCCGGCCCGGGCGCTTTCGCTCAAGCCAAAACACACGTTTGAAGTCATCGAATACGAAGACGACTACGACTGTGCGGTGATCTGTTTAGAGAGCGACCATCTTCCGAACGCAGAAGTAATGAAGAAGATTGCAGAGGAATGTCACATCGATGCGGCAAATGTCTGTGCGGTGGTTGCTCCAACCTCTTCAATTGTCGGCTCAATCCAGGTATCCGGACGTTGTGTCGAGACGGCGATCTACAAGCTCAATGAGCTCGGTTTTGACACGAGAAAAATTATCTCAGCCATTGGGACTGCACCGATTCCCCCGGTAAGGGGGGCAAAGTTAGCGATGGGCGTGACAAACGATGCCACCATCTATCATGGAAGGATCAATCTCACCATGAAGGCACCGGAAATCAAGGAGTATCTTGAGAAGATCCCGAGTAACAAATCCAAGGGATACGGCAAGCCGTTCAATGATATCTTCAGGGAAGCGAACTACGACTTCTACCAGATCGACACTTCACTCTTCTCCCCCGCAGAGGTTGTCATCAACGAGTTGTCCACGGGGGATGTGTACCATGTCGGTACGATTAACACTGACGTGACCCTTAAGTCTTTCGGCCTTATCAAATAACTTTTTTTGGCAGGTTCCGTTTATCAGGTCCGGGCCGGGTTTTGATAGTCCGTTATTTTTTTTGCTATCGGAAAATTCACCGCAACTTTCTGCCGTGTGGGCAGATATACAGGCAAATGCCACAGACCGCAATCCTCCCGTTTTTCTCCAGTTCCCTGAAGTATCGGTCACAGGCTTCAGCATCGAAGCGGGTCTCCCGCGGTTCATTCTCGATAAACGGCCTGCCGGTAAATGCTTGGACCGGACATGAATCAACGCACATAGTGCAGTCCCCGCACTGCGATGACATCGGCATACCAGAGGGAGTGAACGGTGCATCGGTGAGTACGGAGACCCATCGGACCCGGGGACCACGATCCGGGGTGATAAGCAGACAACTTTTCCCAATCCAGCCAAGACCTGCGAGATGAGCAGCAAGTTTTTGTGAAAAGACACCGCAGATGTGTTCGTCATCTGCCCTTTTTGATGCAGGGATGGGAAATGCCTGGTAGCCTGCACGCTGGATTGTGTTAGCAACCTGAAGGGCAGCCTGGTCGAGCATCTGATTTACGACATCGTATGCATGGTGACGGTACAGGCTTGCGGCAATACGATCATCGGGTCTGGAGAGCAGGTCTACGAGAGTGTCCAGGAGCCCCATGCCGATAATCACTGCCCGCGGGAAATCCGCCACTTTTTCGCCTCCTTGTCTGGCGATAAAATCATGTGCCGATGATAAATCTGCAACCCCGAAGTAATCCGCGCCAAGCCGCTCGGTTAGTGTTTTGATCCGGCCCAAAATCTCCATAATAGCTCCTAAGTTCACTTGGAAATCGAAGGGTTATAAATTCCCACGCTTAAATATTCTGTTATTTCGGGCATCGTCGCTGATGAATCTGATATTCCCGGCATGCCCGGTGAACAGGGAGGTACCATGGAACTTAAAGGTAGCAGGACAGAAAAAAATCTTCTCGCGACATTTGCAGGAGAGTCGCAGGCACGCACCCGGTATAGTTTCTTTGCAAGCGCTGCAAAAAAGGAAGGGTATGAACAGATATCCGCGATCTTTTCTGAAACATCTGAGAACGAAAAAGAGCATGCGAAACTTTTTTTCACACTCCTGGAAGGCGGCGACGCAGAGATCACTGCTACATATCCGGCGGGGATCATAGGGACGACCGCCCAGAACCTGGAAGCAGCCGCTGACGGCGAGAAGATGGAATGGGGCATCCTGTACCCGGGATCTGGAAAGGTTGCAGATGAAGAAGGATTTCCCGAGGCAGCCCGGACATTCCGTCAGGTCGCGAAAGTGGAGGCTTATCATGAACGGCGGTACAGGAAACTGCTTGACTCCTTTGAGCGGGGCGGGATTTTCGAAAAGGCGGTTTCGGAACACCGGAAATGCCGGAATTGCGGGTACGTCCACGAAAGTACTGAAGCTCCGGTGAAATGCCCTGTGTGCAGTCACCCAAGAGCGTATTTTGAGTTGTATTGTGAGAACTACTAAACACTTTTTTAGCGCAGAAAATTCAGGAAGAACATTATCCGAATATTCAGGATTCTTATTCTCTGGAACGGCACATCCTGGAAAAGAAGGTGAGGATCGGTATTTCTTTTGCAATACCTATCCCCAAACGTCAGAAAAACCTTCCGGCCATCACTCTCAGCATTCGCTTCATTCGGGCACTATATTCATGCCTTATCAGAAGCACCCGGCTGAATGACTTCGGGTAACCGTTGTCATGTTCTGGCTATTCGTTTCATCCCTTTGTTCGATCTTTCTTTTCCCGGGAGACCCGAAGGGTTACTCCATCGACGGCTTCCAGATCCCGATGACGTTGCCTTCCGTGTCCTGGATGATTGCCGTAAAACCAACGGATTCGATCTTCATCTTTGGCATGACCATCTTGCCACCGGGTTTCTCCACCTTTGCAATGACCTTGTCAATATCCTCCACCATTACATAGGGCATGAATGGTGTCCCGGGCATCTGCCGCTTGTACAATCCTCCCATGTTCAGGGTTTTTTCTTGGGGTTCACCCGTGCTGATATCCTGGTACTCCATGGATTTCATGGCTGCACCGGGAGTCTTGGTCGGCTCAATGTTCCAACCGAGTAAGGAATGATAGAATTTTTTTGCACGCCTGACATTATCCGCATACACTTCGAAATACGCAATATTAGCCACGGGCGCTGATTTATCAGGAAGGAATATATGATCTTTGATAGAGGCAATTTTATGGCGCACGGAGCGGGAGAGAACAAAAATTTTCATGATATTTTTTTTGGCTGTCAATCGATGGTGGTCCCGGCCAGTAATTTGATTATTTTCACCCCGCTCACCACGTGCTGTATATCACGTGTGCGACACATATATGTTCAGGAGTTTCTGCATAGATGATCGTTATCGGGATAGATCCCGGGCTTGCACGACTAGGGTACGGCGTACTTGAAGTTACCCGTGGGGAGATTCGGGCGGTCTGTTACGGATGTATTGAAACATCAGGTAAAGATCTTTGCACTTCGAAAAGATTATTAAAAATATATACTGAGGTCGGGACACTTTTTGAGAAATACCCGCCGGCTCATCTCTCGCTCGAAAAATTATTCTTTTCCCGGAACATCACCTCGGCCATGGGAGTGAGTGAAGTACGGGGGATTATCCTTCTTGCTGCCGAACTTCGGAATATTCCTGTCACGGAATACACACCCAACCAGGTCAAACAGGCAATCACCGGGTCCGGCCGGGCAGACAAGCGCCAGATGCAGGAGATGATCAAGCGGCTGCTCCGGCTTTCAGAAATTCCGACTCCTGATGATGCGGCTGATGCCCTTTCGATTGCCTTATGTCATATCCATATCATGAGATAGTACAATGATTGCACATCTTCGCGGAGAACCGGTTCTGACGGGTGACCGCTGGGTCGTGATTGATGTTAGTGGTATCGGGTACCAGGTTTTCGTCACCCAGCCTGCTCTCCAGGTGCTGGCTCACAGAAAGGAACCGGTCAAACTTTTCACGCATATGGCAGTTCGCGAAGATGCGATCACGTTGTATGGCTTTATGCACCAGAGCGAACTGGAGATGTTCAGAATATTGATTGGAGTCTCCGGAATCGGCCCTCAGACCGCCCTCAACCTTCTCTCCCAGATCGGGATCGAAGAATTCGCAATGGCGATTATTAACGAAGATGAAAAAGCCCTGACCCGGATCTCTGGTATCGGTACCAAAAGTGCTAAACGGCTGATCCTTGAACTCCGGGACAAGATGAAAAAAGCAGGCCTCACGATGCTTTCTGGAGATCTCCGCCAGGCAGTCCCTGCGGTTCATGACGCAGTGAGTGCATTGATCTCACTCGGGTTTGCAGAAAAAGAATCACGGGAGGCGGTCAACGATGCGGCCCTCGCTTTAAAATCCCCCACGGTGCAGGAGCTCATCAAAGCCGCACTCGTAAAAATGAAGGACCGGTAAAAGAATTATGACCGAGAGGATTATCTCACCGGAAACGCTCATAGAAGAAAGAGACGATCTCACCATCCGGCCGGCGCGGCTTGAAGAATTTGTCGGGCAGGTGCTGGTCAAAGATACGCTGAAGATCGCCATCGAAGCGGCACAAAAACGGGGGGAACCCCTGGATCACATCCTGTTTTCCGGGCCACCCGGGCTTGGCAAGACTACCCTTGCCCATATTATCGCCCATGAAATGGGTGCGGATATCCGGGCAACGACCGGCCCGGTACTGGAAAAACCGGGGGATATTGCTGCCCTCCTTACACCGCTGAAACGAGGCGATATCCTGTTTATCGACGAAATCCACCGGATAAATCCGGTAGTCGAAGAAGTACTATATCCGGCGATGGAGGATTTTTTTATCGATGTTATGATCGGGGAAGGTCCGAGTGCGCGCTCGATCAAGTTGAATCTCGAAAAGTTTACCCTTATCGGGGCAACTACAAAACAAGGGCTTTTAAGCGCTCCGTTCCGGGACCGCTTCGGCATAATCTCCCGTCTCGACCTGTATGCACCCGGTGAACTTGTGAAGATTGTGATACGGAGTGCTTCCATCCTGAAGATACCAATAACCCTTGATGGCGCAGAGGAGATTGCACAGCGGAGCAGGGGGACACCACGGATTGTCAACCGGCTGCTGCGGAGGGTTAGGGATTATGCTGTCGTCAAAGGCGATGGCACTATCACACGGGGGATCACCGCGAGTGCGCTTTCCATGATGCAGATCGATGAACTCGGTCTGGATGAACTGGACCGGAGGATTCTCTCGGTCATTGCCAGGGATTTTGATGGGGGTCCTGTCGGTGCAAAGACCATTGCAATCTCGGTCGGGGAAGAGGTGCGGACCATCGAGGATGTGTATGAACCTTACCTGATCCAGATCGGTTTTCTCAAACGCACCCCCCAGGGTAGAGAGGTTACGCCGGCAGCCAAGAAGCATCTCAATAATCCGCAGAAAACACTGGTATAAGCATCCCTTTCGGGTCTATATTCGTCGGTTCACACACTGGTTCTGCACTATTAAAACCCGAGCATGTACCCGTATCGGGAATATACTTCTTTGACGAGCTCCCCCGTTTTCGGGTTCCCCCAGTCATGCATTCATTCTGAGACGAGCGACTCAGCGGTGATCGGAATCATTCCTGCCTGGAGCATTCTTTTGACACCGTACAAATGAGCGTCATGGGTGGAATCTCCCGCGGCATCCATCAATCCATACACCTCGTATCCTTCCTTCACTGCATGAAGAGTCGTATAAGTAAAGCACATGCTCGTCCACAACCCGGAGATGACCATCTTCTTTCTTCCGGCATTTTTAGCTGCGATCCACGTTCTCTCGTCTTCAAAAGCATCGAAACTCAGAACCTTGCGGGAAAATACCTCCTGGCCCGGGAAGAGCCGGGTAATTTCCTGCATGAACTCCCCGTTACCGGCCGGGTTGATTGCCGACAAAACAACCGGTATATTAAGAATGCTCGCCGCTTTTGCCGCACAATATGCAGCATTCCTGATGATCGTCTTATCCCCGGATGCCACACCCTTAAACATCGAGGACTGGTAATCCACCAGCACCAGACAGCTGTTCTTATCAGTCAGTAACTCCAGGTTCCCTTTTTGTGAATTTTCCACTGAATTTCCTCCTGATATACCAAGAGGTTCTTTAGGGGAATTATATTGAAAATGTTCGATGATATCATGACTTCGGGGTCTCACCATTCTACCCAAAACCCTTTATACTCTCCGGTCCCCGCACTCGGGGTTACCGCCAAATCCTCAATATGGATCAGTGGCTCTTCCGATGCCCGGATCATTCTCAGAAAATTCTCCAGTGACGCATGAGAACTCTCGGCGACCATCATCACTGAACCATCAGACCTGTTCATTACATACCCGTGAACTCCGGTCATACGAGCACAACCCGCAACATAGTGCCGGTATCCCACTCCCTGGACTTTTCCTTTTGCAATAGCGGTTATCCGCTCCATAATAAGGACGTGGGAATGGCTGGCTTTAAACGTTGTCTTATAGTTTTTATTCCTGCTCAGTTTTCCCCATCGCCTGGTCAGCGAACCCAGACCTTTGTTACCAAAGGCGTATACCGGCGCAGCATTTAACCCGTGAACTCCTGATATCCCTCATCTGTATGCAAAGATTAATACCTTCAAGGGAAAAGGCAGGAGCGATGACCTCCCGTTGGTTTTTGGTAGGTGCGGTAATCATCGTCGTCCTGATAATTGGTGTACCTCTCCTCCTCCATTTTGAGGCGCAATCATCATCGGGCAGCCCTGTTCAGCTCTCAGCTGTCGAAGTACGCTCATACAAGGGAAGTGATCTCTCGTCAATAAACGATTTTCATGAAAATTCAATCGCCGGTCCGCAACATATCAATGAATCCGATTACCGGCTCACTATTACCGGCCTGACCACGACAACCCGAGTCCTGAAATATGCTGAAATTCTTGCGAGCCACCAGCACTACGCAAAGGTTGTCACGCTGAACTGTGTTGAAGGCTGGTCAGTGAAACTCCTCTGGGAAGGCGTGCTGGTTCGCGACCTCATCCGGGAAGCCGGCGTCGATCCCCGTGCGAACACCGTCGTCTTTACTGCACATGATACCTACACCACCTCATTCCCTCTTTCCTACGTGATGAACAACGATATCCTCATGGCTTATAAGATGAACAATATCACGCTTCCGGCCGAACGAGGGTATCCCTTCGAGCTCGTTGCAGAGGATAAGTGGGGATACAAGTGGATAAAGTGGATCGAGAAGATCGAACTCACCGACAATCCCGGTTATCGTGGTTACTGGGAACAACGGGGTTATTCGAACTCCGGCGATCTGAACGGCAGTTACTTTATGCTTTAGCCGGATATGATCCGTTAATTATGGCTCGCCAGCCACGAAAGAATCCGATAAACCAGACTCACATTCTTTAAACTCGCAGGATCTTTTTTCCTGTAGGACAAACCATAAAATTTTTAGAAAGAGATTTCTCATTACAAAAAAATAAGAGACGTTTTACGTGATCAAACCATTTTTCATCCCTGGCATGTGCATTTTTGTCCTTGTTATAGCATTGCTGGTTTCCGGCTGCACGACAGGCTCCCCGAGCGGAAATCCCGGAACTACGACGACGGTGGCTGTCACAAGTACGCCGGGAAACCCTGACAATCCCGACTGAGGCTTACTCCCTGTCATGGCCTGGACCTCACATGTGGGCCGGACAAACCGGAGATCTGTACGACGGTATACCAGCTTGGTGACAAGTGCCGTCAGTTCGCGCAGTGCACTATTAATAGCGATAGGACCTGCCAGTTGGCCACGATGCCGGAATTTAATACCTGTATATCCTGTGTACAGACGTGCATGAATGAATCAGGGAATGATCCCTCGAAGTCTTTTGCCTGCGAGGAGAAGTGCTGAATAATAATTACCTGTTTTGAAGAGGGCTTACTGATTTGAATTCACGTCGCTTACGGATACCCTGGTCTTAATTATTTTATCCCTCCCTCCAAAATCTCGCAATTCCTGCCGGAAATAAAAAAGATTTTTTTGATTGGGGACTGTCATCTGTGTTATCGGTGGATTTATTCTTTCTTCCTCCTGGTAATCAGGAACGGGAGCAGCATCACGACTACAAGGATCCCCATAAACTGAAGGAAAAAATACAGAAGAGCCTCGCGGCCATTATCGTAGAACCTGAGATCGACCGACGGGGTCTGGTTCCACTGGATCAGGGTAGTGTTATCCGGAAACCGCGTCACATTTGCGCCGGGGCTGATGCCGGCCAAGAGCGGATTTTGCACCGAAAATTCCTGCGGGAGGGTAATATTGACATGATAGGGACTCCTGAAGGATACCTGCAGGTGGTTATCCTGAAGAGGCGAGACATATGATACGGTATAATTCCCTCGTTCGAAGGTCAGGGCTTTAACATTGCTGGTAAACGAGGGTCCGGTTATATTGAACCGGCACGGAGAACAATTTCCGGAGAGCTGGATCTCTCCAACGGTAAGGGGAACAGGTTCACCGAGCATGCCAGAATCGACAAACTCATACCGCGAAGCATCTGAGATCTCTATCGATGCACGGTACGCGGTTCCGTTGGGGAAGATCACATAATCGGCGGATAGTGCACCCGCAGGCGAGACTGCGATCAGCGTGACTATAAGTGCAGCGCAGCAAGCAACGATGGCAGATCTGCGTCGATCTCTGTCGGGGGTTCGCATTGTTTTATCACCGTATCCGGGTCCTTGAGCAGATGCCCGGTCACGACGCAGACGATCCGCTCATCCCGGTCAATCATACCTTCTTTTACCAGTTTTCGTATTCCTGCAACTGATGCAGCCGATGCTGGTTCAACGCCAATGCCCTCTTTCCGGGCGAGGTCCCGCTGCATCTTCAGGATCTCTTCATCCGTGACCGACTCGGCAAGCCCGCCGGTCATCCGGATCGCCGTAAGAGCTTTTTCCGCGTTCACGGGTGCACCGATTCTTATGGCAGTCGCCACGGTTTCGGGATACAGTTCCGGAATCACTTCCGGAAGTTTTTCGCGGATCGCGCGTACGACAGGACTGGATCCTTCCGCCTGGATGCCGGTCATCATGGGTAACCGGTCCATCAGATCCAGTTCCTGCAGCTCCAGGAATCCTTTGTACACTGCTGATATATTTCCTGCGTTGCCGACGGGGAGGACAAACCGGTCCGGGATCTCACCAAGCTGGTCAAGAGCTTCAAATCCGATGGTCTTCTGCCCTTCAAGACGGAAGGGATTAATGGAATTCAACAGGTACAGCCCATGAGATAAACAGAGATCGTGCACCATCTCAAGAGCGCGATCAAAGTTTCCACGGACTGAGATCACTTTAGCTCCATGCATGAGCGCCTGTGCCACCTTACCAACCGCAACTTTTCCGGCAGGGAGGAGAACAACTGCCGGAATCCCGGCTTTCGCTGCATAGACCGCAAGGCTTGCCGAGGTATTCCCCGTGCTCGCGCAGGCAACACTCTTTTTGCCCAGCTGGAGGGCCATCGAGACACCCACGGTCATGCCCCGGTCCTTGAATGAACCGGAGGGGTTCATGCCTTCATGCTTTGCATACAGGTGCTTTAATCCCATCTCCTCCCCAAGACGTTCCAGATGGTAAAGGGGAGTCCCCCCTTCCTGCAGGGTGACAGGTTCAATCCTCACCGGGAGCAGCTCGCGGTATCGCCAGACCGAGAGGGGACGGTTCTCCCACATCGCTTTGGTAATGGTAATTTCGTCAAGAGGATACTTCACGGCAAGAAGGTGACCACATTTTCTGCAATTATAGATGATCTCGTCAGCGGGATACATGGCTCCACAGTTGACGCACACGAGATGGTACATGGGAAAGTATTGGTCTGCCGGATACATATAGGCGTGCGGTTTCCCCCTTAAAACAGGTACATCGTACACTTTTTTTCGTCGCTTATTTGGGGAGCCTGCGACAAGATATTTAGTCTATGGCATCTTTTTTACCAAGAAGTGCGTGATAGAGATCATCCTTCCAGTCCATTCCCACCGGGAATGCTTTCCGGGTCCTCTCCACGTAACCGGGATCAATATCGGAAAAGAGAAGTTGCTCAGCCTCATTTGCACGGCTGATAATAACCCCGTGCGGATCTGCAGTTATCGATGCACCGGAGTACGTATCTAGAGGCGTCTTTCCGGTGGTATTCACCCCCACAACATACATCTGGTTTTCTGCGGCTCGTGCGGTTATGAACAGCTCCCAGTACCTTATCCGGCTTTGCGGCCACGCCGAAGGAACAAAAACCGCCTGGACGCCCTTGTGTGCGTAAACCCTGAACAGAGCCGGGAATCTGAGATCATAGCAGATTGTAATGCCGCAGGTGAGTGAACCCAGGGAAAAAATTCCCAGTTCAGCTCCCGGAATGAACATATTCTCTTCGTGCGACGGGGAGAACAGATGAATTTTTGCATACATTGCAAGAAGCCTGCCATCACTGCCTATCGCCAGCGCAGTATTTTTCGGGAACGGACTGGATTGTTCCCTGAACGATCCCAGAATGGCGATAGCATAATCTTTTGCATATTCGCGCAGTGCACTGACAATAGTACCATCAAATGTCTGGATATTTTTTGAGGACCCGGGATCCCATCCGGTAGCAAACTGTTCAGGAAAACAGATCAGTTGTGCACCGCAGTCGGCGGCATGCCGGACAAATATTTCTGCCCGTTCGAGTGTTTTTTCCGGATCTTCCCAGGAGCTGATAAACTGGGCGCTGGACACTCTGACGGTATGGCAGTTATCCGGGCAATGACATTCATTGATGGCCATGAGCTATCGAAATTCCCTGATGCATCATCCATCTCTTTTCTTTAATTATATTTTCAGCCATCTGAAAGAACCTGATCTCTTGTTATCCCCCGGCAAAGATTGGAAAGGCAAGTCTGATCCCATTAATGACAAACTGCACCGCGATCGCAATGAGCAGCATACCCAGGAGACGATTGATCGCCCGGTACTCGCGCTGCCCGATCTTCTTCATAATATAATCTGAATTCCTCATCATAAAATACGTAATAGCGATGGAAATGATGATAGAAGAAAATACGATAGCAATCGCAACAGGCGTTATGGTAATAGCTTCGTTCATCAGTACAATCGTCGTCGTAATCGCTCCCGGTCCTGCGATCATCGGTATGGCGAGGGGCATCATCGCCACGTCCTCCACATCCCGTGATTCATACTTTTCTGTCGCGGTAAGTTTTGTGCGTGATGTTTTTGCGTAGACCATCTCCATACCGATGCCAAAAAGGAGTATTCCACCCGCGATCCGGAAAGCTTCAAGAGTAATACCAAAGAGCTGGAGGATCCATGTTCCCAGAACTGCGACAGAGAGCAGGATTATAAGTGCGAACCTGCATGCATCTTTTGCGATAATATCACGCGCAGACTGATCCATTGATGTCGTAAAAGAAACGAAAATAAGGGTCGCACCAAGTGGATTGACAATAATAATGATTGACGAAAGGGACAACAGTGCAAAACTGAGGACATCGCCGGCCATTAAGCATAGTGCTGTGTCAAAGACTAATAGAGATTATGGTTCCTGGTACATGATAAGGAGAAAAGAGGCTAATATTCGTAAATGACGGATTCATCAATCCGTGCATATGCAGTCAGTTCGTTTTGTCGGAAGTGAATCCCAATCTCGCGGGCGGCACTCTTTGGTGAGTCGGAACCATGAATCACGTTCCGGCCTATATCAATCCCGAAATCCCCCCGTATCGTGCCGGGTGCCGCTTCCTGAGGATTAGTTGCGCCGATCAGGGTACGGGCTATCGCAACCACATTCCTGCCTTCCCAGACCATGAGAAAACAGGGGCCACTCATAATATAATTTTTAAGGGATGGGAAAAATGGTTTTTCAAGATGTTCCTGGTACTGTTCGGTTACCCGCTCTTCGGGAAGCTTCTCGAACCGTGCGGCAACCAGTTTCAGTCCTTTTTCTTCGAACCGGGAAACAATCCCACCCACCAGACCGCGTTGAACCCCATCAGGTTTGATCATAACAAAGGAGCGGTCCAAGGGAATTCACTCCTTGCTTCCAGCCTTTTTTCCCGCAGAGGTCCACGGTACACGCCGCGGGACCCGCCCGAGATTGTGATTGTTCTCGCACTTTGTGCCGCAGAAGTAAAAGATTGTGCCATCCTTTCTTACATGCATCTTGCCGGTTCCCGGTTCGATCTGAATGCCGCAGAAACTACAGGTATGTTGTTCTACCATCTTCTTCACCGTCTTGACATTTTCTTGGCTTCACGTTCAGTTTCAAGGAGCATGACAATGTCTCCCTCGCGGATTGGACCAACCGTGTTGCGGGTGATAATCCGTCCCTTGTTGTTGCCTTCGAGGATACGGCACTTCACCTGCATTGCCTCACCATGCATGCCGGTTGAACCAACAACCTCAATCACTTCGGCTGGCGTTGCATCGTCTGCCATGGTTGAATCCTCAAGCCTTCAGCGCGGCAAGCTGCTTGGTAAGATCTTCAATCGTTTCTTTTGCCTTGCCGGGCTTTACAACTGCAGCCGCAGCCGAGCCGACGTCAAGACCGCTGGCGGCCCCGATATCATTCTGCTTGTTTATGAAGATATAGGGTATTTTCTTCTCATCACAGAGTGGTCCAAGGTGCATTACGATCTCTTCAGGTTCCACGTCCGCACCAATCAGCACGAGCTGGGCGATACTGCGTTCGATGGCTTTGGTTGCCTCATTGGATCCTTTCTTGATCTTACCTGTATCCCGTGCAACCTCAAGGGCTTCGAGAGCCTTATTCTGAAGCTCTTCCGGAGCCTCTGTTTTAATGTAACCTTTTGCCATAACTCACCTCATTCAGGAGTAGAATGCTCCTTCATTACTCATCAGTCAGCAATGATGTAGCCATATCATTTCATCAGGAGCGGAAATAAAGGTTTGTGAAGATCTGGCCGGAGACCGGATACCTTCGTCACGAAAGCCGGTAAATTTCGGTTCCCAAAACAGAATAAATTTTCACAAGACCCGAGGTAGGAATATTTACCTGGTAACGCTCACGTTCGGCATCGCCAACATAAAGAAGAGTGGCATGATATTTTTTCATGAGACTAACTGTTTTTTCCGGGTCCTCGTAGATTGACCTTATATCAGCGAGTCGTGAACTGAACCATCCCGTATCATCGCTCCGCCACATGTACTCATGGAAGGGCATTCCGATTATCCCCGGAATGCCGGTAAATGATGAGATCCGCGAATAGTAGGTATAGTCACCTCCTTCCGCTTCCACGATGATCTCGTTACCGGTGAGGGTGCGCAGGTACGCAACCGCTGCAGCGTCCCCCGGGTGTGAATTATTAAGGTACGCCAGCCCGTCGAGTGTCCCCGTTCCGTAATTCTGGTTGACCGGGATGACAATTGGGAGAATGAAGAGTGTGCAGACCACGATAACCATAATAATTGCATTCTGTCTGGCCGAAATAAGCGGTATCCATCTGCTTTCAGATAACCATTTCCCCGCCATGGAAAATGTGGAGGTGCCGAGCATCAGCCATGCGGGAAGGTAGGTCTTGAAGACCGTATTCATCCGGAAGAACGTATCTCCCATGTTATCTTTCAGATAGAATAGCTCACAGAAGATGAGAATTCCTAAACCGAAGAGAGCAAGTATACCGGGAAAGTCAACGTCATTCCTGGAAATAACCCGTTCTGCCAGATATGCAGCAGGGATCACGGCGATTGCCCCGGCAATGTACCCGGTCAGGACAAAGGGTATTACGATGAGGAGCAGGTAGGGTCGCCGGGTAATATCCTTCCGGAGAAACAGGATAATAATGGCGATAAACAATCCGTTGACCAGCAGGAATTCCACCGGATCTGACGGAGCATGAACAATACCTATTCCACCGGTATGCGTCTGGAGCTGGAGGTAAAATGGCAGGTAACTCATAACTGCCAGGACGGGAACTGCGATCAGGAAAATAATGGAGGAATTCTTATCACGGGTATTCCAGTTCCTTCGAACGATGAGCGAGCCGGCAAGGACCGTGAGGGGGGCATAAATCAATACATCCCATGTGTTGATCAGCGGCATGGATCCAAGGCTTATTGCCGTGAAGATCCCCAGAAGACATTTGTCCCGTATTCCGAGAGATTCCCACCGCTTGTATGCGAAAAGGAGTAAGAAGATCAGGAAGATCTGGTTGAACAGTGAAATAACATGGGCATGGACGTCGCCCCAGAGGAATGAGAAGAGCGGGTATTCGTTGATGGTATTGGAGATTGTCCTGGTACTATCCCAAAGGATCGTGCTCCACGCTTTTCCCTGAATAATCTGGAAAAAAAACGAGGGGTTCGGGATAAACAGCACGAGGAGCGGAAGCCAGCGATGGCGGTCGAGAACGAGTGTCCCGATGGCATACATCGATACTGCAGCCATGCCAAAAATCGTCGGGAGCGCGAGGTTGAATGTAATGGCAGAGGGTACTCCCGTAACTATTCCAAGGCACCCGAACGTCCAGTATCCGAGATAATAATATACATTCAGCGATCCCCCGGCAAACCAAGGATCAAGCGGAGGTACTACTGGGGTTCTCATGATCGATGCAAGAAATGCGTGATCCATAAATTTTTCTGCATACGATATGGTAGGATTGACAAACCGCACATCAAGCATGAGGAAAAAAAAGACCAGGAAAAGGGTTTCCCAGCGCCAGGCAGATTTCAGTTCATCCAGGGAATAGTGGCGGAAGGAAAGATGGTATGCGAGGAGTACAATGAAAGGGAGCAGAGCGAGCGGGATGGGAATATGCACCAGTCCGCAATACCAGGAAATAAGCGTGAATGCCAGAAGCGAAGCCGGGAAAGCGACCGGATACGCAAAACCGCCAAACGTCTTTCTCAATGACGGAAATAACGAAATCTGCAGCAGCATGATGGCGATGAGCCAGCTCGCGACAGAAAAGATCTGCTGTTCAACGGTCAGACTCTTTTCCTCCATCCAGTTTTGTGTTCATCGCTGATTTGATACTCGGGATGACCCAGTCGCCAAAGAAGTAGACAGAAACTATTCCCCCTGCAAGGGTGACGAGGTTCTTGATCAGGTGATCGATTACCGCTATGAGCGTTGAAATAGCTGGGGATACACCTGCCAGACCGAAAATGATCGCAAGGGAAATCTCATACGTACCAATCCCTCCGGGAGTAATGGGTACCGCTTTTACCAGGTTGCCGACGACAACCGCGAGAACAACAACAGCAAAGGGGATCTGTTGCTCAAACATCAATACGACCGAGACACAGACGAATATATCGAGGAACCAGATGATAATCGATGAAAACCCCAGAACGACTATTGAACGCAGCGAGAGAGAGGCGCGTTTAATCTCGTGGAGCATCGTGAGAAGGATCTGGATATATTTGTTTTCTGCGGAACACCGGCCGAGACAAGATAATGCGACGAAAAAGATCGCCCCGGCAATGAGGGGGAGCAGGATTATTGTGTAATATACCGGCGGTACATTGAGAACAAAGACCAATGCGACTGCGCCAAGAATTGCCACTGTCACGATATCGAAGACGCGTTCTACGACGACCGAAGAGACGCCTTCTGAATAGGTTGTGTTGTATTCATGCCGGAGAATGAATACCCGAACAAAATCCCCCAGACGAGCGGGGAGGACGAGGTTTGCAGTCTGGCTGACAAATATACATGCGGTAGAAACGACGAGGCGGATCGGGTAACTGAGGCTATGCAGGATAGTTTGGTATCTCCAGCCGCGGAGCCACCATGCGGCCAGGCAGATTCCCACGCTAATGGCGAGATATCCTGGGATTATATGCCGGAGTGCTTCGAGCAGATCACCCCAGACCCTGAAGAGCATATAAGCGATAATACCGGCTGCAATAACGGTAGGTATAACAATTGCGCTAATTTTTCGAAACATGTATCTGCCACCACAATCTCAGAATCGAGGACCCCATCTCAAAAATATCGTTTATTTTTACCGTTGTCCCTTTTCCGGCTCTCCAGCGAACGGGAAATTCCCGCACGACACATCCATTGCGTTGTGCCCGTATAAGGAGTTCTGTATCCCAGAACCAATGGTTTGAGTGTATGGCCGGAAGCAGGCGGATGATATGTTCCTTGTTAAAGGCCTTAAATCCGCACTGGTGATCGTACATCCTGCTTCCCAGAAACAACCTGACAAGGAAATTATAGGAGCGACTTGCTATTTCACGTCCCCCGGTCCGCACAATATCGCTTCCTGGCATGAGGCGGGAACCTGATGCGATATCCGCCCCTTGACGGATTGTGCGTACAAGCTCGGGAAGATGCTGCATATCGGTTGCGAGATCGACATCGAAATAACATACAATTTTCCCCCGGGACTCAGAAATGGCCCGGTTGAGCGCCTTACCCCGACCCAGACGTTCATCACTATGAAGCAGACGGATTCGCGAATCCTGTTGTTCGTACTGGCGTACGACATCGGAACTTCCATCAGTACTGCCATCCTCTGCAATAATAAGTTCAAATCCTTCTGCTATCCGGGATAGGGATTCAACGGATTGGGGGATGGCAATCTCAAGTGAATGCTTATCATTGAAAACAGGTATAATTGCGGTCACATCTGGGTCAGTCATCTGAACTCCTGGTTCTGACGCATTCGGCCACTTCAGATCCCGCACGTATGGATCCTTCCATACTTCTCTCGGGATAATTTGGCCGGGAGAACATCCCTGCCATAAAAAGCCCGCGTTGTTCATAGGATGGTATGAGCGAGCGATAACCTGTTGTATATACCGGTCCTGCCCAGGGATCGATTGCCATTTTATGCCAGTGGATCTCTTCCTTTGCCAGGGAAAAACGGGTACAGAAATCATTCAGCATCTGTGCTTCAAGATTTCGTGAAACCTCCCCGGAAAAATAGGAAGCAAGGTACACTATGTGTTCGCCGTATCTCTCGGCAGGAATAAAATTTGTGTGAGCCACTACTGCGCCATAGGGAGCACTATCTTTCATGTTCAGCCAGTAAATGCCTCCGGTTACGTCACGTTCGATGGCAAGAATCATGCATGCAGCACCCTGATAGGGAACAGGGGGTAGTACCGGGCCGCCAATTCTTTCGAGTTCCCGGGGAGGGATGGTAGAAATAATCGCATCGTACCGGGTACCGTTTATCTGCCATACACCATTCGGGGAAGAAACAGAAGAAACAGAGGTTTGTTTCTGAATCCTCCCCCCTTTCGCAGAAATAGATCGTTCGAGGGCATCAATAATCTGATGAAACCCTCCCTTCAAGTACCCCAGATGTTCGCCAGACATACCCCGGTCAGAGCGGATCGCGATCCTGCTGAATAACCAGGCAGCAGAAACATCTTTTCTCCGTTCCCCGAATTTGCTCTTCAAAAGAGGTTCAAAAAATGATGAATAAATGTTTTTTCCGAGATGTTCAATAATGTATTGATCGGCTGGAATATCATCGAGGGTTATCAGATCTGTTTTTTTCGCTTTGAAGGTGAGTAAGCCAAGTCTTATTTTATCTAAAAGAGATAACTCCGGATAGGCAAGGATCTGAAGGGGAGTGTTCAGGGGATAGATCCTGTTTCCTGCGAAATATCCGGTTGTACCCGTTCTCCATTCAAGCTCTCCGGAGAGTCCCAATTCATCGATCAATGCAAAAAGACGGGTATCACGGGAGAAACAATGGTGATAGTACTTCTCTATCCAGTAACTGTTCACGTTATATGACGAAAGACAACCTCCGAGGTAAGGCTTCTTCTCGAACAAGTCAACCTCATGCTCGGATACGAGTCTTTTGGCAGCAACAAGTCCTGTCAACCCCCCCCCGATTATTCCAATCTTCATAGTTCGTATTCTATAGTATTTTCGGGGCGAAATGAAAAAGGCTCCGGATAATTACCATAATGGGGTCTCTTTCCCTCGGAGGGACTATAAGAAAGTTTTTGTATTGTCGAAATCAACCGTTATAACAGCAATAATCACTTGAAAGAATAGAAGAATGTAATTATCTTAGAGCCCATTGGATGGTGTCACCAGATGCGCGTATTTTTCATAGGTTTTGGTCAAGCGGGCGGCAAGATTGTCGATATGTTTATCGAGCAGGACAGAAAGCTCGGAACAACCAGTTTCAGGGGGATTGCCGTCAACACAGCGCGAACGGACCTGATGGGTTTAAAAAATATTGAGATGAAGGACAGGATACTCATAGGGCAGACCATGCTCAAAGGTCATGGTGTCGGGACTGATAACGTAACCGGGGCACGGGTTACTGCCGATGAAATCGACAGCATTATCAGTGCTATCGATATCCGGGGTACCCATGATGTCGATGCGTTTGTCATCGTTGCAGGTCTTGGAGGAGGTACTGGATCCGGCGGTTCACCGGTACTTGCACGACATCTTAAACGTATTTACCGGGAACCAGTATATGCACTGGGAATTATTCCGGCACCCGAAGAAGGGCGGTTGTATTCATATAACGCAGCCCGCAGCCTGACTACGCTGGTGAATGAATGCGATAACACGTTTATTTTTGACAACAGCGCATGGAAAAATGAGGGAGAAAGCGTGAAAAGTGCTTTCCAGCGTCTGAACAACGAAGTGGTCCGGAGGTTCGGTGTGCTTTTCCGGGCTGGCGAAGTAAGCAAGATGGGCGTTGGTGAGATGGTAGTTGACTCCAGTGAAATCATCAACACTCTCCGGGGTGGAGGTATCACTTCTGTGGGGTACGCGATCAGTGAAGTAATGAGCAGGCAGACCAAGAAAAAACGGGGACTTATCAGGGGCCTGAAGGATAAGTTTGGTGGCAAGCGTGAAGCAAATGAAGAAGTGCTTCTCGGGGAGGATAAAACTGCAAAGATCGTTTCCCTTGTGCGCAGGGCAATGCTTGGCAGGCTCACCCTCCCCTGCGACTATTCCACTGCAGAGCGGGCTTTGGTACTGCTTGCGGGGCCACCGGATGAAATGGATCGTAAAGGTGTTGAAAAGGCGAAGAGCTGGGTTGAAGAGAACATAGCCGGTGTCGAAGTTCGAGGTGGTGACTACCCGGTCAACAGTGAGTATGTTGCAGCGGTTGTCATGCTGGCGACCGTTGGAAATGCGCCCAGGATCAAAGAGCTTCTGGACATCGCAAAAGAAACAAAGGAAGATGTTATAAAATCCAAGGAGAAAAAAACGACTATGTTTGAAGAGGGCATAGATCCTTTATTCGAATGAGGTTTATCATGAAGGGATTAATGAAATGGAGTGTTCTTATACTATTTCTCATCGTGTGTATTCAGGCTGTATCTGCAATTTCTGTTACATCAATATCGATTGATCCTTCAGGTTCCCTGACACCGGCTACTCCGGTAACGGTGTCGTTCAAGATTGAGAATTCCGGAGTATTTCCTTCAGATAGCGAGCTCCAGCTGTTCACCGATCTCGAGAAGCCAAAATGGACCTATACCATTATTGTCAATGGTGTTGAAAATTTACGGCCTGTCATGGGAGGACGTACCCTGACAATCAGCGGATTTGAGCTCAATTACAAGACAAATGATGAAGTATCAGTGAGGGTTACTCTGGAAGGTGCAGCCCCTGCTGTAACCCAGACCTCCAATAAAACTCTGATCCGGGTCACGGAATATGATTCGAATGGCAGTCCGGTGACCAGTACTCAGGTAGAAAAAACGGCTCTTGTCATCAACACGGGGGATGTTGCATCGGCCATTGCATCCCATGATGCCGATCTTCAGGTTTACCGGGAACATATCGATGAAAAGGCCGCCCTGGGAATTGATACATCTGCGGCAGAGGAAAAATACAACGAGGCCAAGCAGAAACTGGACTCAGCGCGTTCCCGCCCCTCTAGCGACTATACTGCCGCTTTACAGGATCTTAGTGATTCAACGACTGCGATAGCAGATGGGGAAACGGCCCTCGACAAGGCGTGGGCGGAAAGTGAAGTTGCATCCGCACAGGTCCCCATCAACAATGTCGACACCATAATCGGCTGGTTTAAAGGCAACGCCAGCACGTCAAATGACAATCAGCTGCCAACTATTATCACCATGCGCGAAGTTGCCGTAAGTTACCTGTCAGATGCAAATGATAATATTGCCAGCGGCAAATATGCACAGGCACGGGTGAAGGCACAGGATGCGTACTCAAAGGGAAATGAATCCTACACAGACGCGCTCGCACGCCAGAAACAACTCTCGTCAGGATTTGCCCTGCCACTCCCGAATATCGGGGGAAGTTTATTTATTATCCTGGGTGTTATAGCCGTTGTCCTGATTGTGGTGGGTGTCGTTATCTACCGGAAACGTTCTCAATGGGATGAACTTGGTTAATTCAACTTCAAATCTCTCATTCGGTCTCCTTTTTTTTTCGCTGAACTTCCTCGATCAATCTTTTTTAGAGAAGGCACATGCCGGATGGATCAAGAAAGATTCCTGCAGGTTGACAAATCCAGATTATATTTTGTAAGGACCCCTCTACACGTGGCATGATCCATGGTGAGGGACGTAACTATCGGCTCCTCCAAAAAAAAAGGATTTTCAGGATTTGTTGGGGGTTGGTGTTCGTGTTCACGACATAAAAAATAAATGTGCGTGTGTGGGGGGACAAAAAAGGATGAATATCCTTTATTTAATTAACGAAAATATCCCCCCTTGAACCTATTCTGATTATGAATGTGAAGTAGTCATGGTCGGTCCAGTTCTTCTCGGGGAACCCAAGGGATAAAGAGTGTAAAAACTGCCATTCGTTTGCCCAGGTTTAGAGGCTAATTAAATTCAGCGGGTAGTAGTGTCTGCCCGATACCGGGTAAATCCTGGTGGTAGAAATTTTTTGTTAAAAAAAGCAAAGGTAAAAAAAATCTTTTTCACGATACTTTATGAGGGGTAAAAACGTCGATGTTGATACTTCCCATCTTACCATCCCGATGGAAGTAATAATCGATCAACCTGTCCGCGTTATCATAATATGAGAACCAGTAACCCAGTTTGAAGGTCTTCTTGTCGTAACCATCGATTGACGGATAACTTGCAGCATCGTAGAGTATGATAACGCCGGGACTGTCCTGAGTAAGTGTTTGTTCATCAACAATATCACCATAAAATTTGATCTTATTCCAGCGATCTCCCCGGTAGTACCAAGGGAGGGGCCAATAATTTTTTGATGCAATTACGACGTGGTCTGAAGCATCGATAAGCTGCATGACTTCGCGTAAATCTTCGGAATTCTGTACCTGGACTATCGGTTCGTTGATATCGGCAGGAATGAAAGCAACATGCCATGTCATCACGGCGAGAAACAGGCATCCGACAATGGCAAATACCATTTTCTGCCAGTTCAGTTTATAGACCGCTACAAAGCACATCGGGAGTAACTGTGGGATGATCAGCCATGGCACTTTTTCTCCGACAAATGCATAAAAGACCATAACAAGGATCATCCAATAGACACAGAAACTGAAGAACAAATCAGATTTAGAATAACCCTGTTCCTGATTTTTTATCTGATGCAGGCTGATTGAAGCGAGTTCAGCAGTGGGAACACCAGATACGCGATATTTAATGCGGTTTTTCAATCGCCTGATGAACAATGCCGGATCGAGTCCTTTACTAATAATCTGAAGGGTTCCGATGATCGCGAGGATAAAAATCGGCACCTCGTACAAAAGATAAAATGGAATATAAAAGTACAAGGGCCCTCCCAGTCGTTGCTGGTTGGACATGGCGATCCAGTGTTCAACAGCTTTGTACCAACCGGTCGTATTTAATGCAAAATTCTGACCAATCAGAGTGTCGACGTGAACACCGAATGCCGAATACAGGACACTCATAATCACCAGAACTATGAATGTCCCGAGAATAAGATCATACTTCCAGTCAGGAGGCAACGTGAATTTCCGACGCCAGATACTATAGATAAAAAATGATGCAAAGATGAGAAGGATAACCGGCATCTCTTCCTTGCAGCAGAGTGAACCTCCCGTCGCTACTGCGGCAATGACCGCGTATCTTGTTTGTCCATACTCGAAATAGTACAAGATGGCAACAAGGAGGAGAAACGTAAAAAAAAGCATGAAAATATCATGCCGAAGGAATCGGGAGAAATAAACCATTTCCGGAGAAAGTGCAAGGAGAAGTGCGGCCAGGAAAGTCTGTTTTTTGTCGATATATCCAATGCGGTAGATACAATATACGAGGGGTATAAGCAGGGTTCCAAAGAGTGCCGGGAGCAACCGTGCGACGAGATCTGAATCGCCAAAAAGGGCGAACATGCCCGCGGTCACGTAGTAGAGGAATGGTCCATGATAACTTGGATCATACGTCCATGCGCCGGTGGTAAGCAATTCATAGGAAAACCATGCATGAATCGCTTCATCATGGTGCAACAACTTGAGATCAAGATGCCAGAACCGTACGAAGAGTGCAACAACAAGAATTAAAAGAAAAATTCTTTCAAAAGTAAAAAAATGCTTGATTTTCTGGGAAAAAAAAGCGGCCTGCTGCACGCCCGCACCTTTAACTCTCTAATACGATTTCAATCCCGATATCTTTTGGGACCTGGATGCGCATGAGCTGACGAAGTGCCCGTTCATCTGCATCAATATCGATGAGGCGTTTGTGAACACGCATCTGCCAGCGGTCCCACGTTGCGGTTCCTTCTCCATCCGGGCTCTTGCGGATCGGGACAACCAGTCGTTTGGTCGGGAGCGGTATCGGACCGGCCAGATTTACACCTGTGCGTTCTGCAATCTCGCGGATTCTGTCACAGACCATCTCTACTTTATCGAAATCAGTTCCTGTCAGGCGAATTCTGGCTTTTTGCATGATATAACCTCAAAAAATTATCTCATTTGTTTTGCCTGGATCGAGATACACATCCCGGCGGCAATCGTTGAACCCATATCCCTGACGGCAAACCTGCCCAGTTGGGGAAGTTCTTTTACCGTCTCGATAACCATGGGTTTGGTCGGCTTGATGACGACAATTGCTGCATCACCGGTTTTGAGGAATGTTGGGTTTTCCTCTTTGGTCTCACCTGAACGCGGGTCAAGTTTCTTTTTGAGCTCCACGAAAGTACATGCTGTCTGAGCTGTGTGGCAATGGAAAACCGGTGTATAACCTACCGTCAGTGCACTCGGGTGCTGGAGCACGACAATCTGTGCAGTGAATTCATCTGCAACGGTAGGTGGTGCTTCTGCGGGACCACATACATCACCACGGCGTATATCTCCTTTACCGATTCCACGGACATTGAAACCGACATTATCGCCCGGTACTGCCTGAGGGATCTCTTCGTGGTGCATTTCGATGGATTTGATCTCTCCATCCTTGTTGGCAGGCATGAAGGAGACTTTCATCCCCTTCTTCATGATTCCTGTTTCAACACGGCCAACCGGCACCGTGCCGATACCGCTGATGCTGTATACATCCTGGATTGGCAGACGAAGTGGTTTGTCAGTTGGTTTATCGGGTGACTTGAAGGTGTCGAGGGCAGTTATTAAGGGAAGACCTTTATACCAGGGCATTTCCGAGCCGTTTACCTTGATATTCTGGCCGCCAAGTGCGCTGATGGGTATGAAAAGAGTCTCATCGGGTTTGTAACCGACCATTTTGATGAGATCTGAAAGGTCTTTTTTGACTTCATTAAAGCGTTTCTCATCAAATTTTACTGCATCCATCTTGTTGATTGCAATAATAATCTGGGTAATTCCGAGCGTCCGTGCAAGGAACACATGTTCCTTCGTCTGCTCCATAACCCCATCTGGTGCTGCAACAACAAGAATTGCAGCATCAGCCTGCGAAGCGCCGGTAATCATGTTTTTAACAAAGTCTCTGTGTCCCGGACAGTCCACGACGGTGAAATAGAATTTTGGAGTATCAAATCGTTTGTGGGCAATATCGATAGTGATACCTCGTTCGCGTTCTTCCTTCAGGTTGTCCATAACCCAGGCAAATTCAAAGGTTGCTTTCCCCTTCGACTCAGCCTCCTTCCGGTAACCTTCAATAATGTGTGCAGGTACTGCACCGGTCTCGAACATCATCCGTCCTACGGTAGTAGACTTACCGTGATCGATGTGTCCGATAACAGCCAGATTCATATGGGGCTTTTCAGATGCCATTTTGTTCCTCCAAATGTTGTGGGACTGTCCGCTTACAGTCAGTTTATGCGAGTATTACATATATGAGACCCATCTATATAAATTATTTCGATTTACAAAGCCCGGTTTTTACGATGAAAATATGCATCGACACTATGATATCAGATGCTTGAATATCTCTTCATCATGAAGACATTAGCATTTCAACGGGATGAAAAAAAGAACCGGGTGACGGTGACGTGTGCCGACGGTGAAATTTCAGTCTATAGCCATTGTGCATACTGCCGGCGTTGCAAAGGAATTTTGGTGGGCAAACGGCTTGCTCTCTCCCCCCAGGCTCAGGCACTATCTGATCTCAGGAAAGGCACAACGGGTGATGACACGTTGATGAATGCTGCGATGATGTTCAACACTCTTGTCAGGGACGGATCATCAGTGGAATGTGATGATGACGAAAATCAGGGTTTTTTGCGGCGATAAAAAAATTGAAATTCTTTTTTTAGGTATTATATTATTCCTAAAAAAATATTTCAATTTTTTTAAATCGAAAAAAGTGTTCATCTTTCAGGAGATCTCCCCGTTTGCCGGACCAATTCTCACTTCCCTTTGGAAGCGAGGGAATCAGTTTTTCCCGTTTTTTCCGCGATTTCATGTAAAATGTCCTGACGGAATTTTTCAAACTGGATATCATCGAGTTGTTCAGAAAGCAATCTTCCACTCCATGCACGGCGATAAACCCAGGTTACGATCTTTTCAATTACATGGATAACGAGATCTTCATTCTCCAATGTCAGTAGTTCTCTTCCTATCCGGGGATGCCGTCCCCTCCTGCCCCCGACAAGAACGAGGAAGTGGCTGTCGTCTGCTTTAAGGAGATCAAAAGGACATGACCGGATGCAAACACCGCACTGGACACATTTTGCATGATCAAGAATTGAAATCCCGTTTTTTATGACAATAGCTTTTTCCTTGCAGTATTCTGCACAGGTTCCACAACCAGTACAGAGTCCCGCGGTCCTCAAAGGGCGGATTCTTCCAATAATTCCAATCTCATTTAACATTGGACTTGTACAGGCATTTGGACATCCGGATATAGCTATCCGCATTTTTACCGGCATTTCCTTGCCGAACAGTTTCTGATCGATCTTTTTTGCGAGACCGATGGTATCGATATTGGCAAATTTACACCGTTCTACGCCGGGACAGGCGATAATGTTGACAACCTCGTCCCTTTCTGAACCAATCGGTGTCCCGTTTTTCTCCAGAGATCTCTCAATCTTTTTAAGGAATTGGGGGTTGACATGGGGAATCTCAATAGTCTGGCGTGTCGTGCAATGAATAAGCCCCGTCCCATATTTTTTTGCTATCGTTGCAATCCCCCGCATCTGTGTGACTGATACATTACCTGCTGCTGCTCGTATCCGGACGGTACAAAAGTCCGGATCCCTTTCCGTTATTACACCGCCTTTCATGTGGACGCCAAAATTGGTTCGCATCAAACAGTAATGAGAGGAATTTGTTTATTAAAGATGATGTTTTTGACAGGGATATCAGATGAGTGCCAGAGTGAGTATAACACATGCTCGGGTAATCTCGTTTGAGGCTCCAACAACATCGCCGTTAACTCCTCCAAATAATCTTTTAGAAATGATGAGAAGGAGTACCGGACATACCCCCATTACCAGAGCAGCCCCGGCAAGTTTTTTGAGTGATACCGGAAGAAGAACAAGGGGGATACAGAATAGCGCAGCAATCAATGGGAAGACTGGCTGAGAGTATTGATGGAGGTAACTATGCATCCCTTCCCTGAATGGCGTACCGTACGTGGTGAGAAACGCCATGGAAAATTTGGCACAGACCTCGCCAATAATTATGGCGGATATGACCGTCGATGATGCCAGCAGACCTGCAAATAACAGCAGGGTAACTGCAATTCCTGCAGCAATACCACCAGCACCCACCATGCGATCGGTTAGCGCACTGATTCTTTTCTCCCTGCTTCCATGAGCCATCATGCCATCGCCGAGATCGAGCAATCCGTCAAAATGATGGGCTCCGGAAATCAGGAAAAACAGAGCAATTGCACCAGCGGCAGCAATGGTCCGGTCTGCAATAAAATAAATGGGTAGTGCAACAAGACCGCCAATAATATAACCGGCGCATGGGTAAAGGTAGGAATGTCGGGCAAAGTTCGCGAGATCCTGCGATTTACCGAGCGGGAGTATTGTGGTGAACTGGAGCAGGGAGATGAGAGCTTTCATACACATTCACTATAGAGGCGCGAGGTACATCCTGCAATCAGTCCTGCGATAGCATCATCGAGAAATGGCCCGAGTTTTGCTAAGATCCCGGGCTTCTTCTGATCATACCGGGTGAACTCAAACCGTGCATAGGTTCCGCCGATACATTCTGCTATCGCCATACCAATAATTTCATCACTCAACAGGAATACCGGATCATCAGCAATTTCAGAATTTTCCCGTTTGTTATAAAGTTCGTCTTCAAGTAATATCGCTCCGAGTAGCAAAGAGGAAACATTGGGATCTGCCAGATATTTTTTTATTTTTCGTTTGATTTCGCCAGCTGCTTGGTCCTCCGGCATTCCATGGGAGACGTACAATCCCATCGCAGCCGCGACAATATCATCGAGCGTGATACCTTTATCAAGCAGTCGTTGTTCAATTTCAAACATGTAACTAGGTGTTCTGGTACAAGGACTATTATATCATTGTGGAATTTTTTCAAGTGACCGATATCTTCAAACTTAGGGAAGAGAATTATATTCTATTGATTACCATGGGATTCCTCTCGGAAATACCAGATATTGCCTTCAAGAATCCGCTTTTTTGTAGTATTTTGGGAAATACCCTCCTCTCTACTGTTCCGGGCGTTTCCGGTGCAGGGGCTACCCCGGAAAAGACGCTTCTCACGCCAGTACTTGATGCAGAGCTGATTACCTGGGGGGCGATTACGAGCCATCCGGTACGACCCGATACCCCGACGGGATGCCCGACCCCTGCCTCGATCACACGGGCGATGATGGAGCTCTGCAGTCTGCAGCCTTTATTCGTTAATGCCGGTCTCAGTCACCTCCCAACGGTACCGTGTCTCGATGTGTATGGCATGATAGGGGAAGACCCCCGGTTTCGTGATGCTGTTCCCCGCGCCGAAGACCTTGTACGGAAAGGGGAAGTCATAGGGAAATTGCTCTCAAAGAGCTGCGATATGCTTATCCTGGGAGAATGTGTTCCCGGCGGAACTACTACGGCCCTGTGTGTAATGAGGGCACTTGGATATGATGCCTCGGTGAGCAGCAGTTTTGTGACCAATCCCGTATCCATAAAAGAAGAAATTTGCCGGTTGGCGATGGGAAGAATCAAAACAGGTAAAATAACCTCACCTCTCGATATTATCCGGTATGCCGGGGATCCCATGATGCCCGTCGCTGTCGGTATCGCAAAGACCTATTCCGGAGAACTTATCCTCGCCGGTGGAACCCAGATGCTTGCGGTAAGTGCCCTCCTGAAAGAAGAAGGACGATCCCTACCGTATGTGGTCACTACCTCGTATGTGAGAGATGATCCTTCGGCTAACGTCCGACACATTGCGAAACAGATCGGTCTTGATATTATCTTCGTGGATCCGGGTTTTGGAGATATCGGCCATGCAGGACTTGCACGATACTGCATCGGTGAAGTAAAGGAGGGAATGGGTGCCGGAGGGGCGATGTTTCTTGCCAATCTTCTTGGGTATTCAAGGGATGAGATCAGAAAAACCATCCTCACCAAGGTGAGTGCCTACAGTTAAACAGTCTTATAGGATTTCAGAACAAAATAGTAGATCAATGCGTCCCATCTACGTGGTCAATAATTTCGGGCAATTCAATCACCTTATTCACCGGGCACTTCGGGATATGGACATTGATGCCGTTTTAGTTTCCAATACAACTCCCCCGCACCAGGTGTCGGAAGAATGCAGAGGGATCATTCTTGGAGGCGGGCCTTCGATGGGACGTGCGGGGAATAGCAGCCAGTATCTCGATCTCGGACTTCCTGTATTGGGGATATGCCTCGGACTTCATATCATTGCGATAAAATTCGGTGGTATTGTCCATCAGGGGCTTCGGGGGGGATATGGACCAATCGAGGTGGAGATCTGCGAACATGATGACATCCTTTCAGGATATCCAGGCAAGATCGATGTCTGGTCTTCTCATGCCGACGAAGTCTTGAAAATACCTGACGGGTTTACCTGTCTCGGATATTCAGCCATATGCTCTGCCGAAGCGATAGCTTGCACGGAAAAACATCTCTACGGGATCCAGTGGCATCCTGAAGTCAGTCATACGTTCGAAGGAAAACGTATTTTTGAAAATTTTAATCGGATAACCCTTAATTGTGGCGTTTAGGTTGGTAAATTTCTGTAAAATGGTTTCCTCAAACCTGGATTCTTTCAACCAGCTTCGTATATATGTCCTGGTTTTGTCCTATTATATAATATTATATAGTGAAACAGAAAATACGTGGTTATGGTAGACCACGTGGTAAAAACCAGTATGATATTGCTGGTATTTGCATCACTTTTTCTCGTTGGGCCGGTAACTGCGGCAATCAACACGATAACAACCGGTTCAACGGTGTTTATTGGTGAGGATGGACTGGATATTACCGGAGCAATGGGTGGGGATGCCCGAATCGGCTGGTGGGCATCCGGAGCTCCCGTTGCAACAAGTTCTCCCGATTATTCGATCCCCGTTTCGAATCCCACAAATTTCTATGTCTCTCCAACAGACTTCGTATCTCATACGGGTCCATGGTATCGCCTTAACTCGTTAGGGAATGGTGATGGAACGGCGTTTACCGTCGTGGATCCCCGTCTTGATCTCAAAGTCGAAGACACAACGGTTGATGTTGATGTTACCGACAAATGGGTACCAACGGGCGATTCCATCCGGTTCAGGATAGAAACAAACCTTATCTCGATCGCTCAAAGGCCGGGTGTTACATCCACTCCCATCACGATTAAAGTACAATCACCTGATGGAGCTGTCTATACCTCCCTGATCGATAGCGGAGGGACACCGAGATCGACAGTTGATATTCCCGTTACATCATCTCCTTATTTTACCGACTCAATATGGGATACCGGAAGGTTGGCTATGTACCCGACAGGGACCTATACTATCTGGGCTGAATGCAATGTAAATTTCATGAACGATCGTTATGGTGCGGCCGGAAAAACCATGTCCCGGCAGGTAAGTCTGCTCGATCAGGATCAGAACCCGCTTTATCATCCCACTACCCCGACAACAAATCCCACCTCTCTGCCAACCACTGCTCCCGCCACGCAATCAACAACCGTCTCACAAACCACGCAGATAACCTCGATCCCCACAACTGTACTGCCAGCAACTTCCACAACGGTTCCCTCTTCGCCGTCTCCCACTCAGACAAAATCTCCGGGTTTCGGGGGGGTTCTGGCTGGCACTGCGATAATTATCGGCCTGGTTCTGTATCTTAGGAAAGTATAACCTTTCTCCTTTTTCAATTCCCGCTGAATACTTTTTGAACCCTCGATGGCTCCCTGTTTCCCTGTTGCCTGAGATCCGCCCAAAAAAATCAGCGTGTAACGTTTCCAGGGATCGGTTCCGTTTTGACAAGGCAAGGGTAACTGTTGACACCCCCGTGAGGAACCTCTCATTAGGATAATTTACGAGAATATCTACACATAATGGTGCATCACTCCGGTCGTGGATCTGATTTTAACAGAATTTTCCTAAAATTAATTGAAAAGAGCTCGTTTTCTCACCTTCACAACCTTTTATTACCTCAATTTCCCATTCCGTGTATGAACATTATAACAACCGTTATTAAATCCCGGCATAGCGTGCGGAAATTCAAGACCGATGCTGTGGATGATCTGACGATACGGGATGCAATAGAGTGTGCAGCCCGCGCACCTACGGCAAAGAACATGCAACCATGGTTATTTGGTGTTGTCAGGAACAAAGGCATGCTTTCAAAAATTGCTGAGCTTACGGACAATGGAAAATTTATCGCGATGTCGCCACTGTGCATCTCGATCTTTGGAGAGAAAAAAGAAAAATATTATCTTGAGGATTGTTGTGCAGCCACAGAAAATCTCATTATAGCGCTCCAGGCATATGGAATTACTTCATGCTGGGTGGCCGGGGAAAAGAAACCTTATGCAGAAACAATCAGAAACCTTCTTGGTGTCCCCGAAAAGTACACGTTAGTCTCTCTTGTGGCTGCAGGATGGCCGGCTGAGATATCAATGACCGGAAAAAAAGAGATGAAAAATATTGTTTTTTATGATGAATTTAAAGAAGAATAATTTTTAGCGATAACGAAGAGCACTCCTTTTCCGCTATTGTGACCGATAACCATTTAGGAGGATAGACTAATCTGACCGGAACTTTGAATTCTCCATAACAGATCATATCCGAAAATTAAAAATCTCGTAATGATTAAGCATCAGGCATGTCACATCATTAACTATGAAGACCGTGATTCTGCAGGTTGCACTTGATATGCTTGAACTAAAAAGAGCATTGCAGATCGCACAGGAATCTCTTGAAGGCGGTGCAGACTGGATTGAGGTGGGAACACCGCTCATCAAAAGCGAGGGGATGCAGGCAATCCGATCAATGAGGGATCATTTTCCGGATTCACTGATTGTAGCGGATATGAAAGTTGCCGATACCGGAACCATGGAAGTGGAGATGGCGGCAAAAGCAGGAGCAAACGTCGTTTGTGTTCTTGCAGAAGCGGACGACTCGGTCATTGCAGAGGCGGTTCGGGCTGCCCGATTATATGGGATACAGATAATGGCTGACCTGATCAATGTCAAAGATCCTGTCTGTCGTGCCACTGAACTGGAAGCGATGGGTGTTGATATTATTTGTGCTCATGCCGGCATTGACCAGCAAATGATGGGTAAAAATTCACTTGAGCTTCTTACCTCCCTGTCGGGACATGTGCATATCCCTCTCGCGGTAGCAGGGGGAATCGATGCACAGGCTGCCGGGGAGGCGGTACGGTATGGTGCGGATATTGTAATTGTTGGAGGAAGGATCACCCGTTCTGCAAATGTCACCGCCTCCACGCATGAGATCCGTTCAGAACTGAATAATCTCTCGTTAAAATCCGTAGAAAAAAAATCCCCTGACGAAGAAATACGGTCCCTTCTCAGAGAAGTTTCAGCACCCAATGTATCGGATGCGATGCACCGGAAGGGAGCTATGTCAGGTATCGTTTCTATCTGCGGTAAAGTAAAGATGGTAGGAAGAGCAGTAACCGTCCAGACGTTTGCCGGGGATTGGGCAAAACCCGTGGAAGCCATCGATGTAGCACGGAAGGATGAAGTAATTGTTATTAATAACGATGGTGCGACTCACATAGCTCCCTGGGGAGAGCTTGCCACATTGAGCTGTGTAAAAAAAGGAATAGCCGGGGTAGTTATTGACGGTGCAGTCCGGGATGTAGATGATATCAGGGCAATGAAATATCCTGTTTTTGCGAAATCTATTGTACCTAATGCGGGAGAACCTAAAGGCTTCGGGGAGATAAATGCTGAAATCCAATGCGGAGGCCAGTCTGTTCGTCCGGGGGACTGGATCACGGGTGACGAAAGTGGTGTAGTAGTCATTCCTGCTTCACGGGCATACGAGATTGCCCGCAGGGCATGGGAAATTCGGAAAAATGAAGAGAGGATCCGCGAAGAGATCCTCCGGGGAAGCACGCTGTCTGAAGTGGCAGAACTGGTAAAATGGGAGAAAAAGTAAATCAGGATTAATGGAATACCGAGCGTTCGAGCAGTGTTGCTCCTGAGTTTTTGATCTTTTTTATCGCCTCTTCGATCTGGTCAACGCGGAGAATGAGCACTGCACCTTCTTTTCCGGAATATGCATAGGAATATTCGATATTGACCCCTGCATCTCCAAGGATCTTTGCCACTTCATAGAGACCACCCGGCTGGTCTTTCATCTTTACGGCAATTACATCGGTGAAAGCGACGTTGAATCCGAGGGAAAACAGCTTATCGTGTGCTTTCTCCGGATGGTCTACGAGTGCCCTGACTACACCAAACCCGTTTGCTTCAGCGATACTAAAGGCAAGAATATTGATCTTCTCTTCGCCCAAGGCATGTGCAATTGCCGCAAGCCTTCCCGGACGGTTCTCAGAAAATATCGATATCTGCCTGATTACGTACTTTTGTTCGTCCATTTACAACGACCTCTTATCGATAACTCTTTTCGCCTTTCCTTCAAATCTCGGCAATGAACCCGGTTCGACGAGTTCAACATTGACATTTACGTTTAACGAATTCCTGAGCCGGTGTTCAACTTTCTGCTGCACCTGCATAAGATCATTGATTTTGTCACTGAAGGATTCCTTGTTCAGTTCGACCCGGACAAGCATATTATCGAGGGCACCTCTTCGTTCGACCACAATCTGGAAATGCTGACCGACCTCGGGAATCGCCATCAGTGCATACTCAATCTGGGAGGGAAATACATTGATGCCCCGTATGATCAACATGTCATCTACCCTGCCCTGTATCCTCTGGATTCGCGGGTGGGTTCTGCCGCAGGCACAGACCTCTTCATCCATTGTCGTTATATCCCCTATGCGATAACGGATCATTGGGAGTGCTTCTTTCTGGAGCATGGTGATGGTGAGTTCACCTCTCTCTCCGGATTCGAGTGATTCTCCCGTCTTGGGATCAATAATTTCCACGAGTGCAAGGTCCGACCAGATATGGAATCCTTTCTGTTCCACACATTCGGTGAACATCGGTCCGGAAAGTTCACTCGTCCCGTAGATATCGTATGCTTTTATTCCCAGCCAGTCTTCAATGCGGGTACGCATGCGATCAGTCCAGGGTTCAGCTCCCAGAATGCCTGTGCGAAGTTTTGTATCTTTTTTAATATTAACGCCCATCTTTTCTGCAACTTCCCCGATGTGTAGAAGGTATGAAGGCGTGCAGGCAATAGCAGTCGCACCGAGATCCTGCATCAGTTCAATCTGTCGTTCGGTATTCCCGACGCTGGTCGGCAGTACGGTCGCCCCAATCCGTTCCGCTCCATAATGCATCCCAAGTCCACCGGTAAAAAGACCGTATCCGTAACTGACCTGTACTACATCCCCCCTGCCAAGTCCAAGGGAGGTCAACGCACGTGCAAGCGACATTGTCCAGGCGTTTAAGTCGTTCTGGGTATACCCAACGACTGTTGGTTTGCCCGTAGTCCCGGATGATACATGATAACGGACCAGTTCCTCCTGGGTAGAGGTAAAAATCTTATCAGGATAATTGTCCCTCAGGTCACGTTTGAACATGAACGGGAGTTTCTTCACATCAGAAAGTTCCTGGATATCGTCAGGGTGGACATTCTGCTCTTTCATCCTGTCATGGTAAAATGGAGAAAAACTGTAAAGCCTGTAAACAAGACTTTTTAGCAGTTTGTACTGCATTTTTTGGAGAGCTTCTTTTGGCATCTCCTCAATTCGCGGGTCCCAGCTCTTCATTATACTGCCTCTCTGCGATCGATAACTCTCTTTGCTTTGCCCTCAAATCTGGGCAGAGAACCAGGCTCGACGAGTTTAACGGTCGTCCTGAGTTCGAGTGCATCCCGGAGTTCTTTAACAACTTTTTTCTGGAGTCTTGCGAGATCGGCAAGTTCTCCACTGAAATACTCCCGGTTGATTTCAACTTCGACCGTCATCTCGTCCAGATGATTAATTCTGTCAATATATACCATAAACTGATTGCCAACCTCAGGTATTTTAAGAAGCACATGTTCTATCTGTGACGGGAATACATTGATGCCACGAATTACCAGCATGTCATCACTTCTTCCTGTTATTCTGGCGATTTTCTTACCCCGTCTGCAGAGACAGCCATCCTCCATAAGGAAGGTGATATCACCGGTGCGATACCTTAGCAATGGCATTGCTTCTTTAACAAGTGGGGTCACCACCAGTTCACCGCGTTCACCATCAGAAACTTGTTCTCCGGTTTTTGGATCAATAATTTCGACGAAAAAACAGTCATGCCATATGTGAAGCCCGGTACGCTCAGGGCATTCAAATGCAACCCCGGGCCCGAACAGTTCACTCAACCCGTATGAATCATAAGCGGTCAGACCAAGTCGTTTTTCCAGTGTCCGCCGTACACTTTCTGACCACGGCTCAGCTCCAAAAATACCGGTCTTGAGTGTGTCAAGCGAGGCATTCATTTCTTCTGCGATTTCCGAGAGGTGCATAGCATAACTGGGAGTACAATGGATTGTCGTAACGCCAAAATCCTTAATCATTTCGATCTGACGTTTTGTATTTCCTGTTGCGCTTGGGATAACCGCCATGCCGATTCTTTCTGCACCGTAATGAAATCCAAGGCCCCCGGTGAACATACCGTAATTAACCATATTCTGGAATACATCATTTTCTCCGATACCAATCATGGTCATGTTCCTTGCAATGAGATCTGACCATGTGTCAAGATCTTTCCTGGTATATCCAACGACCGTTGGTTTCCCGGTCGTTCCTGATGTTGTGTGGATCCGTACGATCTTTTTCATGGGAACTGCAAAGAAACCGAATGGATATCCGCCCCGGAGATCCTGTTTTTTGGTGAACGGGATTTTCCGGATATCCTCAAGGGTTTTGATTGACGATGGTTTCACTCCTGCACCGGAGAGAAGATTTCGGTAAAAATCGACGTGCTGTACCTGACTGAGTGTTTTTTTCAGACGTTTAAGCTGAAGTTCCTTCAATTCATCAGGTTTCAACGTCTCTGTCTTCTTGTCCCAGAACATATAGTGTCCCTGTTATGCTATTGCATGACAGAAAATATATGGCGTCTGTTACCGTTTAAATTCACCGAATGGGAGAATCAATCACGCAAACAATATCCTGAAAGGGCGAATCTGACAAGGATTTGTCTGACGGCTTAAAACGATGAATTAATCTATGAAAATGGTAGAGTGTTTATCAGTGTTAACATCTTATTTTTCGGAGCAGATGGTGACGGATTATCCTTGGTTATCGGTAAGTGGTTTTGGTACCCATATAAAATCCACGCAAAAAAAATTAATTATCCAGAAAAAAAATGCTGTCGAGGAATATCCCCTTGATTCGATTAAAAACCTGCTCGTCATTGGCAGTCACACTATTAGCTCGTCCACCATCTCAAATCTTGTAAAAAACGGTACATATATTACGTTTTTTGAACCAGATGGCAATCCTATTGGGATTATCCGGCCTTTCGGGGACAAGAGTGGTACGGAGATCCATCGAATCCAACAGACTATACCACGCCATCGTTATGCTATCGCCGTGTCTCGAGCGGCAATAAAATCCCGTCTCTTTGCTATTGGAAAAGTCCAGGAGTTACAGAACTCGCATCTGTTTTATGAGGGCGAACAGCAATTTCTTCATACTTCTCAGGAAGAACTTGAGTACCTGATTAAACTGGATGAAATACGGCGGCTGCACCGATTGACAACTGACATGTATTATGAGATCATGTCAAGAAACATCCCCCCGGATTTTGGATACCGGAGAAGAACTATGAGACCTCAGTCGGATCCCGTCAATGCAATGCTGTCCTTCGGCTATGCGATGTTATTTGGGAATTGTTGTGTGTCGCTTATCGGATCTCGTCTCGACCCTGATTCAGGACTTATGCATGAAGGGAAAGGAAGTCTCGTGCAGGATCTTATTGAACCTCTCAAGGCAGATATGATTGACCAGGTAGTATTTCAGATCGCCAGAGACTCTCTCGGTCTTTCTGATTTTGAGCTAATCCCCGACAGGTGCATGCTTTCCGATGATCTCACAAAAAAACTGATCGGTTTATTCCATTCTACGATAAATAATAATAAAATTGACGAACTGGTCTCTACTCTCTACAATTCAATAACAAATAATGGCGAATTTATAATTCGGTACTGATCCGCCCTTCTCCTTTGATGATAGAAAAGTCTTTGAAGATCATACAGGGTATTTCAGATGTTTTCAAATCCCGTATCACCGCACGGGGGCAGCCATAAATCATTGAAACAAATTTTTCCAGAATCATGGGCTCTCCCGTTGCATGTATCTGGACTCTGCCATCCGGTAGGTTTATTACCGTACCGGTAACGTGCAAATCGGTGGCTATCCTTCGAACGCATGCCCGGTAACCGACACGCTGGACTCTCCCGCTAATAAAAATCTCTATGGACTTCACCGGTACATCCCCTGCATGAGTTTTATCGCAAGTCCGAGTTCCTCAAACACCTCGTCCCGCAGTGATGATTGCCGGATGTTTGTCGCAGCGTCAATTGCAAGATCGAGCACCTCCTGGGACGCTTTCTCGCTACCGGAAGCATGGGTCTTCATCGCAATATCACACATGACAAAAGCCCGATGAGAAAGCGGGCGGATTATTCGGGCCTCCCGTATAGCATTCTGTAACATTCGGTTGGCTATTTTTTCTTCACCTGCCTTCCGGGACATAACTGAGAGATCACAGAATATAATCGCTTCTTTCCCACGATCGGATAGTGATCGGACCATCTTTTCAAGAGATACGATCTGACTCTGATGAACACCAGTTTCAATTATTTTTTCAAAGAGTATCCTGATCTTTTCATGCGGCGAGGGTATTTCACCTATATCCTTATATCCCAGCTGGGTGAGGCGGCGGTGGCGGGTTTCAATGGTATCAATTGATTTTGCCACATCTATGGCAGACTGGAGGTACTCTGCATTGTTCTGTGTGTGAGAGAGTGCAACAAACATTCGTGCAATGTTATCCCGGATGGTATCGGCAATCTGGGGTATGTTTATCTTTTTTGTCAGCGCTTCCGCTCTTTTAAGTAAAATTACCGGTGTTTTTTCGTCGTCATTTTGCATGGAAAGAGAGATAATATCAAGAAGTGCTGAAGCTTTTTCATACGGTGAAAGGATCCTCTCGGCGGCTTCTGACATATACGTAATAATCCTGGTGCGCTGTTCCCTGTCTCCTCTGACCATAGTGAATACAGCATTTAGTGAATCTATATATTCAATAGGATCAGTGATTTTTGATGCCACCTCAAGCGAACGATTGATTAATTCGTTATCCGGACTGATCTCGTTCAATCTGACAATCGCTGATATAATCCGTTTGCGGGTGCCGGAAATCTCTCCAGATCCAATAAATTCTAGTCCCTGAATTGCTTGTTCGATACATTTTTTTGTACGATCCGTATCGATGCTGCAGAACAGAATCGCGAGATCGGAAAGAACAAGTACCTTCTGGTACTCGGCCGGGATTTTTGGGAGCGCCTGACAGACATCATCCAAGATCATCAATGCATGATCAAGGTCGGATAACTTAATGGAGGACTCTGCAAGGTTGCATAACCCGCTCAGCCGGACATACAAATTATTGATCAACTGGAGAAAACGGAAGATCAGGCCGATCATAAGCGGGTTTGATGTAGCATATCGATTTTTCTGGAGGAGATATGCCATAATTTCATAAGGATCGGTCGAGTCCGGGTACGTGACATTCTCTTTTAAATTCGAGATAATCCGGGACATCATGGCATCTCTTTCAAATGGATTTTCAATCTCTACAGAGAACATTGCCAATGGTATGGTATAATCCGGGTTATCACCGATACGCGAATAGGAAATGAGGATATCTATCATCCCGGCAATTTTTAGCGATATCCAGGGTGTTTTGATATTCTCTTTTATTATTGACAGAGCGCGTTCAAACGGGTATATTTCTGCAATAAATGCCTCAGCGTCCGTGCAGGATGCCGGCTCGTTTAAAATTATACACCCGATTTTTACAAAACACTCGGCAATCTTTTCAAATTGTTGGGTTTTTAGCGCGGGGTCATTAATATCCTTTGCAATCTTAAAAGCCTCTTCGAGCACCGCAGGTGAACGTTTACTAATCGCGTACTGAATTACCCCTTCAATTATGTTCGCCATTGCATTGGCTGCGAGACTCTCCTCGAGAAGTGAGCTGCTCCATACTCTCATCCGCAAAAGAAGATCGAGATCTCCCTGGCGGGCAGCAAGAATTGACGCCTCGTCAATAATACTGCTGAGTGTCGCAGAACGAGTCTCCTGACCATCAATCTGGCAGGTGAGACCGACGGCTCTCTGGAGATAATCCCGGTTCTTAATCTGCACGCCGATTTTTGCGATCTGGATAACGATGTTGGCTATTGCCTGCTCCTTCAGCTGTTGCTCACCTATGGATTCTGCCATATTGATCAGGACATCCGGGTTATGGTGTGCGAGAAATCCCCGGTCTACAAGGAGGGTAATACTTTCCAATAGCAAGTAGTTCTGCTGTGGATGTAACTGGATGAGCTCGTTTATCGATGCGGCATGGGAAATGATATCTTCAAATGGATTATCCGTACTCAGCTCAATAGTCGCCCGATAGACTGAAGAGTACAGGACATCCTGATTGACCCGGCTAAGTATCATATCCTTGATCAGGGGTACACAATCCCTTAAAATCCCGGTTTTCAAAAGATCTGTCAGGTTATCCGAGTACTGGGGAAGGGTTTCCGTTTCGTGACTGATTTTTCTGAATATGTTAAGAGCTGAGGTAAAATCCCCGGAAGAAAGCATAATCTGTGAAAACTGAAGATAAATGCGCGACAGGAAAACCGGGTCGCTGTTCTTGTCAATAATGGGAATCAAATCTGAGAGCACGGGCATATTGTTTGAGCGTTTTGCAACGGAAACACCTGCACGGACCAGTTCCCTGATTGGATATACCTCATAATCCAAAAAGAGCTGATGAATTGTTATCGCCGCGGAAAGGAACCACAAATCTCCAGATATTTCTGCTTTCTTAAGGAGATCTACAACGAGTGTACTCGTAACAAAAGGCATTCTTTCGCATAGAGTCTGAAGAATATCGATAATCTCATGTTTATCCTTCAACCGTTCCAATATCTGTTCTGTCAGCGCACTGACAATTTCAAGTTGGCTCTCTTCCGAAAGGTCATTGAAATTCTGGATAAAACAAGGAACATCGAGAATCTCTTTTCCAAAAACGGATTTCACTCCTTTTTCGATTACGGATAAAATACACGATTGTCTTCGGATCTTCTGGTGAATTTTTGTCGCATCACGGATACTTTCAAGGAATAATGGACGATTCTTTTCAAGAATGGCTATTGTCGCCATCGCATTTGCAAGTTCTGCATGTAACACAGCACGTTTTGAAATGTCACTGATCTCCTCAGTGATATGATGGGATCTACGGAGTAGTTTTTCATTCCGTGACGCAATTGCCCATTCGATCAGATGGGGAATAATATCGATCATGACATCGGAACGATATTTCCGGAAACTGATCTGTTCAAGCATGATCATGCCCGTATCGATAAATCCTGAGTTAGTTTCAGCGACCCCGGCTTCAATGAGAGTCTGTGCCATCATGGCAAAGACCCGAGACTGATAACTTTTTTTACCTAATTTTTCCGATAGTGCAAAAACGGAGTTTAACCATTTTTCATCCTTTGTTGTAATGAATTGCTGAACTATCCGGTAGAACAGGTCATCAATATTAAAGCCGGGGAGATCCGGCAGGGAGAATAGAAGATCCGGCTTATTATTTTTAAATGCGGTATCAGAGATCAGAGAGTTAATTTCCATTAGGAGAACCTTTTGTGCCCGTCTTCCCTGAGACTGAAGAATTTTCGATAGACCACTCTCTATGGTGTTCCAGTCTTCTGCAGAGAGAGCCCGTTGAACCTTCCTGACGATATCCTGAGTACTTGCCATGCTTATATCACAATGAAGAAACTATGGGTCGTAATCTCAATTTAACTTAAATAGTTATTATATTTTTGGATTCGATTTAGGCTCAAATTTAATTTTTTTTATCATAATAAAGCGAAATTATTGATTTTTTTTCAAAATATGCATCAGAATTCGAATTTATTTTTAATATGGGTCAGAATTATCCATTATTTCATGTATTTCTCTTCGTAAAATGATAATCAAAAAAAAATATCCAAATCCCTTTAAAATATGATTGAAATCGGCCTCATTTATTCTTTATTGACTGCAGAGATATGATTCATCAGTTCCGTGTGGAAATCATGACCGCAGTCTCCGCATTCTGAATCAATGATGATACGAATTATGGGTTCTGTACCGGAAGCACGGACAAGTGCCCAGGAATTTTTCCTGATTATTTTTATTCCATCTGTCAGATCAAGTTTTTCATCAATGTAAATTTTTTTGATATATTCAAGCACGTCTGCTCCGCGACGTGTACTGATCTTATCCTTAATCATGGTGCGTTGTGGAAGAGTATTTATTAGTGCAGAAAGTTTCTGACCTGTCGAGGAAAGAATGAAGACCATCATTGCAGCGGTCATTCCCCCGTCCCTGCAGAACTGGTGATCAGGAAAAATCAGGCCTCCATTTCCTTCCCCTCCAAAAACAACCTCTTTTCCCTCATCGATGAGTGACCGCATTGTCCGGGCTACATAGATGCTTCCAACCGGAGTATATTGAATGGTGCAGCCTTCATTTTTCACTACGATCTCCACCATCTGCGATGTACTTACCGGTGTGACCAAGGTACCCTTTTTCTGGTGGCATATGTGACGAGCCATCAGTGCAAACTCCTGGTTCTCTTCAACAAATCGCCCGTTCTCATCAATAAATACCGAACGATCTGCGTCGCCATCGTGCGCAACCCCGAATGCTGCGCCACAACTGACGACGAGATCTGCCAGAATTCTGAGCCCATCAGGAGACGGTTCAGGCAATCTCCCGGGAAAGGTTCCATCCATAATTCCATTGACGGTTAGCACTCTGCATCCCATATTGGTGAGAATTTGTGGCGTGGTAAGACACGCCGGGCCGGATCCGGGATCAACAACCACGGTCATTCCTGTACCCGGCTTGTCAGGGAAGTGATGGACAACTGCGTCGATATACTTCCGGATAAGATGAGGAGCGGATATATCCTGACCGACATGTTCCCATGACTTAGGAAAAAAAGCCCGATCAAATATCAATTGTTCCAATTTGAGAGTCTCCTCGTCACCCATCTCCGTGCCATCGGCTTCTATGATCTTGACACCATTATATTCCGGGGGGTTATGGGATGCGGTTATCATGGCACCTCCATCGAAATCCTCTTTTACGAGGTACTGAAGGGCAGGGGTTGGGAGGATCCCGCAGTCAACGACATCGCATCCCATCGAAAGCAGGCCGGATTTTAACGCTTTGACGAAGGTATCCCCGGAGGTTCTTGTATCTCTCCCTACAGCAATGCCACCTTTTCGCATAGTCCCGAGTGCTTCGCCAATCGTGAGTACAAGATCCGGTGTCAAATCGTTACCCACGACGCCCCGAACTCCATTGGTACCAAACAGACGTTTCTGAAATTTTGTCGTTTGCATGACTTTCAGCTCCGATTTTCATGGGGAAAAATTTTCAAAGAGATCGAGCGATGTAATTACCTCGTCCACCGAAGGATTGGAAAGGATACAATTCCCGGCAGTTAAACTGCCAATGACTATTTTGGGAAATGTTCGCTGTTTAAACCCTTCTATAATGGCAAAGGCAATTCCCTGATTAAAAAGTATAGTCAGGATGTCTTCGAGACCAGGTTTACGAATAACTGCTACTGCTTTATGCGAGTCGATCCCTACAGAAATGTCAGCACCGGTATCAAAAAAAATGGTGGTATCCTTCTCATCCTCGAGGTTATAGGTATGATCTTCCAGATGTTTGATCACCGCTACCATTCCCCTTTTTTTGAGCTCGGGGATAAGTTTTTTGATAAAAGTCGTCTTACCCGATTCTGATCTTCCAACAACCTGGATTATTTTCATGCGATACTCCCCATAAATTCTATCTGAAGATTAATTCCACAAATTCCGTCATTGCCGGTGGTATTAAAGACCTCGGTTTTAACGGGGTCCTGTTCTATGATTTGGGGCAGTTTGAGAAGATCCACATGTCGTTACTATTCCTTCAAGGGCAATCTTTTCATCAACAACCGGCAGGACATCTTTGGAGTCCCTTGCCGTTGATGGATCCGAATCCGATGCGGGCAGTAGATCTTCTGTTTTTTTATCATGACCTTTCTCCCGGGCGGATGACACGAAATTATCCTGAGCATTATGATCATCGATCGATTTTTGAGATACCAGATCAACCGGCATATCTCCGTCTTCAGCTCGTGACCGGAGGATGGTCTTTGCGGCTTCCCCTACACTTCTCATCACTTTGGTAATCCGGTCCTCAATATCAATCTCCTCATCAATATCAAGAGTAGTCCCTTCAACTTCGAGGAGAAACCGTGCGACTTCACTCGCTTCAAAGAGCAGATCGTCCAGTTCATCGGTTGTAAAAAATCCGCACATTGCACCATAGAAAAATGTGGCACTGGCTTTCCGCACTTTCTTTTTAAATGAGTTCCGTGCCTGGTTAACCGCCTGGGGCGAATACGTATCTTCCATAAAGGGGACCAGTTCGGGGAGATGATTTCCGATAAAGGTCATCTCTGCACCTCCGGATGTCCTGAAATCCGTGCATAACCGTGCAAGGGCCCATTCTCTGGCAGTAATGTACGTTCGCTTGCGCAGGAACTGGTTTACCTTCCGATACGTTGCTCCATCCACTTTTTTGAATTTTTTATACTTGTTAATCTCCTGCTGGATTCGTGACTCTTCCATGATATTACACCTGTATTTTTTGATTTAATCAGGAACTACCCAAATCGGAATGTACCGGGTAGTTTTGGGCTATTTAGTGTATAGCATTATATGGTTTATTGCTAATAATACCCTATTAAAATTTCTTTATATCTTATGCAAACCACCGATGAAAAAACGAGGAATTTTTTTAAAAAATATTTAAGAGGATGGCAAACCCCCTCGGTATTTTCATTTTTCTTGGCTCATGATAAATCCTGCCGTTGTTCATTTTTTGATATCTTCATTTTTGTATTTGAGGGGAGTCGTAGCATTTCATTCAGGAAAATAATTGAATTCCGCTCTGGAACATATCAGAATTCGGATTCGGTTCCGCAGCTCATGGCGAGATTCTCATATTGGGTGAGACGTCTGTTAATGTGAGTATTGTTTCATTCTGTGATGTTTTGACCCCTCCTCTCCTATAGAGCCAAATCCGGTATCTGCATTGTTATCCTCAAAACAGAATTTTTTCCTAGCTCCAAAAAAATCATGCATATTTTTATTCAATAAACCCGGGAATCCGGGTCATTTTCGAAGGTTCATTAGTGGATCGATTAGAGCGCTGATATTCGAAATTCTCCTGGAGGACACTAATGATCAAAACTTTGTGTTAACATTTCGATAAGCGTGAACAAAAAGGGTCTTTTGTGTATAGCATCATATGGTTTATTTGATGAACAGTATAGTTACATTGACTTTATTGAAATCCTTAAATTATTCGTTTAAATTCTTTTAATAACCCTATTTTAAGGAATTTTTTAAGGAGTTTCTGAATTAATTAAAACTCTTATGCCACTTGAATTTTTTTAATTTTAATTAAAATAACATTTCCCGACAGGTTCGCATATAAGTAACCCCAAACGCTGTTTGCTCCTGATATAGGAATTATTCAACGATATTATAACAAATAATCGAAAAAAAGGGAAATATTCTACAAGGGTATTTCGCACACCCCGGGCCAATGCTGAGAGTGCTATGGTATAAGTCAGTTGTGCGTTCCACCGTCTTAATAAAAAACAAGGCAAAACTAAAGTAAAGATTCCGAGATGAAGTAAACAAATTTTCCTGCAGGATTCCCTTCATATCTGATAAAAAATCATTTCATTTCTTTTCGATACGTCTTTTATCGGTAGGGGAATTCTATGGTTAACTTTCTGATCTTCGCAAGCCCATAATGCATTTTCAGAGGTGAAATTGTCAGACGATTTCCATATCCCCCGGTCGGAAAAACGGTCTACATTGGAGAAAAATCAAGAAATAAGCACCCCATGAATTCTTCCCCGTATCAGGCTGGGTTCTCAGGGAATATAGGATAGACCGAATCGATACAGAATCTTTCGCGATGACGGAACTGTATGATCCGATCCTGCAACGATGACCTTGGCCGGCCTCGGAAATACCGTGTAATGGTACTGTTTCTGAAATTAATAAAATCGCGAGGTAAGGTGAACGTTAAGATTTTCTGAATATGTACACCGTCTTTTTAGTTTTTACCGGTATTAGTTACCTGGTTTAAGTCCAGAAAGGAGTTTTGGAAGTACAGATCATTTTCTGGCTCGGCGGTGAGGTTTTAACTTTTCCTCATCGGCAACTATGGACCGATATATCGGTCCGGCCAGGCTTTCGCATCCCGGAATTTGTGTCGACAAGCCGAATGTCCTGGGAAAATTGCCGTATTCATGAATACCTCCTCATCAAAAGCATACTCAATGACGATCATCAGGACAAATCAAATAATCTTAAAAATTTCCGGCTTTTTTCCGCAACCTTCAAACTTATTCTGCACTTATCCCGTACTCATGGTGATATATACTCCATTTACGGGCAGGGACCTTCGTAAACACGTACCCTTAAAAGCAAACCCCACATCTTCGTTCTGTTGGCAGATCATGAACATGAGGGGGGGTATTACACCCCCGCAATGAAAAGAACCCCCGTTTTTAAGATCAGATCAGTTCTATTATTTATCAGGATAATCAATCTACGAGAAATTCGACAGGATCCTCCGGTGAGAGACGGTTATTTTCGCGTAAAATATCGTGATGTATAGAGCACTCCACGGTCAGCAGAGAAAACCTGGAAATCCAGCCAAGCCCGTAACGGGGTTGAATCCCCAAACGGGTTTGTCGCAGAATAGGTATTCTGCGCAAACCTTTATTTATTTGAGATAAGATAGAATAGAGCATGGAAAGCGGGTATTTTTCGGAGTGGCTTAAGAGCTACCGCAATTACCTCCGGATGCGCAACTACTCCCCCCGCACCCTCAACAGCTATGAGCAGGTGATCAAACACTTTGCTTATTATGTCTGGTTGCGCCGTCATACTGACGTCACAAAACTTGTCATCTACTGGAAAGACTTTGAAAATGCCCGACTCGATACCGATGTTGAAGTCACGCCAGTAATTATTACGGACTTTCTCTCGTTTGTCTCAACGATGCAGACTTATAAACCCAAGACCTTTCACCGGATTATTTCTACGCTCAGCTCGTTTTATCGTTTCTTGTATACCCAGGGTGCTGTCACGTCCAATCCGCTGACCGGTATCGATCGTCCTCGGATCAAACAACAGGAAGTGAAATACCTCAAGCATAACCAGGTGCTGCGATTGCTGGATTCTATCGAAGATCTGCGTGACAAGCTCATCGTGAGGACCATCTACGCCACGGGTGTTAGGGTGTCGGAGCTCTGTAATATGAATGTGGAAGATATCGATTTTGATGAGCACACCATCAGGATTCGGGGAAAGGGTGACAAGATACGGACGGTCTTTGTTGACGATGACACCCTTGGCGATATCCTGAGATTTATCGGTACCCGGATCGTCGGCCCGGTCTTTGTTGGTCAGCAGGGAAAAAATATCTCATCCCGGGCTATCCAGCATATATTCAAAAATTACGCACCCTCGGGAATCACCCCGCATAAAATCCGGCACAGTTATGCAAGTGAACTCTATAAACGGTCAAAAAACCTGAGGGTCGTGCAGGAAAACTTGGGGCATACCTCGATAAAGACCACGGAAATATACCTGCATACCGATATTGATGAACGAAGGCAGGTCTATCAACAGTATTTCCCGCTTTCTGAAAATGATGAAAAATAATGAGCTTATTCCCGCTCAATTCTGGAATTTTGATTTAATTTTTTATCAAGATATTAAAACAATTGAATAATTGATAAATGGGCACAGTTTTTCAATCTGACTGAAATATCCCGTGAAATTTTTTTTAAAAATGTTATAAAAATTTATTATAAACCATATGATGCTATATACAAATAAGGCAATTTTTTCTTCCGTGAATCACTGATGAACTTCAAGGGTTTGTTTTTCGCAGGGGACTTCAGTCTTTGAAATATTTTGCAGACACTTCACATCCATTTTAGTGTGGAATCCCGTGAGGTTACAAAAATTTATCGCACCTCAAATTATTTTCAGGATACGCATCGTTATTGTTATATCATCATCAATGCCACTTCTTGATGATACCAGGTAGATACAAGCGGAGAATACCGGAGTATCTGGTGAAAATTTCCAAATAATTCCAATCTTCGTTGATAAAAAGTCAGATCCCGAACCTTTGAATTTACAAATCTACTGATGAAGAGTTACTGATAATCCGAAAATTTCCAAATAATTCCAATCTTCGTTGATAAAAAGTCAGATCCCGAACCTTTGAGCTGGGCGGCCAACGTTAAAATTTTTATGAATAGTTCCCGTTATTGCATAACCGCAATACTTTACTTCACGTCTGCACACATAATCAAGGGACGTATATGCCAAAAGTCACAAAACGCAAATATGAAAAGATCGATGATTCGGAAATAGATCTGGTTATCCAATGTAATGACAGCCACGAATTTTACGAGCGCTATAGGCAGGCTTTCCCCAATAGAAAAAAAGGTATTGATAGTATCAGCAAAATCTGGAAACGGCGGAGTGAATTTGTAAAAAAACACCAGGAAATTACACAGCCTGCCGAAACCATTTCCAACCCATCCTCTCAAAACTTCGAGATTCTGATCTTAGAACAGAATAAAATATTTGCAGAATTATCTGGAGTTATGAAAGAACACCTCAGGGTAAATAAGGAAATTCTGGCCCGTCTCCCGAAACAGATACAAAAAACCGAAGAGTCAGTTCCGAAGTCCGGGGACGCCAAAATTCCTGAAACAAAAGAGCATGAAAAGAAAACAAGTACAGAAAAACATAAAGATATAATGATAGGATCCTGATTTGGGAAGTGATCCGGAACTAATTTGAAACTGGATCTAAGAATTATGAAGCGGTGCGTACTCCACGATTCGGGAGTCAGATATCAGCATTAAACACGGATAATCAATTTATTCAGGACAAGGGTATCCTTATAGTCCAAAAATGCAAATAAATAATACCTTCTTTTTAAAAAAAGGAAGGCCGTCAAATTCCGTGAACATATTTCCAAAAACCCCCGTAGTGTAGCGGTCAATCATGCAGGACTTTGGATCCGGCGACACCAGTTCGAATCTGGTCGGGGGTATCTTAATTTCAATTTCAGGATAATTGATTGCGACAGGGGTCCCGGGTTTGCGGCAGCCCACCGTGCACTGGAGATCGTCTTTGAAAAACCGGTTCAGGAAAATGGGGGCCGGAGGTTCAATTCCTTTGATGCAAAACAAGCGGAATTCATCCTGTGAGGAGCTCAAGGCGCCTCATATTCACCCATCCACATTGAGAGTGTGGACATTCGCGGACTGGAGCGGTTTATTATAGCACAAAGTCTGTTTCTTCAACTCGTGAGAAAGAATCGATGAAATGTCTGAAAAAACTAGGGATTCTCTGCTTAAAACGAAGGTATCAGTAATGTGCGGTACGATAGGGAATGTATCAGTTCTAGAGCCGGCCCCCAATAATTACCGCCCACCTCACGGATCCGGGGCCGTTCTTTGGGAGATGCAGATACCCGGTCAGTGTTCACTTCGCATGAAGTCAGACCAGAAAAATATAGCCGTTAAATTTTTTTTATCTGCCATGGGCCCCCCCTCCGCCAAAGCCGCCCCCACCCCCAAACCCTCCTCCACCGCCGAAACCTCCGCGTCCAAAGCCGCCGGAACCTCCGCGGACAGGCGGGGTGAAGAAAAGGAGGGGAGTAAATGCATACCCGATTCCCAAAGCACCTGCAGGGACTCCGGTATCGGCAATTTTGATGTTGAGTGCTGCCATTGCACTCTCAACCTTGTCACCAACACCTAGCGCTGTCCCATAGACGAGCCATGCTCCCCACATGGAGAGATCTTCCGGAGCATATTTCCGTATCAGTGCAAGGTCCGAAAGGAAGTGGGTAAATGCGTCCCATTCGAGTTTCTCTTTATATTTGTCACCTTTCCAGTGACCGAATAAGGTTGACGGCATCACTAATGCTATCACAACCTGGACAATAACGACTCCCCATAATGCCGTGGCCGGGATAAGGATGTATGACTGCATGGGTTCCAGGAAGGTAACTATGAGCGTGACGACAAATACGGTAATACTGATAAGGAGGAGTGGGACGATATGGTCGCTTCCGTCCACGATATACTGGTTGGCAAGCGATGGATCTGCTCTCCTGGTCACATCGGTCAGCATCCTCTGGTAGCGGAGTGCGGTCTCTTCTGACGCGACATTTGTCTTCGCTTCTTGTGCAAGCTTCTCAATGTGGCTCGAATCGAGGACACCGTTCTCAGCTATCTGTCCAAGAACATTGAGCACTCGCTGCTCGTACGGGTCATCGGAGGTAGTTTTCAGGATACGGATCTCGAAATCTTTGGTTTTCCCTTCCTGCTTCGTGGTTATCGTAATGAATTTTCTCCGGTGGAGATCGAGAAGTGTCGCATGATACCCGCTCTCATCGAAAATCATCCTTTCACCCTTGAACAGCAGGTTGACCTGCCAGGGTTTGAGTGCCGGATTGGGGATAGTGCTCAAGTATTCGGGTACCGTAAACATCTTTTCCTGGCCGTACCAGCGGTAAATCAAAACGAAGAAGAGGGGCACGAGAATGACGGCAGCTTTTGCCAGGTAATTCAGCAGGTAAGAGAAAGTGTAGATTGCATCATACCAGAAACTTCCTGAGGTTGTTTGTTCAGCGAGACCGGTGACCTGGGTCCTGAACCCCGGTATCTGGCTGAATGCGGTTGATCCACCCAGCATCTCGATGGCAATATTTTCATCTGCCGCTGCACTACCGCTGAAGGTATACGTGTTTCCCAACAGGATCGTGCTCAGCGCCGGCGGATAGGAAAATACCTGCTGAATGCCATCTGCAGGAATCGTGATCGTAACGGCATGGTATGGGATGTGGGATTGCCCGGCGAACTTCAGGTTGAGATGGGTTACACCGGTGTCGTACTCAATCGGGGGATAAACGACGTAGGTATAATCCGCCGTGTATTGCCCTGTAGCAAAGGAGCCGGGATTGTAAATCCCTACCTCATCAGTCTGGGCGGATTGGCCAATGGTTGATTTGTAAGAAGCAACTGAGGAGTCCCCATACACAGCCACATTGCCTGAATTATCTTTGGCGTATGCAATCGTTCCTGACGGGGGTGTTGCAGAAACAATCATAACGGATGGCTGGGTTGGCGTAGTAAAAAGAAGCGGCTCCTCCCACGAACGGTACAGCATATGATACTCCCCGGATGTTTTCACATCGTAGGTATATTGCTCGGTGAGCGTCCCGTTATCATACAGGGTCGCCTTATACGATGTGACGGTGAGATCACCTTCAAAAAAGGGAGGAAGTATTGTAACAAGTACAATTCCGGCAATACCGATGATCAGGCATGCGATAACGAGTCCCGCCAGTTGTTTTGTTTCACCCATGGTAATTACCTATCAGAACTCAATTTTCGGTGGCGTCTTGATCGCTTCTTCGAATTGCAGATACTCAAGCTTGATAAGCCCTGTCAGGTGTCCGATAAATTTTGATGGGATCGTGTCCATAATCGTATTGAACTCCTGCGAGATGTTGTTGTACGTGTACCGCTGACGAGCGATCTCTTCTTCAATACTCTTGACAGAATCCATGAGACTGGTGACGGTCGTATTGGTCTTCAGGACAGGATAATTCTCGGCAACCGCTAACAGGCGCCCGAAGATTGAGCGGGACTCTGCTTCAACCTTGTTCAGGTCACCGGGAGAGGCAGTAGCCACGCTTGCCCGCATCGCGGTTACCCGTTCAAACGTTTCTTTTTCGAACTTCGCATAGCTCTTGACTGCACCAAGCAGCTGGTCGATCATGTCCAGCCGTTTTTTCATGGCAACCCGGATCTGACCAAGAGTTGCTTCGGATGAATTTTTCAAGCTGTAGAAACGGTTGTAAATTCCGACGGCCCAGAAAATCAGTCCGATGATGACAAGGGCGATGACGCCCAGTACAATCCAGGTTATGATATCTCCCAGCATTTTTTCACAGACTAATGATAAGCGTTCACCATGATAAGATGATTGGGAAGAAGAGTCGGATTCGATAAAAACAGAATCGCTGGTCACTACTGACTGCGGAGGGCAGTCCTGATCCTATCTGCAACACCAGGAGGAAGGTTGAGCAGGTTGAGAATTTGAGCAAGAATGATTAAGATGACAGTCTTACCTTTAGGAGTTCCGACAAAATTATGCAGCATTGTGATATCTTGAGAAAAGGTAAGATATTTTTTTTGATCGCATTCTCTCCCTCAGGACTTGCAAACCGGCATGAACCGGCTGAATATCAGCGAGGCCGGGCCAAACCGTCCCATCATATCGAGAGCCTTCTGGACATTTTTGTCGTGGAGGACGACCGGGCATGCCCCGCGGCATATCGCAAGCCCGAACCGCTTCCCGCTCCAGTAGTTGATGTCGTACCCTACAAATCCGCCCCCCGGCAGCCATGACAACCAGCCACACCATTGACAAACCATTGTCTATGGCTGCTGCTCCGATCAGGATCAGGAAGATGGAGTCCGGAACCGGCCCTCCAACGACCGTGGATGTAAACGTAATGACGACGAAAACCAGCAAATACGTCAATATCCCGTACGATAAGATCTGGTCGGTGATGGAGACGGTGGTAAATGGTAACAGGACGGCAATGAAAGGAAGCACGATATTAAGAGGTGCACTTCGCTCATGTTATATGATTCGATTATTCCGGTGCGTTGAATTATCCTCAGGTGAAGAACAGACATCCCCGCAGGAAAAATAAGGAGGGGCAGGTGATTCACTCAATGCCGTTTCTTTCCTGAGACCATGAAGGAGACCATCACCACAATCCCGATCGCTCCCAAGGGAATGATCGGGGAGAGCGGGGAACCCGTTGAACCTGAGCCCTGATTCACCGTGATATACGATAATTTTGTTACCGGTTTGCTGCCCTCAGGATATTCCGCCGTCAGGATAACCGTGTAGGTACCGGGAATTACGTAGGTATAGCTCGGATTGCGTTCCGTGCTGGTGCCGCCATCACCAAAATCCCAGAGCAATGATGTGGGCGTCCCTGAAGTTGACAGGGAAAACTGCACGGTAAGAGGGGCAGTTCCGGCAGTAGGTGTCCCGCTGAAGGACATCTCCGGGAATGTAGGCAAAGGCGCCGGGGTCGCGGTGGCTATCATCGTCACTTCAGCGACCGTGGCGGTGCTCACAGTAAGGTAATCAGACTGTAGTGTCTGGTTGACTCCCGCAGAGTTTTCAGCCGTCAGTGATACGGAATATGTACCAGGGTTTGTGTAGGTATGCGAAGGGTTTTGTTCAGCACTCGTCTCATCATCGCCAAAATCCCACGACCATGACGTCGGGGAGTTAGTGGAAGTGTCCGTGAACTGAACGGTAAACGGGGCAGTACCGGATGTATCTGATGCGTAAAATGAAGCAACCGGCACGTCACTTACCGTGATATACCCGGTCTGGGTGGCGGTGTTGCTGCCGCCGGCTGTACTGGTCACAGTGAGCGACACGGTATAATTTCCCGCAGTCGAGTACGTGTTGGCAGGGTTCTGTGCCGTACTGGTATTACCATCGCCGAAATCCCATGACCATGATGTGGGGGAATTGGTGGAAGTATCTGTAAACTGAACCGTAAGAGGGACGGAACCGGAAGTTGGAGTCCCGGTGAAGCTCGCAACGGGGGATACCGGTACGGTAGTGGTCGTTGTTGCGGGTGCAGTTGTGGTGGTTGTTACCGGTACGGTAGTGGTTGTTGTTGCGGGTACAGTTGTGGTGGTTGTTACCGGTACGGTAGTGGTTGTTGTTGCGGGTACAGTTGTAGTGGTTGTTGCCGGTACGGTAGTGGTTGTTGTTGCGGGTACAGTTGTGATGGTTGTTGCCGGTACGGTAGTGGTTGTTGTTGCGGGTACAGTTGTGGTGGTTGTTGCCGGTACGGTAGTGGTTGTTGTTGCGGGTACAGTTGTGGTGGTTGTTGCCGGTACGGTGGTGGTCGTTGTAGTAACGGTAAAATTAGCCGCAGCTGCCGGCACGGCAATACATGCAATAAAAAAAAACCCGACACAGATTATTAAAAAAGTACGGGGGTTGAAAAATCCCTCTGGATAAATGGGAATATCTTTCTTATTGTCCGGGAATCTGGGTTGCATTGTAACCACCGCTTCTGGCGCTGCCGCCAGCGGGAATTCCCAGAGCATCACGGAGCTGCTGTGGTGTGACTCCCAGATTTTGTGCCACATCGGTTACATTCCAGTGTTGACCCTGGGTTGCATTCCCGATGCCAAGCGCATCTGAGAGCTGCTGCTCGGTCACCCCTAGTTTCGTTGCTGCGGAAGCGAGATCCAGCTGGGGGCGCGTGCCATTGCCCATAGTCCGGTTATGATACTGCCCAGAATAGGATCCTGCTTGGCCAGCAGGTGTTCCCGGCTGTTCTGTTCCCTGGACTGACGGTGCGGTATTTCCGGTCTGCTGACTCTGAGTATTGTCAGCATTCTGGACACAGCCTGCGGCAATTATTCCCACTGCAAAGACGAATGAAATTATCAGTGATATGAGATACGTCTTTTTCATAACCCCTTCCTCTTTTGATTCCAGTAGTATGTTCGCTAGCTATTAAAAGTTACTCATAAGCTACATATTGTAATTAGAAAATTACATATTATAATTCATAAACTACATTTTATTGTTTATACATGACTTTGATTATTGTATACCCCACACACAAAAAATGAGATCTGTTGGAGCTCTTGTTCTTCACAAGGATTTTTTGAGCGGGTGGAAGAGATGTTTTAATAAAAGATTATCTCAGGTTTCCATCATAGTCGGAGTCTTTTCATTAAAAATAAACACTTCCTCGACGTTTACCCCAAAATACCGTGAAATTTTAAAGGCGAGATCCAGAGACGGTACATACTTCTCCTTCTCGATAGCAAGAATAGTCTGCCTGGTTGACACCGATGGCATCTGCAAGATGTTCCTGGGTCAGATTATGCATAGCCCGGAATATTTTGATTTTATTCTTCATCGGTGTCAAATTCTCCGTATTTTTTTGCATAATAAATTCTGAAACCGACATACAGGAAAATCCTCAGACACAGGAGGCCAAGCTGTATCTATCCCATCAGTCGTGGTGGTAAAATAACCGGGGTGTGGAATGAAGAAGAAAGGCGGGGAAACTCTGGAATGTGAAGCAGTTCCATGACAGCACCAATCGAAAATAAGGCGAATATAATCCAACAGATCTGCATCGTTCGAATGGTTGCCTGTTAAGTAATCTTTATATCCCGTTCTTCATCATCAATTTTATCCGTAACTTTATTCCTCGCCAAAATAATCTATACGACCCCCACGATGAAAGCCAATTCGATGAAGAGAGATACGTGAAGCTCTGCTGAATACCAGAAAATGAGGAGCAGGGCAAAAACAATGGATCCAACCAAATGACAGAATATATTTTTTTCATGCTGTCACATCTGATGGGATTCAAAGAATATTCATATAACCTGATCAGATACCATTTTCGTTTGGTCGGTATAAATGTCTTGGAATTAATAATGGCATATATTTTCCTCCGTTTAATTGTTACTTATACAAGTCATTTAGAAGTATTCAAATGGCAAAATGTCGTATATACACTACATGGTGCATGCTCAACACTGCACCATCACCGGTCAAAAGAACCAGGAGTAACGAAACACTATGAAAACACCAAAAATCTATTTCGGTGCCCTTGCAGTCTTCTGTATAGCTGCGCTGGTTATTGGTACGGCTGGTGCTGCAGCCATGACGCAGCAGGGAACCGGAAATAATCTGAAAGAAAGGGCCGGGCAGTTCGGACTTGAAAAAATGCTGGGCAACCTGACAGCAAAGGGATATGATGTATCGGCTATCAGTGCAGCAATGACGAGCGGTGATTATAAGACCGCCCGGACTTTGTTACAGGAGTTCAGGACTGCACACCCGGATGCTTTTCCCGCTCATGCTCAAGGTGCTGGCAAAGGTCAGATGAATGGCCAGATCTGGGAAAACAGAACACTCCAGATGCTCAACAACCTGACCGCAAAGGGGTATGACGTTTCGGCTATCACCACAGCGGTGACGAGTGGAGATTTCAAGACCGTCATGACCCTGATGAAAGAATTCAGGACCGCACACCCGGATGCATTCCCCGCCTGCGCTCAAGGAGCTAAGGGTCAGATAAATGCCCAGCCAAACGGAGAAAAAATGCTTCAGATGCTCGGCAACCTGACTGCAAAAGGGTTTGATGTTTCAGCTATCACCGCATCGGTAACAAGCGGAGATTTCAAGACCGCCATGACATTGTTAAAAGAGTTCAGGACTGCACACCCGGATGCATTTCCTGCACGCGTTGCAGGAGCTAACAACGGTACCTGGGCTGGCAGAGGAGGGCACAGAACAACCAGTAACTAAAACGAACCTCTGATCGTTTTAACCCTCTGTAATTTTTTATTGTTCAATTCAGACATCTCGAGAACATTCATAATTTTTGGAAATCGGTGAATGGAAAAAGACCTTCTCCTTCTCCGAATTCCTCAAAAATTCAGGAATGCAGACATATGAATGATCGTGATAACCATGACATTAACCCGGAGAAGGAAATTCAACGGGGAGCCATGAACTCCATGTCCATGTTATTGAAATTCTACGTGCAAAAAGTAAAGGCAAAGATAATTCCGGAAAAAATAATGCAACAGAAGATCCAGAAAACCAGGAAAAACAGGCGAGTTCATTAATTTGACAACATGCTGAAATTTCTCTCGTTCTCGAAGGGTCGTATGAAGGAAATTGTTTTTCATCAGTTATTGTGGCCAGGGCAATGGCCACTCGATCATTCAGGGATTTTATGAAAACCGGACACTTTCTTTCAATCAATCCCCCTTTTCATTTCATCAGGTTTCCTATTTCTCATATCTCTAGTCAAAATTAGGGAAATAAACCCAATTACCGGCTCCGATTTTCTTAACGATTCGAACCTGTTAAATGGGAAAACCTGTAAAACCGTTTTTTTCAGTTCGTGGGGAAAATATGCCCAAAAATCGCTTTGTTTTCCAAAATACGGTAAAAATGCAGCTCACAAAATGGTTGCCAGAGTCATTAGAATCGAGCGGTATTTTGCCCCTTATTTTATGCCATCAGGCACCCGTAAAGGATGTCAGAACGCGAATATGAGGCTCATTTTTTCCGACGAACGAAAAAAAAGGGATTGTCCTTAAATTTTTACCCCGACGTACTACATCCCGATAATTATCCGATTTCCTATCATCCATGTGCGGTCCTTCCCATCGGTGTGGTAGGGAACGGTACGGGTGGGGCGGTCCGGAAAATTGTAAAAACCGAGCGATGGGCCCGTAATCCGTTAAGGATTCTAACTTTTAATCGGGAATCTGGTCGGGGGTATCCTCGTGCTTTTATTACTACCGATCAATTTTTTATCGATGGTGAATAAGAATCCGTATACGAATGAACAGGATTTCGTTTAGATTTCAGATTTATATCGCCATGTTCCTCTGCATAATTATCGGTGGAACGTTCGCGCTGATGTATGAGGAAGGTTTCACACCTCTCGATGCTGTATATTTCATTATCGCTACCATTGCAACCGTTGGTTATGGTGACCTCTATCCGGTAACCCCGCTGGGAAAAGTGACGGTTATTATCATCATCCTTGTTGGGGTGGGTGTTTTTATCGGTCTTGTGGCAAATTTCATCGAATACCTTATTGTGAAGCGGGAACGTGCCGAACGACTAAAAAAGATGAACATGATCATCGGGGTTCTCTTCTCCGAACTGGGGATTCGGCTCCTCAGGCTGTTTGGTGAAAAGGACACGGCCATCGGTGAGATACGGGCAGCTCTTGTAGTGAAGGATGCATGGTCGGAAGATGATTTTAAAAAGGCGTCCGGGTTACTGGACAGTCATTCCTATGCGGTTAAAAGTCAGGATTTTAATCTGGAGACCCTGCGGGATCGCCTCAAAAAACGGGAGGAATTCATGATGAGGTTGCTGGAGAACCCCGAGTTGCTCGAGCATGAGGCTTTCACCGAACTCATGCAGGCCTTATTCCACCTGACCGAGGAACTGGCAATCCGCGAACGGCTCACCGACCTTCCCCAGAGCGATTATAATCACCTTTCCGGGGATATAAACCGGGCGTACCGGCATCTTGCACTGGTCTGGCTGGGATATATGCACCACCTTAAAGCAAATTATCCCTACCTTTTCTCGCTGGCAATGCGGACTAACCCGTTCGATGAGAACGCATCACCGATTGTGCGGGGATAAGGGATTTTACCGTTCGTCAAGCTTTCTCGGATGTTCGCCGGTACCACAGACTATATGAGATTTTGTAATGAATTTTAACTTCATGAATACAATCCCCCAGATTAAGATGCAATATTTTTTAAAAAGTGAAATTTTTTTGATCATTCCAGCACTGCCAGAATATTCTCATAACAGGTAAGATCGGTAATATCCCGGATTGGGTCCCCTGTATCAGGCTGAACCCTCACCAGCTTCCGTAATTGTTTTTTTGATAAGCGGGCAGCTTCCTCCCGTCCGGCAAGCGTATCAATAACCGCCAGTCTTCTCGTTGTTACTGCGATATTAAACGCCGCGTTTACGTCAGCATGTGCCACGTAGCCGCAGTGAGGGCATTCGAACCGCTTGCGGAACCGCCTTCCATAATTACCGCAACGACTGCACCGTTTCGATGTGTATGCCGGGTTTACATAGATGACATCGATTCCCCGCTCGTTCGCACGTTTCTCCACCAGCCGCTGGAGGGAGTAAAACGATCCATTATCAAAGGAAAAATCATACAACCCCTGTAACTTTTCAGGGAGGCAGTAACGTGCAGAAAAAATCTTTTCGAATTTGATACCCGAGCCGAGCGATTCTGCAAAGGAGACGATCTGCCGGGAGATGGCATTTATAGCCGTTTTGAAATTTTTCCGTTCGCGGCTTTTAAACTTTTTAAGTTTCCAGAGTTTTCCTTCTTTCCATAATTTCGTGCAGTTTTTCAATGAATGACTGTGAGTGTAGTGAATATTTTTCCCCAGTTTCATTACTTTCCCGCTTACGGGGTCGGCTGCGACGGCCACGTGGCCTGTCGTGTTCAGATCAACACCGATCCATCGGGGTGATATGATTGTGGCTGGATGAACTTCGATCACCTTCCCATCTTTTGATAATTCAACGGCTGTCCGAAATGCAATCAGGCTAAAACGAGTTCTGGTGGGTGCCTCCTTTCCAAATAATCTGTAATCAACTGATAGGGAATATATCTTGTGGTCAGAAAAGGCCCGGATTAAGAAAAAGGATGATTAATCATGAAATTTTACCCTGTCAATGAAATAACTCAGACAATAACAATATAAGCGACCAGCGACAGCAGGAAGGCTAAAAGGAGCATCGCAAGGGACAGCGGGGCCACAAACACAAGCATGGCGTTTACCGTACTGGCAAGCTGGGAGATCCGGTTGGAGCCAAAGACGACGATATGCTCGCAGTGGGCGGTGTTCCCCGCAACTTCTGATGGTGCGAGGTCATCCAATGCAGCCTGGAGCGCCTGCATCATGTGGGGCAGGAATTCGGGAGCCCCGACATGCATCCCCACCGGATTTTTTCCCGTGATCGTATTCACGACATGGGAATCTGTCGTCATCACTTCGGCATGATCAACGATTTTCCGGACCTCCTCGAGCAGTACTTCCCGCATTCCTTCCGCCATATTGTTACCATCGATCAGAATATAAGCGGTGCGCTGACCGTCAGCTTCGACAACGAGGACCTGCACGCCCAGATCCCCGAATCCCTGAACTCTGCTGAAGGGCAACGGATGATGACTGACGCCAATCCTGAACGGGTACAGCGGTGTTGTGCGGCACCGGTCCATCGCCTCCATCGACGCCTGCTGGTACTCGGTTGCCGTCAACGTGGCCAGAAGGACCGGGGACGAGAGATCCGTCATACAGTTGTGCGCATCCACTACAGCGACATGGGGGAACCAGCGGTGTCCCTCGGCCATGATGGTCATACCGATCGAAAAATCAAGGTCTTCGGTCCGTTGCGGGGAACGGGAGGTCACCAGGAGGACTGAGTCACCGAACCGCTGGTAGAGGACATGCACGGATCCAAAGGTGAGGCGCCCCGATCTCCCGGCAACACCCGAATAGGTAATATTCTGACGGGATTTCTGCAATGCATCGATTACCTTGTCAATTTCGGTCTCGGAAACAAGGTTGAAGTCATGGGTGGCGCACCCGTGGGCGACCAGGGTCTCATCTTCGAAGCTGTCATGCAACACCTTGGGAAGGTTGCCACCGCCGATCTCCCCCATGGGGCCGGGGTGAAGGTTGGGCACGGTGAAAATTATCGGTTTTGCGTTCGTCCTGCGGAAAAAGAAGCTCACCTGGGGCACAAATATCTCCTCGCCTATCTCCCGGAAGAAATTTTCCATCCCTTTGGAGGAGCCGTCGGTCATATGGGCGATGAACGCGTTAATGAACGCGAGCCCGCGAATCTGGAATGCACGCTGGAGCGGGCGTTCGATCATCCAGATAAGGATGGCAAACCCGAGGCCGAAGACGATGTGCAATACCAGTGCAAGGATCCCGAACGACGGCGAGAAGAGGAGCATGCCGGCCAGTATGCCGACACTGCTCTGGGTGAAAGCGGGGACCAGCATCCGGGGTACGCGGTAATCGGCGATCGCGACCAGTACAAAGAGGCGAAGGCCAAAGACAAAACCCAACGAGATCGCGTAGAAGAGCGGGATGAGCTTCACCGACGACGCGAGTGCGACAAAGGTGATGATGACTCCAAAAACCGTGCAGGAGAGGGCAAGAAGAGCCGACCGGTTCCAGGTCATCGTCTTGCCGTTATACTCGATGATCGGTTTGGTCAGGAGGAGTGCAGCAATCGCCGGGATTGTAAACGCAAGGGTACCCGAAAACGGGAGTGCTGAAAAGGGGAGGATCACCCACGCCCGGACCCCGGCACCATCGATGAGCAGTCCCAGGATGATGATCAGGAACAGCGAGCGTTTCCACGAAGGAGCGGTGAAGATAAACCGGGTAAGCTGACCGAGTCTAACATCACTGTCCTGGGTCATCAGGCAAAACCCCCGAGGACCAGTTCGTGACGGCCGGGGGATGACCGGATCTCACTGGTCGTATACGTAATCGGCCGGGAGTAAAACGGGGCATTGAGGGTGAGGGTCTCGTATTCCCCGCCTTCCCCGGCAAGGTTGATCCGGCGAGTGGCGGCGACACGCCTGAGTCTTGCTATCAGGGCATCATCGAACCGGGCACCCAGGAAATGTTCGTCCAGCCCTTCAGCCGCCGTAACAATGATCATCGCTTCCATCCGGGCTGCCACTTCCCGGAGCAGCATTTCCGTATCCATGTGCCACAGGGGGGTGAAGAGCAAAATCCCGAGCCGGTCGGTGATTGCCCTCACCCGATCAGCCTGGTACTGCGATGCAACGGCCCCTGCCGTTACCCCTTCCACATCGAGGGAGGTAAGTCCTGCCTCAAGATCGGTAAGTTCCTCCTCCTTACGTCCATGGGTAGGAATCTCTACGTACTCCATACCGGAAACCTTTGCTATGACTGCGACTGCGTCGAGGTTTGCAGAATGAAACATGTAAGAGTCACGGTTTTCTGGGCGGGCCGTGACCAGGTACCTGACCTCTTTTCCGCTGTCGATGGCCTTCTGGATGGAGAGGATGGAGTCCTTTCCCCCGGAGGTGAGTGCCGCCCAGCTCATGATTAATCCTTTCCTGTAGCGAGGGATTCCAGGGCACCGAAATGCTGCTGGTACCGGGTCCGCATGGAGTCCCAGTCTGCAAGGTGAGTCTGGCACCCGGCATGCTCCACGACGAATGAAGCGGTGACCGTCCCGATCTTGCAGCAGGTCAGTGGCGGATAACCCCGTACATAAGCGGAGAGGAACCCGGCCCGGTACGCGTCTCCTGCCCCGGTAGGATCCACAAGGGTAACCGGTACGACCGGTATGAAGTGATCAGCGCCTTCCGCATACAAGGTGCTCCCGTCGCCACTCATGGTAAATATCGCGGTTCCGACCTGCCGGACAATGGCATCCCGCGTCATACCCAGTGTTTGGCACATCTGCTGCACCTCGTGGTGGTTGGCAAACAGGATATCGGTATTGGCAAGGATCGTCCCGAGCTGTTCTTTGGTGTACCAGAAAACGTCCTGCCCGGGATCGAACGAGGTGAACTCGCTTCTCTCTGCTACCCGGCAGTTGAACTCGGGATCTGCTGTTGCCATGTGAACAAACGGGAGATGAGGAGCTTCTGAAGTAGCAAATGCTTTTGATGCGCCCCATTCAAAGAAGGTCATCTGGTCGCCGGTATCGTCCGTGAACATGAACGCGGTCGGGGTATTCGCCTCGGGCACCACAAAGAACTGCTGGTGGATCCCGATCTTTTTCATCCAGCGGTCGTACTCGCCGCCGGCAAAATCACCGCCGGTACAGGAAATAAGGGTCACCTGCTCTCCCAGGATGGCAATTCCTGCGGCGATATTTGCCGCACCCCCGCCGAAGTAGATGTGGCGGTCCGAGATATGCGTCGAGCAGTTCCTGGTCGGGAGATGAGGTACCCGGGAGATGTGGTCCAGTGCGGTGTGCCCGACGACATGGATCATATCGCCTTCACATCCAGCAGTTTCAGCGGTATGTCCTTCAGTGCCTTGCCGATCACGGATTTTGCAATCCGCTCTGCATGCTCGGGGGATTCGGCCCGGAAGACTTTCATTTCAAGGACAAGGCCCACCAGGGCGGTGTCTGCAACGACAATCGCACTGGAAAGCGACTCTTCACAGAAGGGACAGGTAAGAAAACCCGCCTCGACCTCGACATATTTCGCTGCGGGATTGAGCCGCTTTCCTGCTTCGCTGATCGCGATTCCGATCGCATCGTCAAGCGATTTGACGTCGCGTACGATCCAGGCCGATTCCAGGGAAACTACATAGTCAGGCATCGTCTCTCCTCTTTACCAGACATCCCGGTGCACATGCTCCCCGGGAGCCATCCGCCCGGTGAGCACCCCCGGTGGATTTCCCTTGCCCACTGCAAGCAGTGCGATGGGACGGATATGCTGGGGCAGGTCAAGAATTCCCCGTACCTCGTCATCATCAAACGCGCCGGTCCAGCAGGTCTGCAGTTTTTTTGCATGGGCGGCAAGCATCATATACGTGCAGGCGATGACTGCATCCTCAAGCCCGTACAGGATGCCGCGTTCACCATAGCGTGACATTGAGCGGACGTAGTTTGCGCAGACGACAAAGACAGCAGCCGCCTGTTCCACGTGTAGCTGATCGAATGCGGCCTGGGAAAGGGCAATCCTGACTTCTTCATCGGTGACGACGATCACGTCCCACGATTCAAGGTTGCCGGCGCTTGGTGCGGTGGCCGCACAGGTCAGGATATATTCAATCTCTTCTTCGGACAGTGGGACACTCTCGTAGGAACGAACCGAAGAGCGACTTTTGAGAAAATGAAAGAAATCAGATGAGTCCATTTTTCTCAAGTACCTGCCATGCTTCCTGGGCGGGGGTCGTGGATGCGCTGATCGCCATGGCGATCTTTGCAGAAGCCTGGTCTGGCTCATTACTCTCGGTCAGGGAGATCGCTTCATTGAGAAGATCGATCGCCTTTCTGAATTCCGACTGCCCGGTGCTTGATGCGGCAAACTGGAGTTCACTCCTCACCTGTTCCATCAGAAGCAGGAGCATTCGCCGCCCACCGGCGCGTTCATTCTCGGAAAAACCTGTCAGTGCGAGGCATAACTGGGAGGATATGATGAGCTCGGACTTTGCCCGTTCACCAAACTGGTAACTCTTCACCGCGGTTGCAAGATCCATACTTACCATAGCAGCTGCCAATAAAAGAAAATTAGCATCAGGTAAAAATCCAGGATGCATACCCGGGTACAGAAAATCAGAGGGGTCGGGTGACCCCCGTACCGTCACGGGAACCGATATAACCCGGTTTATCGTGCAGACTTGGCTTTTGTCCCCATTGCGGAGACTTTTGCCCGGCGCATGCGCCTGCGGATGAGCGGGCTTGCGGTAGACTCGTTCAGGCCGGATCCCCCGGACCGGTCGCCGCCGCGTCTTCCCCCGCGCTTGCCGCCGCGTCCTCCGCCCCTGCTCTTTGTCTCTTCATCCATCGCGTTGACTTTCTTGATATTTACGCCGGCCTTGAACCGCTGGTTCGGGCCTGGTGTCTTGAGCTCGCCTTCACTCTTCGGGACCAGACGGATCTGTCCCTTGACCCCTTTTACCTGTGCCCAGACTGTAGTACCTGTTTTACCCATAATGAAACTCCTTATCTAATTCTGCTGCCCCACTCATAAATGTTCGCGCCCCGGATGTAGCGGGTGCATCAACGTCGGTGAAATCAGCGTTTTTTCCCGGCGAGTGCTGCCTCAATCTCTTTTCTCAGCAGTTCGCTGACGGTCTTCCCGTCTACCGACCCCCGTACTTCTGTCATGACCAGCCCCATGAGCGGGCCGAGTGCGGCTCTTCCTTTCTGCTCCACAAACTCCGACCGGTCGGCGATGATGCGGTGGATGAGGGATTCCAGTTCCTGACGGGACACAGCCGGAGCGAGTTTCCGGATCACCCCGTCAAAAGAATCACCGGATGCAACCCCCCGGAAGAGATCGGGAATGGCCTCCTTTGCCGCTTCCCCTCTCTCCACGGCATGCCATGTAGCAAGATAATCCTCGTCTGTTATCTTCTCAACGGCAACTCCCTCCCGCCGGAGTTCCGTGCAGGTGGAAAGGATGGTGAACGCCGCAAGCTTGGGTTTGATCCCCTCTGCCAGTGCGCGTTCAAACAGGGGGAGTTTTTCTGATAATGCCAGCTGAGTCGCATAGTTCCGGTCGATTGCATACTCCTGTGCAAAGCGCTGTGCCTTTGCGCTCAGCAGTTCCGGTAATTTCACCCCATTCCAGCGTTCATCACCGATGATCACCGGGATGACGTCAGTTTCAGGATACATCCGTGCTGCACCCGGGAGCGGGCGCATGTAGGCGGAGCTGCCGGTTTCCAGCATCTTCCGGGTCTCTTCCGGGACCGGTTTTTCGGAGAATGCCTTCCGGGCGCGGCTGATGACCTGGCGAAGGGCACACTGGGCCTGAGTATTACTCGCCGCTGCAACGATCACGACACAATCCTGGTCGCGTGCATTGATCCGGGCCCGTAATTTCAGAACTTCATCAGCAGTGATACCATACGCCGGAAGCTCATCTGTGTGGAAGATTCCCCCGACCCCGCATTTTTTTGCATAATCTGACAATTCACTCCCGAGACGGCGGTCGGGTTGTATCTCGGCTCCCATCAGTCCTCCAAAACCTTCGAGGCGCAGGGCATAGATCCGCTTTGCCTTTTTGAGGACGGTGGACTTCGTCGAGATGAAGAGATCGGTGACATCCTGGGTAGTGTCATGGACCGATGCATTTCTCCGGAGAAGTTTTTCCCGGATGGCAAGGAGATTTTCCTGCCGCTGCACTTCGCGCCTGACCACTTCGGCAATCAGGTCCAGTTCCTGAACTCCTTTTATCTCCACGCGGGAACCGCCCCGGATGGAGATATTCACGTCCTGGCGGATCGTGCCGATGCCCCGCTTCACTTTTCCGGTCGAACGCAGCACCATACCGATATACTCGGCGACTTGTTGCACCTCGTCCGGAGTATGCATGCAGGGCGAGGTGGTGATCTCGATCAGCGGGATACCCAGCCGGTCAAGGGAAAAAATATCGTCCCTGACTCGTTGTGCTGCTTCCTCCTCAAGGCAGATCGTCTCGATCTCCCCCCCGTTCGGGAGTGTCCCGTTCAGGGCGACGAGGGCCGTGCGCTGGAACCCGCTGGTATTCGACCCGTCGATGACGAGCTTGCGCATGGTATGCACCTGCCTGACCGGGGTCATGCCAAACATCCGTGCGATGGTGAGGCAGACCGAGAGCGCTTCGTCGTTCAGGGGTGCCGGCGGTTCTTCGTCGTTCTCCACCAGGCACGTAGTGTCATACGTATAATACTGGAATTTCCGGTCACGTTTCATCTCTTCCTGTGCAGCCCGGTCGATCTCTCCCATCTCGCTCTCCGTCACCCGTAGATAGCGGAAGAATTCCCCGGAATGTTCCGCACTGTCGCGGAGAAGTGTCAGGCAATGGCAGAAGAGTTTCTCCCCGGTATTCAGCTGCTGGTGGATCTCGATGCCCGCGGTGAGACCGATCGCATTATAATCCATGGGTGCTCCTCCGGTTACTTTCCCCTTTGAGATCAGCCTGCATCAGGACGGCTGCTTTTTCCGGATCCCGCTCGTCGCCCAGCACCCACATCATCTTTACCAGCGCCACCTCGGGAAGCATATCTCCGCCCTCGATGACCCCTGCCGCGAGCAGGTCGCGCCCGGTATCGTAGACCCGGTCACAGACCCTGCCCTGCATACACTGCGTAGTCATCACGACCAGGGTCCCGCCATCGATCAGCCTGCGGAGTGCGGGAATGAGTGCAGTACTCACGTGCCCGAGCCCGGTACCCGCAAGCACGAGTCCCTGGTAACCCTCATATGCATCCAGCAGGTCGGATGATATACCAGGATAAAACTGGAGGAGCCCGCAGTGCTCTTCGAGCCTGTCGTGGATACCCGCTTTTCGGTTTCCCCGCCGGACTGCGTGATCTTCCAGGCTCACTTCGCCGGATGGATAGGCTACAGACCCGAGGGGATCTATTCCGATGCTTCGGAACGCGTCACGACGCGAGGAGTGCATCTTGCGCACCCGGGTGCCCCGGTGAATCGCGCAGCAGTCATCGCAGGTAGTAGCATGCATGACGACGGCGACCTCCACGAGATCGCTGGTTGCCGCCCTGGCTGCGCATACGGCATTCATCGCGTTATCGCTGGACGGGCGATCGGCCGATCGCTGGGAACCGACAAAGACGATCGGGACCGGGGAGTCGATCATGAAACTGATGGCCGCCGCACTGTATGCCATCGTATCGGTCCCGTGGGTAATGATGATCCCGGCAACGCCTTGTTTGATCTCCTCATAGATCGCACGGGCAAGTTCCTGCCATATCGCCGGTGTCATATTCTCGGACAATATGGTAGCAAGCGGGATGGTCCGGTAATTCGCAACGTTAGCCAGTTCAGGGATCGCGGTAAGAATATCCGCGGCATCGAACTGGCTGGTGACCGATCCGGTGCGGTAATCGATTCTGCTGGCGATGGTCCCTCCCGTAGAAACGATAGAGAGAGTGGGCAGGTCGCCCTTCTGCGGAACCTCGGGCTTCTTTGCCGGAGTTTCTGCCGGATGCCCGGAGAATGCACAGGCAACCGGATCCACCCCGATATTGTAGCCCGAATCCAGTTTCACGACAGCCATCCCGTCGCGTTCGGTGATGTAAATTCCTTTCCTTGTCTTTCCCCCGTACGTGCATGCAACAAGGTCACCGGAGGTAAGCTGCGGGCTTATGCTACCAGCCTCCGGGCTTTTGCGATGAGTTTCTCTTTTGCCGTCGAGAGTTTCAGGAGGTGCTGGTCGAGATGGGCCGAATCGAGGTCAAGGTGTTTTTTGCGCTCTTCAATGGCGATCCTGACCGCAAAAGGCGCCGGCCCCCCGGTTGCCCTGCGGAGTGCCACGGAATACTGGACATCAAGTACCTCATCGATATTCTTCTGGGTGAGGCCTTTTTCCACCAGTGATACTCCCCCTGCCTCCTTTGCTGCTTCCTCGAGAGTGAAGAGCGAAAGATCTCCTTTCTGTACCGCCCTCCCGACAATGGTGTGGGCGGTGCGGAAGGGAAGACCGTAGGTCCTGACCAGCGTGTCGGCCAGTTCGGTTGCGGTGGAGAACCCTTTTCCTGCCTCTTCCTTCATACGCCCGGTATCAAAGGTTGCACTTGAGAGCATATCGATCAGGAGGCGGAGGCTCTCCTTTGCATCCCGCATCCCGCGCCAGATACCGGGGGTGAGCTCCTGGAGGTCGCGGTTGTAACTCATGGGGAGTCCCTTTACAGTCACCAGTGCCCCGGCAAAGGCCCCGAAAACGGATCCCGTTTTTGCCCGCATGATCTCTGCGGTATCGGGGTTCTTCTTTTGCGGCATGATAGATGAGGCTGAACAGAAGGCGTCGTCGAGAGCGACAAACTTAACAAACGATGTGCTCCAGATGACCAGTTCCTCGCAGAGCCGGCTGGTATTCACCATGAGGATGGAAAGATCGGCAAGGGTCTCCAGCGCAAAGTCGCGGGTGGCAACGGCATCCATCGTGTTCATGACAAGCCCGTCGAATCCCAGCAGGCCGGCGGTATATTCACGGTTGATGGGGAAACCGGTGGATGCAAATGCCGCTGCACCGAGCGGGGACAGGTTCACCCGCACGAAGGCTTCCCGGAGGCGGTCGAAGTCCCGGGAAAATGCCTGTTCGTATGCAAGGAGGTGGTGGGCCAGCGTCGTCGGCTGGGCATGCTGCATATGGGTGAAACCCGGCATCACGGTCTCGATATGGAGCCCGGCGAGGGCAACGAGCACTTCACGGACTTTGAGGAGCGCCGACATCTGCTTGAGGAGGTCGTCCCGCAGCTTGATGCGGATGCAGGTGGCGACCTCATCGTTGCGTGATCTTCCCATGTGCATGCGCCCGCCAGCCTCTGCGCCGATTGATTCGACCAGGAACGATTCGATGCCGGCATGGACATCCTCGAACTGCTCGTCGAACACTTCCTCGGGAATTCCCTCGTCAAGGAGCTCGAGCAGTGCAGAAACGAGTTGCTTCGCGATGTCGGGCCCGATGATCTTCTGCTTTTCCAGCATCAGCACATGGGCAAGGTCGACAAGAATATCCGCGTCCGCTATACAGCGGTCTGAACGCATCGATGAGAGGAAGTGCATCATCTCTCCGGTCCTCTCACCCGAGAGACGCCCCAGCCTTACAACATCTGTCCGCATCCGTTCCTCCGGTTTATACCGTGTACTTATTGGCAGTACATTGATTAAATCCACGCCTTCCGCGCCGCGAGTTCGATTGCCCGCTGGACGGATTCGCGGGGGATGATCGTTGCGACCGGTATGCGGACGAGCTGCTCGACCACGCTCGAGAGGATCGGGGCGCAGACGATGGCTACGGCTCCCTCCCGTTCGGCCCGAACCGCAGCTACGATCGCGTCCTCCATCGTATGGACCGGGTATTCGCGTACGCGGACACGCTTTGCATCGACCTCTGCAGTTTTTTCTTCAATGACATCAAGGACCGATCGTGCGACGATCAGGCCGATGAACTCTCCCTCGGTGGCACGGTACAGGAGGCGCAGGGCGCGGATGATCGCCCGCAGCGTGGACAGGTTAGGCGATCGCTTTCCATGCATTATCTTGTATAAGGAGCTCTGGGCGATCCCGCTCTTTTCGGATAACTCCCGGATGCTGATACGGAGATCATGACGGAGGAGTTCGTTGAGGGTGGTTACAAACTCCTCATCCGAGGCGAGTGCCGCGCGGGTGACCCGATCAATTGGATCCATTTGTACCATATAATGAATACAATAAGGTTAATTCCCGTAAAAATTTTTCCTATTGTCCCCATAATGACGTGAAAATGATTAAACCGTCATTCCCTCCGGAAGGCTGAATTGTGGACAGTTACTTATGTAAATTGCCCAATGGTATAATTTATTCCCATAAAAGAGGACAAAAATATACATATAATGTCCATATAGCGAAATATTAATTATCGCCACAACAACGTTCCCCTATGAAAACACTCAGGATTCCGGCGGTCGCGCTCTTTGCGATTGCCCTGTTGCTGATCACTGCCGGCTGTACGCAGCCGGCGGGAACACCCCCGGTGACTACCACTCCGGTAACCACGTCCGGCACCGAGATCGATGTCCTGTACTCCGGGTTTGGCACGATGCCGACCCTCATGGCGTCCAAACAGATTGATGCGTATATCGCGTGGCAGCCTTATGTTGAGGTCGCTCCCATGGCCGGGTTCGGAAAAGTCCTTTCCTATTCCGGTGAATTACCCCCGGATTCGAAATGGAAGAATCATCCCTGCTGCGTGTTCGTGACCGTCACCAGCATAGAAAAGGATAATCCCGAACTGGTCAATGCGATGACCGCCCTGATGATGCTCTCGACCGACTACATCAACACCCACCAGGATGAGTCAGGGGCGATCGTTGCAGACTGGCTCGCCGGGAAGAGCAACTTCACGTACGGCGATATCTCGGTCTCTTCCGAGCTGGCGATGACCAAAGCAATTTATACGGTAAATTTCACGAACACACCCACGGATACCTGGCAGAACGGCATCCTCCAGTTCATGTATGCGCAGCGTGACCTTGGGGTGCTCAACGGTACCCTGAAGACGGCAAGTGACGCGGATGCAAAGTCCATCCTGTTCGACACCACACCCTACGAGAATGCGAAACAGATGATCCAGAACAAGCACATCATTACCCCGCCCAAGGCGACCAAACAATTGGGATTCGGGTATCTCCTCTCCGACCACGATACGATGCTCTACGTGGCCGTGAAGAAGTGGCAGTACTTCAACGACACCTACGGTATCGCCCTCAAGCCACGGGATCCGACCCAGAGCCGCCCCGAGATCGCAGACCTAATCGTGAACGGCCAGCCGGTCGCCGAGGTAAAGCTTATCTCGGCGGAGTTCGGCGGACCGCTGATGCAGCTGGCAGCGACCAATGCGATCCAGTTCTCGATCGTCGGGAACCCCCCGGTTATTGCGACCGTTGACAAGGGCAACCCGGTCAAGATCATCATGGCAGCCAACCTTGAAGGCTCCGGCGTGGTTGTGTCCGCGGACTCGCCGGCACACGACTGGCCGAGTTTCTTTGCGTGGGCACAACAGCGATCCGACGCAGGAAAACCCCTGAGAATAGCGGACCCGGGGAAAGGATCCATCCAGGATATCCTCCTCAAATACTCCATGAAAGAGAGTAATTTATCAGTGAAAGAAGTCAATTCATAAACCGATGAAAAAACCCCTGTATTTTTTTCTTCCGGTTCTCATCCTTGTCACCTGGGAAGTTGCCGCCACGGTGATCAATAATTCATTCATCCTTCCCCGGCTCGAATCGATTGTTGCGGTCCTGATGGACCCGTTTGCCACGACGTATATGATGGGGACGGGAAGTTTACTCGATAATGCCCATGCGAGTATTATCCGTATAATCCTTGGCTTTCTCCTTGCCGCAATCGTCGCAATTCCCCTGGGCATCGGTATGGGACGGTCGGACGGTGTCCATGATTTTTTTGATTCCACGATACAGATACTCCGCCCTATCCCCCCGCTTGCCTGGGTGCCTCTCACGCTCGCCTGGTTCAAAATTGGCCTCACTTCGATTGTATTTATCATATTTATCGGGGCTTTCTTTCCGATCCTGCTCAACACGATCGACGGCGTCCGGGGAATCAAGAAGACATGGGCGGAAGTTGCGATGAACCTTGGCGCCCATGAGCGCCAGCTGATGGCAAAGGTGATCCTTCCCGCCGCCGCACCGACCATATGGACCGGGCTCCGGGTGGGGTTTGGCGTCGCCTGGATGTGCGTGATCGCCGCAGAATGGCTGCCGGGCACGACCCAAGGATTGGGATACCTGATCCTGTATGCCTACAACTTCGGGCAGATCAACGTGGTGGTCGCGGGAATGGTGGCGATCGGGATCATCGGGATCTCCTTCGACATCCTCTTCCGGGGCGTTGAAAAGAGATGGTTCGGGTGGCGGTCCCTCGAGCGATGACTGAGTGAACAGCATGAACCTTACGATCAGGAACGTCTCAAAGACCTTCACTTCGGAGAAAGGCGAGAAGGTCGAATCCCTCTCCTCCATCAGCCTCGATATTGAAAACCAGGAGTTTATCTGCCTGCTCGGGCCCTCCGGCTGCGGTAAGACCACCCTGCTCCGGATCATCGCCGGCCTTGACAAAGCGAGTACCGGGACGGTCGAGCTCGGCGGAACCCTGATAGACCGGCCGAACCCGCAGCTTGCCATGATCTTCCAGGAATATTCCCTGTATCCCTGGAGGACGGTCGTCGCAAACATCGGTTTCGGGCTGGAGATCAGGAAGATACCTGCAGAGGAACGTCATGCAACCGTGAAAAAATACGTTGATATTGTCGGCCTTAAGGGATTTGAGAACAGTTACCCCTATGAGCTCTCGGGAGGAATGCGCCAGCGGGTGGCGGTTGCCCGTGCACTTGCCGTCGATCCGTCAATCCTCCTGATGGACGAACCCTTCGGGGCACTCGATGCCCAGACACGGAACCTGCTGCAGCATGAACTTCTCAATATCTGGGAAAAAACAAAGAAGACCATTGTGTTTGTCACCCACAGCGTGGATGAGGCCGTCTTTATGGCAGACCGGATCGTTGTCCTGACCCCGCGTCCCGGAACAATCTGTGAAGTTATACCGGTCCAGAGCACCCGGCCCCGGGACCGTACCAGCGTGGAGTTTGCCAAGGTGCGGCGCTATGTCCTTGACCTTATCAACCAGCCCAAATGTACCCTCCAGTAAGGTTTAATACGCCGCATCTCCATTTTATAAAAGCAGTTTGTGAAGCGTACCGGCATGAATATCTGATACTATCTGGATATTAACGCCCGCTTTTAGCATTATTCCACAGGAGTAGAACGCGATGGTCAGAAAACCGGCAAAGATGTACAGGAACATTTCCAAGAAAGCCTATACGCGACGCGAATATATGGGCGGTGTTCCGGGGAGCAAGATTGTGCAGTTCGAGATGGGAAACCTGTCTCAGGAATTCCCGACGGAAGTCGACCTGGTTGTCGAAGAGTCATGCCAGATCCGGCACAGCGCCCTCGAGGCTGCCCGTATCACCGTCAACCGCCGGCTGATGAAAGAGGTCGGGCGGTCAAACTTCCATTTCAAGGTCCGGGTCTTCCCCCACCACGTCCTGCGGGAGAACAAGCAGGCGACCGGTGCCGGCGCCGACCGTGTCTCGGAAGGCATGCGCCTGGCATTCGGTAAGGCGGTCGGTACCGCTGCACGGGTCGATGCAAACCAGAAGATCCTGACGGTCTACTCCACACCACAATATCTCGAGAAGGTAAAGGATGCCCTGAACCATGGCGGTCACAAGCTCCCGACTCCTTCCCACCTGAAAGTGAGTGTCATCAAGGTAAGCGGCAGGATCGTCGCAGCACCCAAGCTTGTCGGTGAGCGTGTTGTGGAGGCCCCGAAGGTCGAAGAGGTTGCAGAGGAACCCGCGAAGGGAGCCGAGGCACCGGCAAAGGGCGGCAAGGCAGGAGCAACCGGCAAGGGTGCAGCAGCCGCAGCGGCAAAGGGTGTGGAGCCCGCGAAAGTCGAAGAGAAGAAGGGCCCGGCACATGGCCCGTCCCATGGCAAGGGCGGCAAGGATAAGAAGTAATTTTTTCGGTTCTTTTTTTTTAAATAACAAACATTTCACTATGAAAATTGTAAATAAGTTAAAATTAAACTGTCAAACGGTTAGTCGGTTAGTTGATAATTTTAATTAAGACGTGCAGAGATTGGAAAGTGCCTGTTTTTATCCGACACCTTAGAAAATCAAGGTTAAAAAAAGAATTTTGAACAAACATAGAAACTTCTTTATAATTCGTTTCTCAAGGTTACAACATTCCTGTAACAGCAGGGATGTGGAGAATTCAGACATGGAGAAAAGAAGTATTTTTCTTATTTTATTAGTCCTGATCATGGCGGGCGTACTGTTTGCGGGATGTGCTACCCAGAACCCCGCCCCGGTAACGCCAACCTCGGTTCCTACGGTGACAACTGAAATAACAGCTGCACCAATGACAACCCAAACAACAGCTGCACCAATGACAACCCAAACAACAGCTGCACCAATGACAACCCAAACAACCGTCGCATCCACCACACAGGCTACCACGATGAACATCGTTGAAACACTCGCAGCTGATGGCCGGTTCACCACCCTGATCACTGCTCTGAAAGCGGCTCAGCTGGATGGCAACCTGAGTGGTCCCGGTCCTTTCACAGTCTTTGCCCCCACGGATGCTGCTTTCAAGAAGCTCCCGGCAGGAACGATCGATTCCCTTCTTAAGGACCCCCAAGGGTTTTATCTGAAGAAGATGCTGCTCTACCATATAGTGAATAGAGAATTGATGGCCGCGGATGTCATGAGACTCGGATCCCTAAATACCCTCCAGGGAGAATCCCTGCTGATCGAGAGTTCCAACGGTATAATTTATGTTAATGGTGGTACAAAAGTTATTGCCACCGATATCGTTTGTAGCAATGGAGTGATTCAGGTCGTAGATACTGTCCTGACCCCGTAAACATAGTTAACCACCAACCAGGATCCCGAAGACATTTCATATCATCAGGATCCAGAATTGATCCCACTTTTTTCACGTTGTTTTCTCCTTGGAAAAAACTAGTTTCGGTCAGCTATTTTATTGAGAGAACGTCATTTTTTTAAATTATTCACAATTGACGGTGATTTTAAACAAAAAGATGCATCCGGTTTGTATTCTTTTTCATTTCTTCAACGCTTCAAATAGTATCAGATTTTTTATGAATACATCGATGAGAATTTTCGCAGCAAAGAACAAGATCTGGTTTCGGAATTATTTAATGGATTTTCACAAAAGGTAGTCCCATCGTTTGTAATTATCCCCCATCTCCCCACCAACATTTGCCATTGCCGATATTTTTCCGGCGATAATGTAGTGCAGACACAAGAAACCTTATTGTGGACCTGCGGCCAACAGACGAATCATGCTGACGTATCTTCAGATCATCGCCGGTATATGGATTATCTTCATGGCATTTCTCTACATTCCTGCACTCCTTGTTAGTGCCCCGGTAGAGCAGAGATCGTTCCGGTATGTCCAGAGGTCGGTCATCATCGTCATAATCGTCGTAGTCCTCATCATCATCCTTACCAGGTACGAATCCAGTACCCTTATTTTCCGGATAATTCCCGATTCCCCGCTCACCGGGATAACCGGGATCGTTCTTACCATCGCCGGACTCGGGTTTTCCACCTGGGCGCGGCTTCACCTCGGCAAGTACTGGAGTAGCATGGTAATGATCAAGGTCGGTCACCGGATCATTAAGACGGGGCCCTACCGGATCGTACGAAACCCGATGTACACCGGAATCTTCATCGCATTTCTCGGTGCTGCTATTGCTATCGGTGAGCTGGTAGCGTTTGTCGCACTTGGTATCGGTATCGCTTCCATCTGGGTCAAGATAAAGGCCGAAGAAGAGATCCTCCTTGAAAAATTCGGTGAGGAATATCTGCAGTACAAACGGGATGTAAGGGCGGCGATTATCCCGTGGATTGTTTGAAGAATATCTCCCGGTTTGGGGGCGAGCGAGAAATATACACATTTTTCTCCGTGAATTTTTGAAACTTTTTTTTAAATAACACACCATTGATTGTGTTTAAATAAAAAATTGGAGTGAATCTTACATGGATTATTTTGATAACGTAAACCGACTTACGTTTTGTATAAGGATGAGCGATAAAAAAAACATATTAAAGCATGTCGCAGTAACGTTTATTGGCCTTATTCTGGTTGCTCTTGGCCTTTAATGGTTTTTACAAGGAATAGCAATTCTTAATCTGTGTCCCGTGGTGTGTTTCGCGGATTGCGAATGCATTACCGGTGGATCATCGTTCTGGGAAGGAGCAGGAGCGATTACGCTGATTATTGGAATCGCCATCGTTTACTTAAGTTTGAAACGTCTATGGGGCAACTATTGTCACCATAAGATACAATCAACACGTTGAGGAATATTATTCCGTATAAGAACGGATTAATAGCACTTACCATTCTAGTATTCTTTAGCGTATCAATCGGTTGAATATTTTAACCATTTTTTTAAAAACAACATATAATCCGTTGTGGAAAAAGTAAAAAAAATGAGCGAGGCAGCTTCCAGGAGGCTCACTTGAGCTTTTTCTCGAGCTTCTTGAGCTTCTTCTTGGCCTCTTGGCTACCCGCTGCCGCCTGCTTCGAGAGCTCTTCTGCCTTGGCCTTCTTCACTTGGTTCAGCTTCACCATCTGTTTCTTACTCGTTGGCATATAGTCACCTCGCTACGCCTTTGGCTGATTCTCATTAGCTTTTTTCCTTCTTAAGAATACCCCTGTATCTGCCGTCGTCGAGGATTACTCAAGGTTGCGACCTTGCGATCGCCGGATGCTCCTATGATCCCACGGGAGTTCTGACGAGCACGAATACCGGGCCGGCACTGCACTCTCCGGCACCGTGATACCTATTCTGTCGCGCAGACAGGATTTCATCTTTTAAAACAGGAATCAAACCATGAGAATAGGATGCTGCTATGGGATTCGAACCCAAATTAATTTTTTTTTGAATTATTAACAATCAATGGTGTGTTATTTAAAAAAAAAGATATATCAGATCGTTTGATCCCATACCAGCTCTTTAACACCGATGGTCGTATTCCTGTAACCCGGTTCCTTCTTTCGTTATTCGCTTCAACAGAAGTTTGTGAAACGAGGCGCAATGTATATATTCATTGTTGACGCGACCATCTGGCTAATCATGACAAGGATTTCGAAGCTTGTTCATAATGGGGAGAATACGACATGCCAACGATGGAGAAAAAGAGCCTGAACCAGCCGGAAGAAACCAATAAGCTCGAGAAGTTGAAAATGGAGGCCATTACCATCAGAGGTCTTACGATTCGCCGGGTCACATGCGAACCCGGGTGGCAATGGTCAAAGCACTTAAAACCCGTCCAGAAGACCGAAAGCTGTCAGAAAGACCATATCCTGTATGTCATTTCGGGCAGACTGCGGGTCCGTATGAATGACGGGAAAGAAGAGGAATTTGGACCCGGTGATGTGGGTTCGATTCCCCCTGGGCATGACGGCTGGACTATGGGAAACGAACCCGTGGTCTGGATTGAGATCCCGCACTAGAATGAATATATTTTTTCTATTTAGTATCCGGTTTCCTGAGGGTCTTTATCCCGGAAAAATATGGCATATAAAAAAGAATATCCTGCTAAAACAGGTTTTTTCTAAGGAATTTCTTTCAGATTCCGGGCGACTTCCGACTGAAGATCCCCGGGCAGGGCCAGACAACTGAGGATGCTCGGGAGAACCTCTTTCATTGTTTCCCTGCCTCTTTTAGTGGCAGTGAATTCACAGATCCCTCTCTTGCCCTCTGGTGATGAGAGATAATCCTGGATCATCTTCTGTCCCTGCGGTGATGTAAGGTACGATGTGATCATTGATTTCATGGGATCGATGTGTGCCAAACGGTGCCTCCTGAATTTCTCAGGTACGTTAACCTGCATGCGGTATAAAGGAACGGGAAGGGGACGGTGGCTGGACGAATCACCCCTGCCGGAGCATTTTTTCAGGTGCACCCATTAATTTGCGTTCATTATGACTCACGTGCCGTAAGGAACATTTTATGTACCTCCCGGAAATCAATATAATCGTCCGGTTAGCCTGAATATTCCTGTATTGCCTTCATTTTCCTTAATTTTTTATTTTATAATAAAAACCCATATCCTTTCGCGAGTCATGCTGGTATGTCAAAGGGGCCCCGGCGACAACCAAGAACTGGAGAACATGAAATAAAAAAAGAACAAACAAAGGAATGAAGCATGAACGTACAATCTGAAAACAATGTTGAAAACCAGGAGCCGGGCCCAGCAGGATCTGGTGATCAGGCAACCGTACAGAATTCCATGGATCCGGGAGATACCCGGACAACGAAACGCACGAGAACCGCCCCACGCCTCGTCGATCGGGTGACAGCGCTGCGAGAACAGAGTATTGCAAGACCTCCGGAACCAAAGAGAATACTCCGTCGCCAGACCCAGGCGGACATCTATAACTAGGATGCCGAGATCCCGTACGTGAAGTTCGAGGCGGCTGCCCGCGACATTGTCTGCTCCCTGATGGAACGGCAGGACCGGATGAACGAGGAGATCTTCAACCGGATGAATGATCTTGGTTACCGGTTCGAGGATCTCGAAGAGGACCGGCCAGTTGCGGGAGATACCCCATGACCCGGGGGCGAAGGCCGGTCAATGCAATTGATGAAGCTAAGGAGATTGCCGGCAGGCGCGGGAGCGTGGAGCAGGTAACCGGTAAACGGGACTGTGCATTCGATTTCATCATTATCGAGCCGGGCCGGAACGTGTTTGTGAAGGTGAAAGGTTCGCAGACATCGTTCACGTATCCGCTGGAGATCCTGCACCGCTACGAGCGCGAGATCGCGAGCCTTCACCGGGTGGCCTTAACAAGCGTAACCGCCCGGGAATTCTGGGTCCGGTCTCCCAACGGGACGTGGCAGTTCTTCCTTATCCGGCATGATTCCGTCCTAGAGATCCGGGCCGATGGCTTGTATATCCCGCGTGAATCCCTTCCCGTAAGGACTGTGGATCTGTCAGATACTCCTGCTGATGATATAGATGAACCCGTATCTCCGTTGGAGAACCAGGAGTAACCCCTTTTTTGATACCCTTTCCGGGAGAGTATCCCGGAAGGGTCAATCCGGGCCCTATGCGGGCTCCGTTTACCCTCTTTTTTGTCATCTTCCTGCAAAAAACCGTACACTTTTACACACTTTTTCCAAATACGCGATTTTCCGGGGATTCAGGCAAAACTGGATAATATCCTTCGAGTTATAAAACGCTAATGTACGCTATTGGGAGGCAAAAGTGAGGGTGCATGGGGTTGTAGGATGATCGTGGAGAAAAGAAGGCTGTAATGGGTGTTACTTTGGGTGCTCCGGGATAGAGGTTCTTGATCCGTGACCGGGTCGAAAAGGCCGGCAGAGTAAAGAAATAAATGATATGCTCTTTATCGATCTGCTCCTTGTTGCTTTTCAATTTCGATCCGATACTATTATCATGAAACAATCTATACGGGATCTGGTGAAGAAAAGCAGAGCAACTGGCGGTTTGATGAGCATCGACGAAATTAATCACCGTCGTAACTAAATAAATAGTCACTGGCACTTATGTTTTTTTTAATAATATTCATTCAACGGTATTTAAATAAAAAAAAAGTGTAGATTCCCGGTCGGCTTAACCCGGCTTAATGTCTTTTACAATGTGATTTGCCGAATCGTATTTGAACGAATACCTATTCTGATGAAACAATAAAAAGATGGCAAGGCATCGTTGCATTGCAACTGCATTTATAATGGATATAAATATATTATCAAATACTCGAAGAGGTCTTTTCAGCATGCAGGAATTACCTAGAAGATTCCCCCGTCAGAAAAAAAAAAGCAATTCGAAAGATTGGATGAAAAAATGATTCCGTTTCACCACATTCCCTTAGCGGCTATTGTTCTCTAACGGATGGCATTGGAAATGTCTGTAAGAGGAAACCATGAATTAGCACTAAAATATCTCAGTAATGCGGTAATGATCGCACCACAATTTACTTTAGCAATCTATGAAATGGGATACTGTTATGAAAAGCTTGGCCGGTTTCGGGAGGCAGTATCAACATTTGAAAATATTCTCAAGATACATCCATCGCATGCTGAAGCAGAAATAAATAAAAACAGGATCTTGGAAAAGATAGGGAGAAAAAAGTAAATTTTAAGAATTATTATCCATTTCCCATCTCTGTTAATCGCCGCCAGAACGCGAATATGAATGTTAGTGTCTTTATGATTTTTTAAAGAAGGCACCACTCACGGAGAAATTTGTATTCAGCGTGAACGAATTCCTTTCTCTGTATAAGATGATTGCCATTGTGTTCATGCGAAAGGTGACAGCTACTTTTTTGAGCATATGAATTTCTTAGCAAGAACGAAAAACTATACCCTATTTGTTATTTCGGTAGATCAGGATCCAGATATTTTCATGCTCGGTTATGATGGTTCCATTATCCCTTTCCCGGGTGTATTTCACCTTAAAATGAACCTTATCGGGCGAAACAAGGATGACCTCCCTACCCCGTTATACGGTTCGTTTCCCTCCCTGTGCTGTCAGATCATCAAAAAAACGTGCGGGCGGTTGTCCGCGGGTTTTCCATTCAATGAATTCATTCACGCTGAATATATAGTGCGGGAAATGAAGAAAATCATCCATTCCTTTAGGATTTTCTGCATTGAACTGGTCGCCAAAATTATCAAGGCATCTGATCGCACCTTCAACCAGACGCTCGTCGGGTTCACTGGACTTTCCGGGATTAAATATCCTGACATAATCTTGCATACGTCGCTCCTGAACTGGATACCTGCGATGGAATTTATTCCTGATTCTGGTTTTATCGTTATTATCTTAAGAAACCGTATCAGGAAATTTCATTCAAAAACGGGTAATACACCTTTTTCTTTTCAGCGTATTTCAAAACATCATGGAGTAGAGGAGTCTGGACTCTCTGCCTGCGGGGTTCATTCCCAATCTCTATATTACCCTCCGCTTCTCAGTATACATGAATGAAGACTCCGGATACCGATCCCCTCTGGTCATCCCTCACCGATGCCACCTTCCGGGCATACCGGGAAGCCGTCATCCGCCTCCCGCCGGATGTGCTGAAGGTTATCAGGAGAGCAGCTGAAACCGAGACCAGCCCGGTGGCCCGGGGGGAGTTTGCCAATATCCTGAAAAATATCGAGGTTGCTGACGAGCTTGGGGTGCCCCTCTGCCAGGACACGGGCATCCCGGTCGTCTACCTCACCATCCCTCCCGATGTCCCGCTCACGCAGTCCCTGTACGATGCCGTTGCCGAGGGTGTCCGGCGGGCAACGAAAGAAGTCCCGCTCCGGCCCAATGTCGTGGACCCCCTGAGCCGGCACAACACGAAGGACAATACGGGTGCCGGGATCCCGGCCATTCACGTGAGACCTGGGAATACATTCACCGTCACCGTCCTACCCAAGGGTGCGGGTGCTGAGAACAGCTCCCGTACCGCAATGCTCCTCCCCTCGCACGTCTACGGCATCGAAGGGTTCGTGGTCGAGACGATGCTCCACGCGGAGGGAAAGCCCTGTCCGCCGGTCTTCCTCGGGGTTGGTATCGGGGGCACGTTTGACCTTGCTGCTTCGCTTGCCAAGGAGGCGCTGCTCCTGCCGGTCGATACCATGACAGAATTCGAGGAGCAGATCTGCACCTCGGTCAACAAGCTCGGGATCGGGCCGATGGGGCTTGGAGGGGACTTCACGGCGCTGGCGGTTAAGGTGAAGACGGCCGGCTGCCACACGGCATCGCTCCCGGTTGCCGTCAATGTCCAGTGCTGGGCGAACCGTCACGTCACGGTGGAGGTGAAGCGGTGAGCACCCGGCCCGTCCAGCTCCACACCCCGCTCGGTGAGGAGGTTTTCTCCCTCCATGCCGGTGATCATGTCGAGCTCTCGGGAGTCGTCTATACCGCACGGGACGAGGCGCACCTGCGGATGCGGGAGAAGGGGATACCGTTCGATCCGAAGGGTGCGGTCATCTATCACTGCGGACCGGTGATCGGGGACAATAAGGTCATTGCTGCCGGCCCCACCACCTCCGCCCGGATGAACGAGCTCTCCGGGTTCCTCATCGACAAGGGGGTACGGGCACTCATCGGGAAAGGAGGTATGGGTGCTACTGTGCGGGAGCAGCTCCGGGGGAAGGGTGTCTACTTTGCCTTCACCGGGGGATGTGCTGCCCTTGCCTCCTCACATATGTCCCTGGAAGGAGTCTTTTTCGAAGACCTCGGGATGGCCGAGGCGGTCTGGGTGATCGAACTCGACCGGCTCCCGCTGGTGGTTGGGATCGATGCCGACGGGAAGGATATCTTCGAGGCCGCACGGAACCATGCAGAGGCCGCGTTCCGGTCGTACGACGGCAGGCCACACACCGGCAGGCAGTGATCCAAAGAAGAGGTTTTTTGTACCGGCCACCGAATATATACTACGAACAGGACTGCCGATCCATGAAACTCGCCATCGACGAGAACCGCTGCAAAGGGTGCAACCTCTGTACAAAAGTCTGCCCGTATAAGATTTTTAAGGAAGGCAAAAAACTCAACCGCAAGGGGGTTGCCATTCCGGAGCTGGACCGTCCCGAGCGCTGCGCAAACTGCCGGCTCCGGAACCTCTACGGGCGCACCCTCTGCGGTGTCTGCCAGCTCACCTGCCCGGACCAGGCAATCCACTGGATCGAGGAAGAGCCGTACGAACCCCACAAGGTGGCGATTGAATATTGACACGGACTGAATTCTGGCAGGGTAACACGGCTTGTGCGGAAGGGGCGCTTGCCGCCGGCTGTAATTTCTTTGGCGGCTACCCGATCACCCCCTCGACCGAGATTGCCGAGCACATGGCAGTAAAGCTCCCGAAGAAAGGCGGGGTCTTCATCCAGATGGAGGACGAGATCGCCTCGATGGCCTCGATCATCGGCGCTTCCTGGACCGGTGCCCGGGCAATGACCGCGACGAGCGGGCCCGGCTTCTCACTGATGATGGAGAATATCGGGTTTGCCGCGATGACCGAGACCCCCTGCGTGGTCGTCAACGTCCAGCGGGGCGGCCCCTCCACTGGCCAGCCGACCATGTCGGCACAGGGCGACATGATGCAGGCACGGTTTGGTTCGCACGGCGATTACGCAATCATCGCGCTTTGCCCGGCAAACGTCCAGGAAATGTACGAGCTGACGGTGAAGGCCTTCAACCTCGCGGACCAGTACCGTGTCCCGGTCTTCCTGATGGCAGACGAGACCATCGGCCACATGCGGGAGAAGATCCTTATCCCCGACACGGTCGGGCGGATCAACCGCAAGCCCCTGGTACCCGGGACGCTGCCTTTCAAAGCGGATGCCGATCTCATCCCCGGGTTCGGCCAGTTCGGCACGGGCCAGCACGTCCATGTCACCGGTCTCACCCACGATGAGCGGGGCTACCCTTGTGCGACCAACCCGAAGGTGCATGCCAGCCTAGTGCAGCGGCTGGTGGACAAGATCGAAAATGCCCGCGACGATATGGCGGACTACGATATCATCAACCCGGACGCGTCCCAGGTATTCATCGCGTACGGGGCCCCGGTCCGGACCGTCCAGCAGGTGATGCATGACAACAAGGACAAGGATATCGGGTTCCTCCGTATCCGCATCGTCTGGCCGTTCCCTGGAAAGGCACTCGCCGCGTTCAGGAACGCCCGGCATTTCTTTGTCCCGGAGATGAACCTTGGCCAGATCGCCCGTGAGATCGAGCGGCACGTGAGGGTGCCCGTCATCAGCATCCCCAAGCTGGGCGGCGAACTCCACGCGCCGGCGGAACTCATCGCGGCTCTGGAGGCCAACCTATGAGCTTCGAGGATTGGTACCGGCAGGACCGGCTCCCTCACATCTACTGTGCCGGCTGCGGGAACGGGACGGTTATCAACTGCACGCTCGCCGCCATCGACCAGATGGGCTGGAAGAAGGAGGAGACGGTCTTTGTCTCGGGTATCGGTTGTTCATCACGTGCCCCTGGTTATATCCTCACCGACTCGCTCCATACCACCCACGGGAGGGCCCTTGCGTTTGCGACCGGCGTCAAGCTGGCAAACCCGAACCTGAACATAGTGGTCTTCACCGGTGACGGCGACCTTGCAGCCATCGGCGGCAACCATTTCATCCATGCCTGCCGGCGCAACATCGACCTCACGGTGGTCTGCATGAATAACCAGATCTACGGGATGACCGGCGGGCAGGGGAGCCCCACTACCCCCTTAGGCTGCCTCTCGACCACGACGCCGTACGGGTGTGCCGAGATGCCGTTCGATCTCTGCGAGCTCGCGACTGCCGCCGGCGCCAATTACGTCTCCCGCTGGACTTCCTACCATGTCAAGGAACTGGAGAAGGCGGTGAAGGCCGGCCTGGAGACGCCGGGCTTCTCCTTTATTGAGGCGCTTGTCCAATGCCCCACGGCATTCGGGCGGCGCAACAAGCTCCGTCAGGTAGCCGACCATGTCGAGTACCTGCGTTCGCATTCGCTCCTGAGCGTGAAACGCGACCGGATGCTCGAGAAAGGGGAGAAGATTCCTGAAGATATGTTCGTGGTCGGGGAACTCACCCGCAGGAACCGGCCGGCACTGGGAGTGAAGAAGCCATGAGGCACGAAATCAGGTTCTCGGGATTCGGCGGTCAGGGGATCATCCTCTCGGCCGTCATCATCGGGCGGGCGGCCGTGATGTACGACAACAAGTATGCCGTCCAGACGCAGGTCTACGGGCCGGAAGCCCGGGGCGGGGCATCGATGAGTGCGCTCATCATCGAAGATGACCCGATTCTCTACCCCAAGGTCTCCACCCCCGGTATCTACGTGATTATGTCGCAGGAAGGATTCGAGAAGTACGGTGCGGATGCGCCGGCTGATGCGGTGATGCTCGTCGACTCCACGCTCGTCCATTCCCGCCCGAAGTGCCGCTGCATCGAGATACCGGCTACAAAGCAGGCAAAGGGGATACTGGGAAAGGATATCGTGGCAAACATCGTGATGCTCGGGGCACTCGTCGCCGCAACCAACGTGGTAACCGATGCTGCACTCGAGAAGGCCATCCTCGACTCCGTACCGAAGGGCACGGAAGCCCTGAACCTGAAAGCGATGAAGATGGGGATTGAGCTTGCAGCAGCAGCGCCTGGAGGGCGACAAGCATGAAGTTACGCGAATACGAAGCAAAGAATGTGCTGCAATCGGCTGGGATCCCCGTCCCGGCAGGATTCCTGATCCGGTCGGCAGACGAACTTATTCCCCATCTCGATGCACTGGGTGACGCGTTTGTCCTGAAGGCCCAGGTAGATGTCGGTGGCAGAGGGAAAGCAGGCGGCATCCTGATGGCCGGCAAGGCAGATGGCACCAAGCTGGCACAGGAACTTTTCAAAAAGCAGATCAAGGGCCTGCCCGTAAAGGAGATCCTTGCCGAGCAGAAGCTCGATATCCAGCATGAGTATTATCTCTCGATCACCGTCGATCGCTCAAGCCGGCAGCCCCTCATCCTCTTCACCGAGGCAGGCGGAGTCGGCATCGAGATCACCGCAAAGGAGCACCCCGAAGCGATCCGTAAGGTTATCGCAAACCCGCTGATGCAGGATATCCCGCCGTTCATGATCCGGGAACTCATCGGTACAGCCCCCAAAGAGATCGGGCCGGTCATCAACAAGCTATACCGCGTATTCCTGGAAAAAGACGCCCTGCTCGCTGAGATCAACCCACTTGTCACCACCCCAAAGGGGATATTTGCAGCGGATGCGAAACTGATTATTGACGATAATGCCCTCGGAAGGCAGGGATTTGTCGTCAACCGCGATCTCACCGACCGCGAACGCGAAGCGGAGAAGTTCGGTTTCTCCTATATCGAACTGGACGGCACAATCGGGGTGATCGGGAACGGGGCCGGGCTCACGATGTCGACCCTCGACCTCATCGGGTTCTATGGCGGCCGGGCAGCAAACTTCCTCGATGTCGGTGGCGGTGCCGAGAGCGAGCGGGTGATGCACGCGGTCCGGCTGGTCGGCAGCGTCCCCTCGGTAAAAGTGATCGTGGTCAACCTCTTGGGCGGCATTACGAAATGCGATGAAGTTGCAAAGGGGATTATCGCCGCAGCCATCCCCCAGAAAGTGATCGTCCGCCTTGCCGGCACCAACGAGGCAGAGGGGAGGGCGATGCTCTCGGCAAAGGGCTACGAGATGCTGGACACGATGGACCTCGTAGTCAGGAAAGCCGTGGAGATGGCCGCATGATCTACGGGGATAAGAAGACGGGAGTCCTCGTGCAGGGAGCCACGGGTAAACAGGGCGAGTTCCACATCGGGCTGATGAATGCCTATGCCCGGGAGGTCGGCGGACGGGGTGTCGTGGCCGGTGTGACGCCCGGAAAGGGGGGTAAGGAAGTCCATGGCGTCCCGGTCTATAATACCGTCAGGGAAGCGATGCGTGACCACGATATCTCGGCCGCAGTAATCTTTGTGCCGGCTGCGGCTGCTGCCGATGCGATCATGGAGGAGGCGCATGCCGGTATCCGGACCATTGTGGCGATCACCGAGCACATCCCGGTAAATGACACGATGAAGGCGATCGCCTATGCACGGATGGAAGGCTGCAGTGTCATCGGCCCTAACTGCCCCGGCCTTCTCTCGCCCGGTGAAGTGAAGATGGGGATCATGCCGGCAGGATTATTTTTGCGCGGCAATGTCGGTGTCATATCCCGGAGTGGGACGCTTACCTACGAAGTCGTGGACGAGCTCACCCGGGCAGGTATCGGGCAGAGTACCGTTGTCGGAATTGGCGGCGATCCGGTGATTGGCCAGACCTTTGTCGATGTACTGCAGCAGTTCGGGAACGACCCGCAGACAAAAGCTGTGGTGCTCATCGGTGAGGTAGGCGGGAACCTGGAAGAGGAAGGGGCAAAGTATACCGATGTCCCGATCGTCTCTTACATCGCCGGCATTTCAGCTCCTCCCGATAAACGCATGGGCCATGCCGGTGCGATTGTCGAGGGTGGTGAAGGTGATGCCCGCTCCAAGATCACCCGGCTCAGGAAACTGGGGGTACCGGTGGCATCCCGCCCTTCCGAGATCCCGGAGATGGTAAGGGACCTGTTCAAGGGTCGTTGCTGACGGGAGAACTATCAAGGATTTCAATAAATTTCAAAATCCAGAGAATTCCTGTCCCTGTCTGTTTTTTTGTGCATATTTCAAAAGAGCAGCGAGAGTGACCCCCCTCTCTCCCCCAGAAGGGGAGGCAGCTCAGGGGGAGCGTCCCCCTGACCCCCGCTTTATTTTTCCGTCTTCATAAGGGAGTTCTTGTCAACCTTCCGCAGAACCATCGCATTGCGGGGGGTGCCCCAGCGACGGGGAGCAGAGGCACCATTTGCCGTAGCCCCCAGGAGCGTCAGAACAATTTTTCCATGATTTCTTGAGGAGAAAAAATCTTTTTTATCCGGACGCTGCTGTTTATCTCGCTATTTCTATTCCCACTTCGTTTCTGCGCAGGAACCCGGGTGTCCATGGTGCATTATACCGCATCAATACCGGCTGACCAGCTGCAGTAATACCGGCTTTTTGTAGTCCATCAAGCAACCGGCCCTTTGCTGTATCCACATCCTCCCGCCTCGCAAATCCTTTAAACTGTATGACAGCGACCTCCCGTGGATGGAGCGTCGTGATCTTCACCCGCGGGTCCAAGGGATCCGGCATGTCTTCCTCACGTTTGCCCGCAGGCATCACAAATGACATTAACTTCTCATCGGACAGTATGGGAGCAGTCATCGGGATCTTTTCTGACGTATTTTCAGAAGTAATAACCGGGGTTGTCATGGAGATTTTCATCTTCGTGCGATTGTTTCCGGTGATATAGGCAAAAAGCAGGTTAAATCCACTATCATCCCGGTCATTTGTTACCGTCGCCAGTACCATCCGGGGGTATTTCCGGAACTCTATTTCCCCGGTCTTTCCAGTAACTTCATAGGCAATGGTTTCTGTCATATTTCCATCAGCGAACTGATAGATGTCCACTCATTTAAAATGTCGTAGGTATTCGATAGAAGTTGAGGATGAAAGTTACCGGTGACTGGTGTATAATGAATGACCGCTGCAGGTAATACTTCACCCCGTTTTGTCTGGCTTCACTCATTTCCTGTAACTCTTCTCCATGGTGCGATTCTTTATCGTTTCCGCGGGATAACCGATTAAGAACCTATGTCAGTCACCCAGTACTTCCCTATTCCTCCGGAACTGTTTGCGCTCGCCAGTGAAACCGTCAGCCAGCGTGTTTCCCGGCTGCCCTTCCTGAGAATCGGGGTTATGGTGACGGGTGAATTGCTCGGCGTCGCCATGGAATGCCTCAATGCCGAATTCACCAAGACCCTTGCACTCCAGACCCCGCTTAATGCTGCCCGGAAACCCGAAGACGGGCTCGACCGCTGTATCGAAGAACGTCTCCGGGTGCCAGGAAAGATCGTGGTCCCGGTGATCGTGGATGTGTTGTGCGGTGCCGGCATCGCGGAAACAACCGAAATCATGGACCGGGTCGCTCACCGCCCACGGAAAGCAGTCCGGCTGCTCCCCCCGTGGACCTGGCATGCGGCTTCCGGTATGTCCCCTGCGGTCAGGTTCCCCGGATCCGGCAGTGAAGATGAATCTTCCCTGTCATGGACGAGCATGTGCCCGGTCTGCCGCACCGGAATACTGAACCGGGTAGTCGGGAAACAGCTCTTCGGCATCCCCCATACGGATTTCTACATCGAGTGCACGCACTGCGGCGCAAAATTTATCCCGATTGGAACGCAATTCCGGCTGGTATCCATCGCCACCGTCCGTGACCCGCTCTGGAGGAAACACTTGGACCAGACCTTTCCTCCAGAGACATGGTCTGCCCTCGCGCGGGGGACCGCCCCGGGGGGAAAACCGCTCCTGAAGCCAGCGGAAAAAAAGCCTGTCAATCCGTCGTCGAAATTACCTGTGGGGGGGCTCACGCAGCTGAAGGACGGGACTCTTGTGGTGCCGTACGGGGAAAAGACCCTCTACTTCAAACCGGCAAAACTGGATTTTTCCGGGCCGGTACGTGAGGATTACTTCGCCCGGGTGCAAAAACCACTCGGGGAGGTATTAAAAAATCCCGCGTTCAGCCACCTGCTCTCACCAGTACAAGCACGATACTCCCCGTGCCTGCCCCTGAAAACAGGGCTCTTTTTACACCAGCTCAAGGAACGTCAGGATCCCTTCTACCGCGAATTCCTTAACATCTATGGCGATGAGAAATATGGCACGTTCCGGCTCGGTGATGCAAAAGAAGGGGATAAAAAAGGGGTGCTGATTGTGGTCGTCAACCGGGCCCTCTTCGCCGTTATCAACTGCACGGATTCGATCCGGGGTACCATCAATGACAGGCTTGGGAGGATTTCACCGGAGGACTGTCTCCTCAGCGGGGACGGTACCCGCTGCCGGATCAACGCACTGCTCTGCACCAACAAAAAAGATGCGGGAATCTTCGTACAGACCAGCGGAGATCAAGAAGAGCGGGCATGCATCACGGAGACCCTAAAAGGCTTCATCTCCGTCTGACATGCAGCGTACTGCTCACCAGATCCGGATCGATCCGACCAGAGAATTTTTCATATCGCGTGAGAACATTATACTTAACCACTCTGGATACCGGAAGGGAGATTACCAATGAAATGCCCCCATTGCGGAATGAATATACGGGATAATGTTACTGACTGCGGCTATTGCGGCGGAAAAATTGTGCCAGAATCCGAGAAATCGACCACAGGAGCGGGCAGACCGATTATCTCCGGCGGTAATACGGGCCAGAAAGGGGCAGAGGCAAAAACGGTAAAACCCGGGGACGAAGAGCCGGCGACGGATGAGGAAGAAGGCGGGGGACTTTCCGTATACCTGCAGAAGGGGGAACATGTCCTTATCGGCTCTCTCAACATCACGGTGAAAAAATTCTTTTTCCACGCGTACCTGACCGATCGGCGCATCTTTCTGATCGATACCCAGGAGAAGAAGGTCAAGGTTACCGCAAAGGATATCCCTCGTGATTCGATCGTCGGTGGCATAATCGAATTTTCGGAAAATTCTGATCCCGTCCTTGTGCTCTCCATCCGTTCACCGGATGACGAGATCAAGACCATGAAACTGGTCTTTGTCCAGAACGGCATGGAACGATCGGACGAGATCGGTGAATGGATTGCCCTTCTCCATGAAGAGGACAAACCGAAAAAATCCCCTGCGCCACAGGAAGAAGAACGCCCCGTACATACAGCGGCGCCCGTACCTGCCGGGCCGGAAAAACCGGAAGAACAACAGGAACTGAAACCAAAGAGGGTGCCGGCGAAGGACCATGAGAAGCAACCGCCGGTAAAACGGCATTTTGCCGTCCATGCAGCACAGGAGCAGGAACCCGTCGCCCAGGAACCTCCCCGTCCCCAGAGGCGTGCCCTGATCAGGGAAGTGCCGGAACAGGAACCTGATCGCGGGACAACCACGGTAAGAGCTGAAAACCAGACCGTCCGCAGGCGCGAAGTGCAGTCGGCCATGAAGGTCGCGATGAAGAGTGCAATGCAGCCCCTCAGGCATTCTTCCCTGCAGGGTGCCAGAAGGCCCGTGATAGAACAGGTTTCTCCACCTCCGCCGGAAGCGGAAGAGCAAAAAGCAGCCCCGCGGCGTTCTGTGGTGCATGAAACACATGAGGAGGTCCCGGTACAGGATGAAGGAGCAGATATTCCCCAGTTCTGCCACAACTGCGGGAAAAAGCTCCCCGTGGCAGCCAACTTCTGTCCCGGGTGCGGGACAAAACTGAGCCAGCACCGGACCCTTCCCCAGGCCCGGTCACCGGAGTCGCCCGCTGAAAAGCGGGTGGCTCATCACCCGGCTCCTGTCCATGAAAAGAGGACAACTTCCCAGAAAGAGGCGATCGATGAGGAAGAAAAGGAGTATGAGACCCCGGTTCCGGTAAAACCTCCAGTCAAAAAACTGCCTAAGGGGAGCGAGATGACCATCCTCCACAAATTCCTCAGGCGGTAGCGACCGCCAGTTCCTTTTTATCAGCAATCGGTTTCACTACCGGTATCTCCCGGGATGGTGCGTACTCTTCCCCGGGTGAGAATATTTTTTCCTGCGTTTTTCCTGCGTATAACCAACCAATCTCCGGATAGCCCTTAAGATCGGATCACCCTTACTATATCCCTGCCCTCTTGTATATCGGTGAGAGAGAAGAGAGCACAAATTACCCCCAATCATAAAAAATCCAAAAACTATTGCCTTTCAGAAATCGTTATATGAATTCCAGTCCTTTTTATTAGTACTCAGTGTTACGAGGAAATCAATGAAGAGAAACATCCAGATTGAAGCATTGGCCCAGATCCCCCTGGAAAAACAGCGGATCGAAGTCGTCGAGCGCAAGTGCATCGGTCACCCTGACAGTATCGCCGACGGCGTTGCGGAAGCGATTAGCAGGGCACTGTGCCGGGAATATCTCGAAGAGTTCGGAGTTGTCCTCCACCACAATACCGACCAGGGGGAGATCGTAGCCGGAGAATCCGACCCGAAGTTCGGCGGCGGGAAAGTCATCCGGCCCATCTTCATCCTTATTGACGGGCGTGCGACAAAACGGTTCAACGATGTATCCATCCCGACCGATACCATTGCCGTTGAAGCGACGCGGAATTATCTCCGCTCCAACTTTACGACCCTGAACCTGGAACGCGATGTCATTATGGACTGCCGGCTGGGGACCGGTTCAACCGATCTCCGCGACGTCTTCAAGCCTCACAACGGGAGAATACCACGGGCAAACGATACGTCATTCGGGGTAGGCCATGCCCCGTTTTCCGATATCGAAACCATCGTGAAGAATGTCAGTGATTTTATCGATGACAAGCTGAGGCCGAAGCATCCCGTTATCGGGCAGGATATCAAGATCATGGGGCTGCGTGACGGAGACACCATTACCCTGACCGTGGCCTGTGCGATTGTCGATAAATATTGTGCCGACATCAAACAGTACGCCGAGTATATGGAGTTCCTTAAGGCACAGATCGGGAAAGTGGCAAAGAAGAGCACGAAACGCAAGGTCATTGTACACCTCAACACCGGCGATGACATCAAAAACGGGTCCATCTACCTGACCGTCACCGGCACATCTGCAGAGATGGGCGACGACGGTTCTGTCGGGCGCGGCAACCGCTGCAACGGGCTCATCACACCCAACCGCCCGATGAGTATGGAAGCGACGAGCGGAAAAAACCCGATCAACCACATCGGGAAGATCTATAACCTGCTCTCGACGCAGATGGCCACTGATTGTGTTGCAAAGGTTGAGGGAATCGAAGAGATGTATATCCGGCTCCTTTCCCAGATCGGGCAGCCCATCGACCGTCCGCTGGTGGCAAGTGTGCAGGTCCTCCCAACCGCTGGCACGAAAATACAGAAGATCCAGGGTGAAATCAACGGGATTGTCGATCACTGGCTTGAGAACGTAACCGATATTACCGAGAAAGTCATCCGTGGTGAACTCAAAACGTTCTGAAGATCCATGGCACAACGAACAAAATCCGGCCGGAAAAACAACAACCCCCTTCCCTTTTCAGAGATTGTCAGGCTCGCGATTCCCAATAAAGGGCGGATCGCAGCGCCGATTATGGATCTCGTGGAGAAGAGCGGGCTCCACCTCCCGGATATCGGGGAGAGGCGGCTTATCACCAGGACGCTCGACCCGCACGTGGAGATCCTGTTTGCCCGCCCGGTCGACATTCCCGAGTACGTCGCAACCGGTGCAGCGGACCTCGGGATCACCGGCCACGATATGGTGACCGAGCGTGAGTCGGATGTCGAAGAGCTTTTGGATCTCCAGTCCGGGAAGGCAAAACTTGTCCTTGCCGTCCATGAGGACTCAGCGATAACGTCGGTAAAACAGCTGGCCGGGATGAAGGTCGCCACCGAATTCCCGGTCATTACGAAGGCATACTTCGCGCGATACAAGATAAAGGTTCAGATTGTGCTGGTCGGCGGGGCCTGCGAGGCGACCCCGCACTTGGGCATCGCCGATGCAATCGTTGACCTCTCGAGTTCCGGGACGACGCTGAAGACCAACCGTCTCCGGGTGGTTGACGAGGTGCTGGAGACTTCGACGTTCCTGATCGCGAACAAGGAATCACTCCGGACAAAGAAAGAGAAGATCGATGAGATACACCTCGCACTTGAGAGTGTCATCCGGGCTCGCGGGCAGTGTTACCTGATGATGAATGTGAAGAGGTCATCACTTAATGCTGTGAAACGTGTCCTGCCCGGGCTCTCCGGACCGACAGTCATGGACGTCGCATCGACCGAGAACCTCGTCGCGGTCCATGCGGTCGTGAACGAGGAACGGGTCTATTCCCTCATCAACGCTCTCAAACGTGCCGGTGCAAAGGATATTCTCGTCATGTCCATCCAACGGATGATCCGCTGAGACTTATGCGCATCTTTCCTGCCGTTGATATCCTGGGAGGTCGGTGCGTCCAGCTGGTCCAGGGAAAACGGGAGAGTGCAACGGCATTCGGGGACCCGCTTTCCTGTGCGACCCGCTGGCTCGACCAGGGAGCCGACGCCCTTCACGTGGTGAACCTTGACGGGGCGTTCGGGAACGCAGCAAAGAATGCCGGGCTCATCACCGACCTGATCAAAAAGACCGGTGTCGAGATCGAGCTGGGCGGGGGAATCCGTTCGATCGAAGATGCAGTTCTCTGGTTGGAAACCGGCGTCACGCGGGTCATCATCGCAACGCTCGCTACCGAAAAGCCGGAGAGTATACGGGAGCTTGTCGACAAGTACGGGAGTGAACGTGTGATGGCGGGAGTCGATGCGAAGGGAGGAAAAATTGCCGTTCACGGATGGCAGGAGACTGCGGGCGACTACCTTGCATGGGCCCGGCGCTTTGAGGAACAGGGCGCCGGCTCGCTCCTCTACACCAACGTCGATGTGGAAGGGCTGCAGAAAGGAGTCCGGTTCGAACCGGTCAGGAGGTTGATTGATGCGGTCCATATTCCCGTCGTTGTCGCCGGCGGTGTATCCACCGTCTCGGATGTTGCCGGCCTGCGGGATGCGGGAGCGTTCGGGGCAGTTCTTGGTTCTGCCCTCTATAGCGGGAAGATCATCCTGAAAGATGCATTGGAGGCAAGTCAATGAGGAATGTAACGATAAAACGGGAGACAAAAGAGACAAGTATCTCGATCACGGTAAACCCGGATGGCCGCGGGAAGGTTTCGGTCGACAGCGGGGTGCCGTTCTTTGATCACATGCTGAACGCGATGGCACGGCATGGGGGTTTTAATCTCGCGTGCACAGCCAAGGGCGATCTCGGTGTCGACTGTCACCACACGATCGAAGATATCGGTATCGTGCTCGGGGACGCCCTGAAGGGAGTGATCGGCGACGGGAAGGGGATAGAGCGGTTCGCCCATGCCATCATCCCTATGGACGAGTCGATTGCCACCGTGGTGCTCGACTGCGGAGGCAGGGGATATCTCGTGTATACCGGGACCTTCGGCAACAAGTCGATCGGGACTATTCCTGCTGATATCTTCGAGCATTTCTTCTACAGCCTGTGCACCCGGGCCGGCATCACGGCGCATATTATGTTCTCCGGGAAGAACGACCACCACCAGTGCGAGGCGGTCTTCAAGGCATTTGGTATTGCGCTGGGTGAAGCATTGTCGATGAGTAAGGATACCAGGATAATCCGGAGTACGAAAGGGAAGTTTTAGATTTTTTTAGAGCCCAGGAGAAATCCTGTCGCTGTCTGATTTTTCGAATGCATTTTGAATAGGTGTGAGGGTGACCCCCTCTCTCCCCCAGAGGGGGAGGCAGCCCAGGGGGAGCGCCCCTTGACCCCCCCTTTCCATTTGCCTTTTTATATAATCTCTCTCAAAATTTTGAGGGGATATTGCATCTTGAGGGATGCCAAGCAGCAGATTAATCACTTCAAAAACCTCTCTGTCCCGCCGTGCCTCGGAGTGGCCCTGAGGCGGGGTTCCTCGTAAATATTGAGAGCCAACGTAATAAAAATGAAAATCGATCATGAAAATATAACGACAGATAAATTCTCTGAATTAATCGCGATGAATACTGCCGCCCCCGACGGCGCGCCCCGTGGTGGATAAGTACCAAAAAATCTAAAAGAACTTAACTGTGCCTTGGAGAGGCCCTGAAGCGGGGGACATTCATAAATTCATGAGAAGCAATCTGGCTGGCTATAAAATTCCAGTTTAGTTCAGAATGAAATCCCGAAAATATTTTGGAAACAACTATCGTTTATAAATTGCTTTTACCGATACATCTCAAAAGAAAAAATTCACAGAAATTGAACTGCTGCCAGCTAATGTTGAAAAAAAGAGTTGATTTCAGGGCTTTGAAGCCAGGTCAACGTCTTCTTTCTTGATCGTCTTTCTTCCTGCATGCTCGGCAAGCTTGTTGGCTTCCTTGGTGAGCTGGGCGATGTATTTCTCTGCCTTGACGACCAAGGCTTCGGCTGCATCGCTGCCGACTCTTTCGGCTCCGTTCTTCTTTGCAATCCTTACAACTGCGGCGATTGGTAAATCTGCCATTTTTTCAACCTCAAAAAGAAAGTCTATTGGTATATATAAATACTTTTTGGGAAAATCCCGCATTTTGTCCAGTATTATGATATTGGAAGGCATCCTGCCAAGCAAGTGGAAAACAAAGGGCGGAATGTCGCAGAATAATTTTTTTCCTGTTTAAATTGCTCTATATCAAAAACAGGCCGATTATAAAGCATTTAAATTATTCCAACAAAGATGCTGCGAGCAATAGCGCATTGGCATAATTTGGTGAGGCGCGCGAAGTATCCACGAAAATTCTGCTGATATTTACTACGGGCGCGCCATGCCCGTGTCCCCCTCCCAAAAAGGTGAGCGTACGAAAGATCAGGTTGCCCGAGATGCCGTCCGGCGCGATGATCAGCCCGCAGGTCTCCACAGCATCCTCGATCAGGATTTCGCAGTGTTCGGCATCGCCGAGCCGGGCGACCAGTTCCGCCTCGGCCATGCTGGCATCCACCTGGGGATGACGGCCGAGGTCACCAAGCCGGCCACCGGAAAGGATGCCGACTTTTTCAGGAAGGCCGAATTTTCGTGCAATCACCCGCCCTTTTTTTATCAGTTCAAGTTTTTCCGGAACGGTCCATCCTTCGTCGACTCCAACCGGCGTAAGAAGGAACTTTTTCCCAAACACAGTCTCGAGGAGGGCGATCCGTTCGAGGTGATCGACACCTTCTGCTTTCTTCAGCGCCTTCAGCGTGGAATTGGCCGGGAGTGTCCCCCTGACGGCAGCATCGATCCTGCCTGCCATGAGATCATCGATGAGTGCCTGTTCAGGATGTGGTTGTTCAATAATCTCGACGGATTTTCCCACGGTATTTTTGCCAGCAATCCCCGGCCGGCAGTAACAGACTATCGTAAAATTCCCGCGTACGCCGGATGTGCTGTCGATGACTTTCTGCGCATCGTCAGCGATCCCGATACCGATGCGACTTATCTTTGCAGGCATGCAACGTCCTCGTCAGAAAGGTGCATGATCCCGTTGTCGATAAAATCAAAGACCTGCGTTTCCTGACCGTCATAGGTAATACGCAGCTCACGCGTGCTGTTGACCGCCCCGATATCAGCTGCAGTCATGCCGACTGTGGCAAACAGGCGGATAAGTTCCTCAACATGCTCTTTCTTCACAGTGAGGATGAAGCCCATGCCGGGGTACATCCGGACCCATTGCTCAAAGGTCAGGTTGTTCTTTGCCAGGCTGGGTTTCGGGATTAGACCGAGATCGATCTCTGCTCCCTTACCGCTGACCTCCAGGAGCATTCCCAGTGTCCCGATCAAACCCGGGTTACTGATGTCCTTGCCCGCCGTCACTAGGTGACGTTTCCCGATCTCTTCCATGAGGGCAATCTGCGCTCTGACTTCGGTGGCAGACTTCATGGTCACCGAGTCCCAGTTCAGGGCACAGGATGGATGGACACGGCCCGAGAGATCGATTGCCGCGACCACGCGGTCTCCTTCAACGGCTGTATGGCTGTAGATAATCGAGTCGAGCCGGGCAGAACCAAGGATCGAGACATCGATGACGCTGTAGGGCGCGTCAGGGTGAAGGTGCCCCCCGACGATCGGTACCCCGAACTGCGCCGAGGCATCGTGCATCCCTTTTACTACCTGTTCCTGTATCGTGGTCTTTGCGATGGAGAATATATCGACCATCGCTATCGGGTGACCGCCCATCGCTGCGATGTCGTGGATATTGACCAGTACCGAGCAGTATCCTGCCCAGTACGGGTCCGCTTCCATAAGCTTGCTCCATATGCCGTCAGCCGCAAGGAGAAGGGCTTCATCGTTATGCTCGATCACTGCGGCATCCTCACCGAAGGAGGCGATAACATGGGGAGCGTCGATCTTCAGTGCCCTTACCATCTCGCCGATGGAATGCTTCCGCCTGACCCCCTCATATTCCCTGACTACCTGAGCTATCGTCTCTGTGGAGCAGCTGTGGACCAACGGTATCACCTGAAGAAATGGTGTATGGATCTTTACGTGTATCCTAGTTTCATTTCATCAGAGATAATTTATTTGATATACAGCCAACGTGTTGGTATGGACTGGGCAGAGAAGTACCGGCCCGCACGACTCGAAGATATTGTCGGGAACTCGACCGCCCTGCGGCAGATGGCGGCGTGGGCACAGGCCTGGACCAGTAAATCCAGACCGCTGCTCATCTACGGAAAGCCTGGTATCGGCAAGACGTCCAGCGCGTATGCGCTTGCGAACGATATGAAATGGGACGTCATCGAGCTTAATGCAAGCGACCAGAGGACTGCAGCAGTCATCGAGCGCATTGCCGGCGCCGGGTCCACCACGGCAAGCCTCATGGGGTCGTCACGGAAGCTGATAGTCCTCGACGAGGCAGACAACCTGCATGGTTCAGCGGACCGGGGCGGTGCAAAGGCGATCATCGAATGTATCCGGAACGCCCGGCAGCCGATGATCCTGATCGCGAACGATCTTTATGGTCTCTCACCCGAACTCCGGTACCGCTGCGAACCGGTCCAGTTCAAGGCGATCCCCGCCCGCTCGATTGGACCCCGGCTCAGGTATCTCTGCGCCGCAGAAAAGCTCAGCTGCAGCGAGGGTGCCATTCAGGCTATAGCGGAAAGTGCCGGAGGGGATATCAGGTCGGCGGTCAATATGCTTTACGCCGCGGCCATCGGCAGGGAACGGCTCGAAGACGCACAGGTGCATACGTCCCAGAAAGATGAACGGGTATCGATCTTCTCCCTGATCACCGCCATCTTCCATAAGACGACGGACGAAGAACTGATGAGGCTCTCGTATGATGTTGACGATACCCCGGAGACAATAGAGCAGTGGGTGGAAGGCAACATATACCTGCTGCCCTCCCTGCCTGCACTCGCAAAGGGATATCGCTCCCTCGCGCGGGCAGATGAGTACCTGGGGTACACCTATCGCCGCCAGTACTATACGCTCTGGCGGTACGCCACGGCACTTATGTTGCTCGGTGTGGCGGACGCTGCGGAAGGAAAGGGCATTCATGCCCGGATCATGCCGCCGGAACGGTGGCAAAAGATGTCGGCAGCAAAGAAGCAGAAAGCGATCCGGCTGATCGCCCTTGCCAAGTTTGCCGGCCCCATGCACGTCCCGCAGAACACCCTGCGCGAGAGCTACCTGGACATCATCTCCCTGCTGGTGGAGCACGATCCGGCCACCTACGCAGCCGAACTGATGCTGGATGCCGATCAGCTGAACTTCTTCCTGCACGACAAGGCCCGTTCGCAGGAGATCATAAAATTCCTGATCCAGGAAGAGAAGGCCCAGGGAAAAGGGCAGCAGAAAAAACCCGTAAAAGAGAAGGCCCTGAAACCCGATCAGCCGGCTCCGGCAGAACCGGCCCAGGAAGAACCCGCGGCACCTCCGGAACCTGCGGAGAAGAAACAGCCTTCCCGCTCCCAGTCAACCCTGTTTGACGGGTTCTGACGCGGTAAAATACCGGTGGAGCAGGACACCGCAGTCGATCCTCTCGCCGCCGTTTTCGTAGAGTTCAAAACCCAGGTGATAGACGAGGAGATCGCTGTTGATCTCCTGTGCGAGGGCAAGAAGGGGGGGCACCATCTCGATGGCAGGGCGGATCGCGTAGATGACATCCGCGCCTTCATACAGGCCGGGTTCCGGCAAGAAGACGTCATCGAGGGAAAAAGCGAGCCATGCAGGGACCCCCGTATCCCTGACATCGGTGCACCGGATACGCACACCGGCATCATGTACGATCTGCGCCGCGGTCGTGTTGCCGCCGATCCCGACCTCGACGGCGCTGCGGTAGTGTTCCGCGATGTACTCCCCGATACACGTCTCAATATGTTTATAGCCGCCCATTCCAACAGAATATAGCGATGCATATCCATATTTTTTGGGATTCACTTTCCCCGCAGGGGCTCCAGGTGCCGGTCAAACGCACGATCTCTGCAATTATGGGTGTTCCGGCAACGGTTTCGGAGAACCATGTGCGTATTATGGGATATGTGAACGAGCGCAGGCAGATTGATGCACAGGCGCTGTTAGAGAGTATTCTCGTGTATAAACACCTCCATTCCCTGCAGGAACCGGTACTGCTGGTGGTGCACCAGGATCTCTTCAAGAATGGCAACAGTTTTGTCTTCGGGCTCGCCCGGGAAGCTGCCGGCGCTGCGGTCGTTTCCACAGCCCGGCTGGGAAACGAGTATTACGGGAGAGAGGGAAACGATGACGATCTCATCGACCGTATCACCAAAGAAGGCGCCCACGAAGTCGGGCATCTGGCAGGGCTTGGACACTGCACCAACCCGGAATGCATCATGTTCCGGCCGGATACTCTCGATGAACTGGATCGCAAGAAAAAGATGTTCTGCCCGGCCTGCCGGGAGGAGCTGGCAGTTCATCTCGTACCGGACTGAGATAGAGGAATCCCATCCCTGCATAATCTTCCATCACAGGCCAAAAAGAGAAAACAAAAACGGAGAAATGATGTTCAGACGCGTGCTGGTTGCAACCGATTTCTCGCGGTATGCAGACAGGACCCTTGAGTGTATCGGCGAGATCCCCGGCATGGAAGAAATTCTTCTCATCCATGTGCTTATCGTATCTCCGGTCCCGGAACGTTCTTCTGGTTTTAACCGCCCTTCTACCCGGCCGGAAGAAGAGGCACATCGGCTGCTTGCAGAAAAAGGGCGCCGACTTGAAGAGATGACCGGAGTTACGGTAAGAACCCTGCTCATCGAAGAGACCGGATCAGATATTCCCGGTACCATCATCAAAACGGCAAATAACGAAAACAGCTCCCTCATTGTTGTGGGTGCACGGGGAAAAAGCCTTTTTCGCGGCCTGTTTCTGGGAAGTGTTTCTGAAGGGGTGATCTGGAGGGCAGGTATCAATGTGCTCGTCATGCATTTCCCGGGTATCGGAAGAGATGACCATGATCAGCGGGAAAAATTCTGTACACAGGTATTTTCTCATGTCCTGTGCCCGGTCGACTTCTCAAAACCCTCAGAAAAAACCCTTGATTATCTCAAAGACCTGGGTTTTATCAGAAAAGTTACCGTTTTGCATGTTGCTGAAGCACCAGTGCCACATAAGGACAACAACCCGCGGATCCAGGATCAGGAGCAGCAGCTCAGGATCATTACTGAAGACCTTGTACTGCACGGCATCAAAATGGCATCAATGGCCCGGTCCGGGGATCCGGTCACTGAAATCTGCCAGGCGGCGGAAGAACAGGATGTATCCCTTATTATGATTGCCCGGTACGGGAGATCGGATTATGCAAAAAATATACCGCTGGGACGCGTGGCTGCCGGAGTAATTGCCCGGGCACAACGACCCCTGTTTATCGTAAGCCCGCACATCAGTCTCACGATCAGCGTCCGGGAACTTACCAACGATGAGTCTGCGCTGGCAGAAGAGGTCTGGAAGACCTATCACCAGCAGAAAGCGGACACGGAGACGGACCGTATCTTCGGGGTGTTTGTCGAAGGAGCGCTCGCCGCGGTCGCCCGTTGCCGGCGGCATCCCGACGGCCTGGAAGTAGACGGGGTATACGTACCGGACGATTACCGGGACCGCGGGTATGCACGGAAAGCTGTCCAGGCGCTTGTTGACGCTTGTGGCACCGAACCGCTGTATATGCATTCGATCCTGTCTCTTTCCGGGTTCTACCATTCTTTTGGTTTCCGGCAGATCAGCGAAGATGAGTTGCCCCGGAGTACAAGGGAGCGGTTTAACTTTGCCGGAGGCAATCTGGAAGGCGCCAACGTCGTACCGATGGAACGGCTGGCCGGTGGCAGACAAGCCTGACCGGCAGGAACCGGGACTGCAGTCTTCTCTTTTTGGATTTTTGCATTTTGTCAAAAGACACCGTCAGGTTTCAGAGTTCCGGCATCTTCTGGGCAATATACCATGCATGGATCGCCATGATAAGGTACAACGGGAGCAGCAACCCATAGGTGCTTCCCTCTCCCTCGTACCTGAAGAGCCAGACGGTGGCGGTGATATCGATCTGGAATATCATGACGCCCCACCATTTACCCAGGTACCCGTATCCCAGGCCCGGGAGCATGAAGTTTAAAAATCCCGCGATAAGGGGATTTTTTCTCGTCCGGGGTCTGCGGCTCAGTCCCCGCGGCAGGTGGATCATGGACACACCGCACTTCGGTGAAGCCAGGACGGTTTTCCACCGCACCTCTGCATCCTCGTCAGCAAGAGACCGGATCAATGTCGGAATAGCTTTTTTGTCACCAATACTGCCGAGAATTTCAATCGCCTGCTTCCTGACACTGTTGTCCCGGTCATGCAGTACGAGGGAAAGTGCAGGAATTGCAGGCTCACCAATCTCTTGAACCGCCTTCCATTCCTCCAATCCTACATACAGGAATGCCCTCTCTTCAGCAGAATCAGGTTTCCAGTCTAACATCAGAAGGGCAGTCGCTGCACCGTAGCGGACATATTTGTCAGAGTCCCTGAGCGCGTTTCGGAGGGGGGCATTTGCCTCCGGATCATTGATCTCTCCCAGTGCGATTGCTGCCACCCACCGTACTTCACTGCTCTTATCGGTGAGCAGGTGTACGAGTGATGGCACGGCCCGGGGATCCCGTATCACCGACAACGCTTCGATGATACCCAGCCTGACGTCCTTGTCTTTTGTCTTCAGTGCATGGATAAGTTTGTCGGTCCCTTCGGCACCCAGCGTACCCAGGGCTTGTGCTGCACTGGTCTGCACCTCGAAATCATCATAGCGCAATGCCTGTATCAGGTCCGGGATATTTTTTTGTTGCCGGAGGGTATCAATATCAGGTTTTTTTCGGGAAAAGAAAGGAAACTTCACGCCGGACCAACTCACATATCCTGCTTTTGTTTAGCGATGATGAATGTCTGGACTGCAAACAGGGCGGTCACCGGGTACGCGATGAGGTAGGGGACGAATGGTCCCAGTTCGAGCTGAGAGAGCACGAGAATACTCGTATAACTCATAAAGACCAGGGATCCCCACCAGAGCCCGAGATAGTTATATCCCTGGCCAAAAAACAGGAAATTTAACACCGCTGCCGCCCACGGGTTCTGCCCGGGACGCGGGCGCTTTGACAACCCCCAGGGGAGACGGGTGGCGGGCACACCGCATTTTTTTGCCGCAAGGGTGGCTTTCCAGCGGACGGTGCTGTCGGGATCCCTGAGTACCAGTTCGCATGCCCGGTGTGCAAGGGCATCACCGATCCCGCTGAGGATTTCCACGACCTCCGCCCGCGTAGTGGCATTATGGTCCCCGAGCGAATCAATGAGAGCTTCGGTTGCTGGTTCCCCGATGCGGGCCGTTTCGGTCCAGTCTTCGAGAGCAATGAAAAAATATGCACGATCCGTATCGTTACCAGGAACCCAGGACAGGGTTTTCAGCGCCTGCGCCGCTCCGTACTTCACGTACCGGTCCGGATCCCTCAGCGCCCTGGTGAGCGGATTGACCGCATCAGGACTTCCCAGGCTGCCTAAGGCGATGGCTGCAACCCAGCGGACTTCAACATTCTGATCATGTTCAAGCAGGAAGGTCAGGGGTTTTAACGATCGTAGGTCGCGAATGGCCCCGAGAGCTTCGATGGCGCCAAGACGAACCGCAGTTTTGCCGTTATTGAGTGCGGCAATAAGGGGCAGCGTTGCGACAGGTCCCAGCGATCCCAGTGCGTCAGCGCTCCGCCACTGGACGTCAAAATTCCGGTGGCCAAGCAGCCTGATCAGGCCCTTTATATCCCGGGCAGCTTTCAGTGCTTCTATGTCCGGCGGCTGCGATCTGAGGAGATCCAAAGGAACCATGGCAGGGGGTAAATATCCGTTATTGAGTATATTTGCCTGAATTATATGAACATTATGGGAAAATATCCCGCATCTCCCGGTATATACGACAGGCTTCCCCGAAGGGCTCCTTTCAGCACAAAACGGATATTCTCATACCTGAGATAGATCCGTGCCGCACCACAATCCGGTACGAGCTCGATCTGGTATGACACGCTGCCGGGCAATCTTCGATCCGATCTTCGCAGAACATGATTATCCCGGGCATCCGGAGAACAAAACCCGGCTGGCAGACCTATCTTCCTGGATCCCCGGTGATGTCTCCCGGCTCGGTTTCCGGCCCGCACTGCCCGGGGATGTTGAACGCGTCCACGACCCCTCGTATCTTGCCTGGCTTGAACAGAGGTGTGCATCAACTTCCACCGTCAGCTGGCTGGATCCGGATACGTATATCACCCGGCGCTCGTATGAGGTCGCCCTGCATGCAGCCGGTGCGGCGATTGCCGCGGTTGAGCAATCGCTGAAAGGTGAGCACTGTTTTGCCCTGGTGCGCCCGCCGGGGCACCATACCGAATATGACCGCGCCATGGGATTTTGCCTGATCAACAACGTGGCGGTAGCAGCCAGAAAGGCGCTCCTGCATGCCGGCCGTATTGCGATCGTCGACTGGGATGTCCATCACGGGAACGGTACGCAGCACAGCTTTTACGGGACGGACCAGGTCCTCTACTGTTCGGTACACCAGGAGCATCAGTTCCCCTATTCCGGCACCGCCCGGGAGTCCGGTGCCGGGGACGGCAAAGGATATACGGTGAATGCCCCCCTGCCGGCAGGATCGGCGATTGGCGACTACTATCACGTCTTTTCTGAAATTTTTGTCCCGTTAATTGAGCGTTTTTCACCCGATGCCCTGATCGTCTCGGCCGGCCAGGATATCCTCTTTGACGACCCGCTGGGTGCCATGAGGATCTTCCCGCATGACTTCGGGATCCTGACCCGGATGCTGGTCAAGGCTGCCGGCGTCCCCCTGGCACTGGTGCTGGAAGGCGGGTATGGCCCGTCCCACGGTGCGGCGGTCCGGCATATATTTTCCACACTTATCACCGATGGCGAGGTCCGGGTACCCGCCCCGCCCTCGGAACGGACACGGAGAGTAGTGAGCTATCTGAAAGAAGAACACCCTCTGCCCTGAGCACTTACGGTGAAGGAACGATCCGGATCTCCATCCGGCTGATCTTCTCGTATGTCTTCTTCAGCCGGATGATCGGCCAGAGCTCGTAGAGGAGGACGGTTACCGGTTCCCACATGGAGGCCCAGCCGATGATCAGGAGGGCATCGGCGAAGATCTGGGCAAGGATGTGATTATCCAGTTGGGAGACCAGCTGCCGGGAGACCAAGGCAATGGAGAGAAATATGAGCCCAATAACGAGGCTGCCTCTCCCGTGCCGGAAGCGCAAACGGAATTTTCGATCCGTAACCAGCATCTTGTATTCAAAATGATTATGAATTGCCTGCGGAATCTTCTGTGCCCGCTCCGTCGAGGCGATGTCCGGGGGGAGGTAAATGATGATCTTAAACAGGGTTTTTTTAGGAAAGTCCTTCACCGTATCGACGATATAGTGTTCCGCTGCAGAGTCAAGCTCTTTTTCATGGAAGGGGGCAGGATCGAACGAGTTGAAGAGCTGGAGTACAGAAGAGAGTTTGATCTCGATGAGGATCTTTCCGTCTTCTTTCCGGTATAGCGACTCGATATCCACCATGATATATTCCTGACTTACGGTATACCGGCTAAGTCGATAAACCTGTCTTCGGAATGTGCGTTTCCTGCACCAGAAGTAAGCGGGCGGGGTTGACCCCGAACCTTTTTTTCCCGGAACGGTTACGGGTGGCTCATCCGCTCCTTGATCTCTTCAAGCGCCTGGCCGATGATTTCCTGGGCCCACTCATTTTCCATACGGTAGAGGCGCTGGAGAGGACGGAGTGCCCGCGGATCCCCGATCCGGCCCAAAGCCCATGCGGCTTTCAGTCTCACGCGGGAATCGTCGTCCCAGAGTGTTTCGATAAGCGGGTCCACCGCAGCCGGATCCCTCATCCTTCCCAACGACTCTGCTGCCTTCCAGCGGGTGCCCTCGTTATCATCGGTCAGCAGCTGGATGAAATGTGCCAGCCGCTCGTTCCGGCCGGGTGACATTTTCCCTGATACCTGGTGAGGAACTTCAGCGTTTACCGGTTCGTCACCGGAGCCTGGTGCGCCGGATACCGTGTCCTGCGGGGTGTCCTGTTCATCCATAGAATCCCGGTGACAGAATCGCTCTCCCGTTATAAAAAAATACGGGATTATTCTTTATCCCGTACGTACAGGATCCCGTGCGGCTCTTTATAATCGGCTTTGATCACAATGGTGTTTGATATCCGGTTAAACACCCGCAATTTGGAACCGGGCATGGCGAGCCAGCCGATCAGGCAGTCCAAAGGAAGGAGGAATGATTTTCCCAGGCTCTCAAGAGCTGCAGCGGCATAATCGATCCTGGTGCCGTCGCGATTGACCACTTTCAGGTTCATCACCATCTTTCCGATGGACTGGCCCCGGAAACCTTCCATGACGGTCCAATAGGCAAAGAAGAAGATGGATTCAAAACCCAGTGCAACCGCGTCCCAGTGCATATAATCCCAGAGAAGCGGCAAGTTCCAGAACGGCTCAAAGATCCCCCGCACGATGTTCAAAAAAAGGATGACAAGAATGAAATCGGTGAGCCATGCCCAGAACCGTGAACTCCACCGGGCAAGATAGATGGTCTTCTCCGGAACCGGTCTGATGGAGACCGGCTCCGGTTCAATATTTTCCTCATGCATCGTGAAAAATTATTGGCACCTTACATGCATGAAGGTTCCTCTCTTTCGGCCGGTAAAAAACAGCCTCTCCTCCCGTGGCGCTCTCATGCCTCCCGGCTCTGCGACACAGAACTTCCTGAAAAAATAATGAAAGATGGCAATAAAAAACTATCTTATGATGAACTCCGCCGTCATCGATGGGCGCCGTTGTAGCGGATGAGCGAGTAAAGATCCCGGACACTTCCCTGCTTCCCTCCAGTGCCCGGAGGGTTATTGGGGGAGGGTGATCCTGTAATTGTCTGCACGTGTAATGTGTAGCAGTACATGCAATACGGGTAAAAAAGCAGGTTATTGCAGGAAAATAGAATGATAAAATTTGTCAGTCACACCGGAGTTTCCCGGCTTTTCCGATATTTTCGAGCTCATGCTCATCGATCATAATCGTGACCAGATCGGGATCGACACCGAGTGTTGTTACCAGCGTATCGGTAAACTCTTTGATTATCGTACGTTTCTGTTCGCGGGAAAATCCCTTTCGCATCCTGATAATTACTACGGGCATGTTTTGTCCACCGTTATGCCGGAACTATGGGCGGAATGAGTATTTAGCATACGAGTACGCCGAGGCACTCCTCCCGCACCGTAAAGAGCTTTATCATAGTTTTTTTAAAAGGAGCCGGGTCCACCTGGTCTGATGGGGGGTGGTGCCCCCTTCCGGTTTTTATAATTCCGTGACCGGGCGATCAACTCCGGTCATCATGTTCCCGGAAATATCCCCTCTCTGCCCGGACGCGGAGATATCTCTTGTAGGGGTCTTCGGCATCAACAACAGCCGGGCTGACCGGCTGCCTATGTCCCGTCTTTGTCAATTTCCGTGTAAGTTTCATGGGTAACTTCTGAATCCCGCTCCTTTACCTTGTCAATGCCTCTTTCTTCAGAACGATAAACATTGGCACGGCACCGGCGCATTGCGTGTAGGTATTCATGACAGGACCCGGGTATTCTTTGTTTGCCTGCGATATGTTCCGTTTTTACGAAGAAATACCGCCGCCCCTTTCGGGCATCCCGTGGCGAATCAATGACCTGAGGTCTCAGAAAACCAACCTGTGCGGCCGTGCCCCGGAGAGGACATGAGGTGGTATCCCTGTTTTTTTGTTCCCGGAAAAATTCTTTTTGTATCCGGATAATTACATGGTCATACCAAAACCCCCGTGTCATGTCGCTCAATTGAAATCAGAAGACGGCACAGAGTAAATTACGACCGTCAACCCGTGGTATTCCCGCGATACGGAAGATCCTTATGGCGTTCTCTATACCCGTGTCCAGCAATTCCTTACCTGGCGTAAGGAGAGCCGTGACATAGACATTCGCCGGGAGGCACTACTTCATCCAAAATAACACCCGGTTTTAATCCCTGAGTAAAATTCCAAAAATATCCGCTGTCTGAACTATCCCCTTCGTTTCACCAGTCGTCCTCCTCTCCACGGCCTTACACTTTCATGCCCCGAAATATATCTCTTTAAATGCCGGCGCCGAAGTATAGCACACATCAGTATGAAAAATATCATTATCAAAGGCGCACGCCAGCATAACTTAAAAAATATCAGTGTCGAGATCCCCCGCGACAAGCTCGTGGTAATTACCGGGGTCTCCGGCTCCGGTAAATCGACCCTCGCGTTCGATACGCTCTATGCCGAAGGTCAGCGACGCTATGTCGAGTCACTCTCCACCTATGCCCGCCAGTTCCTCGGCCTCATGCACAAGCCGGATGTGGACAGCATCGAAGGGCTCTCGCCGGCCATCTCGATTGAGCAGAAGACCACCTCCAAAAACCCCCGCAGCACGGTCGGAACGACTACCGAGATCTACGATTATCTCCGTCTCCTCTTCGCCCGCATCGGGACACCTTACTGCCCGGACCACAACATCCCGATCGCCTCCCAGACCCCGGACCGGATTGCCGACCAGATCACCGCAGAACACCCCGGCATGGTCACGATCCTCTCACCGGTTGTCCGCCAGAAGAAAGGGACATACCAGCAGCTCCTCCGCGACTTGGATAAAGAAGGTTACGCACGAGTGCGGGTGAATAAAAAGATCATCCGTACCGATGAGGAGATCAATCTCGACCGGTATAAGAAACAGGACATCGAGATCGTTATCGACCGGCTGGATTCATCCGACCGGACACGCCTGACCGAGGCGGTGGAGAACGCCCTAAAGAAGTCCGAGGGTCTTATTCTCGTCGTTGACGAAGAGGATAAAGAATTGACCTACTCATCGCTCATGGCCTGTCCGGTCTGCGGGATCGCCTTTGAGGAGCTCCAGCCGAGGATGTTCTCGTTCAACAGCCCATTTGGCGCCTGTGAAGAGTGTCATGGCCTCGGCGTGAAGATGGAGTTTGACCCGGACCTGATCATCCCGGACCGGAACCGCTGCATCGCAGATGGTGCTGTCGCCCCGTACCGCAACCCGATGGATGGATTCCGGGGCCAGTATCTCGCGACGGTCGCAAAGCACTTCGGGTTTGATGCGCTCACGCCGATCAAAGACCTTTCTGAGGAGCAATACAACGCTCTGATGTTCGGCTCATCCCAGAGGATGCACTTCTCGATGAGCATGAAGAACGGGGATGCCTACTGGTCGCATACCGGTGAATGGGAAGGGCTGCTCCCCCAGACCGCCCGCCTGTATGCCCAGACCCAGTCCGATTACCGCAAGCACGAACTGGAAGGATACATGCGGGTCTTTGACTGCCCGGCCTGCAAGGGCCGGCGGCTCAAGGATAAGGTGCTTGCCGTGCGGATCAGCGGGAAGTCCATCATCGATGTTACGGATCTCTCGGTCAGCGATTCCGTCGCGTTCTTTGCCCATCTCCATCTTACGGACAGGGAAGTGGAGATCGCAAAACAGATTATCAAGGAGATCCGCTCGCGCCTGGAATTTTTAGAAAAAGTGGGCCTTGGCTACCTGACGCTCTCACGAAATGCCGGTACGCTCTCCGGCGGGGAGGCTCAGCGGATCCGGCTCGCCACGCAGATCGGGTCGAACCTGATGGGGGTGCTCTACGTGCTGGATGAACCATCGATCGGGCTCCACCAGCGGGACAACCGCAAACTTATCGGTACTCTCAGGACACTCCGCGATCTTGGCAACACCCTGATCGTCGTGGAGCATGATGAGGACATGATCCGCTCGGCCGACCATGTGATCGATATGGGGCCCGGTGCCGGGCTCCACGGCGGTGCGGTGGTGGCAGAAGGGACACCCGCCCAGATCGAGAAGAATAAAAAATCCCTCACCGGCCAGTACCTCATCGGCGCAAAACAGATCGGGATACCGGCGAAACGCCGGGAGTCAAAGAAGTATATCACGGTGAAAGGCTGCCGGGAGAACAACCTTAAGAATATCACGGCGAAGTTCCCGATCGGGGTGCTGACGGTCATCACCGGGGTCTCCGGGAGCGGGAAGTCCACGCTCGTCTATGAAACCCTCTACAAAGGCATGATGCAGATCCTCCACCAGTCACGGGAGCAGGCGGGTAGGCATCACGGTATCGTCTTTGACGCGGAGATCGACAAGGTCATTGTTATCGATCAGTCCCCGATAGGCAAAACCCCGCGAAGCAACCCTGCAACCTACACCAAGGTCTTTGATGAGATACGTACTGTCTTTGCCCAGACGAAGGAGGCAAAGATGCGGGGCTATAAACCGGGACGGTTCTCGTTCAACATCCGGGGCGGCAGGTGCGAAGCGTGCGAGGGTGACGGGCTGATCCGGATTGAGATGAACTTCCTGCCGGATGTCTATATTGAATGTGAAGAGTGCAAGGGAACACGATACAACCGCGAGACCCTCGAGGTGAAATACAAGGGCAAATCCATTGCCGACGTGCTGGCTATGAGTGTCGAAGAAGCGATGAAGCTCTTCGAGAACATCCCGTCCATCAGGAACAAGCTCGAAACACTTTCCCGGGTCGGCCTCGATTACATCAAACTCGGGCAGAGTTCCACCACGCTCTCGGGCGGGGAGGCCCAGCGGATCAAGCTCACGCGGGAGCTTGCCAAGCGTGCGACCGGGAAGACCCTGTACCTGCTGGATGAGCCGACCACCGGGCTCCATTTCGATGACACGAAGAAACTGATCAAGGTGCTCGATGATCTTGTCGCGAAAGGCAACACAGTCATCGTGATCGAGCATAACCTTGACGTGATAAAATCGGCAGACTATCTCATCGACATAGGTCCTGATGGTGGTGATGCCGGCGGTGAAATCGTAGCAACCGGGACACCGGAAAAAGTGGCGGGTGTAGTGAAAAGCTATACCGGGCAGTTCTTAAAACCGATACTTATACGGACATGAGTATTCAGTATTGAAAACAAAGCCGTTTTATTATTAAAAGCATATTATCTTCGCTTTTCCAGAATCTCCTTTAACGAGGGGTCAATCTGGATTGCCTGCTCAAATCGTGCGGTCGCCTCACCATGCAGGCCAAGCTTTTCCAGGCAGGTGCCCATTGTCAAGAGTGCCTTTGGATAACAGGGAGCAATCACCAGTGTCTGCCTGAGATATTTCAGTGCACTGTCGGTTTTTCCCAGGTTGTACATCTCCATCGCCTTCTTGTAGAGGTATTGCGCTTCTATCGGAATTCCCTTTATATAGGTATACTTCCATCCCATACCGCACCCCCGGCATCTGAGATCCTGGCTATAACAAGCGACTAAAATATCTGAATAGTTTTATAAATATTAATAGATTTGCACTACCCCGTTGGTGTGACGTTGCATGACAGGAAAGTTGAGAGCAGGAACAGGGAAGCGATTGTATGCAGATCTGATACGCCTACACCCGCGATCACGTACGGGACTCCAGCAGTTATTGCACATAGAACCACTGCCACTCCGGCACCATCGATTTTTGTTACCTCATCCCCATTCCTTATGTTCCATGACTCTGATACCCTATCAGGGATGATCGATCTTACTGCCCTCCCGGACGATCCCGGATGTTATCTTTTCTCCGATGAATCAGGTGTCATCATCTACATCGGGAAGGCAAAAAATCTCAGAAAACGGGTGACGAGTTATTTCCAGAAAACAGACCATGATCCCAAGACAAGGAATCTGATCGCCCGTATCGCCTCGGTCAGTATGATGGTGACGAACACCGAGACCGAGGCACTCCTTCTTGAGAACAACTTAATCAAAAAACACCAGCCGAATTACAATATTGATTTAAAGGATGCGAAGCGGTTTGCTTATATCGAGCTGACAAAAGAACCCTTCCCCCGGATCGGTTTTGCCCGGCGGACGAGCACCGTTGAGGCGACTTATTTCGGACCGTTTGTCTCCGCAGCAGAACGCGATGCCCTGATCAGGGTAATAAAGCGGGTTTTCCGCCTTCGTTCATGCAGAAAACTCCCCAGGCGTGCCTGTCTCCGGTACCACATGAAGTCGTGCAGCGCTCCCTGTATCGGGGTTATCAGCGAGGAGGACTACCACGTACAGGTTGAACGGGCGACGGCACTGCTGAAGGGTAAAGGCAGGGAATTGCTTGCTTCACTGCGATCGGAGATGGCGGGATACTCGGCTTCCCAGGATTACGAGCGGGCACTTCTCCTCCGCAACCAGATCGGTGCGATAGAACACCTTGCCGAACGCCAGCATGTCGAACGCCCGAAGGAGACGGACCAGGATGTCATCGCTTACACGGTAGCGGACGACACGGTATTCCTGATGGTATTTTCCGTGGAGAAAGGGCTGCTCTCCGGCAAGCAGGAGTACTCGTTTGATTACCGCGAGGACTTCTTCGAGGAGTTTCTCGTACAGTATTATGCTGATCGTCCGCCGCCCGCGGAGCTGATCCTTCCTCACGATGTCGATGAGGCTCTGTCCGGCTACCTTGCGGAGAAGAAAGGCAAAAACGTGCAGGTGACGGTGCCAAAAATAGGCGAGAAGAAGAAGCTGCTTGAACTGGTTGTGAAGAACATCGAACAGGCGTTCCTGAAAAACGAGCTGAAGGTCAGGGACCTCCAGGCAAACCTCGACCTTCCCGATCCGCCGGAAGTGATCGAGTGTTTCGATATCTCGCACCTCTCGGGGACCTCCATGGTCGGATCCATGGTGCAGTTCCGGGGGGGCGTACCGGACAAGAAGAACTACCGCAGGTTCAGGATCAAGACGATCGAGGGAATCGACGACGTAGCTTCGATCGCGGAGATCGTGAAACGCCGCTACTACCGACTCCTTGAAGAGCATACGGATCTCCCTGACCTGATCATCGTTGACGGCGGGAAAAGCCAGCTCTCCGCGGCCCGGGACGTGCTGGAGGGCCTTGACCTTGAAATACCCGTGATCGCGATCGCGAAACGCAACGAGGAAATATATGTGCCTGGCGAGATGCTCCCGCGCCGCCTCGATCCCAAAGGTAAGGCGCAGCGGTATATCCAGGAGATCCGTGACGAGGCCCACCGCTTCGCTATCGCGTACCATAAACTGCTACGGAGCAAAAAGATGACCGGAAAAACAACCCGGCCGCGGTGACTCAAACCTCCCGGCCACCGGATGAGGAGCTCATCGCACCAATCTGTCGCCGGGACGCCAGGTCGAGGCAGCAACAGCGTAAATCATCATAGAAGATTGAGGTAGCAAATTGCAACATATCTGAATAGTATGTTTTTCATAATCCGGTCATAGTATTTTTTTTATGTTTTTCCGTTGAACGCAATTGTATATATGAGGGTTACCCGCCTCAGGGCCTTTCCGAGGCACGGCGGGGCAGGGTGGTTCAGTGTATTTTTATTTACTGATCCGTCGCGGGGGTGCCCCCGTCGGGGGCGGCAGCGTTTATCGCAATTTGGGGGCATGAGGGTCTCAACCCCCATAATTACCCATGATTGAATGAGATTTTTTTAGGGGAAATCCGATGTTGTCAATGTATTTTTAATGTGAAGACGCCACAAGGGGGACTCCTTTTCTCACCCGGAGAGGGAGCAGCCCACGAAGAACATGCTCCTGACCCCCCTCCCCATTCTCCCCAAAAAATCATCAGTTCATCTCAGAGGATGAAATGAAGGCCCCTGTTTTTTCCATCAATGTACCGGTCAGTCAAAGGGTTCTCGGGTGCATCCCTGTCCAAAAAATTATCATCTCCCATTACGATATACGGAAGCATGGCCATGAATCATGCCGGTTTACTCGTTCTCCTGCTTATAGTGGCAGGACTTGTCATGGTAAGCGGGTGTACCTCAAACACCCCTCCCGTCACCGTTTCCCCCACACCGACTTCCCCGCTCTCTACGACGATCACGACCATCGTGACAACGCCTCCCGAGTCGCAGGTATGCACCACTGATGATGACTGCGTGCCTCGCGAATGCTGCCATCCGACGAGCTGCATCAATAAGGCGAACAAAGGGGTCTGTACCCTGCTGTGCACGGCAGTCTGCCAGGGACCGATCGACTGTGGTGCCGGCAGTTGCGGGTGCGTGAACGGAAGGTGCAGCGTGGTCTCCTCCGGTACATCACTCACGCCGACAAACTACATGATGTCGTGATCACGCTCCCGTGATATCTTTATAAGCGAAGAACATAACGACTGTACATGGTATTATCAGCATGGATTACCCCTCCGGTGATCATGACCGCCGGCGTAATCCTGTTCAGCTGCCTTATCAGCACGGCCACAGTCGGATTCCTAATTATTAAAGGGAAGGCAAATATTCCATTTACCTGGCATGTTAATCTCGCGCGGCTGACCATTGCGGTTGCTCTTGTCCATGCTTCGCTTGCCATGATATGGTTTTTTCAATTGTAGGAAAAAAGCAGGAAAAAAAGTTCAGGATTAACGGGAAGGTTCTGTGTATGAAAAAAAATGTTCCGGTTTCTGTGCTGGTAATCGTCTTTGTTCTCTTCGCCGGGTGCCTCAGCAGCCCGGTCGTTCGCGAAAGTGCGCAGGGGGCACTTCATTCCCACTATGAATATTCTGTGGGATGGTCACCGGGACAGGGATGTTATGAACGGATTACCGGGTACGTGTATAATGCCGGTAACACATCGATTGATGCCGTGCAGCTGAACCTTAACCTTGTAAACACCGGCACCGGCACGATCCGTGACTCGAAGGCCATCTTCGTCGGGCCGGTAGGTGCCGGGGAGACCCGGACCTACGAAACGACCCTTGATGGAGAATGCACCCAGGAGTACCGGGTGGACTTCGCGTTTGTAAAATAATTTTTTTGCTGCCGGGAAATCATCAGAAAATTTTTAAATCGCTTCCCGGGATACGGCCCTTTCTGCCCGGCCTCCTGCGAACGGGGCATCCCCCAAAATGCGATGGCCCCTCAGGAGTCTGACGAAAAATTCTCCTGAGAAGCGGGAGGAAATGGAGAAGGGGGGGACAGGGGATCCTTTGGGCATCTCCTGGAAGGGTAAACATGAATTATTTTAAACGAAAAAGCCAACAACACTACCAGTACGATACATTCCCCGGAGATACTTTCATGCCAGACAAGAACCCGAAACGATCCCCGATTGCATACCTTCCAGCCCCGATTATTCTCATCGCACTCCTGGTGCTGGCAGGGTGTTCGGCCCCCCCGGTGAACAATACCACTCCTGCCGTCCCGGCAACCTGTTCGGCCGATACCGGAGTCTGCCCGGTGATTATCCCGGCATCGGTCAGGATTGACGCCACCCCCTCCCGGTACTCACCGCTTATGTCCTCGACCCCCGGCATCCGGCTTACACCGAATGTCAGCGGATTTAACCCGGCGGGTGCAGAGTTTACCTGGAATGCGAGCTACGGACATTTCCTCTCCTGGGGTGCACCCAACTTTACCATCAGAAGCCTTGCACAACCGGTCGTCAACCATGGGGAGACGATCTACTGGACGTTTATTGATCCCGCACCGCCGGCCCTCAATCAGGTCATCATCACGGTCACTGCACGGAACACATCGTCAGAACAGGTTGTTGGTAGTTCGAAGATGACCCTGGGCTGGGAAGGGAATTTTACGGTTATCATGCAGAATAACCGGTGATCCCGGACCCCATTCGTAAAACCCTTTTCATCGGTATTGAAAAAAGCGGTAACAAGGCTGTTTTTGCCGTTATAGTTACTTTTAACAGGATCGTCCGTTCCAATACATCTCCATGGCACTCAAAGAGAATATTCTTGACGTGGTGGGAGGCCCTCACCCGGCCGCCGTGGCTACCCTTGCCGGTGGCCTGCCTGCTGTACGATTTATGGTTCTTAACGGATTTCCGGATATGACCTTTGTCGGGGCAACCATGAAAAGTTCGAAGAAAGTCGAACAGCTCAAAAAGAATCCTAACACTGCCATCTCGATCTGGTCGGGCAAAGAGTTCTCCGATCCTTATGTCGAGATCAAGGCAAAAGCAGAAATTCACGAAGATCTGGCAACGAAAAAGAAATACTGGAACCCGATGTTTGAACAGTTTTTCAAGACCGTGGATAATCCGGATTTTGTCGTATTAAAATTTACTGCCGCGGAGATCGTTTATCATGGTAAAAACATGATGACCGTGGATGTCTGGAAGAGATGATCTCCCCCTTTTTCTCATCCTTTCCGATTATTCGTTCCTGTTTACCGTTTGACAAAGACTGCAGTGCCATCGATCCTTACCGTGTAGGTCAGGAGTGGCCGTGGCGGTCTCTGGTTCTTTGCTGCGACCAGTACCCTGCCGGTGAGATCTGTCCACCGCAGGACATGCCCGTCAGAGATGTCGAACTGCGAATGGTGCACCGGGCAGGTCAGGGTTGTCCCGTCGAGGATGCCCTCTGAAAGATCCCCGCCGAGGTGAGGACAATAGGCATCCGTGCAGTAGAACCGGTCCCCTACCCTGGCGAGCAGGAGCTCCTGCCCTCCGGTAAGGATCTTTTTCATGCTGCCGCTCTTCAGGTCAGTTACTGCCGCGACCCGGATAAATTCACTCATTTCCGGCATCCCCGGAACACTTTTCCCGGTGGTACTGTGGATCTGGCGATTCTTGTATAAAAAGAAGGTTTATCGGTTCTGGAGAAAACCCGGTTTTCAACAGGGAAAAACGCTAACAAGCGGAGGGGACCGTACCAGTCTCCCGGGCCGCTCCTGAGGTTTACGATGAGGGGCGTACACAAAGCAATACTTCCCGGCAACAGGGCACTACCGGAAAAACGCTCATCGCCCCGGAGCGTCAAGATAGTTACCCGGCAGTTTTACCGGTTGATGTCCGTTTGAGTGTCCGTCAATGGACAGGTTCGCGATGGTATGAACGCGACAGCTGGTGTTTTTACCATGGATCGACTAAAGTCTTTTTAGCGTTAACTACTGAACAGGCGTCCATGCCTGGTGATGGCAGTACAACTATGACAGACATGAAACGATTACCGGGACATCTTCTGATCATTGCCGTGTGTGCGGGTGTCCTGATCCTTATGGGGTGCATGATACCGGCGACCGCGGTCGTGTGCGACGGCCCACCCAACAGCCAGTCCTTCATTCTGTTCACCGGGGGGTGTGACCGTTCCCCCCAGGTATTACCGTGTACGCAGGGGTTTATCTTCCCGGCACTCCCCTCACCTGGTGGCGATTTCCCGACCCAGTATTACCTGGATTTCGGTGACGGCTCACCACCCTACTACGGCCTAGTGGACGGGGTCACCCACACCTACACGTCCCCGGGACAGTTTAACCTCAGATATATGGCAGGCACCCAATGCGACCTGTGGCGCCAGGGCACTCGCGTGCTGAATATCCCGGTCCCGGAGAATTATACGCCGGTGATCTCCACCTGTGAACCCGCACACCCGGTTGCGGGTTTCAGCGGGACCCCGGCTTCGGGTTTTGCCCCTCTTACGGTCCGGTTTACCAGTACTTCGGGCGGTGCGGATGCCTGGGCATGGAGGTTTGGTGACGGCGGGACATCGCCGGCAGAGAACCCATCTCACACCTACATAACGCCGGGGACATATTCTGTTTTTCTTACAGCGCGTGATTCATGCACGGGGACGGTCAACGAGGCAGACAATCTCGGTTTTGTCACGGTCACTGCCACGGCGGGAACACTTGCCATCACCTCAACGCCCCCGGGTGCGATCGTATTTATTGACAATGTCATCAAAGGAGTAACCCCTGTCACGCTGACGGATACGGCAACCGGCAGCCACACGCTCCTGCTTACCCGGACGGGGTACGAGGACTATACCCGGAGTTTCACGACAGAACCCTCAAGTCCGGCCACTATAGGTGCGACCCTTACCCGGCTCACCGCACTGCCGACGACCCAGCCGTCTCCCTCGTTTGGATCGATTGCTGTCACCTCGATCCCGGCGGGTGCGACCGTGATCCTCGATGGTCAACAGAGGGGTGCAGCGCCTGCCATTATCCCCGATGTACTACCGGGTAATCACGTTCTTACCCTCTCCCTCCGGGGATACAATGACTGGAGCCAAGTGGTATCGGTCGGATCCGGGCAGATTGCGGCGATTAATGCCGTTCTTATTGTGACCGGTGAGAATCCCGCGGGTACTGGATCGCTCGCGGTGACTACGGATCCCCCGGGTGCCGAGATCTATATCGACGACGGTTTCAAAGGGGTGAGCCCGGTAACCATCTCCGGTCTCTCCCGGGGGAATCACACGATCTCGGTAAAACTACAGGGATATGAGGATACTACGACCAATGTCACTGTCACGGCCGGGGAGACCGGAAGATTCCCTGCAGTACTGCAGAAAGTTCACACCCTCTCTGCGATGGATATCATACTGGCAGCCGGTGCGGTACTGATGGTTGTCCTGATCGGAACAGTGGTCATGCTCCACAAGGATACAAAAAAATGAGGGAGAAAAATAAACAATTACGATATTTCCGGAAAATAATCAAATATTTCTCCGGTGCGATCCGGGGCAAATATCGTGCCTATGAGGGTTCCCCGCCTCAGGGCCTCTCCGGGGCACGGTGGGGCAGGAAGTTTTTTGAGAATTCTATCTCTTACGGATCCGCTGCGGGGTGCCCGGACCGGGGCGGCGGCGTTTCATCTTACCGGGATTAAAAGACACAATCTCTCATTTTATCCGGTTCATCGTGCATTCCGTGCATCCAGCTTCACTTTATTGTGACATCGCGGGCACTGTACCTTGACTGGTTTGCGTGTCCGCGGGAGGCTGGAGACCCGGCTGCTGCCAAAGTATACCCAGGCATGGTTGCAGTGATGACAGATCGCAAAGCAGCTGGAGAGCTCCATGCATGATTACTGGAGATCCGTGAATATGAACACAGGTCAAGCGAAGCGTGAAAGTGCAGGGGAGTTCTCCGATTCACGCCGTATTCCGGTGGTGTCCTGCAAAGGGAGCCAGGTGGGTGACTTTGAGGTTATTGCTGGAATTCCAGGTTGATCCCGCCAACCCAGCCGGCAAACACGTTGTACAGGAACGCATGGATCGCTCCCGCGATGAATCCTGCAATTACCCCCATCACCGGCATGATAATAATAACCGCAACGCCGCTCACCGCTCCCAGCCCCGGGGCGATGCGTCCTATCCGGGAAGCCGCCATAGTCCCGAGAAAAATCCCCCATACCAGACCCATGACAATACCGAACAGTGCACCAATCTTTGCCACCGACATGATGTTTACGCTCTTCACAACAGGCATCGAATATCCTCATGCTGGGTATTTCCTGTTGTACTATAAAGAGATAGGTAAGGGGGTAGAGGGACTGGCTGGTTGTATCCGGTTTTTTCATGTCGCAGGGTATCCCCCTTCTCTCCCGGCGTCGCCGGAGTCCGGAATAAATTACGCATATGCCGTCTGGTTGTATAGTTCCCGGCAGGAACCGGCATGAACCCGGGACCTGGTATCCGGTTCTCCCGGGTTTTTATTGATCCGCTTTCCTGACCTTTTCCGGAGCCCGGGGGGAAGTTGATAAATAATAACACCGTATTAGAAAATACCATACATGACGCGTCGCAGGTTCCTGATATCGGACAGTCTGGATATTGTTGCAATCGGTGCTTTTATCGTCGTTTTCTTCCTTTTTTTACTGTTTATCCTGCACTATTTATGGAACTGGTTCTGATGAAACGTGAAGTTAGGAAGTGCGGTCAGAGGTTCAATAACCATAAATCCTCATAACGAATACTCCTGTTCATCCTGAGAGACTTACCATGGCAGAGTTCGAGAAACCCTTGTGCGATAACAATCACGACAATGTACCGATGATACGTGTCTGGACCGACGGTCATGGGAACTCGGTGTACCAATGCCCGACGTGCGGAAGAAAAATGCAGGTCAGGGACGACGGCCGCTGATCATCTTCGTCACCGGTGACCTCCCTCTCTTCGCGTTTCTGTCAGTATCCTGGTAACCGTAAAAAAAAGATGGGGATAGTCCCAGTCTAGCGACTAACTTTTCTGTACGATTGATCAAAAATCCTCATTGAAGACGCTCCAGGGGGCTTCGGCATATACCTACATCCCTACCGCTGCGGCGACCCCCAAGATGCGATAGAACCGATAATGGTAATAAAAATCCAAAAAATCCAGTTGTTAAAAACTTAAGCACTTTTTCTATCTTGAATTCAGTAATGTATTTTTTCCATTTGTTCACGTCTTGAATCAATGATAGTTTTGGTGGTTTAATTAATACTATACCCAAAACATTACGATACCGGCCCTGACCAAATCTGCTGGCAGAACAGGCAGGGCCATTGGGAGTTACCGCATCTTCCGGATGAGTTTCGGGGTGACTAACCACTGGAGTTCACCGGATGGACGGGCTTTGAAGGAATAATTCCCGATCTTTGCCAGGCCTCCTTTGGCAAGGACGATCGAGCCGTTCCCCTCACCCGAGATGATGGTACTGATGAGCATGGACAGTGCCGGTTCGTGCCCGATAATGAGCACCGTGGCATCATTTCCCTGTTGCGAAGCATTATAACACACCGTGTCAGGGTCACCGCCAGGAGCGAGTTCGTCCCAGACAGCGAGCCGGTCTTCCTGGTCAAGCACGGAAGCAACGATCGATGCCGTCTGCCGGGCACGTTTGAGGGGGCTCGTGGCAATGATATCGAACCGGAATTTTTCCCCTTTCATCCACTTTGCCACCTGGGAAATCCCGTCCTTTCCCTCCCGGGTAAGGGCCCGTGCGGCATCATCAGGTCCGCCGGTGGCCTGCTCTGCCTTGCCATGCCGGAGAATGAAGAGATCCATACACAGGAAACCCGTTGCAAGGATATGAGGATTTTCATCGGGTCATTCCGGAGGACCGGATATTCACCGGTTTTTTTCATATAATACCGGAGAGATCATGTCTGGATGCAGCTTCAGAACCGAAAAAATTTCCCCCGGGAGATCCTGGAAATATTTTTTTTAAAGATTTAGTGAGGGTGACCCCCTCTTTCCCCCAGTGGGGGAGGCAACCCAAGGGGATCACCCCCTTGTCCCGCGCTTTATTTTTCCCGTTTTCATAGGGGAATTCTTGCCAGCCTTATGAGGGGCTATCGCATTTTGGGGATGCCCCAGCGGCGGGGGCGGAGGCAACAATTGCGGTAGCCCCCAAGAACGTCAGAACAATTTTCCAGTGATTTTTCCAGAGTCAAATTTCCTTAGTATTACGTCCGGGTCACCGGAGAGCTGCAGGTATTTGAGTGATCCCGGCTCTAGTGGTCAGTTCGATCGGGGATTATAGTGGTAAAAGAATATTATCTGCAAGGATTGTAGGCGGGGCGACCCTCCGGACGGTCAGTGAACGGCCTTCGGGAGGTTTTATATCGATCGTGATCACCTGCCGGGGAACAAGGGGTGCTGTGGGGTTAATCCGGATGATGAACCGCTCCATGTTATCGAGCCGGTTGTTGGGGCTGCCAACCTGGTTCTCTACGCGGATGATGCCCCAGAAGCCCCTCGGGGGATCGCCATAATAACCGTTTACCGGATGGAGGGTTTCTGTCCGTATTGCATCTGCGTAGACTATACCAATCTGTTCCATGTCGACAGAATCATGGACGTCGGCAAGTCCGACCGCAAACGTAATGTTATCGATGGTACCGCCCGGTATACCCTGCCCCGTTACATCGCCGAAGATCTGCAGAACCTGGCCCGGCAGCACGGTGTCGGAAGGGACCAGCAGGGGACTCATGGCCGGTGGCAGGTTAGCCGGGGAACTATCGGTACAGCCGGCTGCAAAGCTAGCGAGAATGAGCACAAACGTCAGGAATAGACCATGCCATGCTGCCATCAGGATACTCTCTGCCGGATTGTAGTAGATACCGTAAGTCCGGTGACTAGAAAAACAATTTGGTGAAGAGATAGTTTTTCCCGTCAGTCATCGGATAAAAAGTCCCCGGTATCGTAACAAAGAACGGGCAGGGGGGTATCTCCTTCAAAGGTAGCATTCTGGTTTTTCTGCCACCCATGCCTATTTATTGGAAAAAATATGATTTTATCCGGATAACCGGAACAGCCCGGAGGCAGTACCATGCCGGATGAAAAAAACGGACCGTCAGCACAAAAAGAGACAACACCGATGTTTGGAAGATGGACTATCGCGGCAATTATGGGTATTCTTGTCATTACCATCCTGATCCTGGCAGCCAGTATCCTGGCCTCCCCGGGCGGGAAGACCACGGTAGTTTCCCCCGCGGCCTGCAGTGACAAGGTAATCGCCTATGTCAATACCAATCTCGTGAGCGCAGGTGAGACGGCAACCCTGATCAACATCACTGACAACAACGATATCTATACCCTGTGGAGCCGGTACCAGGGACGCGACCTGTCAATCTACGCCACCCGGGACTGTACCCTCCTCTTCACGAACGCATTCAATATGAATGCCGCTGCCCCTGCGCCGGTGCCGACCCAGCCACCGAAGAAATCCGAACGCCCGGTCGCCGACCTCTATGTGATGGCGTTCTGCCCCTATGGAACCCAGGCAGAGACCGTGATGAGACCGGTCGTCGACCTCCTCGGGACAAAAGCGGATATCAGTGTCCGGTACATCACGACGGTGAACGGGCCCACTGTGGATGCCGTAGATTCGCTGCATGGCCCTGCAGAAGCTCAGGAAGACCTCCGTCAGCTCTGCATCATGAGATCCTATCCTGCAAAGTACTGGGACTATCTTACGGCCTTCAACTGGCAGTGCTACCCGGTATGGCAGAATGCCTCCCAGCTGGAGACCTGCCGGAAGAATGTTACGGCAAGGCTGGGTTTCGACCTGCCGGCGATTGATGCCTGCGCCACCAGCGTCGACAGTATCGCCCTCCTTGGGCAGGATGAAGTGGCGGCGGAGTCAAATGGTGCCACCGCTTCTCCGACCCTGCTCATCAACGGGGTAGCCTATAACGGTGCCCGCACTCCCGAAGGGTACAAGCGGGCGATCTGCAACAGTTTCGACACCGTCCCGTCAGAATGCAACACCACGCTCTCATCTGCATCTGCCGCAACCACCGGCGGATGCCAATAAACGACTCTTTTTTTAAGTACATCCATGGTCTGAAAGATCCGAACGCCCATCAAACCTTGATGAATATGTTCTACGCAAAAATTTCTCAAATGGCCGCAGTGCACTTACCTCAAGGGCACAAATAAAAACGAGGGTAATGAAGAGGTGTGAAAATTTCCGGGCTCTGGAGAAATTCTTTGGATGTCCATTTTTTAAAGATTAAAAGACTATGAGCGTGACCCCCTCTCTCACCCAGAGGGGGAGGCATCCCAAGGGAAGCATCCCCTTGACCCCCTCTCGATTTTCCCGTGTCCCAGAAAAGTTCTTTTTTAATTTCATGAGGGTTATCTTTTTTTTTGAAATTCCCTGCAGTGGATCGGTGATTTCAAAAACGCCACCTTGCCCCGCCGTGCCTCGGAGAGGCCCTGAGGCGGGGACCTCTCGTAAAATAGAGAATGTTTGCTCACCGAATTATAGACGGGGGACTTTCGTAAATACGGTAATTTCCTTAAAAAAACTTCTTATGATTTCTTTCAGGGAAAAAAAATTGATCTCTTCCGGAATTATTCCGGGAGAATCCTGAAGGAGCGTGAACGTCCAGTCTGGTATCTACCGTTTAAACATGTCAAGCAGTCCCTTGTTCGGGAGATGCTTTTTCGGGCGCCCTGCAGGAGGTTCGCGAATATCGGTAGAATAAAATCCCCGCTGGGGGGAATCTTTTATTTTCAGCTCGTCAGATACCAGCGGAAGATGGGCGTACTTCTTCTGCGCCGGCGGGTTCGTCTGAACTGGCTGGGGACCGGCGTGAGGATCCGAAGGAGGGTTTTCCGGAACGTCTGCCCTGTGATTTTCAGGTGGGTTGGGGGAACGCCGTTTCTTGGTGATAATAACCGATCCCGGCGCCTTTTTCCGGGTCTCTGCCGCTGGAGTCCGGGAGAACGGCGTTCCGCAGCGATTACAAAAGAGCGTCTGATCATCCACGGCAGGAGCACCACACGCGGCACAGAGCGATGGAGAGGGTTCAGCCCCTGCTGGTATCTTTTCACCGCAGCGGTTGCAAAAGGTGGCGAGTTCATCGGGGACAACGGACCCGCAGGAGGTGCAGACCGGGTACCGCTCTTCCGGGTCCTGGGCATACTTCAGGCCGCACCGGGTGCAGAAAGCAGACTGTTCATCGGGAGCAGGACTGCCGCAGCGCCTGCAGACCGTCAGGGCAGTCTCTGGTTCATCCCTGACGTACCCCCCGCAGAGATTGCAAAAAAGTGACTGGCTGTCAATGGCAGGAGCCCCACATTGTTCACATTTTTTTACCATGTTAAACTCATAAGAACGTATCATGAGAGGTTGTATATACACTGCGGTTGTCGTTCCCTCCCGGGTCTGCAGGGTCCATCCCCTACGCGAGTTATTTTGACTGTTACCTTCTAATCAGTACACATGACTTGTGTCCACCGGATTGAAGTTCACTATAAGATCGATCCGCGGCTCACGACCCGGACCGACCGTATACGGACGCTGGGTTTCCCGGTCGACAAATTACATCAGATCGACGTCTATACGCTGGCCACCACTTCCCGGGATTTTACTCATGAGGAGCTCTCGCAGGTTGGCAGTCTGCTCGTTAATCCCGTGGTCCAGGAATACTCGATAGACCGGCCGATGAGCGCAGTCTTTGACTATGCGATAGAGGTCGGGTTCCTCCCGGGCGTTACCGACAATGTCGGCATGACCGCCCGCCAAACGATCGAGGATTATTTCTCGATGAAATTCTGCGAAGGAGAAGCCGTCTATACCTCCGAGCTCTTCCTCGTGTGCGGGAATATGAACCTCTCCACCCTGCAGAAGCTCGCATCAACACTGGCAAATCCGCTCGTCAACCAAGTGATTATTAAAACCCGCCAGGAGTACGGGGTGAAAGGCATGGATCCGGTCGTGCCTTCCGTCTGCCTGCATGAACTGCCGACTGCCGAAACCGTGGATCTTGACCTGGATGACCGGGAACTAACCCGGCTCGGGAAAGAAGGGATTATCGATCGCTGTAGCGGCCAGCGGCGGGGACCGCTCGCGCTCGACCCTGGACAGCTCGTAACGATCCGCGACTATTTCCACAAACAGGGGCGGAATCCAACCGACGTGGAGATCGAGTCGCTTGCCCAGACCTGGAGCGAGCATTGCAAGCACACGATCTTTGCCTCGGCTATGGATGACGACGTCCCCGACGGGCTCTATAAGACCTACATCCAGGCTGCCACCAATACTATCCGTAAGGAAAAGGGGGATAAGGATATCTGTGTGACGGTGTTTACCGACAACTCCGGTTCCATCATCTTTGACGATCACTATCTGGTAACCCATAAGGTCGAGACCCACAACTCGCCGTCTGCCCTTGACCCGTTCGGCGGGGCACTGACCGGGATTGTCGGGGTGAACCGCGATACGATCGGGTTCGGGCTCGGGGCAAAACCCTGCATCAACATCTACGGCTACTGTGTCGGCGACCCGGATACCGACCCGGCGTTATACCGCGGAAAAGATCGGGCCAACCCGATCCTCTCGCCCCGCCAGATCCTTGACGGCGTAGTACGGGGGGTCGGGGTCGGCGGCAACTGTTCGGGCATCCCCACCCCCCAGGGGTGGTGCTGGTTTGACCAGCGCTACAGCGGAAAACCGCTCGTGTTTGCCGGGACTGTCGGCGTGATGCCCCGCGAACGCGATGGCAGGAAACTCTACGAGAAACAGGCACAGGCCGGGGATCTTGTGGTCATGGCGGGTGGACGCGTGGGCAAGGATGGGATCCACGGCGCCACATTCTCCTCGGAGGCCCTCGATCCCCAGAGCCCGGTGACGGCGGTCCAGATCGGCGACCCGATCACCCAGAAGAAGCTCTCGGACGTGATCGTCAAGGAGGCAAGGGATCTGGGGCTGTACCACAGCATCACCGACAACGGGGCGGGCGGGATCTCCTGTTCGGTCTCCGAGATGGCAAAGGAGTGCAACGGTTGTCATGTATATCTCGACCGGGTACCCCTGAAGTATCCCGGCATGGCCCCCTGGGAGATCTGGATCTCGGAGTCGCAGGAACGGATGACCTTAGCCGTCCCGCCGGAGAAGATCGATGCGTTCATGGAGCTGATGCGGCGGCGGGAGGTCGGGGCAACGGTGATCGGCACCTTCACCGACTCCGGACGGTGCGTGGTCGAGAGTAGTGGCAGCGTGGTGATGAATGTCGGGCTGGACTTCCTCCATGACGGTCTGCCAAAAAAACACTTAATATCTTCCTATACGAAGAAAACATATCCTGAACCCTGCATCCCGTGCCCGGAGCGGCTCGACGCAACACTCCTCGCGATGCTGCAACGGAAGAACCTCTGTTCAAAGGAGTTTATCTCCATCCAGTACGACCATACAGTACAGGGCGGGCACCTGCTCGGCCCCGTGCAGGGTGCCGGCCGGGTACAGGCAGATGCGACGCTGACCCGGGTCGTGCACGGCTCAAAGAAGGGTGTCGGGTTGTCGCAGGGACTCTTCCCCTCGTATTCGGAGATCGATCCTTTCCTGATGGCGGCCGCCGGGATCGACACGGCGATCCGGGGCCTGATCGCCATCGGCGTCCCGCTCGACACCATCGCGATCCTTGACAATTTCTGCTGGTGCTCATCAGACGAACCCGGACGGCTCGGGCAGCTGAAACGGGCAGCACGGGGGTGCTACGAAGTTGCAACGGCATTCGGGACGCCGTTCATCTCGGGCAAGGACAGCATGTTCAACGATTTCTCCGGGTACGACGCAGAGAACAACCGGGTGAAGATTTCCGTCCCCCCGACGCTCCTCATCTCCTCCATCGGGATCCATCCGGACGTCGCAAAGGCGGTGTCACTGGATGCGAAGATCGCCGGCGACCTGGTCTACGTCGTCGGGGAGACCAGTGAAGAGCTGGGCGGGTCGGAGTATTTCGCGCATCTCGGGTACGTCGGTAATACGGTCCCGGGACTGGATACCGCGACAGCACGGGAACGCTACGGGAGAATGACGGAGGCGATTTTGCGCGAACTGGTAGCCTCCGCCTTCCCGGTAAGCCACGGCGGTCTCGGGACTGCCCTTGCCAAAGTCGCGATTGGGGGAAGGATAGGGATGGACCTTACCCTCTCTGCGGGTCTGCGCCCGGATTATTATCTCTTCTCGGAGTCACTCGGCAGGTTTGTCGTCACGATTGATCCGGTTAACAAGCGGGCGTTTGAACGAATCGTCGGGTCTGATGCAATCCTGCTCGGGAGGGTCACGGGCAGGGCCCTGCGGATCACCTCTGAGAAACTCCTGGTGGATTGTGCGGTGGACGAGCTCGAGGCGTCCTACAAGGCACCTTTCCGGGGGTACTGAAATGGCTCCTGCACGCATGACCCGGAAAAGGACCTCACCGGACGTGACTACCCGGGAGATGATCCCGGAGAAAGCCATGATCATGAGCGGCTTTGGGATCAACTCCGAGATGGAGACGCAGGAAGTGCTCGCCCGGTCCGGGATGGCCTCGGACATCGTCCACATTAACGACATAATAGCGGGACGGAACCGGCTCACGGACTACCGTCTGCTGGTCTTCCCCGGTGGTTTTTCCTATGGGGATGATACCGGGGCCGGCAATGCCTACGCAAACCGGGTGCGCAATAACCTGTGGGATGATCTCATGACGTTTCTGGACGGCGACAACCTGGTGCTCGGGATCTGCAACGGGTTTCAGATCCTGGCAAACCTCGGGCTTGTACCGGCATTCGATAACCAGCACAACCGGGAGATCGCGCTGATGCCCAACCGGGGCGGGAGGCTGGAGTGCCGTTTTGTCACCCTGAAGCCCGCGGCAGATAACCTCTGGACCCGGAATATCGGGCGGATATACTGCCCGGTCGCCCATGGCGAGGGCAATTTTTTCTGCTCGAAAGAGACCCTGCAACGCCTGAAACGGCAGAAGATGATCGCCTTTACTTACTGCCATGAGGACCTGCGCCCGGCCGAGGGAGAGTACCCGGTCAATCCTAATGGTTCTCTCGAAGATATCGCCGGAATCACCTCTGCAGACGGCAAGGTGCTCGGGCTGATGCCGCACCCGGAACGGGCCATGGAGCTGGTGAACCTTTATGACTGGCCTCTCCGGAAGGAACGGATGAAACGCGAAGGATTGGCGGTGCCGGCGGAATCGCCAAACATGCAGTTCTTCCGGAATGTGGTGGAGTATTTCCGGTGAGATCGACATCCCGGGTCATCTGAATAAAATTCACTGGGTTCCCTCCCGTTTACCGGGGAAAAAACCCGGTGTTTTTGTTTTTCCGGTTCCCAACCCGTTTTATGGTACCTGCCAATAATTCCATGGAGGAATTCCTGTTGACCCTGCGTATTGCATATTTTTCCGGGAAAGGGCACCCGGAGAAGGTCGCGACCGCTCTCGCCCGCATTCTTGATGCCGAGCTGGTGCGGATCGAACCGCTCCGGGAATCCGGGATTCCAGGTAAATTGTTAAAAACACTTTTTTTTCTGAAATCAGCGATTAAACCCTGTCCGACCGACCTTACCGGGATCGATGGGCTGATCATCGCCATACCGGTCTGGGCGGCCAAAGTCCCGCCGTACGTGAACGAGTACCTTGCCGAAGTGAGCGGCGGAGATGGGTGGGGGGGTCGGAAGGTTCGATTGCGGCCGTAAGAAAAGAGCTGGAGAGAAAGGGGATGCGATTGGGCTCTTCGGCGACAACGATCGAACGGGATGTAGCCAGCGGCACTTTCATGGCAACGGTGGAAGCCTTCGCTGCCGGGATATGTAGGAAGTAACAGGACCGGGGGAGAGAATCCCTGCCCGGGTTTAACCCCGGCGGGGATCACCGGGTCCGGACCCCTTTCGGCACCCGTGATGGTATATCGCGGTTAACTGTCGGTGAGAGTATTGTTTCAGAGAGTATTCCTGCCCGGTGAGATCCTGTCCCTCTAACGGGTATCCGGGCATTTGCAGGACAGCTGGTTTATAACATAAGATAAAGACCGGATGCCGGTTTAAGATTAGCTGACCGGATACCTGGCGGTTCCGGTAATGATGCGTATCATGGGCAGGGAAGTGAGTAGATACTGGGGCGAACACACAGGCTTTTCCTTGGATGAGACCGCGACTTCACTGCATGATATCACGGTGAGGGGAGGCAATGACCGGGGCTCAGGATGAAACAAAAATACCCGGGAGGCGTAAAATGTTTTCTGTTCCTCACGATAACCATAAAATATGAGATACCATGATTGTACTTCATGGGAAGGGTTACCGTGCACTTCAGTGAAGAGGAGTACCAGCTCTTCCACCGGTATTGTACTAACTACAGTAACCTCTATGATGAGACCCGGAAAAATTCAATAAAAATCCTCCTGGAACTGTATAAAAACCAGGTCATCGATCTCCAGGCTCACAACCTTGACAACGTCTTCTCATTTTTTTACCAGAAAAAACAGGAGTTCGGGACCGAATCCCCGGTCCGGGGCAGCGAAGCAGACGGGCAGATGCGGCTCCGGATGTGCACGGACATCATCGCCTTTTTAGAAGACCTGGAGAAGATATACCGCCTGATACGGAAGAAAGGCATCGATGCAAATTATTACCTGATCCTGGGTGCATTTTCCAAGATCGCTGATGAGGAAGCCCGGGCGAGACAGGAATCGCTCGCTGCAACCTCAGCCAGTGAGATCAACGCGATTGTAACCGCGCTGGGAACGGCGATCGAGAAGAAACTCGGCCGGGATGTAGATACTGCAGTCCTCCTTGGCGAGTTCGTGAGTTTTGTCGACAACTTCAACCGGCTCTCTCCCCAACTTACCTTCAATGACGAGATAACCAGCCTTGTCGCACGTTCGCTGCTCAGGATGTTCAATAAAGAAGAATCCGGCGGGGAGATTCCCGAACTCCTTAAACGCTCCCGGGATCAGTTCGAATCGGATGAACTTGAGTCCGCCCTGGAAGGAGCACCCCGGGTACCTGATGCATGGGATCTTGATTTCCCCTGGGAAGCCCTGTTTACACCCCTTCATACCCTCAACGAACGGATCGCGCAGAGCCAGATACCGCTGGTCAGGTCTCGGGAAGTCCTGTCTGCTCTCGAAGCGCCCGTGAAGACATGGCCTGCATTGCCGGACTATACGCCGTTAACCCTCTACCAGAACCCCACCGGTCTGTCAAGGAGGCGGAATGATGAGAACCAGTTCCTCGTAAAGGTAGACAGCCGCCCGCACAGCGAGGTCCAACTTGCATCCGCCGCCGATTATGTCGCCGTAGTACCGTCACTGGATTATCCTCATAAACAGTTCTCCTCCCTGACTACCGGGGTGATGCTACTCCTAATCCTGGTCCTGGGCAGTATCGTCTTTGGGTATTCTTTCGGTGCCGGTCCTCTTGCCAACAACTCAACAGGAGCACCCCAGGCGATTGGGACCGGGATATCTGCTGCATCGGGTATCGACGCCACACTCACGACCATGATCACCCCTGTCCCCCCTCTTCCGACACCCGACCCTATAACCATGACCGAGCCCGACCCGACTCCTGAACCGACGCCCCAGTACGTGACGATCGAAACCATCACACCGGAACCGGTCACCGGTCCTAAAAGTCACCAGGAAGATTACGCAAAACTGGCGACAACTGAAAATCTCCTGTTCAATCCCGATGAGTACCTCACCATCTTCGAGAATGACTACGAGTATGATCTGGTGAATGCGTATAAGATCTCCTTTGACCTGAAGAACCCGCCGATGATCATCCGATATGATGTCGTCCCCATCAATATCACTGACGTGAAATGGTTTGAACCGCATGACGCCGCAAAACTGATCGATACCGCAGTTATCAATCGTCCGGATGAAGAATCATGGTTCGAGGTAAAGATCTACCGGAACGGAACCATCTACGATCAGAATGGATGGGGCAAGACCTACACAAACCCGCTGGGTGAGCAGGAGATCGTGATCAGGAATGAAGGTGACTACCAAATTGAATTCTCAGGTCACGAAGCAACAGTCAGTACAAAAGTGCTGGTGAAAAAGATTGGAAACGTATAACCTGACCGTTTGGCCGGAACATGAAGCACTTGGGGTATCACCTCGCAATGATGTGGCACCGACAAATAAACCCGCTGGATTACCGGGAGGGACAACATTCCCCCCCTGTGCCGGAACCGGTGGAACATCTTCACGAGTACACGAAATAGTCCATAGCACTGTTTTTTAAGAAAATGCCTTTCCGAGTATCTTCAACTGAATAAGGAAATCTCAGGCAATACGTCGGAACGACTTCCTTTTGCGTTACCGGCACGATCAAGCCAACGATTATCATGACCGTGCCGGATTGCCCCGAACTCCCTTAAATCTCCGTTGAACCTTCTTATGAAAGATATGAATAGACCCGGTGCCTATCAAAGGCATATGATGGTACGCAGGGATCTGTCCGTTGATTACGAACCGCAGAAAAAATTAGCGGTTCTCATTGATGCTGAAAATGCACAACCTGAAATTATTGAAGGGCTGCTCGCTGAAATTGCCTTGTACGGTACCGCGAGTGTAAAACGAATTTACGGGAACTGGACAACCCCGAACCTCCAGCCATGGAAAGAGGTCCTGCTGAATTATTCGATCCAGCCGATGCAGCAGTTTAATTATACCACCGGGAAAAATGCGACTGATTCTGCCCTGATTATTGATGCCATGGATTTATTATACACGGGGAAATTCGATGGCTTCTGTATCGTTTCAAGCGATAGTGATTTTACCCGCCTGGCACAAAGAATCCGGGAATCCGGGCTGTCCGTGTATGGTTTTGGCGAACGAAAAACCCCCAAGCCGTTCGTCCAGGCATGCGACAAATTTGTATACACCGAGATCCTGCGGAAAACACGATTAACCGGCGAACAATCTCTTGAACCCTCAAAAGAGGAGAGAGCAGGAAAATCTCTTAAACAGCTCAAGGGAGACAAGGTCGTACTGAACCTGTTGCGGTCCGCCGTTGAGGGGTGTTCCAATGACGACGGGTGGGCAAACCTTGCTGATGTAGGGGGAAATATTGTCAACCAGTCTCCTGATTTCGATCCCCGGAACTACGGGTTTAAAAAACTCAGGGATCTTGTGGAAGCGACCGCCCTCTTTGAGATAAAAGAAAAACAGGTCGGTGATTCGCCTGCCAAAGTAATTTATGTAAAAGATAAAAAATTTTTAAAAACAAAAATACCCTGATTCTCTCAGGCATGTATCGTTCCGGAATAAACCCTTCCCTGCTTAAATAATCCGTCTTTCCCGGAACAATACCCCCTACTGCTGTATCCTGCCGGATCTTCTTCCCGATATCTTTTTATATGGCAGAGTAACAAGTGGCGGACAGGAGTAACAAGAGATGTCAGGGGACGATGACCGGCGCAACGAATTCAGGACAACCCTCCATACCCTCGAGTCTGAGGGGGGACCCGGCCAGGACCTGATCACCCTGTTCATTCCTCCGGATAAACCGATCCCGGAGGTGACCGGCTACCTGAACGCCGAGCATACCCGGTCGGGAACGATCCGGGATACCCGGGAGGGGATACCGGTACAACAAGCCCTCTCTTCAATCCTCTCCTGCCTGAAAAATTATGCGGAACTGCCAGAGAATGGCCTTGCACTCTTTTGTCGGGCTGGTCCGGCAGAGAACGGAACGGATCGCCCCTGCACGGTCATCGAACCCCCTCACCCCCTCACCCTCTACCTGTATCGCCGCAGTACGAAGTTCGAACTCGAACCATTAAAGCAGATGCTGGAGGCAAAGAACATGTACGGCCTCCTGGTCCTCGATCTCAACAGGGCGTGGTGGGGAATCCTTCGCGGGGAACAGGTGATACCCATTGGCAACAGCACATCCAACATCCCTGGCAGGCAGCGTAAGGGCGGGCAGTCGGCAGCCCGGTTCCAGCGCCTGCGGGAGATTGCGATCAATGAATTTTATACCCGCATCGGAAACCATGCGAGCGAAGCCTTCCTTCAGTCACCGGACTTTTACCAGCGGTTCGCGGGATTACTGATTGGGGGGCAGAGCCAGACAAAAGAAGATTTTTTCGCGGGTCATTTCCTGCATCATGAGATCCAGCAGCGGGTCATCGGCCTGTTCGATATAACCAGGACAGGTGAGCGGGGTCTTGCAGAGCTCGCGGAGAACGCCAAAGGCGCGATCGGCGTACATGATATCACCGGGGAGAAGGAGATCCTCAACCGGTTCATGCAGGAGCTCCCGAAAGCCGACGGGCTTGCAGCGTCCGGCGAGGAGAGCGTCCGTAAAAATCTCGCCGCCGGTGCGGTCGGGACGCTCCTCCTCTCTGCAGGTCTCCGGAAATCACGCCGCCAGATCACCTGCCAGGAATGCGGGCATACTCATGAACGGACGATATCGCTGGAACCGGGGATGACGGTGCCGGATATCCTGGCCCATACCTGCCGGGTCTGTGCAGCCCCGATCATTGAGGATGAAGAGGTAGACCTCATCGAAGAGCTGACGGGCCTTGCGACCCGGAGTGGTGCAAAAACGAAGATCATTGCTGAAAATTTTGAAGAAGGAATGCAATTCCTTACCGGAAACGGCGGGATTGCCGCAATTCTGCGGTACAGGACAGGATTTTAGATCTTATCCGGAAAGGGTTTAAAATATACTCACCAAAGAAAGGTTATCGGGTGCTGCAACCTCAGCATATCAACTCCTGTATTTCATCATCCTTATGCAGCACCCACACCTGCCCGGTAACCGGCAGGCAGATCCTGACACAAGGTGCAGAATGAAACCGAGATATCTTACTTCCATTAACGAGCTCGACAACCTTGTCGGGCTCGAGCCCAAGGAACGGCAGGACATGGAGACGGTGTGCGAAACGTTTCCGTTCCGTGCCAATGACTACTACCTGTCCCTGATCAACTGGAAAGACCGGAGCGATCCCCTTCGTCGGATCGTGGTCCCCGATCCCCGTGAACTCAAGGGCGGGGGCTGCCTGGATCCTTCCTGCGAGAAAGATTACACGAAACTCCCCGGCCTCCAGCATAAGTATACCCAGACCGGCCTGCTTCTTCTCTCAGATGTCTGTGGCGGGGTCTGCCGGTTCTGTTTCCGGAAACGGTTGTTCATCAATAAAGAGCGGGAAACGATCCGGGACATCTCTGACGGGCTGGACTATATCCGCTCTCACCCCGAGATTACGGATGTTCTCCTGACCGGCGGCGATCCCTTCATGCTGGAGACACAATGGCTGGAAAAAATCTTAAAGGAGCTGCGTGAGATCGGACACGTCAACATCATACGGATCGGCAGCAAGATGCCGGCTTATAACCCGTACCGCTTCCTGGACGATCCCGGTCTTACTGAGGTCCTGTCCCGGTACAGCACGCCGGAAAAACGGATCTACATCATGGCCTATTACAATCACCCGAAGGAGATGACCGATGTCTCGATGGAGGCAATCGGGCAGCTGCAGCGGTCCGGGGTTATCGTCGTCAACCAGACGCCCGTCTTAAACGAAGTCAACGATGATGCGGCGGTCTTCACCCAGCTCTTCCGCAAGCTCTCCTTTGCCGGGGTCTCCCCGTACTACGTTTTCCAGTGCCGCCCGTCTCCCGGGAACCGGTTCTTCCAGATACCGGTTGAACGGTCCTACGACATCATCCAGCAGGCCTGGCATACCTGTTCGGGCCTCGCAAAACGCGCCCGGTTCATCATGTCGCATGCAACCGGCAAGATCGAGATAGTCGGAAAGACGGCACATCATGTCTACATGCGGTACCACCAGGCTGCAGATCATGCGGATATCGGGAGGATGCTGGTCTTCCAGAGCAACCTGATGGCCCGCTGGTTTGACGATTACCAGCTCTATGCAACCCAGATCGGCGAGATCTTTCCGGTGAGAATGCCGAAGATGCACTGGCTGTTCTGATGGGCCGGAGCATCATGAAACTAACGGTAAATTATTTGAATTCCCGCGTGCATGCTTAACCGCAGTCCCTCAAAACTAGGGATTGGATACATCACCGTGGAATAAAAGAGATGGATCATGGACCCGGGTACTACAACCAGCTCCGGGTTCATCATCGTAATAAGTGTGATGGTCTGGTTGTCGTCATTGAGTACTGGTATTTCAGGTGCAAAGGGTGGTTTGATTGACAGGATCTCACGACGCAACCCAGGTGTGAGTAAGACCCGTGCCGATATGACGGATGAGCTGCCGGAACTTTTTACCATTCGTCCCGCCAACTATCCATTATGCAGGAGCTGGTGCGAAAACTCATCCATATAATCTTCGGCCTGGGTATCGCAGGAATGGTCCTCGTCGTGGATCATATCACTGTAACTGCGATTCTTGTCGGCGGCCTCTTCTTTGGCCTAATTCTTATCGACCTGATCCTACGCGGCTATACACTTCCTGTCTTCTCGACTCTTGTGGATTATGTCGACCGGTGTGATCCGCTGCCGGGAAAAGGGGCATTCTATTTTGCCGTGAGTGCTCTTGCCTGCGTGATCCTTTTTCCGGCCCCTGTAGTAGTTCCGGCACTCGTGTCATTAGCGGTTCTGGACGGGGTTGCGACCATAGCCGGCATCAGGTTTGGCAGGACCCGGATCTTCAATGGAAAATCCGTGGAAGGTGCCGTTGCAGGAATGGGTGTCACATTCCCTGTCCTGCTCCTGTTGATGCCGGTTCCGGGGGCCCTGATTGTTGCGGTCATCGCAGGGATCATAGAAATGTTCTCCCCGGTTGATGATAATCTGGTCATTCCGCTCGGCATCTGTATCCTGTTAACTGCCTTTCCCGTGCTTATCTGATTATACAGGGGATATCGCCCATTGCAAGATACAAAATCCCTTATCATAACCTCAATATCCGACAAAGATTTCCGGAGACTCCTGGTGGTGTTGAATCAGTTATCCTTAAACCCCGTATTCCTTATGCGGAATGCCTGCTGGTATCCAAGAATTATGAAAAACAGCCACAGGAACCCGATTATGTAGCTTCCCAGGACATCACTTGCCCAGTGTGCCCCCAGATATACCCGTGAAGGGCCGATGAGGATGATAAGGGCACCACAGACTGCAATGATTATCGTCCGGACATGACCGGTCTGGTGGCCCCATGCAAGACAGGCAATAAAACCAAAAAAGACAACAAAAAAGAGGACATGGCCACTGGGAAAGCTATACTGGTCAATGGACAGGAAGATATCGGCCGGATTCACTAAAAAATAAGGAGGACGCGGGCGGGCAATTAATATCTTGAGGACTGAGGTAAGCACGAAATTGCTCGCGGTGAGGATGATAAAACCGGCTTCCAGCATCCGGCGCCTGACTATAAAAAAAGTCGCAGCTGCCCCGACAATAAAAATTGCAATCCAGGTATCGCCGACTGCACTCACACCCTGCATAACTACAGAAAATGCAGGATTTTTTTCTTCCTGCAGTTCATGGGTAATCGTAAGATCAAAGGGAAAAACCGCAAAAAAATGCGCAGCAAGAGAGAGCGCAATTGCGCATGCGAGCATCAGGAAGATCGCGGTTTTTACTCTTTGATCCATGGTATCCGTCTGATTAGCGGCTATAGGTAATAAACATAGCAAGTTTTCCCCGGGAAAGTGAATTTTTCCGGCTCTAAAAAAAATATTATATTATCGAAACCGAATAGTTAAAATGCGGAAATCCAGTACGGGAATAAAATTGACGTATTATAAAGGAGGTCTGGATGCCGGGTACTTTTGCGCACATGCTCATCTTTGAGGATGTCATAGCAGAACTTGAAAAAGACCCGGATTGCGAAGAACTGGTTAAACTGTTAAAGGAGAATAAAAACTACGGGACACTTGGTTCTGTTGGCCCGGACCTGCCTACCTTTGAAAGTATCACCGGCACCCTGCTTTCCCAGTTAACTTCAGCAACGGATGAACCATTCCACCTGGAGAAATGGTCCGGGCAGTTGCATTCCAAGGATCCCAATGTCTTCCCGTTGAAAATGATTGAAATCGCCTGGAAAGAAAACGATTTTAATGCCCCCGGCTGGGATGATATTTCAAAGAGACAATGGGCATTTGTTATTGGATTTCTCACGCATATCGCCGCTGATCAATCCATTCATCCTTTTATCAATTCAATTGCAGGGCAGATATACCGGAGTAAAAAGAGCCGCATGAAACACGGGGAATGCGAGGCATACCAGGATGTCGTGCTGTATACGAGAAAGAAGAAGAGGAGGATTAAGGATGAAAAATTAAAAAACTGGATTGATGTGTCCGTTCGATCGAAAAGAACCGATCCCTTCTTCAGCGTATTCATCCAGAAAGCGTTTATCGAAGCACACAGTGTCTGCCCGACATATCGGGAAATTAAAAACTGGTTCCAGGGTCTGTCAACCGTTTTCATTATTTTTGGCTTCTATGGACGTTATATCGATGCAGAGAAAGATTTCCAGAGCAGGAATGAGAGCTCCGGGAAATACCAGGAATTCTGGTTGAAGAATGATAAGAGTGGCGGTAAATCATACATGGACTTTTACCAGGATGCAGTTGAATTAGCTTCCATTTATGCCAAAACCGCAAATCAGTTATATAAAATGAAGCATGCAAAATTCGAAGATCCCCACCGGCGCATGTTCCTGGAGATCGTAAAAAATGCAGATTTGACCAATCCCCTGGATACCAATATCCTGGAAGGTGCCAGAAAAGCGTATTCGAAGCATTTTGGATAACCAGCCTGACATGATCACCCTTACCACAGATGATGGGGAGACGTTAAAGGACAGGCGATGAAGGGAGAAGTTCTTTTGGGATGCGTATTTTTTAATAATCCCTCTTCCGGACAACTCCCCGTACTCCCCCGTGGGGGTTGTCGGTGTCCCCGTGATACCGCGGGATGATATGGACATGGCAGTGCATGACACCCTGCCCGGCTACCCTGCCAACGTTAAAAGCGACGTTGTAGCCATCCGGTGAATATTTTTCATCAATAATTTTTCTGGCAGCGTCAATCATTTCAAAAAGGGCCCGTTTTTCTTCCGGCGTGGTGTCAAAACAGTCCGGGACATGGCGGAAGGGGATCACCAGCATATGTCCTTTTGCGGCCGGAAACCGGTCCCAGCGGGCATACCAGAGTTCATTCTTTGCCTTTATTACCTTCGGGTCCGGCGAACAGAAAGGACAGGGAGGTGTATCCGGCATGAAAAGTTCTCTTGCTGTCCCGGGAGATAAATTCCGCGATTTCACCGCCGACCGGGAAAAACCCGGCACATGCGCAAAAAGGGAATCAACCCGTTTTATCAGGTATCCTCCATTCCTGTCCGGATCTCGTCTCCGGGAATGTTCTTTTTTTGTACGTTCCTTTGCAGGTTTTTTAAAATAACGTGCATTGTCGACGGGAATACAATTAATAAACTGATCCACGGTTTTCTTAGTATACAGCCTGGCGATATCTCCCTGAGTTGATGTGTTCGTTCCTGCTGGGATCGAACATCGCAACCGGCTCTTCTTTTGTCTATCCACCCCGCCTGGTCGAAATATACACCCCTATCCCCAAAGCCAGGCCGGCTATTGCCGTTGAAGCCTCCCCAGGTACCGTCGTGGCCAGATCCGTCGGACGAGAGGCCTGCCCGGGCAGTGCCGGTGGTTCCGGTCCGGTCATACGGGCCTGTCCTGAATCCGGGTGGATCATAAGCGAATTGCTGTCCACGGCCTCAAAGTCGGATCCCTTCACCTTCTTCAGGGTATTGAGGGCGTCGTTATCCCAGCGGTCGTCAGGCTGTCCGGAAATAAACCAGTTGCCACCATTATCGGCTACTATCATCCCGTATTTTTTCAGGCCTTCAAGGATAACCCGTGCCTGGTACGGGTATCCGCTGGTGTTAAACGAAGAGTTCAACCGGAACCTCTGGCCCATCGGAGGGTAGGTGGTGTCGGTAATGCCGGAAGCATAATGACGTGCCGGCCAGACATACGCCCGCTGCGTCCGCTGGACGGTGAAACGGACGGCATGAGTGATTTCGCCGTTTGCCACCTCCGCGTACCGGACAAGGCCGGGAAGGATCGCGAGTCCTGCGGCATCAGCGGATGTCCAGCCTGCCGGCCGGAGGGTATATCCGGCGAGATCAAAAACCGCTCCTGAACCCGCATGCCATGACCCGTCAGGTTGTTTTTCCGCAGCATACAGCTCATATAATTTCTTCTCGTCGCGCTGGATGATCAGGATGTGACGGTCACCGTCACTTCCCCCGCCTCCTTCGATCAGCGGGTTGAGCGGTACCGGGTACGGGCCGGGGTCGCTTTCATCGTTATAATCAAAGGTCACGGCCTGCTTTGCTACCGTATTATCGACAATATTATATGGGATCCCTATTGTTTTCCCTTCATAGAGGCCGGCCCCAAAATCGGGATGCAGGCTGCCGGTAACCCCGATCCGCTGGACATAGACGGCAGAATGCGGATCAACGGGCAGCTGATCAACCGGAACATTCCAGATGTGATCGGGAAGAAACACGGCGACTCCGCCGATATCCGACGCGTGTACTCCCGGGATGAGGAAAACAACTGCCACGATGCCGGCAAGGCTGAAAAATTTTTTCCCGGTATACATGATAGATCTCTCCTGAAATAACCTGACGTCACCTGCAGGGCCCGTCATGTTATGATATCGGCCTGAAAGAACGGTTTTCAGTCGCGACAGGGGAACCGGGGTTGCCTCTCCTGATATCCGATTCCCGGCCGCTCGTCATCAGCGCAGAGGAGCGGATAGATGATTTTCCCGCATTTACTCAGGTAATAAAGAGAAGACTGACGTTCTACAAATAGGTTCCTTTACCCTATTTGCCCCCCTGCACCAGGGCGTGAGACCCGGTCGCCGATCCCTGCCCGATTCTCGCTACCTGACCCGGGACAGCGGGTAGATCTCCGCAAGTTTGTCGATGTCGTTGAGAATATACGCAAATGCAAGCCAGCTCCATACTCCCCACCGGGCGGTGAGAGCCTGCCGGACCCGTTCAATCTCATCCCGGGAGTTCACCGGTGTCCTGCCATCGTAGAGCTCTCGCTCATGATTACCACGCTCCAGGCATCGATAAGCGGGGTGGACTGGCCAAAGATGATCGCGGCGGAATAACGCCCGATGCCCGGAATAGCCGTGAGGATTTTCATCGCCTCGTCTTCCGGTATCGTTGCCAGCTGTCGCAGGGAGACCGGGTGTCCGGTGAGGTATTGTGCCGCTTTCACGAGCCTCTCCGCCCGGTACCCGAGCATCGCATCATTCCTTAAGATGGCAGGGTCCATGGAGGCGATCTCTTCTGCCCGGGGCCAGAGGATCACCTCTTTTCCGTCAAACGAGATCCTCGTGCCAAAGTGTTCGAGGACCTTGTCCATCATCTGCTCACTCCGGCCGATAGGCGCCATCTGGAGAAGGATGGCGAGGATCACGCCGCCGAATACGTCGTCCAGGAGGCCGATCCGCATGCCGGGGTGGTCTGCAGTGGTTCTTTTCAGGATCGGATCATTCTCTGCGAACCGGTAGAACCCGATCAGGTCCTCGTCCGCCCCGAGACCGGAGACGACCATGTCCCTGATATCGTCTGCCGTTTCTTTCGTGAGCGGGGATGCAGTATATGCCCGGACCCGGCCCGGTTTTTCTTCTTTGCTCGCATGACGAGCCCGACCAGGATGTCTCCTGCCCTGACTCCGGTCCAGAGGGTATTGTTCCCGAAGATCTCCTTTGGGGTTGACCAAGGCCAGCCGGCCGGCTTTGCGACGGTCAGCGCAAAGTCGAACGGTTCGGTATCGTGAGGGTAAATGCCCGTTTGTCCGGAAGGTCCATCGTTGTGTGGTTGTGGCGGGGATGGGTAATAAAGGTAAGGGGGCAGAGGGCTCCCAGCCGGGTAAATACCCCACTGTTCCGAATCATGTATGGTGAAAAGAATTACCCAAAAGAGGGGTGGTGGATGCTTTGTCTCCCCGGACCCCTTCAATAACCAATGAGAACGTGACGAAAGGGAGGAGATTTGAGAATGACCGGGGTGTAATTCCTTACGATCCTTCATCACCCGGCGATATGGGTATTCCGACATATCCGTCCGGATCCTCTGTATACCGGAACGCTGTATGGACAGGTTTGTGAAGCATCCATGAAGATCAAATCGATTCCCTATGGGCCCAATGCGGTGGAGACCGACGAATCCCTAACCTGCTCGGCCAGCGGTACGGAAAAAGACCTTAAGGCGCCGGTCTACCTCTGCCGGTGCGGGCAATCAAAGACCAAGCCTTTCTGTGACAGGTCGCATGTTGCGGTAAAGTTCGAAGCGACGGCAGCGGAGATTACCGCAAAGAAGAAGTGAAGGAACGGGTCCGGGTGGCCGGGGAACGCAGGAACCATGATCCTGCACAAAACCCGTATCATTCCGTTGACACACTACCGGTCCTGCAGTGCGGGCTCACGAGGAAAAAATATAAACTTTTCCTCGTATTACCATTCGTGTTTCAATTTTTATAATATCCGGGGATGTATAAATAGTTGGCGGTGGTATAAGCCTGTATGACATCCAACGATGATCTACGGGTCAAGGCCCATAAGGTTGTTGACGACGCCCGGGTAAAGGCAAACGCTGTAGTCGATGATGCGAAGACTGCGGTTCACAACGCCACGACAAAGAAAACCACGGTTCAGAACGTGGTCGATGATGTAAAGATAAAAGCACATGAAATCAGTTCGGATGCAAAGATTAAAGCGCATAAGGTGATGGAAGAAGCAAAAAAGAAGTAGGCGTACACATGATGATTACCGGTGGCTGGCAATTCCGGTGAATGGGAGATAACGGGATTATTCCCGGTAATTTCAATCCCGACAGGCTGGTTCACCGGTTATTGGCGCGGTATAGCGAGCTGGGATTGTCATGGTCATAATGGCCGGAATTCAATGCAGATGAAACGAATGTAACTGAATAATGATGTATACAGGAGTGAGAGATTCATGGATCTGATTTGGCTTGCCGTAGTATTTCTGGTACTGGCACTGGTATTCTATATTTTAGGTGCACGGGGGATCGCCGGGTTTTCGATGGAAATCGCAAAAATCCTCGTGATAATCTTCGTTATCATTGCGATTATCACATTCGTGTTTGGCAGGCTTTAGGAAAACAGTGAATTTTTTTTCGTTTTTTATTTTGGTTACAGAAGAAATGATAATTTTTTAACTAAACCCGGTGGGAATCAATACCCTGTAGTGATAATCGGCTCTTTCTATAAAAAAAGTGGGAACAGTGACCGGTTATAAAATAGCCGGGCGCAATCAGAATTATTGTGATCACAATACCCGGCAGGATCGGCAGAGGATCATCTTCCTCTTCCAGCAATTATGTTCTGCGATACTGTCCCTCTGAAAAAATCTCCATGCGAAGTGACGTATGGATATTTTCGCTAATTGGCATAGGGTTTTAATATCATTTGTGCATTACTTCACACGTATGGAAATTTCGCTGATTACCGATGATGTGAAACTGGGTCTCCTCATCATTGCAGTTTTTATTGTCGCAATCGTCGCATTCTGGCCGCTCATGCCCGTCTTCATCTGGGCGATTGCGATTGCGGTCGCCCTTTTACCCATTCATAAACGACTGAGCACCATCGTGAAACCATCAGTTTCTGCCACATTTATCACCGTATGGGTCCTTCTTCTCATCCTGCTGGTAGCGTCCCTGGCCGCATCACTCCTGATTAGTAGCGAAGAGCATATCGGGGAGATGGCCCTTTCCATGATATCCGGTTTAAAACATACCGGGTTATCCGGTTTCCTGCCTTCATTTACTGAAACACAGCTGAATAATTTTGATGCAACACTCAAAGACCTGATAGTAAAAACACTTCTGTCCCTGACGGGAAATATCATGCAGACCCTTCTTTCGATCATCATCTTCTTCCTCTCCTTATCCATGCTCCTCTTTTACGGCGAACCCATCTGGAATACGGTTTGCAGCGCCCTGTCCCCAAAACTAACGAACGCCATTAACAAGATGACTGAAATTACGGAAAGTACCATATATGCCCTGATTATTGTCCAGATATCGGCAGCGATGATCTCGTTTGCCCTCGCGATCCCCTTCTTCTACTTTTTGGGGTATGGAGATGTCCTCCTCTTCTCATCCATGATCGGGTTTGCCATGCTCATCCCGCTCATCGGGGCACAGATCATGATTCTCATCCTTGCGCTCTACTTCTTCAGCCTTGGCGATATCAGGGGTGTCATCGCAATGCTGTTTGTTGGTTATCCTCTGCTGAGCGGATGGATCGATTTCTATTACCGACCGGTCATGATGGCAAAGAGAGTAGCAGTTCACCCGGTTATCATGATGATAGGCATTTTTGCCGGAGTACCGTTCATGGGTTTTGTCGGCTTTATTATTGGCCCGGTGCTGATCGCACTCGTGGTAACCGGAGCCAAATTACTTGCAGAGGAATTCTGCGATCCGGAATCCATTCCCTGTGAACCCTGATTTTTTCCGGATATATTTATCCGGAACAATTGGAAATGGAACTTTCTTTTTTAACAGGACTTGATTTACAACGTAAACAGAAACGGCATGAACGGAAGTTCACATCCGAACCATAAGAATCAGAATAGTAAGGAGGGTTCCCCGCCTCAGGGCCTCTCTGAGGCATGGCGGGGCAAGGGTTTACGCATCCTGTTTTTAGTCCCTAATCCGCCGAAGGAGGTAACCCCTCGGGAGCAGCGGCGTTCATCGTAAATGGGGTCCGGGAGAGTCTCACTCCCGATAATTATGTAAGAACAAAGAGGATTTTCTGGGTAAATCTTGCAGAATCAACAAAAAAAATAGCATAAAGCCCCAACATTAACGTCGCTATTGTTATTTATCCAGAAATTATCGAATTTGAAATATAAAAATTCTAATCTCAGATAAGATTTTTATATAGATTCCTGACATATACTCGCTTGCTCTGATATGAATAACTACGATATTTTCCTATGATTTCCAAAAAAATCATCATGAAAATTTTCATATCAGGATACTGATGAGCGAAGTTGAACAAAGATTCAGGAAAAAATCAACTGAAAAATCAGGATTGGTGCATACGTATGCCAGACAACACAATTGACAAAATGGTAAATAAGGGTGTATCCGGAGCTGATCACATGAAAATCCAGACAGCCGATGCACTGGAGGAGGCTGCCCGCAGACTGCGGAATGCAGACATAGCCATGCATGGTGATGATGTTAAGGCAATTCTCCATGATGCCGAGGCACGGATTGACCAGTTCAAGGAAGAAGTTGGGGTGAAATACGATGAAATGGAAGCCAAATACCATGAAAAGGTGGAACCAGTCGAAACGATGATTAGCGATCACCCGATCCCCGCGGTCCTGATCGCGATCGGTGTCGGGTTTCTCTTCGGTATGTTGATCTGCAAATCCCACGATTGATGGGGGATTGCATGGAACAAGACCCCTGCGATGAGGAATTGTCGATAGAATCGGAGCTTGCTGCTACGATCAAGTATATTGATCTCTACCTGCGGCAGAAGACCGATCTGTTTCTGCAACATTACGTGTTCGGGCCATTTGACTTTCTTGCAAAGAAGCTCATGTACCTGTCGGTAGTGGTTACCTTGCTGGCAGCAGGTACACTGGTTGTTGTGGCAGGTGTGATACTCGCTTTAGCAACCATAGTACCTCTCTGGGCAGCCCTGTTGATTACGGGAGCTGTCATCTTTGTGACCGCGGGTGTACTGGCCTACGTGTTCTTCTCGAATAAGATTGATATGCAGACTCCGACAGCGATGGAGATGATGAACCGTGGAAAGACGTAGGCAGGTAACCGAGGAAGACATCCTCATGACCGAAGCAATGATCGCCAGATCGTATGGACGGTTGAAACAGTCTGTTGTCCAGGCACCATCCCAGGCTCTCGGCTCTCTGGGTAAAACTGTTAAAAAACATCCGTTTGCTGCTGCCGCTACCGCAATCGGGGCTGGAATAACCCTGTACGGGCTTTTCAGACTGATGACCCGGCAGGGTGCTGCCAGAAAGAGTGCCGCCGGCAGCAGGGAACAAAGCTCCCGGCCGGACATGAAAATGGAGATCCTTTCGATGATCCTTCCTATAGTCACTCCTTATATCGCCGGCTATCTTGAGAAATACCTGGGAAGGATATTCTCCGGAGATCGGAATTAACAGGCAACGTCGAAGAGATGCATACAACAGGGAAAAAGACGAAAACGAGGTGATTAAAAAAGGCAATAGAAGTGACTGGGGTATTATGGGATTGTTCTCCGTCATTGCATTCCTGGTAGGCTGGTTCATATTCGGTTTACTGGGTGCGGTAATATTAGCCAGTATTGTCATGGTTCTGCTCCGAGGAAAAATCCATCGAAACCAATAAGAATACGTCCAATAATCCAACTCCAGAAACCGAAGGGATAAGCCAGCCATACACCAACATTTCGGAAGTCGCAACCCAAAAAACCAAACATAAAAAAAGATAGGATAATGCAAAGTAAACTGACAACTATCATAAATTCTCCAATGCGTCCAACCAACCGCGATAACGCGATCATTCAAATGCAACACCCAACCGCGAACGTAACAGGACCCCTCGTAGGATTCTAGAGCATTAACATTACTTCGAGACTCGGATCATTCATGTTTCAGAAGTATGTCATCTATCCCAAATCACTTGTTAGAAATCGAAAAAAGAGTTTGTACGAAAACAAAAGAAGGTTTTTTAAGTTTTATTCAAACTGGATTATTCTATTATTGTATGCGTCCCTCCTTGCACTATTATCTCCCCTTAGGAATGGTGAAGTCTGGCAAGGCACAGTTGTATGGCAAGTTTTTATTAATGAGTAAAATGGCAAAGTATATCTTTTCAAATTACTATTACGAAGTATATCCTCCGTTTTATAAATTCCAATTGATAGCGGAGAAAGGTGGTTGAATGAAAGTAAACTGTCTATTAATAATGGTGTTTCTCGCCGCAATTGTCTGTTCGGCCCAGGCATCGACAATCAGCGGGAGTTCAAAAATTACAAGTATGGCGGAACTAGGTATTGATCTTCAATTGACCTTTACGTCAGACGTCCCCACCGATCAAATTACCAGTGCAGATTTCGATATGGGAACTGGTGGGGGCGCTAATGTAGGTCCGAGTACTGCTCTATGTCCGGCAGGTAGCAAGTCCTATATTGGGACACCACCGGTTTGGCCGGGGAATGGTCTCCCAGATGTCCAAACCTTCACCATTGGCTATACTGGGTTCCTGTCGGGATTGACCAGTCACTACTGCGGCGGTGCAGAAGTGGCAGTGCCCGGTGAAGCAAAAGTTACCGTGCACATCAACGGGGATTGTCCATTAACAGGGATTTACAATGAAGTTCCTGGTGCACTCGGATATACCGCGACCTTCAGCGGTATCTGCGAAGGGACTCCTCCACCAAGCATCCCAGAATTTCCGTCCCTTGCTCTACCAATGACTATGATCATCGGATTCATTGGAGCTTTGCTCTTTATTCAGAGAACCAGAGAACACTAACCTTTTTCCGAATGGTCTTATTCGCGTTCTGTTGGCAGATCTCTAGTTTCGTGATGTTTGGATCAAAATAAGAAAATTATATCGTCGCCCAAATGAAAGGACGGGTATGAAATATCTTCTTATTATCGTTTCACTGATGGCAGTCCTGATAGCTGCCGGGTGTATTAATATCGAAAACAAAAATACAGTGATTGTTCCCCCCTCAGATAACGACGGTGCCATCAATGGTTACGTCCAGTATACAAACTCTGATTGCGGGTAATCCAGTTTCGAAAAAAGTTACGGTTTATTTTTTTTACGGAGAAGAGTGTCCCCATTGCCATAATGTGATGCCGTTCATTCAGAATCTTTCAGCCAAATATCCCGAAGTGGACTTCCAGATGCTAGAAACATGGCATAATCAGACGAATTCTGCCTTTTCAAATTCATTAAATGCGAAACTTGGCATTCAGAACCCCGGAGTCCCGGAAGTCATCATTGGTAATACTATGCTCATCGGTGACATAGATATACCTGCCAGACTTGAAGGTTTAATCCTTGAACAATTAAAAAAGCAGTAACTTGATATCGATAAAATACGTCGACAAATCTAAATAAAATTACAAAATATTATTTTTATCCGTTAACATCATTTTAAAACCGGAAAATATTGCCAGCTGATTGCACGCCACGATTGCACTTTCACCATTCACACGCTTTGCCTGTATTACCCGTAAGGTAACTTCTGATGAGGTGATTGCCAATGATTGAGATACACGCATCATACATGTTTCAAAAGTATGTCATCTATCCAAAATCCCTGGTCGGATTCGGTACTAACGGCGCCGGTTTTTTGGGAGTGATAATAGACAGAATTGGATTGGTTACATTAGGGTCAACAAAGGGTACTGATCAGATTCTTAAAAAATGTGCTGATCTAATGAAAGAAATCCAGGACAACCTAGGTGCAGATTATTCTATTGAGGATAATACCTTCAGGGAATAGGGTTATGGTTGATTTAAAATTGAGAGTCATGCAATGCGCCGGTGCCTCGCCAGAATTTATTATTCACAAGGATAAGTAATCGATCAAGGAAGATTCACGCAAAGCTGATCCAGACGGAACATCTTTCATCGGGTCTTCCAGTGTGCACGGGTGGCGGAAGAGATACGCGGTTGACTGCAGGTCAACATATCTTGGTGCGAATCCAAGCCCGGGCTTATCCTCTTTTTTACAAGTATTTTCCATTGGTATTCGCGTTCTGTTGGCATTTCTTAGCTGAGTGGCAAAAGATGTGATTTTCAAAAGGCACCTTATATTACGTGAAAAAGAATGCGAGAACCGAAAAACCATTTACGATAAATAAAAACGTAAGGGAACGATTGAATCAATGGGTTAACACAATTCTTCTTTCGCACTCATAAATAAAAAAAGAAATGTATTGTTCGCACGCACAAGACCAGCACGACGTAAAACGCACTCCGTTGTACGGAATATTGATTTTTTTAATTGCTTAATTGGTTATTAACCCGTACCTTGTTGTTGTGGTCAAAGTGGTAACGATATTTAAATACTACTACCCAAATATCATATTACCATGATGAACATTCAACCTCTGCACGTAATAGCGCATCGTAACCAGCATGGCCAGCATATGCAAGCAATACGGAATGACACGGCAGCTCTGGCGCATATCCACCGATATGACCAACAGATGATCGCATTCATTCAGCGTTATTGCTGGGGATGTTACTAGGCACACGGACCAATGGGTATCCGTTAGCGATGATCCTGTGAAGTCCTGCAGGGGAGCAGAAAGGATGTGCGTGTTTCGTGTAGCAAACTCTTCATTCAAATTGGGTTATTCCGTCTGGAGCCCGGAGAAATGATGGAATAACTCTCTTTTTCCTAACCATACTAATCAGTATAGGAGCGAAATTATCGGTCTATTTGGTGAATGAACAAATATACAAAAGGCAATAGAAGCGTTCTGTTGGTAGATCTCACAAAAAATGTAGGAAAATACATGGCACTGTCAGAAAGTCTCAGGGTTTTTTGTTGTGATGCGAGCAACAGTATTGTGATCAATCTGGCAGCATGAGTTTACAGACCAGGCAATATTGCCAGGGAATTGGATGGCTTCGATTACGTTGGGAATTGCTTCGATATAATTTTGCATAATCACTATACTTGTTGTATATCAACAAGATCTAGCATTTTCAAAATATACACCCCCCTCTCCTTTTTTCTTTACATGCAGTATGTACAACTATACCAAAGACAGATCCTTTCCAGCCCCAACTCAGATCACAATGAACAATAACGATTATGCATCGCATTCAAAGATGAGAGTTAAAATAAGATTTACAAAAAAAGTTAGTGATGGGATTTTTCTTAACACATAATATGTATAACTGTACCAAAGAGCAGATCACTTTTTTTAGCACCAACCCAAGACAAGCGATGAACATTAGCGATTATGTACTTCATTCAATGATTATGTTCGAACGTTAAAAAAATATATAGAGTGTTTGAAATTCCAAATCACAATATAGTTATCTGTACCAATAGTGTGTAGATCCAGATTGCCCCATACCCCAATTTGCAAGTTGTGAAATTATTTTGTTCACGGACGTATCCTGGTCCTGACATAGCACTATCAACCACCCAAGATGGCGCTGGTACTACTTTTCTCTTCTCTTAATATGGGTGGGGGAGATGGTAGCCGTCCCAATAGTCCAGCAAACTGAGAAAGGTTTCTTAATCGGTTGTTTCACTGGTGTAGACCGATTCCATTAAGAAGTATCCACAGTCTGTACACATCCAGCCAATCGAAATGAACTGGTATTTTCCATTCACTTTTTCCCTGGAGTATAACCGGGTCATTTTGTGCGAGCTGGTCTTGTGCTTGTGCTCTGGGTGTTTGATGTCGGGCATGCAAGATGTGTATATCATTCTGGAAAATAAAGATAATCGGACAGTTTTACGGGTTTATTTTCCCGTGACTATTTTTTTGAATGCAATAAATTTACTAACACTTGTTAGATATTTTTAAAAAAAAATTACCGGGATTAAATTCTCCGGTTTGCCCGTGTTCATTCACAGACCGGTACCAGTTTTCCCTTCAGTTTATCTTCAATACCGAGGTCCAG